>FTEL01003074.1_pt1 | contig 12676 bp, 17 predicted proteins | sample 1658911 | NCBI WGS metagenome assembly FTEL01 (sample SAMEA3914869, study PRJEB12502) | metagenome | biome: forest; material: soil | place: USA | collected 2012-03-12 | depth 0.1 m
GGGGAGGGGGCGAGGGGCGAGGGGGAGTTTGGGGAGTGGTTGAGGGGGAGGGTGGATGAGGTGGTGGAGAGTGGGGGGTATATGTCGGTGCTGTTTCATCCGTTTTTGCAGACGAGTGAGGAGAGGTTTGGGGTGATGGAGGAGGTGGTGAAGAGGATTGCGGAGGATGGAAAGATTTGGGTCGCGCCGTGTAGGGAGGTGGCGGAGTGGGTGAGGGCGCATCCGGAGGAGTTTGGGACGGGGGATGCGGCTTGAGATGTGTTGCGAGAACTGGCAGAATGCAGCTCGGAGATAATACACGTGCTGTCTTGACGCGGGTCGTTTGTCGTTCTCTTCGAGGGTGGGGTTGATGGCAACCAAACCTGCATGATGCCGAGAGGCGCAGCTTGGTTGGTTGCCTGCACTACGGCTCTTCTGCCGTCAACAACCAACCAACACGTTGCTGCCATGCGTCAACCCCTCGCGTGTCCAAATCCGACCCCAAACTCAACATCGCTCGACCCCCCAGGCCGGACCCAGGGGCCAGGACACCGGAACAATGGGGGACACAACCCGACCCGACGACGAAACCTTCCAAAAGTATTACGACGTAGGATACCGAACATGGCGACACCGGTGTCTGGAGGCGGCCGCCAGTCGCGAACGTCCCGCCGACACCGTGGATTTCGCCGATGTCACCTCCATTCACCACCCGTATATCCATCAGGGCTTGGAACTCAAGCCAGGCGACGACGGTAATCTCCACGCAACAGGGACGGCCATGTGGGACACAACAAGGCCCGGGAAATCGTCCGATCTTCCACCCATCGAGCAGCCTTACTCGATACCTGTCACGACCCGCCAGCCCATTCCCTTGGCGCTGAGCGGCTCACCCGAGCAGTTCCCGACGTGGTTTGGCGCCAGAGGCAACCATATCGCCATCCTGACGCTTGCGTGGGCTTGCGCCCTGTCCATGCACTGGGCTGGGAGGATGCCCGGTGGGGATCCAAGGTCTCATGTGCTGTATACCGAAACTCGTGCCCCCTGGAGGCAACCCGGCGCGGCAGACGAAGATGGCCGCAACGACGATGACATTGTCGTCGACCTCGGGCCGGCTCCCCTACACGCCATCTGCTGGTGGGCGGCTGTGCTTGCCCCCGGCCGGGGTTGGATCGCGAGGATCCCTCACGGCGACGAGTTCTACCAGGCGCCCTGGACAACACATCTGGACAGCTCAGCTAGACGCTTCGTGCTGACCGGCGTCTTCCCGCGGCCTCAGGGTTTCCCTCCGCCTGTGTTTCTCCCGCCATTTCCCAACGCTACTATCTACATCTCATGGTATGCAGCATACCACGGAGTCCAATCCCAGAGCCGCGCCGCCCTCGCCGCAGCCTTGATGTTGCCCACCGCCGCGCGCATGATGGGAACCGTCACGCTGCCCGCTCCCCGCCTCCTGCCTGTGGATAACCAGCGCTACTACATGCACATGACCCAGCCCGAGCACCTGCCACCATGGGGTCCCGACGTGATCGGCCAGGGCTCCAAGCTTCTCACTCTCAGCTGCGCCAAGACCCTTCCTTCAGTCATGAAGAGCATCTTCTTCCACGAATTCGTCTACTGCAACGAGTACGGCGCCTGGCTGCAGGGAACCCTTGCTGCCCTCGACCAGCCCGATGTCAAATCCAACCTCGAGGTCCTAACAGCGGCTCTCATGGCCGACAACCCCCGCGTCGCGTTCCTCTGGCTTGGCGCCGCGCTCCTCAACGTGCACGCGCGCATTATCGACGACCTCCGCGGGCCCAACCCCTCCCTCGACGTGGACCTGACCGTATCCGGGTGGCTCGGCACGACGTCGTCCTTCATCCAGCTGCCGGTCCTGGAACCGCGGCCAAACCCCGACACCATCACCCGCTCGAATGAGGCCCGGCTTTTGTTCATGACGCAGACCAAGAACTACACGCAAGCACCCGCCAACGTGCCCTGCGAGCCATTTGGCAACTCCGCTATCGCGGACTGCCCGCCCGAGGTGCGCGAGCACCTGCACTGCGGCCGCTGGCACATGCTATGGTTCTCGGGCTGGACCTGGGATTGCAGCGGTCCGTCCCCTCACGAGGGCCGGCATGAAGCGTCGCTGGGGAGGCTGAGAAAATTCTCCCCGAAGAATGTGGATTATGAAAGCATCGAGGTGGACTACAGCTGTTTGGACCGTGGGCAGGGGGATGCTTCGAGGGAGTTGACACGCCGCGTGTTTGCGTGGCTTCGGGGCCCGGGTGGGTTTCCTGAGAGGGAGAGGGAGCTGAGCGAGCATGAATGGTTCAGGGACATGGAGCAGTTGAACTTGGATGGTGAGAAAGGCTCGGTCGAGGGGGAGGACTCGGCGGGGGCAAGTCAACAGCCCGACGAGTGAGCCTAAACAAAGAACTTCACGTGTTTTGTCGTTTGTCTCTGTTTCAACTTTGTTGTTCAGAGTTGTCCATGTCTTTGTCTTGATCAATCATATTGTCCTCCTTCTAGCAATCAATGGCGCCGAGAATCTCTATGGTTGCAGAGTCGATTCCTTTGAGTCCACGCACCTTGTTCGTCGCCAACGAGACTGGACAAGGCGAAGTGAACAATGCATTGTATGTTGTATAAGGTTCCCATCCATCCCAAACCTTTGACGGAGTTTGAGAGGGCAAACTTCGTGGTACAACAATCCCAAGCCTGAACTCCAAGTGTATCATTCGCCAGCCAGACTCCCGAAGCAGCACGCCGACAATGGTTACTTCGCCCCCAATCCAAGGCGAGTCAGCCTACGAGGACTCAGAGTGGTTCCCGACCTACGACTTCGCCGGCACGAAAGGTTTCTACCTCGAAGGTGTGTACCGAATCCGCGAGCACATGATGGACACATCCCGCTGGGGGCTGACACGACGCTCCCCCAGGGTAACCCGCCCGCCTGAGCGCCTGATCTCCCCAGCCCACCCCGCAGACACCAACATTCGCAAACGCAGCCGCGACGACTCCCCCGACACCAACTCCCCCTCCAAAAAACAGAAGGCCACCCCGTCCCCCCACCTCCTCCCCGAAGCCCTCACCCTCCTCGCCCCGCCTCCCAACCCCTCCTTCCCCGAATACTACTGTCTGCAGTGTAAACTCCCCCCAAGCGACCCCTCCTGCACCACCTCCTGCCGCGCGACCTTCCGCGCAACCCACTTCACCCCGACCGCCTCCAAGCTCCAAATCCGCGCCACCTCTCCCGCCGGCCAAGCTGGCGGCAAGGGCTTGGGCGTCTTCGTCCTCCCGGGCGAGGAACTCCCCGCCGGCGCCTGGCTGGGTGAGTACCTCGGGGAACTCCTCCCTCCCACCGCACCCGAGGCGGATAGCAGCGACTACGCGTTCACGTTGTCCGCCCAAGGGGGAGCAGCGGAGGTGGTGATTGATGCCGCGACGCATGGGAATTGGACGAGGTTCGTGAATTCTTCTTGCAGGCCGAATGTAGTCGCCAGTCCGGAGCAGGTTGGGGGGGGTGAGGATGGTGGTTTATAGGACGACAAGAGTGGTGAGGGGCGGGAAGGAGGTGGTGATTGGGTATGGGAGGGGGTATTTTGAAGGGAGGGGGATGTTGTGTTTTTGTGGGGTCGTGCAGGGGGGGCATTTGCCTGAGGAGGACAAGGAGGGGAGGAAGAAGGGGAAGAAGGGGAGGACGAAGAGGGGGAGGAAGAGGTCGAGGGCTGGGTAGGGGGTGGTGAAAGTTGGGGGTTTTGGTTCTCTTTCTGGGTTTCCCTCTGGCAGTGTCTTTTTCGTGGTAGCATACTTGATATGGTTGTTAAAGGGTTCATGGAATAATACATGGTGAGGTCTCTCACGTTGTCGGACACATTGGAACTGGTGCCGATGATGACTGAAGAAGATGGTGTGTGCCGCCAAGAAACCAGGGTGCGTAGTTGGAGTGTCCCATAGCCACCGGCCTCCGTTCCGTCCATGGTGTGTGGCCTCCGTTCCGTGGGGTCATGGTATGTGGCCGGCTGCTTGCCATGCGGCGCCGGGCAGCCAACCGGAGGTAGCTGTTGGAACATTGATATTGCCATGCCTCCGTGTATAAACCCCGCCGGTGGTCCATGTCAACACCCAGGAACTTCCACCTTGCACATCCTGTCTTGTCTAGTCCCTCCTCGCTCACATATCCAGCAATTTTCAGCTCGGCATACGCAAAGCTCACCTCACACCCTCGCACCGGAACCGAGCCGTTCTTCCTCGGCTGTGCCTGCTGCTGCCCACCCACCAACCTTGACTTTTCCCCATCATTGAGCAAAACCATGGGTCGGCACTGGTTCGTGGGCCGCGATGCGGACACGCGCTTTGACCACGGCGACATTATGGCTCGGCCTATGCAGGGCGAGGAGCGGTGGGTCGTCTGGGAGTGGGATCAGCGGTGCTGCCTCGACGTGTATATTCCCATCCCGGAATATTCGACGCCTTCTACGCGGGAAACGTCTCGTCTTGTGACGGGGGCGCTGCCTTCCGTACCATTCGGGTCTGTCTCCGGATACAGCTGATGATGATGCATTAGTTTTGGACTTAGGTACGGGAGGAAGCAAAGACCCATTACAACGAACACTGGCAAGTCCTGGAGGAACTACAGCACGCTTTCCTCCACATTTTCATGCGACACGGTACGATTTCTACAACAGCAGCGGAAGCTGACAGCACTAGATTACGTGCTAGTTGAAGCACGAGCTGCAGCTAGGATATACATCGGACCATCGGCACGTCGTTATGTTAGCAGACAAGACGCGCCTCCTCCGTACCTAGAGCCTACGCTAGGTCTAGGTCTGGGCAATCTTTGGGGTTGGCGTAGAAGGTACCGCCTAGCTGCTCGATAATCTTGCATCGTTCCTCCATTGTGAAGGCATTGAACAGCATGCCGGCCTGCTTCCTGCTAGCGACTTCCTGGTCCTCGCCGAGAACCCATACACCACCCCCAGCCGGCCACCCGGTGGCGATGAAGGTCTTCTTTTGAAGAATTTGGCGTACTACTCTCTGATCGGCAGCCCATGCGTGCTCGCTCTCCCACCATTCGGCACCCAGCTGACGCACTGAAACATCACATTAGTGGCTGGACTCTCTGGTTTCGCGAGGGGTAGTGTACTTTTATTGCAGTGCGCCTCTTCGTCTGCGGCGGTGTCGGGATTTGTCGGATCAGGGCGCGGTACGTGTTCGAAGCGGTCGTAGCCCAGAAACTCGACCTCGACGGCAGAGACCAGGAGGACGTAGACGCCGCCCTTGGCCGGCCAACCAAACACCTGGGCGCCGGGCTTGGTACTGTATGACACCCGCTCCAGGGGCGGGTCGAAGTACGGGAGCCCTGGACCGTCCCAGCCTGGTTCCGTGTCGGCCTCGGAGTATGTCGACATGGCGGGTGGCGTGGGTTGGCGATCTATGACCAGCTTGGCGAGTGCGGCCGCTGCTATGACCGCCATCGCGATTTCGAGAAGCATAGCCCTCAACATGGGCGACGCGGCGATGCAGACAGTGAAACACCCGTAGAAGCAGAAAGCTCGGGGGGAGGACGACGTCAGAACTCTGAACGGGCGCGTTGGGCCTCAGATGTAGGATGAGGGATGGGCCGATTATTTCCCGAGGTAAATCGTCGTGGATCCACTAAGGGACACTCGCCAGCCCAACCCCTCAGCTGTTAACTAGGTTGGACTAAGGACACCGGAAAACGGTCGGTGCTGGACAGGACGGGCAGGATGTCTACTATGTACATAGTAAGCGGCAGAGCGGGGATTTTGTGGATAGATTGAGGTACGTTTACAAGGTCAGAGAGCAATTCCCAGGTCGAGGTCGGAACTCTCGCCCCCTTGTGATGCCCATCCACGGGTCCCGCGTCGTGAATCGCAAGATGATCGATGCCGGCGGAGCAACTTCAAGGAGGCAGCAGAGAGGTCACCGCAAACACCTTCAGATCCCGCGACGGAAATAGACAAGGTTGCTGCATGTAGAAGTAGTGGCTGGAAGTTACTCAGTTTTGGTAATGCGTGGTCGGTGGAGCGCGTCGGCCAGCATGAAAGGCAACCAAAAGCGGCTTCATTCCTCCGTTGGCGGAGAGACCGCAGAGTTTGTTGACAAGACAGCCGTACGTGCTTTCATCCGCAGACAGGTTGTTCGAGGGAAAGTGGCCCTTTGAGCTCATTCCCGTTTCAGGATTTGTTGGCTGAAAGGAAACGAACTCGATGCCCACCTGGGCCGCCAAACGCAAAAGTCGTAGGTAGGCCACCAGAGTTGCCTTCTGTTTGTCGGCAACGAAGATCGCTTCAATTTCCAAGCACACAGAACAGTCTAGTCATCATGTTGATAAAGACAAGAATTGTTCCCATTCCCTCAGCTCATGCTGTGGACTAGGCTTATCTCGAAGCGAATTCAGCATGTTTGAAGCCTCCTGCAGAATCTCCATGAGATTCCTGTCCTGTCCTCTGACCCGATCTCAGGCAGTTATCTCACCGAGCTTCATAAGCACCTTCTCAATGTACCGGACGTCCACTGCCACACCGTCCTCATCTTGAAACTCCTTCTCATCTCCAAAGTCGACGTTATCCTTGTCCAGACACGTCAGACACGTCTCCACAACCCTGCCATATACCGTGCCCATCTGACGCCGTAACGGCGGCCCCCGAGCCAGTGACAAGAGATAGTCCTTCGCCCACTCCGGATCCTTCAGCAGATCCGGACCGCTCATGTCGCCGCCCGATACAGCCAGCCCCCGCCCTAGCACAGGTACACTAGAGTTCGCTCCATAGTCGACGAAGCTCTCCCACAGGCCGATCTCGAGGAGGCAGACGCCGAGGCTATAAATGTCGTGGCGCATCTCGTAGTCGAACTGGAGAGACAGGCCCTGCCGTTGCGGATGCCGGTATAGGTTCTTCTCCCAGTCGTTGTCGCCTATACGCGACGTTTTGCCCTCGGCGTCGCGGAGCACGTCGAAACCGACGAGCGTAACGATTTCGCCAGCTAATCCCTCGACATTGCGCGAGGGGTGGCAGAGAAGGATGGTCTCGGGCCGGATGTTTTTATGCACAAAGCCGTAGAGGTGGACATAGCAGACGGCGGTGGCCATCTGCCTTGCCAGGGCGAAGCGCTCCGACAGCGAATGGTGGGCACGGTGCGCCCCGTCCAGCAGGCGGCCGCGCAGACTCTCCAGGTGGGAGTGAGATTCAGGGAGACGGAAGAGGAAGGCGGGCAATTTGACGGTGGTAGGGATTGCCCTCGACCCTGTTGCCGCCTCGGCGTCGGCCTGTTCCCTGAGGATACCCTTGCAGTCGAGCAGACCAAAGAGAAGAGGGTTTGCGCCGTTCAGGCTCAGGGCGAAGTTGCGGATATCGCGGTTCATAGCGTTTAGCGAGGTTCGAGACGCGCAGGTGACCGGGTCCAATACCACGGTCAGCCGTTTGTCACCTCGCACAGCAGTGCTGGCTGTACTGAAAGGGATCGGGCGGATGCTCCCGGGCACCAGACCGTCCAAGAACATGTATGTTACCGTTTTTTTGGAGCCCGAAGTACCAGCGGTACTTGACTTGATGGCGCGGCGCATGGACTTGGCGGCGGGCAGGGACGACGTGGATGGCGAGAGCCCTTGCTTCGTCGAGGCAGAGGCGGCGGCAGCGAGAAGGGTGTCGACCTGCGGGTCGGCAATACGCAACATGAGGAACCAGCTTGGGTCGAAGATTTGCTGCCACTGTTCGATGTCGGAGATGATATCTGCCACCCCGTCCTTGAAAATGGCGTACTTCAACTTCTTGAGCTCGGGCTTGGCCCCAGGCCCCTGCGTCTCGATCAGGGCTTCGAGCTTGGCGACGGCAGCCTTGACTTTGGCCAGGACGATCTCGAGGGACCGCTGCTGGACGGCGCGGTGATGACGGTCGATCAGCGGGTCCATTTTGCTGAGCATCTGGAGCTGGCCCTCAACGCGCAGCCATCGGGCCTCGAGCCGACAGATGTGTTCGTCCAGTTGGGCATCGGCGCGCCTGAAGGCGTCACAGGTCTCGAGGAGTTTCTTTCCCCATTTCCAGCACACGTCGACGACGCCAACAAGGCCGATGGCGCCAAGGGTGAGCTCTGCCATGATTCAAGATGCCGTATGTGGATGGTCGGTTGTGGTCGGTGGTGGGTCAGTCGTCTTGTGCGGGGTGAGGCGGTTGTAGCCTTTCTCCTCTTCGAGGCGGCGGCATGGATGCCGTGCGGCTGAGTCCCCACGCATCCAGGGTTGTCGGGGCAGGGGGGGCTGATGCAGGCAAAAACGTGGGGGTCTCTGGAGAAGGCGTCATTGATCTTGTCTGGGGAGGATTGTAGAACTGGCAAATTCCGGTCCATTCTGCTGTCCGTGGTCCATCCAGTCGTCTGTGTGAGGGAAAGTGGTGCTCAGGGAAAGGAGATGACCTGGAAGTGTGCCGCCGGTTGCCTGTGTTGCGTGTCGAGGGCGACCGGCTCTGGCTAGGGCGGTCGACATGCCGGGAACGAAGGGAAGGGCGAGGGACGCCATTTGACGCCTGGTTGCGCCGCTGCACGCCGCTTTGCTGGGGAGCCGAAAATGGATGCCAGATTGAAGAAACATTCCTGGATTCCGGGGTCAAATGATTTCTCGAACCAACTCATTGGAGGGCAGATCCGCCAGGTTGCCGCCTGGGGCTGGGGCGCACATTGGACTGATGAATTGGAGGGTGGCGAGGTACAACACCTCTCGGGCGGCCTCGGCGGCGCGCTGAGGGCAGACATGGACGTACAATCCAAGTTTGGCTGGGGAAAGGCGTGAAGAAGGCAACCGCGGGAGGCGAACTGGTTATAGGTAGGGAATCGGTGAAGGCAGCGGATGTCTGAATTAAGATGATGGCATCACCCACATCCAAGACGAGGGAGGGAGGGCGAGGGTGCCCGTTCAGGGGGAGGGGGAGGTAATTGACCAACAGCGGGGACTGTGGCATTGACGTGTATTTCCGTCTCAGTTTGGGCGCGAAGTTACATGCACCTGGGCAAAACGGCACGGGCCGCGGCCAGCATCTGAAGTGAGACCAGACGTCTTCATGATCGCTCTAAGACCTGGCCCAGCCGCCGCCCCCCAGCTTCAATGGAAGAAAACCTGCTAGTCTAACTGTATCTTGCACCTGTTCCGCGGCCAGAACTGAACTAGTGTTATTGTCCATCAACATCGACATGTGGTGGCTGGCCGGATCCTCGGTCTTGACTGAATCGTCGTCGCCCGAAACGGGATGTGACGAGATCACCGTGCTACCAGGCCAGTGATAGAACGAAACCGTCATGGCCATTTAGTGATGCCAGGGATTCGTGCGTCGTTGAATCCCAGACCTGGATTGTGCGGCTGTGCGCGCCCATGGCAAGCGCAGTCCCATCGGGGGACCAGGTTACCGCGGTGATAGCGCCGAAGGGGCCTTGTATCTTCGTATGATAGCCGCTGGGGGTCGCCAGCTTCGTGAGCGGATCCGTCTTGAGTGGGCTCCCGATCTCAACTGTGCCGTCGTTCGAGCCGGACACAAGCAGCGACCCATCGTGGAGCCAGGCCATCGAGTTGACGCGCCGATCATGGTGAGCATATGACGATGAGCACCTGCCTGTCTGGAGATCCCAGGTCTCGATTTGGCCCCAAAGCTTGCCCGACGCAATCCAGGACCCATCGGGCGACCAGGCCACAGAGCACACGGGTTCCTCCTCGCCCCTGAGCGTCAACACGCTGTGGCCGCTCGCCGTATTCCAGACTCTTACTGTACCATCCTCGGAACCGGATGCGAGGAACTGGGTTGCGCCGCTGGGTGACCAGGACAGTGGGTGCACACCGAGTGCCCAGGACAGAGAGTGCACTGGGCCGGTATGGCCCTCGAGCGTCGAGAGGCACTCGCCCGTCGCTGCGTCCCAGATCTTGATCGTATGGTCCCCCGAACTAGATGCGAGGCGCCGGCTTGCACTGTGCGACCAGGCCACCGAGAACACATCACCAGTGTGGCCAGCTAGCGTCGACATGCATTTGCCCGTCGCTGCGTCCCAGATCCTGACTGTACGATCCTCAGACCCCGAGGCGAGCAGCCGGCGCGCGCCGGGCGACCAGGCCACTGAGTGAACCCAGCCAGTGTGGCCCTTCAGCGTCCGTACGCATCGAGCCGTTGCCGTGTCCCAGAGCATGGCTGTATGGTCCGCTGACCCAGAGGCGAGGAGTTGCGGTTCCTGAATTCCCCCTGGTGGGTCTGGTGTCTCCGGGCGGGCAGATTCTGCGTCCTCGCGGTGGCTCTCATGGGTGGTCGTACCAGGGGCGAAAGCGGGTCTGAGAGGCAATGGTTGTTGTATTGAAAGACCCGCGAGGAGAGGGACATCATCTGTGCTGGGAGCTGGCTTGGCCCCTGTCGATAATTCCGCCCCCATCAAGTTCCGGTGTTGTCCAGTGAAGGTATAGGAATCCGTTGACGTCTCTGTCGCCCATCCACTGTAGTCTATAGTAGTAGAAAGAACGCGTGGGGCGTCGATCCTGGGTCTTATGCCGCGTTACAAGTTAGCTACCGGCAGCGTGACGACAGGGGGCTGGAGGGGAAAGAAGGTGCGAGCGGGGACAAGGAAGAATAGAGAACATCGCGTACGCCGGTGTGGGAATTCTTGGTGTCGGCGTTCTTGGTGTGGGGATTCTTGGTGTGGGAATTCTTGACGGAACAAGGTTCGCTGGGTGGCGCGCGCAGGACTGGAACCACGCATGTTGCAGGGCCTTGTCCGAGGTCAAGCGATCTTCGGGGGCCAGCTTCATGAGAGCGCGGAGGAAAGACTCAACATCGCTGCTGGCGCCACGCTTAGCCAGCTCCTCAAATGGTAACGCGCCTGGGCAGATCACGTAGCGTATCAGGTCGATGTCGGAGGCGAAGGTGCCCGCGTTGGTCAGCATGCGGTGCGCCATCTCGCCGACGGACCACATATCACTGGCTCTGTGGTCAACTTGCATCGGGCTCCCAGGTTTGTGGGCGCGGAGCTCGGGCGCCATGTACCACCGGGTGCCCATGACTGTCGACAGTATCTCGGCTGATCCTTGGACGCGCTTGCTAATGCCGAAGTCGCTGAGCTTTACCCACCAGTCTCCCCGGGGCGGCTTTGCCTTGATCAAGACGTTCTGCATACATTTGCCAGTCTTGATCAGAGACACTCTACAGAGGGAGGGACGGAAGGTCAGGGGCACCTACTCCTGGTTTGATATCACGGTGGGCAAACCCCTCGCAGTGCATGTAGCACAGCCCTTCCAGCACCTGATGGATAACGACGCGGACATCCGCTTCATCCATCGGTCCAATTTGGATCATAAGCTGTTGGAGGTCACCAAGGGGGAAGTACTCCATGGCTATAAAGACGTAATCGTTGGTATCGTACCATCCTAGAAGTTTAACGAAGTACTTGGAATACTATTGTACAGGAGAGAGGGCTTAGTGTATCGGTTCCATGATATGATCGCGCTCGCCAAGTGTTGGGGCAATTAGAACTCACTCGTCGATGAGAGAACTTGGCAATGGTCTCGAGCTCGGATAGAGAGTCGAACTTCTTGAGTCCATGGAGTGAGATAGAACGGGCAATCCGCTTTACGGCTCGAAACTCTTGGGTACGCTTCCCCTGGACGCAGCGCTGGAGAAGGACCTCGCCGCACCCACCGCGGGCCAACGGCTCAGCGTCTTCCCAGTACTCCGAGTGCGGGGAGGACCGCCTGTGCTCCTCACCGTCCGAGTCATCGTAGTAGTGGATCGTGAACTTGTCCTCAAAGCTCGTCTCTAGCTTGTTGTCCCGGACAAGATCGGGGAGGGAGGCCATGGCGTCGTGACGCTATCGGGGAATGATGCCAGTGTCGAGGGTGTGGTGTTGGGGAGAGAACTTAAGAAGTGGTGTGCTGCTGGGGAGAGGGCCGGAGGGAGACAGACATGCGGGGTCGTCGTGCGGCTGAACGGACAAACCAATCGCACCGATGTGGAGGAAAAGGGTCGACTGGAACATGGAGGGGCACTCGCAACACCTTTGCACAAACAATCAAAACTGTAATCTGCATATATGTCGTTGACCACTCGTTCGGGGAAGGGTTGGCGCGTATAAGTACCAGGCAGCACGTACTGTTAAGTGGCTTGATGAGGGGATCCACGACGGCAGCCAAGGTGCGATGTGGCAGCCCGCATCAACCCACAGCTGTCATGCAGATGGCAGGCATTGGGTCGCAGCCATACACATGTGTCGCCCCAAATCACCTTGAACCAATCCAATATCGACTTTGGCCGTGGTCTTGGGCTGCGTGCATGGGCTTGGGCGCCTAGCGATGATAAGGCAGAGAAAAACGTGTGCCTCTTCTAATTGCCCGATTTCTCATCGGGCCGTGACGGGGGATGACCCTGTTCGGGCGGGCCCGGGCCGGACAATCCGGCGCCAGCAAGAGGGAATGAAACTGCCGGGGGCGGCGCTTAGTCCCGTCACGAGGTGGACGCGGGAGGACAACAGCCCTTACATACCATATTACCAGCACCTGCTCCGTACATCGATACCCCCTTAATCCGTACATACAGCAAAGCTTGACTCACCAATCTCCTCCATACTATCTACGTCGTTCATTTCAGAACTGGTCTCCTGCTGGACGGAGGCAACCTTTACAGCGTCCGATCCTGAGCATTCGATATCCTGCTCCAAGTTCGTACTGGTAAAC
>FTEL01002307.1_pt1 | contig 12672 bp, 16 predicted proteins | sample 1658911 | NCBI WGS metagenome assembly FTEL01 (sample SAMEA3914869, study PRJEB12502) | metagenome | biome: forest; material: soil | place: USA | collected 2012-03-12 | depth 0.1 m
GCTCTACCCACAGCCCTTGTCCTCTCCCGGTCCATTGGGCCGTCTTTGATGAGCTCAGCTTGCCGCGGCGCCGCCTCGGTCTGGATGGTTGGGACCTCTCTCGCAGGCGGGCGATGTCTTGACAGTATTTCCGATATTGAAAAGGCCCGTCATCCGTCAAATTCCCAGTCCCCGTCCCGAGCGAATCCCTTCTGCTCCTACGTGTTTGCCATATCCAAGCCCCCTCTCAGCCTTCTGCTACGCGGCCCTGCCCCGTGCTGATGACCTCTCAGCCTCCCCTTGCACACCCTGGGTTTCATTCGGCTTTCTTTATTCTCTGTCCTCCCCATTCGTTTTCGTTGTCCTCCAAGCCGCTCTCACGCCTGAGCCTGATCATACCCGCTTCATCCTTGACGGCGTATCACTGCCATCCGGTTGGGCCTGAAGGTCTCGTCGTTAACAAAAACATCCTCTGGGTAGTAGCTCTTTCGCCCTGGCAGTCTTCACCACGGCTCCTTCGTGGGAAGACGCCGGTTCCGAAACGTCTGCGGTCCGGCGCGAGGAGGCTGTCGCGATGCCCGTCTACTGCGCCTACTGTGGGAAGAGCTTCACCCGCAAGGAGCATCTGGAGCGGCACATACCCCAACGTGAGTACTCCTGAACACGTGCCTGAAGTGTCCAACTTTACTGACGCCTTTGGTCTTGCAGATACAAACGTCAAGCCTCACCGGTGCAGCCTATGCCAGTTGTCTTTTGCTCGACGGTAAGTACTTCGTGTCCTTTAAGTCGTCCGGGGGTTGGGTGCGGGAATCACGTGGAAACCTAACGTCAACCTCCAACAGTGATCTTCTCTCAAGACACCATACCACATATCACGAGGCCAGGGACCCCATGGAACCACTCCCAGGCGGCGTAGCGCCAGTTGCTGGGCGAACGCCCATCGCATGCCAAAACTGCGCCAACGCAAAGACGGGATGCGACAAGAAGGTTCCGTGCACGAGATGTGCCGAGAAGAACCTGGCATGCGAGGCTCGATTTGCCAGGCGCTCATCCAAAGCCGCCCTCCGCGCAGCTCAAGCCAACGTTGCATACGAAAATGCGCTTGCACAGTCGCCACAGCAAACCCAACCAGCCCAAGGCACCGGAATCCCCTTCCTGGACGTCAGCCAGAATGGAGTGAAGGCTGAGGGAAGCGGTTCCCCCACCGCCATCAAGGTCACCATCCCGGGCGATCTCGCCGAGGCAGGGTCTCCACGGAGAGCCGCAACGCACCACTCTCAGGTGAACCTGGGTGACTTTCCATCGCCTCACACGCGAGTGGATGCCGCATTCGACGACTTTATGCACATGGGAAACGACTTTGGGGTGCAGGAGGCCACGTACCAGGACCTCATGGGATGGCCTGATTTCCAGATGGACTTGGACCCTTACCCCAATACCATCCCGCTTGCTAGGCCAGATGTCTCATTGCCGGTTTTCTCCGGTCTCCCCAGTGGCTCCCCTCCCTCTGAGCTTGTCACTGCCTCATCATCATCGTCGAGGGGCTCGATCCACACCCCCGGAACCAGCATGATTTCGACGGGTGAATTCGACCAGACAATCAAGCCCTTGGAATTTGCCCTGGCCGCTCCCACCGACAACTCGATTCCAGAGTTCGAGGTCGTCATTGTCGCCGAAGGAGCATGGAACTTCGCGCGGTGCAACCCCCCCGCCTTCACTGGCAACTGCCCACGCACGGCGATCGTGCATCTCGAGTGCCTGGAACAAAAGTCCAAACAAGAGGGGACCTGGAGCTCGCTGGAAAAGTTCTTGGAACAATCAGACTGGGAAGCCAACGACATGTCATCCGTGGTACCACTGAGCGCTCGATCGCGGGACAAGATGCTCGCCATCACTCAGAGCTTTCTGCATAAGGCCCTCGAGATCCATCGTGGCGGCCTCGGCGGCTACCAAAAGAGCGGCTACGCCAGCCCAGGCGACTTCAACTTCATTGTCCTGCCGCCTTCTAAGATCCTCGAGTACTTCCTGCGGAACTATGTTCGCAGTTTATCGGTCTACTACCCCCTCGTCATGGCCGGCTGCGTGGACCCAAATGAGATGTTGCAAAACAACCAAGCCTCAACGCTTCTCGTCCTTCTGATGATTGCGCAAGGGGCGGCTGCCATGCCGCTGGCCGAGGCTCGATATCTTTCTGCTGGATTGACCGAGACCTGCCGAATTTCCCTCTTCGACATTGTTGAAAAGGATGTCGAGCTTTCTGCGGACCCTATCGCACTCCGTTGCGCCATGCTCTTTATTGTTCTCGGGGCTTGGAGTGGTGATAAGTGGCTCATGGACATTGCCATGGGCCAACGCGGCATGTATATGTCGGTGAGTGCAGATCACAACCACCAGTCACCTGTGTATCAGGACTAACGCATGGCACGCCAGATGATCAAGCACGCCGGCATGCTAGAGCCACAGTCCTCGGCCGTACCGTCGTTCAGTGACTTGGCAACGACTGAGCTTCAATGGAGAGCTTGGGTGCAGCGTGAGACGAGGAACAGGTAAGCTTCCCTCTGTCATGGTTGGTTGGCACTGCTAATCAATTCTCATCTAGGCTGGTCTACAACTATGTTATGCTCGACCAGGAGCTCAGTCTTTTCCATGACACAGCTCCATTGTTCGCCATTACTGAACTTCAGTGCCCTCTGCCGGGACCCGAGGTACTTTGGATGTCGCCAAACTCGGAGCGGTGGTTTGCAGCGATGCAGTCGATACACGGATGCCCTGCCAATGTCAACCCTCAGCTACTCAGTACTCCATCGGTCACTCCGTCTCTCCACGAGCTCTTCCAGGACTTTCTTCATGACAACCTACTCAGACGACAGCCCAACCTCTCCCCACAGCAGCTGAGACTGATCCTACACCCTCTGCAGGCACTTATTTGCCATTTACGGCAGATGGTCTCTTGCTTCTCGGATGTTTTTGGCACCCCGCGAGCAGGCACATTCTCCGTGACCAGGGCTTCGATGCTTCATCGGATGGAAGAAGTCCAGGGGCTGCTCCAGAGGTGGTACGAACTGGCCGTCAGCTATAACAGGGCTAACGCCAGTTGTCCCATCACCCGATGCAACCTTGTTCTTTACCATCTCGTCTCACTCAACTCGGTCAGCAACTTCCCCGAGATCGAGCGTTTAGCTCGCCGCGAAGGGTTTGGTGGTTTGTGTTGGGAGCTGCCCTTGCGCCACGAGAAGTGCATCTTCCAGCGGCACAAGGCAATCTTTCACTGCGGTCAGGTCTTCAGGCTGTTGCGTATGATGCCCAAGGAGCGGCGTCCACCTTGGTGGTCTGCGGCCATGTACCGGGCTATCATGGTCTTGTGGGCGGACGGCATCACCAGGATGGACCCCAACTCGCAGACGGACAAGCACGACCTGGAACAACAGAACCCAACTCCAGTCATGATCGACCAGCTAACACCGGAAGATCCCGCCCTCCTGGCATACCTGTGGGGCAGCGGTGGGGTGCCGACGCTGACGTGCCCTGATGGGACTACGATTGGAGTGGACAAGCCCGCCAGTCTCTTGTCCTACGCCGTGAGGAACATTGACGAATGCTCGAGCTCCCGGATTGGCGACGGGATCAGGCGGAAGTTGGTTACTTTGGGAAATAACTGGAATGGGGAGGTGATGGGGGTATCGCCATCGGGCAGCAGCGGGTGCTAGGGGACACCGGTGCGGAGGGAAGGGGGGGGGGCGAGAGAGGGTTGCAACCGGTTTCATTTTCCTTCCTCATTTCCTGGTGTCAGTTCATTACCAGCTTAATGACCAAATCTGCCTGGCGACACAGCTACAGACGTGGGATTTGGCGTTCGGGGGTTCCCCAGGTTGGTCGGGATCGGATTACAGCACTATTTTTTGACGGGGCAGGATGCATTCTTGATACAATTGCTGGGTTTCATGGAGGAGAGAAAGGGGAAATACGTGGGATTGCCAAGGGGTCAACTAGTTGCCATAGAACATGAATTACTTTGCTCTGGAAAACTCTGTGCTCTCGTGAAGTCTGACTGATCAACCGAGCCTTTGTGCAATGCCAGACGCGGACACAGACGCTCTGTGTGCCTACCAGTTGACTTCGGCAGCCACTCTGACTGACGGTGATTGTGCTTGCCCGTAAGTAGGGGTTCGGGGTTTGGCTCCCGGAGACGTAGCCTTCTCAGTCGGCAGCGCGCATCCGTAGCTCGATGACGAGCATGGGAGATACAGGGGTGGCGGGGAGAACGGGTACGCAGCGGTTGACCTTGGCCACCCACCCTGACGACACGAATTGTGCTGAACCGTAAGTAAGGGTTCGGCGTTTGACGCCCGGACAGATTGCCTTCGCCGTTGTTTGCAGTCAGTAGCTCGATGACGAGCATGGGCGACACAGGGGGTGGCGGGGAGATCGGAAGTCCGCAACGGTCAGTCAAGGAACGACTGCACGTCGTTGGTTTGGTTTACGTTTCTGGGATCCTGTGTGTCACGGGTGCCGCTCCCTTTCCGTCGGCAGACATGGGAGGGGGGAGGGGTATTTTCTCGCTCTCGTTTCGATCATGTCTTGCATTTCGGGGTGCCGAATCCAGCACACGGATCTGACGCGGGTCGAGATGAACGACGGTGTGGATTTTAACCAAAGGCTGAGGGGCCAAGCTTTTTTGTTTTGGGGGGCGGGGCGGGGAAGGGGTTTTGTGCCGTTGACCCGGGAACTTTCCCAGGTATCGCGGGCTTTGACAGATTGGAAGCCCCACGATGATGATGAGGGGTGCTTGGAATAAGCTCAGGGGGTGGGGAGGCCCCCACCGGTGTTCTCCGTCTTGGCATCGCGATCTTGTTGACACACCCCCCGGAGCTTGTGTAGAGTAGGGCTCGGTAGCGAGATGGATGGTGGTGGGTAGGGACGGTGGTGTGTGTGTGTGAGTGAGTGTGTGCGTGTGTGTGTGGCCAAGTGGCAAGGGGTGGGCAGTGGGTGTGTCGATGTGCAGTGCCAAGCTTTTCCCCGGATGACCCTCTTCAGGGCCCAGAAGCGAGCCGACCCAGGGGTCCTCGGAAGATTTCCAACGCTACGTTGGCATGCCGTTTCGTTGCTTGTCTTGGGGCGCAGGGGAAGGGTGGGAGCGGGATGGTACGCTTGCGTGCGCTCATTCAGCCCCCAAAACCCGGTCGGGGAACGGTCCTCGTGCAGGCGGGGGGTCAGGGGGTGCCAGGGGTGGTGGCCAAATATCAGGCCTGTCGTAGAACATATTAGCCAGACATATTAAAACGGGGGGTCATGGTCTGATAGCAGGCAATCATGCCCCGTCCCTTGCCCCTCCAGTCCCTCCGCTTCCAAGCCATGGCCGATTTGCAAGCCGTGTCCCAAGACGAGAAAACGGGATGGGCTTGACCTGGCAGGGTCGTTGGTTATGGGCGCTTCGAGATTTGTGCCTCCGAACACCAAGCTTGGAGATATTAGCGAATTGTATTCCACTGGGTAAACCTGGAAAGCAAGCCACAATCCAAGAAGGGGGAGAAGGGGGGTTCTTGGCTGGGCCTCATCAATAAATTCGGCTACGGTAGACCCCATTGGACGAAGTGTCAGGCACTGTGTGTGAAGCAAGACTTGACCTGATAACCAAGCAAGTCTAGGCGATGATTGACAGGGGGTGCGTTTGGTCGGTTCCCTCCCAACGGCATTCACTTCTTGCTTGGCATCTCGATGGGAATTACCGATCTCGATGGTGTGGTGTCCCGGCTCGCCAATGGCTCCTTCTGGATTCCGGATCCCTGAGTCAATCTCCCAAAGTGTCATCCGCGGCTTGTTTCTGCCAGTGTCGCAATCAATCACTGATATGGCGGCTAAGAGCGCCAAGCCACGTAACGTCTGTCGTATGCTCGGGAGCTAGGGCGTAAGAGCAGGGCATGAGATGGGCAACGGCTTGGTCCAATGACCCGAGGAGTGTCTAGGGATGGCTGTAAGTTGGTGGCCAGAATCGCGGATGCGAAGACAAGCGGACCACGGGCGAGGAGTGGTTTACTTACACAAGCGAAATCGCCCAACCGGTGGGGTAGGAAGGGACGGGCGGGCGGGCGGGAATTGGGCTCACCTGGGAGACGGCGGAGGGGCATTAGTTTCTTGGCTCCTCGTATCGAAGTGCAGCAGAGAGCTTGATGATACCCGGGAGTCGGTGCTCCCGTCGGTCGACAGGTTGCGAGGAGGGGGAGACAGAGCTCGGCGGCGACAGGGGTTCGCTCAGGGCCGCCTCCAGACCGGCACGTCGGGAGTGGCGCGGAAAGCGAGCAGTTGCAGCACGATGAGACCCGGGCAATTTGGTGCAGGGGGCGGGCAGGGCAAGGCGAGGGTCGCCAAAGCAGAGGCGAGGCGGCCAGGACCGGGAACATGTTGTCGTGCAGAAGCTGTCAGGCCTCTGGGTTGGAGGCACACAACAGGCTAAATCGGGGCGCGTGCAGGAATCCCAACTGTGGGGATGTGATTGCTATTGTTAGTGCCAAATAAATATCGGCAGAAAGTGGCCAAGCACCAGCTGGAGGGGATTCTGCTGGTGTTTGAGGGGTAGGCAGTCATGGCGAACCCGAAAGGCAAGCAGCGCGCGCGAACTGGTCGCACAACGCAAGGCGAGGCGAGGCGGCGTGGGAACTCGAAACGCTGGGGGCCGAGCTTACTACCTCCTCGACTCCCGGCACCCGAGCCGAGAGAGGCGGCGTATCCGTCGATGCAAGCCGACGATTCTGGCTATTCGGTGTCGATCAACGCGGGCTTCGCTGGGCTGGCCACTCCCATCCGCTGGCGGCATCCATCCCAGGGTCGCAATGCGACGCGGGTAGGGGCGGAAGCGTGGGTACAGGGGATCCCGCGGTTTTGGTGCCGCGGCGGGTGTGCCAGATCATAGATGTATGTAACTATGCGTTCGGTACCGTGGGCGGGACTGGCAACGGCGGCAGCAACGGCGACGACTCGCGGAGCTCGGGCGCGACGGATTGAGGGCGCGTTACTTGGACGGTGGACCGGTCGGGCGGTTGAATGCTGCACTGGGGCGATTCTGTCGATTAATTGCCCCCAGGCGATGGCCAAATGCAAGGCAGGAGAAAGGCAACATGTTGATCGATTCCGCACACCGGGAATTTCTAAACAAGGATCAATGGGGCCGTGTGATGGGCAAGCTGGTGGGGGGAAGCGGGTGTTGGTCCTGGGTGGGTGTGGTATGGTGTGATGTGGTGGTGCGGTGTGGTGTGTGTGCCGAAGAGAGGATGCATCCTCTGGAGAATTCAGTGCTGAGCGCCCGACAAGGGGACCCCCGCACAACAGCGCGTGCACGGGCCGCATAGCGCGACCAGAGCTCTCTGCCAAGCCAGCGGTCTCGCAAATCCTGAGCGGGCACCAGAACTCTAACTCGACAACACGCCAACCGCTGCCCAACACAGCACCCGTACCGCATCCATCCAACCAAGTCCAAGGGCCGCGGGTTTTGCCCTGCACACAGCATGGACGACGCCTCGCGGGAAGAATTGCGGGCAGATAGGGGAAGACAGAGTGCAGCACTCGTTGGCCCGACCGCAACACCACGACGGCTCTGGCTGCCGCAACCCCGATCGTCATGGGTGTTTTGGTGTGGGCATCATTTGTCCTTCACTTATCGCGCCCTTCTCATTGAGCTTGCTGCATTTCCCCTTGGCGACGGCGGCGCTCGGGGCAGAGTTTCGTGCTTTGCTGCATGCCCTGCATGCCGCGCATGGGGCATGGGGCGGGATCCAATACCACGGCACACGGCAATGCCCGGCTCGAATCCTCGACGTCGGACGTCCGTGGGGATGTTGTGACAACTGGCTCAAGTCGCTCGCTACCAATTTGCCGTCGCCGCCACACCATCCTTCCCGTCTGCATGCCAATTATGCTAATCGTTGACAAGCACCTCAGGTCGCCCCAACACACAGCGCAGTTGGCGGGCAAGCCAAGGAGAGACAACCACCCGGCGGCAGTTCGTTTGAGGCTCCCACATCGCACGTGGCCCGAGAAAACAACCCCCACTTCACCCCCCCTACCTTCCCCCCCTCCCCTCGTCTCCTACTTTATTTTTCTCGCGCGGTTACGAGCCTTGTTGGCTTTCCAACACTCAGCTCCATGGAGTGATCCTTCCACCCGGCGCCGTCCCAGTTTCGAGACGTGTTGATGACGAGAATGTGCGCCACCACTATGGCTCCTGCTTATCGCCGCGCTGCCGGGCGGAGCCTTTCGCTTCCAAAGCGCGTCTTGCAATCTCAAAATCCCGTGCATGAGTAACGAGAGCCGCTTGGGGCGAATTAACCGGCCGCGTGTGATGAACGAGTGAGTAGCTTCTGGCATTCTCTTCGGAATAAGCTCACCCCTTCGGGACGCATGGCGCGATTCGACACTCCTGCAAGCCGCTCCAGGCCGAATGCAGCGTTGCGGAGGCGCTTGCATCCGCTACAACGGTTTGAGCCACCTTCATGTGTGGCGGCTGCTGTGGACCCTTTGTTCCGCTACCCGTGGCTCCAGCATTCGCCGACTTTAGCACACTCCATCGGTCACCATTGCAGCACCTCGTCATCGACAACCTGGCACTTACCAACGCGCGATGGACGGGAGCGAATGCCAAGGCAAGGCCTGGGGTTGACAGTTGCCTGATGCTCGATCTGTGTCGCTATGAGCACTGTTGGCGGGATAGAAGCTCAAGCTGCTTGGGCTGACGAGATCGATTTTCAGCCAGCTAAATCTGCAGCACCGTTGCCGCTGTGGCTTTCCCCGCCACGTCCATTGCCGCCATACTGCCGGCGTCGCGGCCGCACTGTCTCGCCCGATGGGATGCTTCCCTGCTGGCCGTACCAAGCGCCCTGCGATGGCTGCTCAAACACGGCCTTTGGCAGACCCCTCACGAGCCCCCCCCTCCCCCACATTTCCTCGGGCTTCGGGGTCCCGGCCGGCCTGGAGACGAGGTTCTGCAGACCCGCCCACGGAGTCCCGGGCAGCGGATGGGTGGTCGTCGTGAAGCTGTCGATCGCTGTGAGCTGATTGGTAGACGACCCTTGCTCGAGTTCCCAATTGGGAAGTGAGACCAGCAGGGGGGCCCATGTCTGAGTCGACTTCATGGGTCCATCAAAGCCAAACATCGACGACTTATCAACCACTTCTCCCAAGTCCTTTCTGTCACCTCTTGTTGGTTTATTGTTGCGATAATTATCTCTGCTCATTTATCTTGCCGTATTGTCTGTGCTACCTATCTGAATGCCCGCACCCCACGCCAACCGAACCCTTGAACCGGATGCTTCAATATTGGATGACAGAGACCGATGTAAAGAGCAAGAAATAAATGCCCGGAAGAGCACCACAGGAAGAGTTAGTTATGAAACGACCGGCCGTTGCAGTTAACGTCTTGAAATACGGTAATGCCTACAGCCAGCGAGCCAGCGCCATCGCCCATGCTTCCCGTCGCTGCCCCAAACGCCGATCTTGTCAAGACAGCACAAAAGCACAGAGACAAAATCGTGGTTTAGAGGTTTTTGCATTGCTGCTATCCCTGTACCCAACGCCAAAACTAAACCAAACCCCCCAAAAAATGCATTCCATTTCCCTGTTATCCATGTACCCAGCGCCAACGCCAAAGTAAACCAAAACCCAAAAAAAAGAAAATATATTCCAATTCCCATTTTCCCAAATCCAACTCCGTCCCCCATACTCCCGAGGAAAGACAACCCCCCCTTCCAATTCCATCACCTCATCCACCTCGAAAGCGGGCAGAAAACATCACCTCCACAGAATCGTACACCTCCGCGCCCATCGCCTTCGCCGCATCAGGATCCCAGGCAGCGCCCCCCTGAGCCGGAGCAACTTGCTGTCCCGCCCCATACCCGCCCATCACAGCGCCGTTCGGTTCCCACTCAAGAGGTTGAATTTCGTGAGCGGGGAAAGCCTCAGCAAAGGCCTCCTGCATCTCGGGGGTGTTGAAAGGCCGGTCAAGCTCAGTCGGCGTCTTGGGGCCCCGGTACGGGGTGATGGTGTCCGGACTCGGGCCGTACGAGAGAGCAGGGCCGCCGGCGAGAGAGAATTGCCCGAGCGGAGCAGCAGCAGCAAGCGGGTGGATGGGCGCGCCCCAGTTGAGATCTTGGGGGTAGGCGGCCCGTTGGAGAGACTGCTCGGCGTAGAGAGCTGTCGCGGGAGCCGGAGCGAAGAGCTGCTGCTCCAAGGATGGTTGCTCGATGTCGGGCACCGGAACGAAGAGCTGCTGCTCCCAGGCCGGGTATTGGTCGTAGGCGGCCTGTTGGAGGAATTGCTGCTCGGCGTAAAAGTCTTGATCAGGCGGCGGCGCAAAGATGGGCTCGTCCCAGGCGAGATCCTGGGCAGGGGCGGCCAGCTGGAGAGGTTGCCCGGCGCAAAGGTCTTGGGCGGGCGGCGGCGGCGGCGGGGGGAGGGCGTTGTTGGCGGCTGGGGTGACCCAGCCGGGAGGCGTCCAGGCCGTGTGGCGCTGGGCGGAGACGCGACCGGTTGCGTCGTACATTTCGTAGACGCACCGGTGGCCGAGCTTGCGGCAGCGCTTGCACCCGGCCTCCAGGTCCATGGTGCACTTGACCTTGGACCCGTGGCATTCGTCGCATGCCATGCGACGTCGGGACTTGCGCTCCCGCTCCTGGCTTGCTTTGCCAGGAGCCGCGGGGGGACCGCCCTGGTTGCCCATGGCTGGGACAACGGCCAGAGGGCGAAGAAGGAGGTCGGAAGGCGAAGGGCGAACACGAATGTCCGCCGGGCGCAAAGGCGAGCGAAGAGAGCGTTGCGGCTGCGGAGAGTGGGCAGCGGCAGCGAAGAGGGAAGAAGTGTGTGTGGTATTAGAAAACCACAGAAGACACAGACGAGTAATCTGGGAAATCCAAAATCGAGCCCAGAAGGCAAGGGCTGGGCAGATCTTTATACGGAACCTGAGCTGGAAGCTAGGGCGGTCTTGTAAACAACGTCCACGTGGGACTCGTAAGTGTTGACAGAATCGTGCATGTTGTGGTGTTGCTCAGACCCAAAGTCATGCCGGCCGTGTCAGTCGGCCGCCACTGTATATGCGTCTGTTTTGGTAAATTCTGTCCTGGCACGCCCCTCTTTCGGCCGAACTCGAATGTTGTGGTGGGGTTTCTCTCCTCCCTCATGACCTTGAGTTGCCAAATCGAGACGAAAGGGGACCAAGTCCTCCTTCTCGTTGGCCGAGCCCAACGGGGCAATGCCGGCCTCGAAAACAAGAGGAATGCTGGTATCACTGTGTGGGTCCCTCCTTGGCTACTCAGGGCCCGAGCAAGGACAACAGAGATAAGTGGTCTCGAAGAAACGTGACCAGGGGCGTGCCATTTGGTATACTACCTACGCAGGACTGACACCGTACCGCGGAAGGGGGGCAGCTGTCGCCAGTTTCAGCGGCGGCCGAATGCCAAAGGGAACATGGTAATGGGCGTCTGAATAACGGAGCTGGCTTCCATACCACCACTGCTCATAGTGCGAGGGGGAGATGTGGCCGCTGGGCAGTTTCCCCACGCGCCAAAACCGCCGCAAGCCACACTCCAGTACGACTACCAGCCAACCGGCCGAAGCTTCGAGCAACCCCCGCACTGTGCCTCTTGTCGAGCTGTTAGGGGAGAAGGTTCTACAGCTTTCCCTGCGCCAGAAGGCGGGCACTCATGACCACATTGCAATATCAGGCTTGCCCGAGCCAAGGGCCACGACGTCACTCATGGAAGGCAATAGCTTAGCCACAACAAGCCAACAGCTTGACACCGCTCTGTTGTGCCTCGAGAATTCTCCCATGTCAGCTGCTTGACTTGTCCCAACCCGGGGAGGGCACTGCCGATTTCTCCAGAGCCAATATTAGCCAGAACAAGGCTCGAGATCATAACAAACACCAGCCAAGTGGCGTGCGGTGGGACATGCGATAACAATTTTCTTGCAGTGCGCACGACTGTACTCGGCCGCTGTAGGCGTGACTTTCTTAGTAATTGCCTCAGTGACTGCCTCAGTAACGAGGTGCCTTGGTTGCTGCCTTAAAGTTTGCCTTATTGTCTGCCTCAGTGAGTGCCTCAGGAAGTCCCGTGCGAGTCGTCACTCGGTGCGCTGAGTTTTCAGACCCCACCGGTTGCTGCCGTCGACTCACCCCAGAATGGGAAAGAAAATCAGTCTTGCGGAAGCATGGGCGGCTCATCAGTGATTTCCCGCGCGAGTGTCTTCTCTGATCCACCGCAAATAATTCAGCCAGGCCAGGGGCATGATCCAAAAAGACTGCCAGCCAAAGACCGGCAGAGTTTGATTGATTGCAAGGCATGATCAGACTGATCCAACTGAATCCCGCTCAAAAATGAGAGATCCCGCTGAAAAATAAGAGAAGGTGGCTTCCATATCCGTGGGCAAGACCAACTGGGCTCAAAGTGCTGTTTGATTCTGGCACCTGACGAATCGGGTTACAAGACATGGCGACAACTCGAACCGATCACCAAATATTATTGCAGTCAAACCGATCACCATATTTCATTGGCAGCCCCATGCGCTACATATTCCATTCGCAGTCTCATGTGGTTATCCCCCTGATATCAAATCCCATATCTTCTCATGGAAGAGGGGCTGCTGCGGTGTGGCCGCAGGAGTCGCCCTGATCGAGTGATTGAAAACCCGGGCGGTGATATACAAGATCAACCC
>FTEL01008637.1_pt1 | contig 12669 bp, 12 predicted proteins | sample 1658911 | NCBI WGS metagenome assembly FTEL01 (sample SAMEA3914869, study PRJEB12502) | metagenome | biome: forest; material: soil | place: USA | collected 2012-03-12 | depth 0.1 m
GGAGATCCCGAATGGAGCAGAGAACTAGATATAAGACGGCATGAAAGAAATACGAAAGGTCCGGGATATACCCACGAGTATAGCACGGTAGAAGGAACGGTCTTGCGGTTGTAACGCAAGGGAAGGAAGGCGGTTCGTCGCGAGAAGGAGAGGAAGAGTGAGAGTACTAGCATGGAAGACCTCACTGGGGAAGGGAGGGTTGAGAGGGTTTCACCTGTTTGAGACAGAGAAATACAGTGGTTGGTTGACGTTCATGGCCTCATGATTCCCTCGTTTACTGTTCTGGGCTGGGTAGGTGGGCGGTTGGTGGTGTTTTGCTTTTTTGGGATACCCAGTTGGTTGGTCGCTGCCCTCATGAGCCGCTGTGCAGCTCGGATGAACATCGGCTGGCCTGGTGCAGACGGACTATTCGATCTGTGTGTTGACGTGGTGGGTGTCTGAGCTCCAGGCCGGTCTCGTTTGGTGTGGACAAACGGATGGCCGTTGGCAATACCGCTGTAACTTAACACATGATAATGCCCTAATACTTTTCCAGACGCAAACCACCAAAACCCGCCGACGAAGCTGCTTCATGTCCCCATCAAATGCAAGACCCTCCTCCCCACTGCTATTCTTATCTGCCTCCATCATACCTAGATAGATAAATTCCTGCAGCGGGCGTCGTCCCACCTAAAATCCCTCAACAACCTCAACCCAGCCCGCAGCCCGCAGCAGCCGCAGCCATACCTGCACCCTCAGACAACAACAGCCGCCCCCCTCGTACGTGCACTGCTGCATACATACGCCTCCATACAGCGATCTGCAACTGAGTGGTAGACAGAGCGTGTGCGTGTCCTGAAAGTGCCACGCCTCTTGGCGAGATCCCCCCCCCGTATCCCCGGCCCCTGGTCCCCTGTCCTGTCGGCCACTCCCGGCTGGGCACAGGCCCGGTCCGCGCCACATCTGGGCTGGCAAGGGAAGTGGGAGAATCACATGTGAAGAGCTGGCAAACGCAACGGACGCCGCATGCAGCAAGCCTCGGTCGTGCAGGGCAGGCAGGCAGGGGCAAGGTGGAACGCCACACCACATGTGCTGGAGGGAGTGGTCAGATAGGTTGGGCTGGCTTTTCTAGATTCGGCTTGGCTGGGCGAGGTGGAACGGTGGCTTTGGGGGGAGGCGTGGTTCTATTTTGGGGTTTGGGGTGGTGGTGGTGGTGTTTCGAAGCTTTTGATGGCTTGCCACCTGCCTAGGGCTGGGGTTGTTGAGGGGGTTGTGCTCGTGCCGTGCTCGGTGAGGGCGCAACGGGAGGAAATTGCTCTCACATGGTAGCTGCACGAGCTCTGGGAGAGGAGGGCGGGGGCGGGATGTCACCCTGTGTTTGTTTCTGGGATGGTGGTAGTGTTTTGTTTCGTTTGTTTGTGGGGTTTTTGTGTTTCGGGTTTTGACAAAGAGGGAGGGTTGTTCGGAGATTCGCTCCCATCCCTTAGCGGTTTAAGCAGATGGGTACCTCTTGCAGAGAGACCAGCAAGGTCAGCTCTAGCACGAGATTGGGTCGGTCCCCTTCAGGCAGCTCGTTGGAACAGGGTAATGCACAAGTTTCAAACGAGAGAGGAATAGACCTGGACCTAGCTTGCCTTTTTGTTCTTCAGTATGCCAGCCAGCTAACAGAACTGGATGTACGAACTTATTACTTAAACGGCGGCACAACATCCTGCCTTTTGTCTTCTTCAAGTTATCAACTGTCAGATCAGGTCGTTGTCAAAGCCAACCACTTGGACAACCATGGCTCAGTCAATTAGCTACAATGGGAATGGCATCAGCAGAAGGCCATCCCAGGAAAGGATGAGCGCTGCGACGATGGCATCACGAGGGCATCACGAGAGGCCCCAGCGGCCCCTGGGAGCCAGACGGTCAAAAGGATCAGGGCAGCGCCCAGGGCAGCGCGAGAGGGGGGGACAGAAAAAACAGCAATTGAAGCAATTTCCCACATCCTGACCAGCATCACTTTGTACCTATTTTCCAGTGCCTTTCAGTGCCTCCATATCAACAACTGTGGTGGTTCAAATCAGCTGTTCCAACATCAACCATCCCGGTTGGTGAACAAGGACGCCCGGAAGGGAGAGGGCAAACTCAAAGGCCTGTATATCCCCGTTGAAACCGGCAGTGCCCTGCCCGACCCTAAGGAGCTCACCCTCCTGTATATCCTGTCCGCCGTACGCGAGACTATCGCGCCGTATGCCCTCGACGCTAGTGCCGTCTCGTGGTGGTCTGCCTACCGTGTCGGCCAGCGCGTGGGGAGCTACTTCGTGCGGGGGAATGAGCGGGCGTTTTTACTAGGCGATATGGTATATATACATTCGCCTAAGGCGGGATAGGGGATAAATACGTCGATTCAGGATACGTTTAATTTGGGGTGGAAGTTAAGGGTTGTATTAGAGGGAAGGGTAATAGTCGTGCTGGAGGGGTTATTAGTGACGTACGAGGCAGAGAGGAGGCCGGTAGTATAGGACTTGATTACGTTTGATAAGGGGTATTTGAAGTTGTTTTCGGTGTCGTCGGAGCGGTTTGATACCGAGTTTCTACGGGCCATGAAGTTTATTACGGGGCCGTCGATCAGGTATCCGAAATCTCCCGTGGTATAGCTGCCGAGGCGGGTAGAGGAGCTTGGCCTAAGCCTGCTCAAGGCTGACTTGGTTCCAGGCAAGCGGTTGTTGAACTTTCAGGCTATATATCAGGCTGACTGTACGGTGGCGCGGATCCAGATAAGGACACAGGCCACGGGGGTGTTCAGGCTCATTATGTTCGCAGGGGATATCGCTGAGCGGCAGTCGTTAGCGCGGTTATAGGCTCTAGGGAAGTGGCTAGGGGATCGTAATACTGGTCTCGGGCAACTTACCGTGCCGGCTGATGATAGGGAGTACGCGGTATAGCAGCGGGTGCCCGTCGAAGTGCTGGTAGTACACTGCGCGGAGCGGGAACGTATGGAGCTGCTAGAGTTGGAGGAGGTATACCGCCCGTGGAGCGACGATCAGGGGTTCGACTACTGGCGCGTGTTTGCCGATACTGAGAGCGTCCTCGAGGGTTATGGGAGCGTGTACGAGCGGCTGGAGCTGGACAGGCAGAAGGGATGTTGTGCTGTCGTCCGCCCGGACGGGTATGTTGGTACTGTGGTCGATGGTGACGACTTTGAGGGGCTGAGGGGGTACTTTCAGGGGCTGGGCATGATGGAGAGTCGAGTGGCCAAGTCGGTAAACTGAGGGCTGGCGAGCCCCGTCCATCAGCTGAGAGTCCAGCTTGAGCAATGCCCGCTAGGGGTATCACTCGTTTAGGTCTTGGCGGAGAAATTCGTGCGCATGAACAGACTTCGCCCCTAGCGGCACTTCTGCGACTCTCTTGTATTTCGGTTCAACTTGTTCTCCCACTCAACCGGCATCAGATGGGCCCTTTCCAGTCCACCGAGACGTGCCTAGGCCTGGCCACCAAAACAAGAAGCTGCCTCCATCTCGGATCACCAGAAGGCGCCCATCATGACGCTCGAGCCAGAATCCAATCTCGTCGGTGACCGGGCGGGGGAGCCACATCCTCGACCTGGTGGTGCAGCCGGCGGCAAGCTGAGCGAAGCGCGAAGACTCTTCTGTCAGAGATATCGTCGGCCCTTCTCAGTCACATATCCGTCACGGAGAGGGTGGAGCCGAAGGATCACTCGAAGACAGGAGAGTCGCAACAGGCGCAAATACTATTGTGCAAACCATACAAAGTGCCCGGGCCAGCAGTTGTTGAGGAACGTTTCTGCCGAACTCTCAGCCACTGATCGGTGACCTAGACGAGAGGACGAAGCGGCGAACGGTTCTCCCAACACCAAAACAGAGTTGGGGGCCAGATTTTATCCGCCAGATCGCCAGGTATTTGACGCTTTGGACCACATGGGTGGAGCGCAGCATCTCTGCTTGTCCCTGATTGGGTTCTTTTACGCCCATACTGGACTCGGTGGACTGAATAATGACACAGGAAGTCCAGTCGTCCCTCCATCACCACAAGCGATGGTGGCGGAGCGACGCGTGGGTTGGTTGTTGGGCCGGCATGGAGCTGGTGCTCCACAGGCGGTCAAGCAACGACTGGCGTTGTCGGTTCTCGAACGATGTGGGCAGCTGCCGCCAAGGCCATCATGGGCGGTACCGCAGGCACATGGATGAGAGCGGCTCGGGAGGCCTCCAGGCGTGGGGAGACATTGTCAACAAACCGACGCCGAATCGCGGGTCGCCTACCCGGCTCGCCGTCTTGACTGTGGCTTGTGCCAGCCAACACAGAACACAAGGGCCGCTAACAATGCAGGACGCAGACCCCCCGGTCTGGGAAGCGCAGAAGGAATAGCGACGCGGTGCGGGCTGTGCGAGAGTCGGGTTGTCGAAATTGTGTCTAGAAAACTGATAACTAACTATAATAATCTGACATGTTTTGAATAACTCAAACACCATCTCGTGTCCATCATCCCGCCATCTCGCCATCCCCACGCACCCAACCTCAACCAAACAACCAAGATGCACTCCCACGCCCTCCTCCTCACCCTCGCCGGCCTGGCCTCGGCCGACATGATCCTCCCTCGCGGCCAGCAGGAGCTCGCTGCCATCGGCGCCGCCCTCAACCGCCGCGCCACCACCACCACCACCCCCACCGGCACCACCACCTCTTTCCAGCCCGCCACCACCGACGCGCACAGCTCCGAGTGCCTCTCCGCTTACAGCTCCGTCTTCGCGGACGCGCCCGCCGCGCCCTTCGACCCGATATCCTTCATCGGCTGCTCCGGCTTCCCCTCGAGCCTGACGGCGGCCTACGCGAGCTACCACAGCGTCGCCAACTCGTGGTACGACGAGCACAGCGACGCCATCGCCGAGGTCAAGACGTCGTGCCTCGACCTCCTCATCGAAAACGTCTCCGAGGTCACGACGAGCTTCGTCTGCAGCTACACGGGCTCCGACATCGCCACGGAGCCGTACGCGCCCGCTCCGTCGACGACGACGACAACGACGGCGGCGGCGGCGGTCTCGTCCGCGTCGAGCGTGACGGCCGAGTCCAGCTCGACCGCTACGGGCGGACCCGCGCCGACTGGGGCGGCTGCCTCGGGCGGCGCGGCTCCCGCCAGTGCTGGGAACCGCGAGACGGGACTTGCGTGGGCCGCGGTTGCGGTGGCGGGGATGCTTGGGGCTGTTGCGATGCTGTGAGGGGAGGAGGGAGATGGAATTTGTTAACGGGCCGGTGTGAGTTCCGGTGAGGATAGACGGGGGTGGACGAGTAATGGGGATAGCACGGCGTATTGTTGGATCTATAATAGATTGGGGTTGTACCAGAGGTGCTGGTCGTCATTGTAAATATTATCATTGGTAATTCTTGAGGCCAGACCATGATCTGCGGAGGTCAACCGTTCTTGATGCCACGTGCCCGAGCCGTTGTTCCATGGCAGTCCGGAAACATGGTCACCCACAAATGCGATCCTCGTGCCATTGCCACCCATGTGCGTTCAAATCTCCCACTCCCATTTCCCCCTCCTTCACGCCGCCAACCATTCCAAGTCATATCCATCGTTTGTTTGTGCCTAACCTTCCCTCCCACCATTCTCACGGGAGTTCCTCATGACTGGTTCCACCGGCCATGCCGCCAACCTTCCTGCCAACCTGTCCCTCCCGTCCCAATCGTCCCTCCGCTCGCGGTTGCCACATTTGTTGTTGTTGCCAGTGCCGGCTGGAAGGTCCCTATTCTCACCTCCGACAACCACGAAGTTTCCCAACCGGAGCCACAAACGCCTGTGGTTGCAACGCCGTCGAGAGCGAGGTCGTAGGAAGGCTCGGGAATGTGGTGGACTTCGCCCAGGCTCATGCTCAAGTACTGGCCACACCCACCGCTCGGCCGTCAGATGGCTCGTCCCGGTTGTGCTCGGCGTCTGACCGTGTTGCCAACGGGGCTAAGGGGGCTGCTATTGCTCTCTCTGCGTCGTTTGGCCCGCATCGCGTTTCGCCACTGCTTGTGCATGGTCTGGCGGATAACCCCGACCGTCAGGGTCCCGTTGTTGGTCAGAGGGGTATCGGGCCTGTTGGCGACCGTGGTGGGGAAGGCAAGGTCGATCAGGTCGCTCTCGCGCACGATGATGGGCTCATCGTCGGGCTCGCGCAGGCCCAGGCAGGCGTTGATGACGGCCCGTCGGCTGTCGAGCATGGCGCTTTCGATGGCGGCGAACAGCCTGCTCCACCACGGCCGGTCTGGGTCTTGTCTCGTTTTTCGCAGGGCTCTTGCGTGGACGTCGATGGGGCTTTCATCTGGGTTTTTGCTCTTCATCGCCTCGAGAAAGGTCCACAAGAACAAGCTGTCCGGGGTGCAACGCGGTCCCCACCACCGGCGGTCGTCGGTGGCGCACGCGGCTGTGTAGTGGATGGCCGCCGAGAGCAGCTGGTGTTTCCTCCTCCATCGCGGGTGTGACAAAAGAACGTCCAGGAGCTTGCAGAACGTGGGCGGCCACAAGGCCTTGCGGGCGTCCTCCAGCGTGTCGTAACTGGGGGCTCTCCGTTTCAGGCCAATGCTTGTTGAGAGATGGGGTTCGACCACCATGTGGCTGTCGGCTGAGATGATGTCGTAGGGGGTACGTTTCATGGACGCGGCCGCGTTGCACCACAACAATGTCTCTGCCGAGTTCTCTGTGAGGGTGTCACACCTCTCTTCGATCGCCTGCCTCAGCGGATGTGAAGTCCAGTGTTCCTGTTCAGAGTCGTTAACCGAGCTCGGCGGATGGTCTCTACCGGCGAGGCTTGTTGTCGTCGGTGCTTGTGAGGCTTGCGGTCGCGGCTGATCCACTTCTCGCCGGGGCTTGGACGAGGCCGATCCTGGAGGGCGGCCAACTGGGCGACCGCTTGGGACTTTCGGCGGGTGTTTGCGCGGACGGCCAACTGGACGACCACTTGGGGCTCTTGGGGGGGTGTTTGCGTGGGTGCCCTGGGTGGTGGGCGCCGACGGGTTTGTGGGCAGGCACGGAGGCGAGGGGTATGAGGGGTGCAAGTTTACCACGAGCCCGGTTGGGTTCCTGGCGGTGATGTTTAAGCGGGTGAGGAGGGACTGTTTGGAGATTGGGGGGACGGATATGGGGAAGGTGTTGGCGGGGGGGTTCTTGAGAGAGAGGGATTTTGAAGGGCGGGATGGGGAGGAGGAGGTGGTGGGAAAGAAGAAGGATGTGGAGGGGAGGCGGGATGGAGAGGAGGGGGTGTTGAGGGATGGAGAATTGGAGGAGGGGGAGATAGAGGAGGAATTGTGAATTGGGGAATGGGGGTGATTGGGCATGGAGTGAGGGAGGTGTTGAGTCGAGGAAAGGAGAGTGATGTATGAGGGGTGATGTGCCAGACATACGCGCCGGGAGCTGGCGGATTTGATGATGGGAGACTTGTGTCCGAGTATCCACGATGTTGGGATGGTTTGCTGGATTAATTTTGTGTGGCTAGAACGTGACAGATACCTCTACTGAAAGAACAAACATGGCATATCGGATTGCCTCTCCTCCGGACCCACGCCTGATGGGTGAAGTGAAGCCGCCCCCATGCGTGAGACACCTTCAAGATCTTACCTGCAGCCATCAAAATAACAAAAATCCCCACAGCGCGCCAAACCGCCCAGTGGCAGCACCGCCCTGCCGTTCCACAACAATGCCCTGTGCCGCAGGCTGAGAAGCTCCTGACGTCGCACAGGGGGTGGACAGCCACGGCGCGGCAGGGGGCTGCATCCCTCGGAGCGCCTCGCGGCGGCTGGGCTGTGCCGTGGTTGGGGCGGCAATTGGCTGGGGCTGGCAGGAGTGAGATCGGCGAGGGGGGGATTTCGGTCCCGGTCGGGAGGGGCATGTCAGCGGCGGGTGCTGGGCGAGCCGGCGGCGTGGATGGGGCTGGGCTGCGAGGAGTTTTGGAGAAAGACTTCCCGAGCGGGTTCGCGAATTGTTTTCTCTTTTGTATCTTGTTGTTCATCGTCTGTTGCTTCATCTTCGACTCGGTGTCGAGAAACGAGGCATCGCGGGTTTCGCACCGTTTCGCACCAGGGTCCGGCTGAGGGTCCCCAACATCACACAACATGACGATCACGAAACACACGATGCTCCTGGCCGTCCTGCTCGCCTTGGGCGTGGCAGGGCAGGACCCGAGCAAGAAGCCCAAGTTTGCCTACCCGCCGAATGGCTCGAGCAAGGTGTTCAACTTTCTGGACACGGTCATGGTCACGTACACGGCGTTTTACGACACGGGCACGTTTTACACGTTTTGCGAGCCGGGCAAGGGGAAGCTGAGTGAGTCCTATCCGCATCCCCAGTCTCTGCTTGGTATGGGCAAGGCTGACGGCAACAGTTTACCAGCAGCAGGCTCCGGGTAATACGGCGACAGTGGCGGTGTTGCTCAACTTCACGTCGGCGACACCGTGTTGGTTTAATATCCGACGGGCAAGGACGGGATCGACGGGGAGAACAGCGCGACGTTTAATCTCATCGGGGAGGAGCGCAGTGGGGGGCGGAGGGTGTTTGGGCTGGAGACGGATCCGGACACAAGCACGACGTCGAGCACCTCGGCCACGACATCGACCTCGACGAGTGTTTCGGGAGCGTCCTCGTCGTTGTCATCGACCGCCTCTGTATCGTCGTCCAGCACAACGAGCAGCTCGACGGCCGCAAACACGTCTGCATCAGCCGCAGGCGGGGGCGGGGGAGGCGGGCTCAGCGCAGGTGCATCGGCGGGTATCGGCATCGGCGCGGCGATCGGGGTTCTCGGGCTCGCAGCTGTCGGGTTCATGCTCTGGTGGCGACGGCGGGGTGGTCGGGAGGGCAGGGCGCCTGCGGTGGAGATGGAGGGCGGCGGAGCAGCAACAACAGCAGCAGCAGCAGTATTATTCCTACAACACGGTCCCGGCAGCGCCTAAATGGCAGTATGGTCGGGAGCTGGACGCGGCAATGCACACGCCGGCCGAGATCGCGACGTCGGGGCACGGAGGGGCAGGGGATACGGGGCGGACGCACCACGAGATGTCGGGATGATGGGATGGGTGAAAGGGGCCGATGGACTGGGCGTCGACGTCATGGTTGGTCAAAGCGAGCGGCGGGCCGGGCCGGGCCGTTGGATGAGGGAGCAGGGAAGGACAGGGACGGAGCTTGGTCAGGGCGAGCTGGAGCAATATCCGTACTTGCTTGGAGGAAGAGCTCCATGCGAAAGCAGAGGTCGGTCGGTCAGAGAGTTGGTCAGACCACTCGTGTTGGATTGCACCGGGTCGGACCGGATCGGACACGACGCCGCCGTGTCACCGCTGGATTGCCCGGCAGACTCAACAGTTCCAGCCGGATGTCGTGTCGTCGGCGGCGCGGTGTGCTGTTTGTTGTTGGGGGCATCTGGTGGTTTTGTCGACCGATGGCGCTGTTTTTTTTCTGGCTTCGGCTTCTGGTGCAACAATCTCCGAGCTCAGCGTCTCAAAATGGTGCCAGCAGCGGATGACTCAGCACGCCCAGACACTAAAAAATCAAGCCACCCGGGAAGTGTGCGTTCCGCGAAGGGGAAGCAACGAACCACAGCGCGGGCTCTCGGGCCACTGCAATTTTATCCGAGTGGGGCGGAAATCAACCGAAGTGGGGACTTCTTGGTCCCTGGGTCGCGCAGGGGGAAGGAGGGAGGGATTCTCGACTTCTCAATCGCGAATTTCACAAACATCCTCAATCACTCATCAACTCGCCGAATCCGCCCAGGTCTGGATGCGCTGAGCTGAGCCGAGCTGAGCACCCCACCCCCGCGCGCGCCAACACCATGGACACCGCCCTCGAGATCCTCGACCCGCTGGTCTTTGACAAGGCCTACGCCTACTTCCTTCCCGCCGCTTCCGCTGCCCACGCCCACGTCAATGGCTCAGCAGCAGCAGCACACACCAGCGCCTGGCTCGCTGGCCTCTCCGCCGCTTCCGAGGGCAGCCATGGCTCGGCCTGGGCCCGCGACAACATCGCCCGCCAGATCATCTCCATCATGATCATCACCCAGATTGGCGCCACAGGCCTCTACTGGGTCTTCAGCGCCCTGTCCTACTACTTCATCTTTGACCGTCGCCTGGAGCACCACCCGCGCTTCCTCAAGAACCAGATCCGCCAAGAAATCATCTCGTCCATGAGCGCCGTGCCCTTCATCAACATCCTGACCATGCCCTTCTTTCTCGCCGAGGTGCGCGGCAAGAGCCTGCTGTATGCCAACGTCGAGGACTACGGCTGGTCTTGGATGGTCGTTTCCACCGTGCTGTTCATGATCTGGAACGACTTTCTCATTTACTGGATCCACCGCCTCGAGCACCACCCCAGCGTCTACAAGTACATTCACAAGCCGCACCACAAGTGGATTGGTGCGTTTGCTCTTCTGTATTTTTCTGATTCATGAACACGGCAACTGACCTGGCTGCACAGTCCCCACTCCCTGGGCTGCCCTCGCCTTCCACCCGCTCGACGGTTACGTCCAGTCGCTGCCGTACCAGTGAGTTCTTCCGGCCTTTCACTCGCCGAATATTCTCTGACTCTCCCCCAGCGTCTTTGTCTTCATCTGCCCCGTCCAAAAGTACCTCTACTTCGTCCTCTTCGGCCTGGTGCAGATCTGGACCATCCTGATCCACGACGGCGACATGATCTCGGGCCACTGGCTCGAAAAGTACATCAACAGCCCTGCCCACCACACCCTGCATCACATGTACTTCACCGTCAACTACGGCCAGTACTTCACCTGGGCCGACGCCTACTTTGACTCCCACCGCCCGCCCCGCCCGGAGCTCGACCCCCTGCACGAGGCCCTGCGCGTCATGCGCGAGAAGGGGCTGGTCGACGAGAAGGGGAACCCGATTCCCGGGAAGGGGAAGAAGGATCAGTGAGCGGGGAGCGGAGAGTGGGTGGCGTTGATTTTGACCCCAGTTGGGTAGCCATCGAGATGAAGAGATGAAGATGGGCCAGATTAGCGCGGAGGATTGGCGCATGATGGACGGATCTGGTTGTCGGGAGCGGGAAAACGGCGCTTGGGTTATGCTTGGTCTCCCTTGGGATGAGCGTCACGGGGTTACGAGTACATATTTTGACTTTGCGGGAGCCACATATTTTAGAGAGGCGTCGAGTTGCGGAGGATCCTTAGTTGGCGAGTGGCTCGCAGCAGCCCGGCCATACCGTTTTAATGTAATTAGAGCAGTTTTAATACCAATCACGCTGTTATGACGAGAAGGGGGTTTTGAACGATGCTTAGGAGGGTGAGAAACGGGGAAGACTCACCCGAACGCAGACAGAAAGAGGCACAGCCATCTTGCGATGGCTGGTGTCAGTCAAAGGAGCCTTCGGCCAAGCAGTTCTCCACGATATTATTCAAGACCACACCATAGCGACAGGCCCCCTTCCCCTGAACAAATATTGACCTCACCTGGTTGTCCAAGAGATACCCGGAGGAAGAAAGGGGCAGCGCTCGATTCAAACGGCCGATGAAACCAAGCCATCCACTGGTGGACATATTCCATCAAGCTCAACCCCAACTTCCAGCCTGCCACGGAATTAATATCCCCTCTCACCCAAGCGGGGCAGACACCGGCAACAATCTGCGGATACACCAAACCACCTCCACGGACTATAAGATCCGTCTTATGGTGGCCCCGGCGCCATCCTTGCTTCCCCCCCCTCCCAGCAACGCAACCTCACTGCACCCCGCCAAGCACGCAGCACGCAATCCCTCCATCCTCTGTATTCAAGCTTCATCCCAAAAGAGGCACAACCACCGCCCGCCACGCGGACATCCGCCCCTTTATTTCTCCCCTTGAAAATGATTGGCCACCCCCCTCCCGGCACCTCGGGGTTCCTGCATGGGAGGTGCGGAGGGGGACCACCAGTGTGTGTGGCTGGCAGCTTGTTTACCCCCCCTGGCGGGCTGACAGGCCCCGCAACTCAGCCTGATTGTGGTGTGCAATAAGCCGACAGGCCCAGGTCAACGACCACTCACCTGGGGTGGGAAAGGGTTGTATTGTGGTGTGTTCTGGGAAATACTTGGGGGCGGTGGGTGTATTGGGGGGCAATCTGGGGGTTGTATCCGGGCTGATCGGTAGACTTGATGGGGTTGAGGAGGGGAGTTGAAGAACCGCCGGGGGAAATTGGTGCGGAGAAGGGGGGATGAGAGGGGGTATATAAACCGGGTGCTGGGCGGGCTTCTGGGGTTGGGATTGTGTGAAGTTGGACGCTGGTCTGGACTTTGCGAAGTCGGGTCTGTGAAATTGATCATGAGGTTTTCTCTGCTCCTCGCGGCAGCGGCGGTTGAGGCGGCCGTCATCAGTCGGGATGCGTGCGACGCCCCGACCCCGGACGCCGATGGACGGTACACCATCTCGGCTGCTGGAATCAAGGCGCAGGTATGTATCGCCATATCCAGAAGTCTGCAACGACGGCCAGTGGAATATGCTTCCTAGAGCGATCGTCCGACGATGTCTGCACGGGTCGTATCAAATTGATAATAGCATTATCGAGTTGATGCGTGAAGAGGATGAACTTGGCTGACCACGGAAACCAGTTCATACCCTACGGCGCGACCCTGACGAACCTCTTCGTCAAGGACAAGAACGGCAAGGACATTGACGTCGTCCTCGGCTACGACGATGTGGCCTACTACCGTCCGTCTCCCCCAACCCCCTTTCCTACCC
>FTEL01010106.1_pt1 | contig 12666 bp, 19 predicted proteins | sample 1658911 | NCBI WGS metagenome assembly FTEL01 (sample SAMEA3914869, study PRJEB12502) | metagenome | biome: forest; material: soil | place: USA | collected 2012-03-12 | depth 0.1 m
GGGGGGAGGGGGCGATGGCCAGCGATGGCATTGAGCTTGACAGAGATAAAAATAAAAAAATAAGAAACCCGGCCGAGTTACCAGGTGATGCTCGATCCTCGCTCCCTCCTCCACCCAGTTGCTCCACTTGACTCAGAGCTCCTCACTGCCGCGCCCGCGCTGGGATCCCAACGGATACCCTCACCCACCACTACCACCACCACCACCATCACCCAAGCACGCCCAGCAGCGAGCTTCCCTGCTCGAGGAGGGCAAGGTAAGGTGCGGCGCAAGCCTGGCTGGTGGGGTGGCTGGCCGTAGGGTGTGGAGAAGAGGGTGGAAGGGGTGTCCCAGTTTGGCATGGCCCGGATGCGCGACCGCGATCTCGGTCGGTTCGCCAGCCTGGACGCCGCGAGGCCGCAGAAGTCCATGGTCTGCTCTGGTGTAGGGCTGAGGGTTGACGGCGGGGGGGTGTGCAGGCTGCAAGGCGGATAGTCGCCGATATGACTCTCGATCGCGTTCAATGCCTGTCCGCTGAAACCGAGTATGCCTTGCCCAACTGTACAATTCGCAGGCAGGGGTTTTCGTTTGGGAAAGCTCTCGCGTTTTTCTTCTTCGTCTCGTCTCGTCCTGCCAGGTTGCACTGTCCTCCACTGGCTGGCTCCATCGCGTCGATGAGACGGACTCGGAAGGACCGTTGTGGGCGTTTGGCGGTGCAAGGGTGCTCAGTGGCTTGCCCTGGGTGGCTGCTCCCCCCGTCGTGACCCCTGCCCACGCTAAAGTGAACCAGGAACTTTGACTGCCCCACCCACAACCCTGGCATGGCCTGGCTTGGAGGCCCGCAGTGGGTCATGTCTGCTCTTGGAACAGCTGGGAGGGGGTGACGGACAACCGAACTCCTCCATGCGCAACATCTCGATTGCATTGGGCATGACAGAGCGAGAGAAGAGGCACGGCCGTAGGCGAACGCCATCGTGCCTCGGGCCAATCGTCCCGCCGATCGACCAGTCGGCCAGCTGCTGGTGTTCCATGGGGTAAGGCGGATAGGCCAGGAAGGATTGGGGAGCTGAGAACCTTAATTTTCTCGCTTCTATATCGAGCACACCAGCGGCGAAGCTCCCCTCTCCACCTTGGACGGACATGGGCCTCGAGCTCCAGTGTCCACCGTGCGATTTCGGGTAGCTCAACAACGCAGGCCATTGTCTTGTTTCTCCGCGCGGGGTGCCCCCACGGACGGAAAATCCACAAGCTCCATCCCGACAACGGGGAAACAGCTTGGCTTGGAGGGGTGGGTGATGGATGTCGTCTGCTCGCAAGCGCATACCCCAAACAGCAGCACATGTGTGAGCTCGACGCCCACTCCGTCAATGTCTCGGTGGGTCCAGGAAGCCCCTCTCATTCTGGAAAGCTTCCAGGCCCCAAGCTCTGGATTACCCCGCTGGCTGGACAACCCTGGTTGAAGATCGAAAATAACTCTTGCCAGCGTACCCGGTAATTAGGAAACATGGGATATTTCCCTTGTGTGGCTGTGGGATGGTGTTTTGAGATACTGCCCGTGCGTCCCGCCCTTCTCTTCACAGGCCCATCAACGGTCTGTGCTTGCAACCCGCCATGACTGGTGGACTGATGGGCTTGGCCCATCACCTGTCCCGCGAACAAGCTTAAAAGCACCGCCACACTCAATCAATGTCACCTCACCTCCCTCCCAGTCGAAACAAAACAACCACCCCAGTTGATAATGCTGGGCTTCGGGACAAAAGATCGACGTCCCAAAACGTGATTCGGGATCCACACGGCGCGGCCCCCCCATCAAGAGGTTATTTTTATTTTTAAACACTGGGGGGCCCGACGACATGGTCCCGTCCGACCCAATGCCGTCGCCCGCCCGCTGGTTTGTTCCTCGGCAGGCGGCCCGGAGTAAACGATTGGGATGGCATTTTTCAGCTGGGCCGCCTCGCCAATGACATGTCTTTGCCGCAGTGTGGCCACAGAGACAGTGGGAGTCGGTTGTTCCCGAATTAGCAGCGCCATCGTTCTACAGCGCCGCTCGATAGATCGCATGTCGGGTCGCGGCTCGCACTCTTTCTTGTTGACGGCGGCGGCGGCGGCGGCGGGCGATGGGCGATGGGCTCGGCTCTGCCCCCTCGGTGATAGCGGAGGATCCTCGTCACCGCTTGGCTTTCATCCTTGGAGTGTGTTCAATGTTCACTGACGGTCCATCGTCGGTGGGGTCTTGCTTGGGGGGAGTGGACGTCGGTGGGAGGACCCTGGTCGCGGACTCCACGTTTTGGACAGGCATGATGCTTGTTTCCCTGCAGCGGATTGGCTGTGGCGGAATGAAAGGGTCGATGTGGCTGCGCGATGTCACGTTTTGCAAAACGTGAGCGTCGACTGCTGGGAAGATTGTTTCTGGTAGTCTTGCTGCGCTTGGAGCTCCATCACTCATGTGTGTTCGTACTCGGACACGGCCATCATGGCCCCAAGAGACTCGAGGGGATGTGTGCTGGCGGTGTTGCTCCCTTGCTGGAGTGCTTGATCCCAACCTTTTCCAGCTAATTTGGCCCGGTTCAACTGCCGAACGCTAACATCTCACTGGTGCGCAGAGTTGTGGCGTCCAAGGCTGAAAGCTTGGTGTTCTGAAACGGGCATCGCCAAGCCCAGCGGGGCAGTGTCTAAATTTAACCTGGCCACGAGAGGGCTCCAGGGACATCGAGATCGCTGGCCCATGTCCGCATCACCAAGTTGCGAGCACAGAGTACTGTGTGTGTACATCGCTGGTGTTTGAGTAGAACTTCGTGGTTTTGTTTGCGACTTCGTTCAACAACCAGTACGATGGCGGCAACAGCCCTACACAAGACTGAGGCTGCAAGGCCGAGTCACTCGTCACGAAAAGGGCGATTTTTTCCTGCGAGCAAAGCAATAGCTATTTCCCAAAGAGGAAGGTGCCAAGCCAGACATGAGACGGCGCCGTTCTGTTGGGTGCGGTGTGTTGAGAAAGTCCATTGTCGGTCAGCAGAGACGAGCAATCCCGTCGTCAAACCCGGGCACACTTCTCACGATGCACGCCCTTGGACGATTTCCAATGCCGACACCGACGGGCGTGTTTGCCAGTCGATCCCATGCTCCCGTCGACTGGACTTCTGGAAATCTGCCTTGCCAAGCTTGAGGCGTGCGGCGTCGAATGCAACACCCAACGGTCAAGGGCGGGGGGGCTTGCCGGGAGCAGTCGCCCGCTGCGCCACACTGCACCCAAACCATCGAACTGTGCCATTTGCGTTTTCCGATTCAACAACCCCCCCTTCCCCTCCCCACACACCGATCCGGGGTGAATTCCGGGATGTGGGCTTGGGGCACTGCCTGCTCAAGATCATGAACCTGGCCGTCTTTCAGCCGCAGGTTATCTTTAGCAGCATCGAAGGCCTGGGGAAGCTCGTTGCCGTCGACATGCATCGGTATCCATTCCTGGCCAGGGCGTTGTGCCGCTGCCGCCCTGCTTCATCCGCGACCAAGGGAGCAGAGCAAATGAAGGCGCGGTTCTGGGTAAGACAGGTTAGCTTGGAATAGCCTCACGCCGGGCTTGACCGCCGCAATATGCTTCACGGATGCCGCGGAATGGGCCGTCATGGCACCCGTTGTGCGTTGCAACAACAAGCCACAATCCCCTCGGCCTGCCTGTGCATCTGCCCGGCTCTCTCGGCCGGGTGCCAACACACTCCCCGAAACCCGTCACCGGTGCCCTCGGCAATGAAAATAGCACCGCAAAAACCTACTCCTCTCCCAAGCGAGGCGTGCTAGGGCATTGCTGAAGCCCCGGCCTAACTTTGGTCCGGTATGACACTGGCGAGCTCTCCACACCCTGGCCCATCGAGATGCCGTCCGTCCACCAGTCCACCAGCGCCCCTGATGATCGCATGCTGGAGGGAGATGAGGGTCGCAGCTTCTGGCCGTCCGGAGTCGTCGGCCAGGCCCGAACCCCCGGTCCGAGGGGTGTCGCCTGGTGCCTGCCAAGGAGGGTCGTCGAGAGGGGGAGCATGGCGCACGGGCGGGTCGTCGGGAGTTGGTTCATCCAGCGCGGCCTGGTTCGATGACAACGCCAGCCTCCAATTCATTCTTTCCCCTGACACCCGCTTCCCTCCCTGCTGCGAGACGCGCTCGAAGCGGACAAGATCGATCGCTTCCTTTCGAAATGCATGCCCTTTCGAGAAGCTCGAGGTTTTTGAGGCGGGCTGCTGAAGGATCTCCTCGGATCACTGCCAATGAGTCATTCCCTTGCCGGCACACACGGGTGCGCCGGCACTCTTGCGAACGGAATGCCCCAACCCAACAAAAAGGCACCCGTCCCACCACACCGTCCGTCGTGGCCTCGGACCCATCGGATGGGGTTTCAGCTGCTGGAGTTGTTGGCCGTCGGTTCGTTCGAGGTGAGCGACGCGTCGAGCCGCGTGTCCAGGCAGCAGACCGGTGCGCATGTTGGAGAGGTGACGATTACTAAAGGGACCCGCGGGAGGAGGGCCGGTGCCTGGTCGGAGGGCGTGGAGTGCTGAGGTGGTCGATGGCGGCCTGCAGGTTGCAGCTTGAGGATATAAGTATTCGTATGCCCGTTGCGAATGCCAGTGGATCCTGGAGACCAGCCATTTGTTTATGTTGTTCCCTGTTGTTAGTTAAATCGGTGCCTGTTTGCGGCGGCAGTGCTGTGCTGGGAGTTAAACTGGTGCCTGCTCGGAGGATGCATTGCGGGCGTGGCTCCGCCCTCGCGCTGCCTCGACGGATGCGCCAGCAGCCGGTTGTGTGCGCGTCGACGCCGCAGACCGTTGTTTCGAAACCTTTGAAACACGAAACAAACCTGCCGGATTGGTTTCGACTTTTCTGTGCCTCAAAAAATGTGGACGAAGTGTCGGGCTCGAGTTTTTGAGAACGCCATGTTCCGCGACGCGCTTTTGTTGCGTTCGATTTAGAGTTGGAGGGCCTCCAACGGCTGCTCTTAGTCAACGCTGACAAGACCCCTCCCAGTCTGGGAACATCCGACAGTCCCCGAGCCTGCCGACGCCACATCCAGGGGCCGAATGGCGCGGCTTCAAAGTACCTGACACCAGCCTCAGGCCCTCAGCAGACACTGGATTTCAGCTCTTCACATTCATGACTCAACTCAGCAGTTGCATGTTTTGACGGGTAGTCGTTATGTGCTTCGGCACCCAGCATCCAAATCAGTCGCTGTTGATCGCCGTTTGTTTCCCCAGAGTCTATCATCAGCCGCGCGCACGCCACCCCAACTTGACGATTGAATTCTTGACGCCAAATCGCCTGCTCGTAATGTACACGGATATGTCCTACACGCCAAGAATCGCTGTGCATGGCTCATGGCTATCCCACACAGCATTCCCGAGAACGCCTGCCGACCGGCCGTGACGGCCGTGATATGCCACTTAATAGTAGCCCTGTTGTTCCCTCAGCGCCTTGCGCTCAGCCACGCGCTTCTTGAAGCGAACCTCGTCCCTCCTCCGCTCACCACCATCGACCTTGTGCCCTCTCTTGTCCTCCCACATGCCCTCCGTCACCGTCACACGCGCCTTTGGGCCCTTGAGCGGCAGAGCGTATGGGCCGGAAATCGCGCTAGTCCCTTTCACTGTGAAGCCGTAGGCCCGCACGGCGTTGGGCGAGTCCGCGTTCTCGCCGGGCGGCACATTCACCACCTGTCTCACGACCAGCAGCGGCGTCTTCTGCGTCGTCCGGATCGCCAGCTCCGCCACACCGTTCTCGACGTGCTTGAAGTTGCCGCCGGGGCCGAATTGGCCGAGCCTAAACCGATGCCTCCACCTGGCCAGATATCGCCGCGTCCGTGGCGGTTCGACGCCGAGCTCCCGGAGCTGGTCTGAGTTCAGGGTGAAGAGGGCGTCCCAGGTGGGGAACTTGGAGGCGTGTTGCTTGAGTCCGCGGCCGATCAGGGTGAGGAAGGTGTCGACGTCGGGCACGAAAGGGGTCGGCGCGGGGATCTGGGGAGGTGATGCCGGTGCATTCCCGTGTGTCCATCGTGCTTGCGCCCCGAACAACGGGGCGGCGGCCGAAGGGGTGGCGAAGGGTCGGGCGAAGAGCCCCAGGGCAGCCCGAATGCCTTGGGACCTCATGCCTGGAGCAGCAAGAAGTCAGCGGCTGCGCGGGGTCCGTTTGGAGAACCAATTTGGATCTGGGCGAGGAGGGAGGAAGACAGATAATGCGGGTTGGGGTTGGGGACGAAAGCAAGGTCATGTCCCGGGCAGTAAGACTAATCTTACCTATTGGAGAGGTGATGTTTGTGACTGGTGGTGGCCGAGGGTGGGCAGCAGGTCAGGACGACACGACGGCGAGAGCGCGCGGGACAGCTTCAGCCTTGATCGCAGCTCTCACCACCCTGGCGGTGGAAAGTTTTCGCTCTGCCGCAGATCTTCCGCGGGGGCCAAGCAGGTGGTCCGAGTGTCTGGGTTGGGCCTTGCCAAACTTCAATGCATGGAAGAAATATGCACTTACCAGGTACAAATTAACTTCACAGCAGCACACCAACCGGGGCGCTTGGATTGTGGGGGACGCCATCAGGCGGCAGCGCGATTCTGATTGGCCCACCGGCTTATACGTGCTCCTCGACGCTCTCATCCCATTCTCGAGCCGCATCTCATCCTCTTTTCTCCCTCCTCCTCCCAACTGCATCCTGCATCAAACTTTCGTCCTCGCCATCTCTCATCACCCACCCCCCACCTCGGGCGCGGTGGCGATAGAGCCCGCCATTTCGCGTTGGAAGTGGCAATTCACAGGCACTTCATCACCAGACATTTGAGAAGGCCCCCGTAAGGCAACCAAGCGCCCAGCATTGAAGAGAGCCGGGCACCTAATATCTGCCGCCTGCCGATACATCTTGCGCTTTCGCCATCCCCAATCAGATTTTAACGATTTTCCCTTTTCCCAGGCCGCGCCCACAGGATAGTCGCTGCTCTGTAACGGCCGCGATACCGACTCCCCTACCCGCTCCTCCCCACGCCAGCACGGCCAGGATGTCGGGGACCGCTGGAAATCGGTCGCATCGAAAGGCGCGGGGAGGCCAGAAAGCCGAGCCCGGAGGCGTTGCGGCCTTGGTTGAGTGCATTCAGTCAATTTCATCGCAGGCCGAGGGGGCACACCAGGAACCCTCCGCCCGTCCAGCAAAGCGAGCCAAGACCGCTCTCGTCTGGGAGTCGATCTGCATCGCGCGGGAACAGCTCACAGTTACTTGCGCCGATGCAACAGTCTCCCAAGATATCCCGGCCATCGAATGCAGGAACGTTGGGGATATCCTCGCTGTCCAGCTTCGCAATTCATCGCCAGATGAACCCACCAGTGGGACCTGGCGCTTGGAACTTGTGTCGCGCCCCAAATATCGAGGCACCAATTTCCTTGTCTGCCCCCCTCTGCCCGACGCCGGCCTCACACCAACATTGAAGTCGGCCTTGGCCGTGGCGGAGATCCAAGGATTCGATCCTGGCGAGCCGGGCTGCCTCTGGGCTGCTGTCCATGTCTCGATGCGGCAAATCGGGAACTCGGTCCAGCTCGATTTCACCATCCAAGTCAGGTGGAACGAGAGGAAATCGCTTTGGGGCACTGGAAGGATGAACTCGGCATCGCAGCAATCCCTTCGCGATGAAATCTTCCGGACCTGGCACCCGGATCTGTGCTTGCCTGCGGCGCGGGGTATCCAAACCTCTTGGTCCGCCCAGGACTTCTACCAAGCCGCATGCATCCCCGACAAGGAAACCTTGGATGCCGAGGTGGCTTCAATGGAAATCGGAAGGCTTGGGACACCTCTGTACCCCTTCCAACGCAGGGCGGTCCAATGGCTGCTGCGCCGCGAGGGCGTCCAGTGGCGACGGGACCCGCAGAATGGCGAAGGCGGTGGCATCCAGCCGTACGTCCCGCCGGTGTCGTCCGATCTTCCCCTCTCGTTCAAGTCGGCGAAAGACGCCGACGGGAACACCGTTTACCTGAGCCCGTTGCTCGCCGCTGCGACCAGCGACACCGCCCTGTTCCGGTCCGTCCAAGACTTCCGCGGTGGCATCCTCGCCGAGGAGATGGGGCTCGGAAAGACGTTGGAAATGATCGCGCTGATCTTGTTGCACCCGCGCCCCCCGTCACCCGTCATGGTTTTCGACTCTTTCCTGGAGCGAGAGCTCCTCGCTACCTCTGCGACCTTGATTGTCGCCCCGACTTCCCTCCTCGACCAGTGGCTCTCCGAACTCAACCACCATGCACCAAGCCTCAAGGTGATGTTTTACCCGGGGATCAAGCGAGCCACAAAGCTCAATGATGATTTCGAGGGATCTGCCGAGCACTTGGCTCAACATGATGTGGTGGTAACTACCTACGAGGTTCTCAGGACCGAGATCTGGGCTGCGTCGGACGAGCCGGCTCGGCAGATGCGCAACAAGAAGCAGTATGAGCGGCGCAAGTCTCCACTTGTGCAGCTCTCGTGGTGGCGCGTCTGTATCGACGAGGCCCAGATGGTGGAAAACTGGACCAATAACTCGGCCAAGCTCGCCCGCATGATTCCTCGTATCAATGGCTGGGGTGTAACAGGCACACCAGTCAAGGATGACATTCAGAAAGGTACAAACCGCCCTTCTCCACAGTCCACAAGCAAAACGCCCTGACTAACACTGGCGCCATAGACCTTCGGGGCCTGCTCGTCTTCCTTCGCCATGAGCCATACGCCTCAGATTCGAGAGTTTGGAACTTCCTCACAACTTTCGACAAGGTTTCGTTCCGCAAGATTTTCAACGCAATATCGATGCGCCACAGCAAGAGCCTCGTCAGGAGCGAAATTTCCATTCCGCCTCAGAAGCGTTATGTCATCACGATGCCGTTTACTGCCGTTGAAGAACAGCACTACCAAAGCCTGTTCGAGGAGCTTGCAGAGACATTCGGTCTAGACGCTCGGGGACATCCCCGGCTTCCTGACTGGGACCCCGAGGACCCCGCCGTGCAGAGCGCCATGCGTGTTGCGCTTGATCGGCTCCGCCAGACGGTTCTGCATCCCGAAGTTGGTAATCGCAACCGCCGGGCACTTGGGCAAAAGGCCGGTCCGATGAGGACAGTTGCCGAAGTCCTGGATGCGATGCTCGAGCAAACCGATGGCGCCAAGAGGACCGACCAGCGCAGCATGCTCTCGACAAAGTTGTCGAGAGGACAAATTCTCGCCTGCCAAAAGCGGGAGAAGGATGCCCTGGCGATTTGGCAAGAGGTCTTGGCCGCAATCTCGGACATTGTGACCGAGTGCCGGGTTCAGTTGGAGAAGGAACTGGTCGAAGCCCGAAAAGAGGAGACGAGCGAGAGCGGACCTTCGGCCACCGATGGCGAGACCGAAGATCGCGAGGATGCTGTTCCTCCGCGGGTGGGAGAGGCCCGGCGCCGGCTTCGGTCGGCACTGGAAGTCCAGCACAGAGCCGTATTCTTCTGTGCCAATGGCTACTTCTCTATCAAGTCAAACGAGCAGATAACGGCACCAGATTCAGATGAGTTTAAGCGCCTAGAGGGGCTGGAGGTGGAGGCGTACGACCGCGCTAAAGCGATCAGAAAGGAGCTTCTCCAAGAGGTAGGTTGAGCTCAGCATCGCTTCCCCTGTACGGTCCGTTCAGTTGGGATCTTGCTAACAGTCCGGCAGAGTCATGCCAAGGCGAGAAACCGAATGGAGAAACTAGAGGCAGCGGCCGAACAGCAGTCCTTCGCAGTTATCCCAGCGTTCGATCCCGTCGACAAGAAGGGCATTGAGAGCCGCCGACTTGCCGATGCGCTCGAAGAAATCAACTCGGCGCTCGATGAACAGGCCGGGGCAATTGATGACTGGCGGGAGCATGTCATTCAGCTTCTCCTGAAACCCCTGGTGGATGAGGAGGGCGATGAGACGACGGGCGAGGAGTACGAGCAATCGACCAAGCTCCAGGACGAGATCTTGGTGTATCTCCAGATTCTCAGAACCACACTCTCGGACCGAACGGCAGTGATCACGGGGCAGAGGAATTTCCTGGCCGACCACGAAACGAGGATGGCAGCTCGGCTTGCCGCTACAGGGGAGGGCGCGTTCCCCGAGAAGTTTCTTGAGTTGTTGAAGGAGCGTGAGGCTATCAAACCCCCGTTTGAGGAAGGGGATAAGCTGGGATCCATTCGTGGGGTGGTGTCGGAGCTTCGAGCTCTTTCGGCGAAACTTCGACACGAGGCGGCGACGGGGAGCTCGAGAGCCACAAACGAGCTTGCGGTCGTCTCGGATCTGCTCAAGGTGGCACTCCGCCACCAAACGGAACAATCCAAGACTGCCGTGGGCATCGAGAAGGAGCTTGAGCGTTTTATGGACACGCTGAACAGCCGGATCGACTACTACCGACAGCTGCAAGAAGTTTCGGACATGGTGGGTGAATATGAGGGGTCGGTGGAGGCTGAGGCTCTCGAGGCGGCACTCGTGACGGCACAGAATCAAGAAGACGCCCTCCTGGCGAAATTGGCCGCCGCCGAGGCCAAACACCGCTATCGTAAGTCACTGTCGAGGCGAGGAAGCAGTGTTCGATTACTAACGTGTGGCAGTGATGCATCTCAAGGAGGCGGAGGCGGGCTCAGAGGAGCAACGGATGTGTGTCATTTGCCAGGCCCCCTTCAGTGCTGGTGTCTTGACGGTGTGCGGCCACCAGTTTTGCAAGGAGTGCATCACGTTGTGGTTCCGGGCCCACCGCAACTGCCCGATCTGCAAGAAGCACTTGCACCCGTCGAATCTTCACGACATCACGCTGAAGCCGCAGGAGCTGAAGGTGTACTCGGATGCACATCAGGGCGGCGATGAGACGCCCGATGGGCTCAAGGCAAATCCCAAGAAGGAGTCGACGATTTACACCGAGTTCAACGCCGATAAGCTGGCCGAGATCAAGAACATCGACCTGGACGGCCCAAGTTTCACGACCAAGGTGGACACGCTGATCCGGCATCTCCTGTGGTTGAGAGAGTCGGACCCGGGGGCAAAGTCGATCATCTTCTCGCAGTATAAGGAGTTCCTAGACGTCCTGGCGCTAGCATTCCGGCGGTACCGCATCGGCTTCACCTCGTTCGACAAGGCCCACGGCATCGCCAACTTCAAGGAGGACCCCGGCACCGAGGTATTCCTCCTGCACGCGCGGGCGCACGCCAGCGGCCTGAACCTGGTGAACGCCAGCCACGTGTTCCTGTGCGAGCCGCTGCTCAACACGGCGCTGGAGCTGCAGGCGATCGCGCGCGTGGACCGCATCGGCCAGCAGCACGAGACGACGGTGTGGCTGTACATTGTGGAGGGCACGGTTGAGGAGTCGATCTACGACCTGTCGGTGCAGCGGCGGATGGAGCACATGGGCCAGAACCTGAAGGGGAAAGCCAAGGGGTCGACGCCCGATGAGCTACTGCTGGACGCAACGCTGGACGAGGCGAATGCGCTTGAGATGCAGCAGGCGCAGCTGTCAAGGCTGATGGGGAAGGACGGCATCTCGGGGGAGGCGGTGGACAAGGACGACTTGTGGACGTGCTTGTTTGGGCATCTGCGGCCGAAGCAGGGGCGGGGGGAGACGGAGGGTGTTAATGCTGGGAATGTGGTCACTCGTCGGTTTTTGGCGGCCGAGGCGGCTGAGGGGCGGATGGAGGAGTGAATGGAGGCTGTGAAGGGGGGAGATGATTTGCGGTTTCTACTTTTCGGATTTATGACCGTGATGAGGAATGAGAAGCGCTTATGGTGATGGAATTTAGCGTAGCGTATTTGACGGTTTCATGAGTATAGAAAGCGATTGTCATCTCGGAGCAGTTGAGGTATCTGTCACATGTTTCGCTCTGAAGGTGAGGTTGGTTGAGTACCTACATACAAGTAGTTAAGAGTGCGAGATGGACGGTGCCGGCTGTCAACGGCTGATTGGCAGGGGTGCTGGCCAATTTAGCTCCAGCGGGGGTCGGTCGCTATGGCAGCCCCTTGCCCCGCTGCTTGGGGGCGCTATCCAGCTTATCCCCCCTGGCCGATAGAAGCTCAGCTTGGCGCGGCTCAGCATCGCCATCCCATCATCATCATCACCGTCGCCCACAGCCCATCCGCCACGATTCAACGTATACTTGGTGTGCCTGCTTTCGGGTGCTAATGCCATGACGACGTGACGAACCAAACCACCTGTCCTCTGCCCCACCACGCCATCGTCCCCATCCATCTCCGAGCGCCAACACACCGACCATGTCATCGACGCCGACAAGAAGAGCACCACCCGGCGCGGGGGGCCCAGCTGGCCCCCCAAGAGCCGCCGCCACCTCCAGCATCTTGCAAACCCTCCAGGCCGCCCAGATGATCGATACAAAGCCCGTACTTCCCGCAGGTCCGTCCCCTTTCCCCCCCTCTCCCTCTCCCTCTCGCTGCGCGCCCCCCCACCCCAACCGTGAGTGAGCCTCCCCCGCTGACACCACCGCGCTCCCCCCGCGCGCCCGCAGAGATCCTCTCCACCATCCTCGACTACCTCCCCGTCGCCGACCAGATGCGCTTCGCCCGCGCGTCGCGCCGCATGCGCGAGATGGTTTACGACGACAGCCGCTGGGTCGCCCGCCTGCGGAGCATGGGCTGCTGGGACGAGGCCGAGGCCCGCCGCCGGTTCGAGGAGGCCATGCGCCGGCGCAGGGCCGCGTCTACGGCCGCCGCCGGGGCAGGGA
>FTEL01010922.1_pt1 | contig 12662 bp, 8 predicted proteins | sample 1658911 | NCBI WGS metagenome assembly FTEL01 (sample SAMEA3914869, study PRJEB12502) | metagenome | biome: forest; material: soil | place: USA | collected 2012-03-12 | depth 0.1 m
GAGTGGTTGTTTGTTTCTCATGATCCGGTGGTGGCGGGGGACGTGGGGGGTTTTGGAGATGTCGGGGAGGAGGATTATGAAGGGCTGCTTGGCTTAAGGAAGGCAGCAACATCGGCAGAGGTGGACGGGGCGTCGAGGTTGATCCATTTCAAGTTTGAACCGATGGTGCGTTTGAGACTTCGTGCTGAGAGTTGATGGAATGAGAAACTGACATGTCTCCCAGATTCTCCATGTCCTGACCGCCTCGCTAGAGCATGCACAGCTGGTGATCCAAGCCGGAATGGAGGCAGGCTTCCGCGAGACCGGGGCCGTAAGCTTGCTCAAGCGGCAGCCGGACGAGGAAGCGACGCCGATCGTTGCTGTGCGGTCGATGGGCCTGTCTTTCGAGTCTCTGATTGGGGTTGAGACAGGCGGCGTTCGGCAGCCGGTCGTGTCACGGCAATATCTGAAGACGCTCGTGCAGATAGCCAATGACCGATTTGTCGAGAACGAGAAGAGGATAGCCCGTTTCAGCACCGCTCTGGAGGTGGCTTTCTCTCTCCCCAAGGGTAAGGAGAACTGGGAGGATGCGCAAGCAAGAAGGGAGCGAAAACGGGAGGAGGGCTTGAGGCGGCGAGAGGAGCTCAAGAAGACCAAGAGCGAAGCTGCAGAACAGGCGGACGTAGACTTCACCATACCACAACCGGACGTTGTTTAACTTTTGTTTTACATTGGCTGTCATGATTCCCACTGCCCTCTACTTCCCCGTCTATAACGCCCCAAGCGGAAATCCCCCCGTGATGGTACTGTCACGGACCCCTTTCGTACACAACACCCCCGGTATACAACGCTGGCCCGGCAAACGTCAAGCCGTAACTGCCCCCCGCCGCCCTGACCTCGACCCCTCCCCACACATCTAGCTGATGACCTTCTCAACCCACCCCTTCTCCAACCTCCGGACCTCCTCTTTAAATGCCTCGACCTCGCGCCAGCAGTCGAGCGGCCGCCGGTCGTTCTCGCGCAGGCAGCGCACCACCTCACCCCGCGCGTTCTCCAGGCTCTCGGGGAGCTGGCGCACCTTTTTCCTCTCCTCGAGCTTGGCGCGCAGGACCTCGATCGCCTTGGAAACCTCCTGCCGGCTGGGGACGCCGTCGAGCTGCTTCTGGAGCTCCTCGCCTTGGTGGTCGGGGGCGGGCTCGGCCGAGAGTTTTTGTTGCGCCTCGCGCAGGGACTCGGCTTCCTGGGCGCGGAGGCGCTTCAGCTCGGCGGCGACGCGTTCTTGGATCCGGAGCTCGAGGGCCTGGAGGCGGGAGACATCGGTCTGGGAGGTTCAGTCAGCGCCGGCTGGGCCGGGGACCTGGCAATGCCTGCGGGCGAGGTTTCGGTATCTGACCTCGTTGCTGGTCTCGAGGGACTCGACTAGGTTTTGCGACACCCCCGCCTGGGAGGATGACCTGGGAGACAGTGTCAGTTCGACGTCGGGAGCTCGTGACCAGGAGCTTTGGGCTGGGAATGGACGCACCCCTTCCACACATGTGGAGCGGAGCTCTCGGGCTTGGACGAAGCTGAACCCATCGCGGATGGACAAGAACAAGAGCTTGGGTCAATTGACACTTGCGGGGGCGGCGGCGACGCAATTCCCTCGAGGTCGTCTGCTTTCACGTTTCGCGGTCCGGCAGCAGGCGACGCTTTTCCCGAATCCTTGGCGTTGCCGGCTCAAGGAAATTTCCGGCGAGCATTGAAGCCACAGTGCGATGACGCATTTTGCACACTCCGTACGGTGTCAACGTCGTTATCGATAAGGCCAAGCATCGAGAAACACATTCCCATCAACCCCAAGCCACAGACGCCGCGCTCCAGATCCACCTCCTCTAGCAAGAAGCACTTCACGGCACGAAAGGTTCCGCAAGACACCGCAAGATATTATGGAATAATCACTTCTTCCTCGGCACATGACAGAGGCGGAATGCAACAACGGAACTGCAACCACTCAGTTGATGCGCAGCGCGTGGGAGTTGTGGGCGGCTTGCACCCGCAAGCTGGATCCATGTCTGCCGCTCAGATCACCACCCAGACTGACGGGTTCACACATGGCCGACGCGCTGGCGCGCTGTCGCGTGGTCTGGCTCTGCCCCAGGGATGGCTCGGACATGGTATTCCATGTCAATCATGTCGGGCACGGACTAGAATTCTCATCTCTACCCCGCGGCGAAATGGACAACCTCCAAACAGAGGAAGCTACAGGTAGCGTCATCTCCCAGCGGATTGGGATCCCCTCTAGCCACTTTTAAAATACAATGACAATGAAAATGCCGGAGCCAAAGGGCGTCTTGTCATCGTCGGGGAACGAACTTCGAGAGTCAACGCAGAGTTGAAGGTTGTGTCAACAAACCCTCTGCCCGAGAACCTTGATGCCTTCATCTGCCCACGTTCACAGCATCCCCCCACCTCTGGGCTTGTGCATGCACCTCGATAGCATGGTTGGCGATGGCATTCTTGGCGTCATCTCCAGGTTGAAGACGCAATCTGTGCGGAGCAATGTGACCCCGTTGTTGACCCAAGATCGACTGAGATCTCAGGTGGATGGGTGGTGGTGCGGTGATCCAGGGTGGAAGCCCCTCTCATCTCAAGGTGTGGGTCGTTTTCTGGGCACACCACGGCGCCAGGATCCCAACCATGCCCTTGGGCCAGAATCAGATCCGCTGTCCATGGACAAGAGGCGGGGTCGTTCGATTCTTCAAGAAGAATTCCGTCCTTAGCTGTATTGTGTCCACACTTGCAGTAGCTATAATGCAATGGAAAGAGACCTGAGCGGCGGTGGTGAGCCCAGGAAGGTTGCGGGGAGCTGCAGGTGGTGACAGAGATTTTGAGTGGTAGATTTGGGCTCCGGCGGCGGGGGCTGGATTGGGAGACGGAAGCCTCTGTCCAAGAAATCAAGCATGGAAGGAAACCCGTCAGGAATCAGGAACAGAGATGATCGCCTTGGTCGGTTGATCCCGCGCGCTGGGGAGCGAAGCTTGGCTACCTTATCGAGCTGGGGCGATCCCAAACACGACAGGGACGAAAAAGGCAGCACATTCGTGGAAACATCCCCCACGCTTGGCAAGCTGGCAAGCGCGCGGTCGATGCGATGTGCTCTCCCGGAAACCAGGGCTGCGGGTTGCCATGACCGGGTCGCTACCAAAGCTTGACGGGATTCAGGTTAATCATCTGGGCCCATGGATGGTGCTATCGCCACCGCCAGGCATAACGGCCGGAATTGGCGGCTAGAATTTTCGATGTTTGCGGGAGGTAGCCGCCCGACCTGCCCCAGCAGTTTCGAGTCTTCTTCGAGTCTTGTCGAACTGTACGTGTAGGCTGTTCCGCTGAACGGTGTGCTTGCCTCGGTCTCGGGAACCAAGCTCTTGCTTGAGCATCTCCAAATCGGACATGCCGTTCATCTGAACACAACTGGCCTGGGTTCATCTGACCATGAAGGCTCGGTGCCCGAAGGCGCAGGCGGATGACTGCGCAAGCATGTGGAGTTTTTGCTGCAGGGGGAGGCCTGTGTTACCATACCGTATGTACTGGAGGCGTAACGGTGGGAGTGCCACCGCCGGACGGCGGCGAAAAATACCGACGGCTCGTGTCAGCGAAGGCTGTTTGCCCTTTTTGGGCATTGCGGGGGCGGTTCTTGCGCCGTCACCGCCATGCTGGAAAGGGGCAAGGTCAAGGGGCAGAGGGCGCCAAGCAGCGCCCTGGGAAACACTGGGCCAATGAAAAATGCGCACCCCGTCAGCGGCATGAGCTCCTGAATCCACCAGCCGACCTTCTCGACCGCCCTCACCCTATGATTTCGCTTGCTCCACGACAAGCCCAGTCCAGCCCAGTCTTGGGCCCCGAACTTGGCTCCGCCACGGACGCGCAGAACACACGATAACGGACCATTCGGGGTGGCCCTGGGCAGAATCAGAGGGGCTCCCGAGGGCGTGGTTGGACGGTACACGACGGTGAATCCTCAGTCATGGCCTGGTCCGAATCCGTGTCCCGCCGCAGGGGATCCTCTCTGCCATTCGTTTGCCTGGTCAGGGGAGGGGGCAAGACCCGCGATGGCTCGATCCGGAGGCAGCCGCCATGGCGATGGCTTTTCTTTTCCGGGTCTTAAAGGTACATGAACGTAGCACACGCCGAGGTGGGGGCATCTCCCGATCCTCCTTTTTCCATTCCAGGCCTCCCTTGCCCCCGACCACCAGCCTCCTGCAAGGCTTCTCTCCCTCAAGTCCAGACCTCTGGTTCGGTCTGCCGGCTTTGTTCATTTCTCTCCTTCGAAGACGCACAGCAGTGCACACCGCAGCCTCCACCGACAAAGCTTTGTGACCACGGTCAAAGCCTCACTTCGACGCCCTTCTTTTACTGCTCCTTTCTGTTTTACTTGACCGCTGGCGCTCCGACTCACCTCATCTGCAACACCGACTCTCTGGAACCATCGCGAACGCGACCCCACGCTCGACCGAGATCTCTCGCTGCCTCGCGTCGACCCCGGCTTTTCTGGCAAAGGCCTCCTTCCTCTCTCTCATTGCATCATCCTCTGCGCGAGTCCTATTCAGCATCCGCCGGCCCGGATTCTTGTATTGTGCCGCCAGCCATCATCATCATCATCATCATCATCGGGTTCAACTACGGTGCCAGCCATCGTGACCCAGCATCCGACGGGGACAAATCCCTCCACTACGAGGATTTCTGTGGCATCCTCAGCCTCTTCACTGCTTTGTTCTGCCTCTCGACAACTTAGGGTGTCTCTTTTGAAGATTGGAGGATTGTGTTGTTGGGTGAACCGCACGAGGACAATCCGCCCACACCCTTTGTTTCCCTGCCTTTTGTTCGACTAACAATGGGAATGTTCACCTTTTGCCGCCTTCCTCAATAACACAACCTCTCTCCTGGGACAACACTCAGTCGCACGAAACTCACCATAAAAGACGTCAGTCGTTCGATCATCCCGGCACCTGCCCGGGCCTCTTCCCTCCCTTTTCTCACCTGATTCTACGCCGTCACTCCTTTTTCGTCGTCCCTCCAACTCAGACCATCACCATGGACCCCCAACAACACGGGCTCGCCCTTCCGGCCGCGCCATTGCAACTACGAGATGTGGCAGCAACAGCCACAGGGTCGCCGACGGGGCAGGCCACCCCGAGCTCGACCATCTCCCCTTACAACACCGGCCTCAACGGCGTCAACCAACCAAACAATCTTTTGTTCACCGACCTTCTCTGGTGGACCCTGGGCATCCTCGGCCTTGTGATGCTTTTTATCAGGATAGTGGAGCTTGCGTGGGCGAAGCTGCGACTGCTCACTGCCATGTCGCTGCCCGGGGACAAGCAGCAGTTTTGGCGACAGACACAGTGGCACAGGATGCCCAGCTTGAAGAGAGGGCTCCTCTACGCACCCCTCTGGAACAAGCGTCACAACCGCGAGATCCGTCTCTCCAGCGCCGCCAACATGGGAACTCTGCCCTCACGCTTCCACGCCCTCCTCCTCGCCGGCTATCTGGCCAGCAACCTTGCGTACATGTTCATCCTCGACTGGAAGAACGAGAACAAGTACGCGCTGTGCGCCGAGATCCGCGGCCGCTCGGGAACCCTCTCGGTCGTCAACATGGTCCCGCTCGTCATCTTCGCCGGCCGCAACAACCCCCTGATCGGCCTGCTCAACGTCAGCTTCGACACCTACAACCTGCTGCACCGGTGGATGGGCCGCATCTCCGTCATCGAGGTCATCATCCACTTCATCGCTTGGGCCGTTGTGCAGGTGGCAGACGATGGCTGGGCGGGCGTGCAGCATAAGATTCTCCACGACCGCTTCATCGGCTCCGGCACCGTCGGCGTCGCAGCCATGGCCATCATCCTGGTGCTGGCCTTCTCGCCCGTCCGCCACGCATTTTACGAGACCTTCCTCACCACCCACATCATCCTCGCCTTGATCGCCTTCATCTGCACCTGGGTCCACTGCGTCTCGGCGTCCGTCAAGGGGGGGCTGCCCCAGGCTCCCTGGATGTTGGCCATCATGTCCCTGTGGCTGGCCGAAAGAGCGGCGCGCATGCTCCGCCTGGCCTACTCCAACTGGTCGACCCGCGGCTTCACCCAGGCCATCGTCGAGCCCATGCCGGGCGAGGCCTGCCGCGTGACGCTGCATCTCCCGCGGTTCGTCAACATCAAGCCCGGCCAGCACGCCTACCTCCGCTTCGCGGGCGTCAACTGCTGGGAAAACCACCCCTTCTCCATCGCCTGGTACGAGCACACCCATCGCGACGACGACGTCCTCCCCGTCCGCGAGAAGGCCGCGCCCAACAACCCCCGCAGCGCGACCGGCACGACCGTGAGCTTCATCATCGGCGCGCACACCGGCTTCACCCGCAAGCTGTACAACACGGCCTGCCAGTCCGCCGGCAGCGGGCGCGCCATGGCGATGCGCGCTGCTTTCGAAGGGCCCTACGCCGGCCACCACAGCATGGACAGCTACGGGCACTGCGTGCTCTTCGCGGGCGCCACCGGCATCACCCACCAGATCAGCTTCCTCCGCCACCTGATCGCGGGGTACAACGCGGGCACCGTGGCCACCCGGCGCGTTACGCTCGTCTGGATCCTGCGCGACTACGAGGTGCTCGAGTGGGCGCGCCCCTGGATGGACAAGATCCTGCGCATGCCCAACCGCAAGGATATCCTGCAGATCCGGCTGTTCGTCACGCGGCCCAAGGCCGCCAGCCAGGTGGTGTCCAACTCGACCACGGTCCAGATGTTCCCCGGCCGGCCGAACATCCCGATGCTGCTGGCCAAGGAGGTCGGCGAGCAGATGGGCGCCATGTGCGTGTCGGTGTGCGGGCCGGGCGGCCTGGCGGATGATGTGCGGGACGCGGTGAGGAAGGTGCAGGCGCACAGGACGGTGGTAGATTTCGTGGAGGAGAGCTTTACTTGGTGATCTATCTACCTGTCTATTACGTCGGGCGTTGATTTGGGTTGGCTTTTTTACTTTTCGGATAGACCATAGCGAGAGCGAGTGGGATCAAGCATATACTTATGCCTATTTCTGTTTTTAATACAAGCATCACGTTTCAAGAATCTCTCATAGGCTGGCTGGGTTGAGGTTGCACCAAAACGGGTGACACGTGCAGGGGAGTCTCCCCGCATGATGTGCATGTCTTTCATCCGCCCACCGGGGAGATGTGCTGAGCGTGCCGATGGCGTGGTTGACCGTCACACTGCCTCCGGGAGGAGAGCAAACATAGGTACCAAGACGGCTACTTCAAGACGTGGCTGCTCGTCACTCGGGGAGAAGTTGCGAGCCGGACATTCTCTGGACTTGGGATCATATCCAGCCACCGCGACCTGGTATCACTGCCCCATCTGCCTCCTCTTCCGCGGCCTGTTTGCCGTCCACTTGAACCATTGCCGATCGTTGCCCCGTGTTGATGCAGCGTCCTATATGGCTGCATCTCGGGTTCGTCTTCGAAACCTGCTGCCGGTAGTTTACAAACGCTTCGCTTGCCCTTTGACCCCTCTCATGCCGCTGGTGTCAACATTCAGGGCTGCGGCAGAAAACGCAGAATAAGGCACCATTCCATCCTGTGGCTTGCGGAGTTGGGCGAAGAAGCGAGGAATCCGAGGGAGCACATCGACGGACCACGCGAGCAGCATCTGGGGGCGTCGACATGCCCAATCACGCCCTCCATGCCGTCGGATGAAGCGTGGGATTTCCAATTCTGGCGCGTCCTCCTGCCCCCGTACCCGCCGAACCCCACGCCTCCGGCTGCACCATGCCGCATCATCGGAGGGGGAGGGGTTGTGTCAAGGTGGGCATCCGATGCTCGGTTTCGAAATGGGTCGGTCGCTGGTGCGCAGGCAGGCCGTGGTCCCACTGTGGAGAAGACAGGGCCGCCCCACTCGCGGGGTTGGCGGGGCCCTGGTTTTCTCCCCTCCATGTGTCCGCGGGCTTGGCGCTCTGGTTAGAATCGGATCGCAGAAAACTTGGGCGGGTCTCGCGCTTTGCGTGGCCAACCCTGGATCCTAACCTGAGGGGAGAGAAGGAGCGGCGAGCAGAACCCACGGGCGAAGCATCGTGGCGGGCAAGAGGCGATCGGCAAAACGGCCTGCTAATATGGCCAGCCGATGCCCTTCGCTGTGTGGGATGGATGGAACCGAAAGGGCGTGCTTGCGTGCCAGCCCAGTGGCAGAAAAGAGGGGTCGGCAACTACCCCACCATGGATGATGGGTGTGAGGCACGGCGCACGCCTTTGTGCTCCTGCAGAAGCCTCACGAGCCGCGCCCGCCGCCCGCCGAGGCGGGAAAGACGTATGGGTGGCAGGTAACAGGCTGTGATGGTGGGGCAAGATGCAGCAAGACCGGGACGTGGAATTGGCACAAAACTGGGGTCCTTTTGTTTTCGCCGGCCGGCGGGCGGAGGGGGGGCAAGATGGGGACTCGCCTCGCCTCTCGCGACGAAACTTTGCTCACATATGACTCAGGGTCTCGGGCGCCCGAACCATTTGTAACCGTCGACTCCCCACCCTGCCGCTCGCGCGACGCAACCTACCTACACTGCCGTCATCTCCTCCAGAACCTTTGTTGACTCCGGGGACCAAAGACACACTCCCTACCCAACCCGACGCACCCGGAAACAGCTTGGGATCTCTGGGACATTTTGGTTGCTGCTTGTGGCAAGCCGACACAGACGCATTGACGAGAACAAGACGGCATTGAGTTGGTCAAGTCCTGTTTTGCTCCACATATTTTTGCCCAACATGCCGATGTAAGTCTGATCCGCCCTCCACGGCCGCATTGGTTCGCAGGCCATGTCTCGGTGCCCCAGATCGCGGAAAACTGACGGCGGCTTGTTGCAGGCTCAAGGATCCGTCCAAGAAGTACAAGAAGTTTCCGCCGGTCAACCTCCCCGACCGCCAATGGCCGAATAAGACCATCGACAAGGCCCCGCGATGGCTGGCGACAGACCTCCGGGATGGCAACCAGAGCTTGGTTGACCCCATGGTGAGCCACGCCAACCCACCCGCCGCTTCTCTCTTCCCTTCCTGGGACGAAATTGGCTAACACAATGGCTTGTAGAACGGAGACCAGAAGTGGGATTACTTCCGCCTGCTGTGCGAGCTCGGCTACAAGGAGATCGAGGTGTCGTTCCCCTCGGCGTCGCAAACCGACTTCGACTTCACCCGCCGCCTCATCGACACCCCGGGGGCCGTTCCCGACGATGTCTGGCTCCAAGTCCTGTCTCCCTGCCGCGAAGACCTCATCCGGCGCACCGTCGAGTCCCTGAAGGGGGCCAAGAAGGCCATTGTCCACATCTACCTCGCCACCAGCCAGTGCTTCCGGAAAGTCATCTTTGGCTTTTCGGAGGATGAGAGCGTTGAGCTGGCGAGCAGGTGTGCGGCCCTGGTGCGCTCCCTGACCAAGGACGACCCTGCCCAGTCCGGAACCGAGTGGGCCTTCGAGTTCAGCCCGGAGACCTTCTCTGACACCAGCCCCGAGTTCGGCGTCAGGATTTGCGAGGCCGTAAAGAAGGCCTGGGGCCCGACTGTCGAGAACCCCATCATCTTCAACCTCCCCGCCACCGTCGAGATGGCGACCCCGAACGTCTACGCCGACCAGATCGAGTTCTTTTGCCGGAACATCACCGAACGCGAGAAGATTTGCGTGTCCCTGCACCCGCATAACGACCGTGGCTGCGCCGTGGCCGCCGCCGAGCTGGCCCAGATGGCTGGCGCCGACCGCGTTGAGGGGTGCCTCTTTGGCAACGGCGAGCGCACTGGCAATGTCGACCTCGTTACCCTGGCCCTCAACCTCTACACCCAGGGTGTCTCGCCCAATATCGACTTCTCGGACCTCAACCGGGTCATCAGGGTGGTGGAGGAGTGCAACAAGATCGAGGTGCACCCGCGTGCGCCGTACGGCGGTTCCCTGGTGGTGTGCGCCTTCAGCGGCTCTCACCAGGACGCTATAAAGAAGGGCTTCCAGCTGCGCGAGAAGGAGGGCAAGGATTACGACGACTACTGGCAGGTTCCCTATCTCCCGCTCGACCCTAAGGATATCGGGAGGGACTACCAGGCGGTCATCCGCGTCAACTCGCAGAGTGGCAAGGGTGGTGCTGCGTGGATCATCCAGCAGCATCTGCACCTCGACATGCCGCGTGGCCTGCAAGTAGCCTTTTCCAAGGTGGTCCAGGACATGGCCGAGAAGAAGGGCCGCGAGCTGCTCCCGACCGAGATCACGGACCTGTTCCGCTACACGTACTCCCTGACGCAGAGCCCGCGCTTCAGCATCGTCGACTACAGCATCAACCCCGACCGGTCCGCTTCCCCGGCGCCCCCTGAGCCCGGCAAGACCCAGGACACCACAAACCTGAGGAGAGTGTTCGAGGGCGTCATCTCGATCGACGGCACCGAGTACAAGCTCCGCGGCCGTGGCAACGGCCCGATCTCCAGCCTGGCGAACGCCCTCCGCACCGTCGGTATCGATCTCGACGTCCGGGACTACAAGGAGCACGCTGTTGGCCGGGGCCGCGATGTCAAGGCCGCGACGTACATCGAGTGCACGGCGGCTGGAACTGAGCAGAAGGTATGGGGTGTTGGCATCCACGAGGATGTGGTGCAGAGCTCCCTGATTGCCCTCCTGAGCGCGGCGAGCAACGTAAGTTCGTGAACTCATCCCTTGTCTTGTTACCTGTCGATCGTTGCAACTGACGCATCCTCCCCTACTCGTACAGTTCTCTCCCAGCCGGCAAGTAAGCCCCGTCTCTAAGGCTGCCCCCGAGGGCGCGAACGGGTCAACCGAAGTTCCCGACATTATCGCCACCCTTGAAGCGAAGGCTGGCGAGATGTGATTCATCTGCCACGGATACCTGCAACCTCAAAAAACCAACATCTGCTTTTCGCATGTACCTGGCCGGGGATGAAAGTTTGTTTTGTTCATGTTTCTGTTTTTCTGTTTTCGGGACACACCACGAAACAAGCATATTGGGGGGGTTAAAAAGTTCGATCTTGTTTCCTGCCGATACCACGAGCGTCATCGGGAGCATATTTAACAATGCATTTACCTCTGTACTTGTCGCCGTCTCTTGTTATTGACCAGGTTGTCGTCGTCGTCGTCTTCTTGGAAGCCTTTCTCGTTTTGGTGTGAGAAAAGGGGTGCCAAGAGTCATATGCCCAAAGTGACTCGAAGGGTTAGGGTCGAGAGTCATCGAATCACATGGAAGGCGGTCTATGACTGGAATCCACGATTCTCGACCAATGATCTGCTGTACCGTGCTTCCGTGTCTCCCAGACGCGAAGGCTGCCTGCACGGCGGAGACAGGGCCTGGGGGTCTTCGCGTCCCGCCCAGATGCCCCTGACAATCTACCAAACCGAAGATGCGGAGATGAGTCCAGCGGGCGGTGGGCGTTTGCAACTGGATCTCATCTGCATGGGGGTTGCAAACGGAGGGGGGGGCCGTGACAGGGCTGCTCCGCATCTCCCGTTTGCTGTTCCCTCCAGGGGCGATAACTTGGGCATCCCCTGATTAGCATTTTCGCCTCCCCGCGAGGGCGTGAACAGACCAAGGGGTGTGGAGATTCGCCCACGACACTCGGACGAGCACAGTCGGGCGCTCACATCCTGGGCAAAACAGCGAAACTTGGCTTTTATCAAAGTGCAGATGCGGCGACGGACAGTCTCACGGGCCTTGCAAGGAAGGGAGCCAAGAGGGTGCTTCCATATCTACCAACGTACGTTGGTAGGCATCCAAAGCACAGACGAGGAATTCTTGAGGGTTGTTATCCGCAGCTGGAGGGGAGGGGCTGCTTCGGGCAGCCCTACGAAGACAAACGCTGGGCCCTGTTCCGCACTGTGTGTTCCAAGAGGCCCTTGCGGGGTGTTTGGACCCCGCAATACAGTGCGGATCCTGGCTCTCGGGCCCTCTGCTCGCATGGCCCGCCTGCCGCCAGATGCTTCCTGTCAACTCCGCATCATCTGTCGCTGCCTCCAAGACCGCCTTTTTCTCCTTGCCTCGACTGCCCCCAAACGGCGACAGAAGCTACTCCCCTGCAACCACAGGATACGCGTTTCTTTGTCGTCTGTGAAGAGCCCTCCGTCTCCTTCGACACACTCCTTTTTCGCGGCGACCTTGACGCTCCCTTTTCTCGACACCGACTGGGCCGTAGTGCGGTTTTGGCGGCATCCACAATCACCAAACGGGGACCTGCGATTGTTGACAACAACAAAAAATTTGAACAAAACAAGACCCGCACACCTCGCACACCTCGCCCTCTGCTGAACTGCAGCACCTCCGAGCTTCCGATCCTCTTCAAACCCTCGAACCCGCCCTCCCTCTTCCCACGACATCGAGAGGTGTGCCTCCAGGCCTGCAACCTCAAACCACCCCAGGACCCTGTGGATCCCCAGGCCCCGCCCGTGTTCCGCGCAAACTTTACTGCGTAGCTGCGAAAGGCATCGCCCGGCTCCCTAGCAACGCCTCCTCTTTCACCAACGCAGCCCCCGCTTTCCATCACCACGACTTCTGGCCGCAAATACCCAGATCGCAACCATGGAGGGCACACCGGACATCAACACCGTCCTCACCAACTCTCTGAGTCCTGGTAAGTCTCGTCTATTTCACAAACGCTGTTGCTAGTCGCACAACAACATCGCGTCGAGCCACCGCCGCCC
>FTEL01003744.1_pt1 | contig 12654 bp, 13 predicted proteins | sample 1658911 | NCBI WGS metagenome assembly FTEL01 (sample SAMEA3914869, study PRJEB12502) | metagenome | biome: forest; material: soil | place: USA | collected 2012-03-12 | depth 0.1 m
AGCTTGGGCAGGGCGAAGGCGGTGCCGTTGGCAAAGGTGCCCGTGAGGTTGGCGGGGCCGTGGGCGAGCAGGCCGCCGACGAGCGCGTTGACGAACGGCATCATCATTGTCGATGGGAGGGCGGTGCCGGGCCCGATGCCATAGTAGTACCTCAGGTCGTTGTAGTACTCATACGACTTGAGCTCGTCGTCGGTGAAGACGCCGCACCACGGCGACAGCCGGCCGGTGATCTGGGACTCGAAGCCGCAGAGATAGGGGATCTGGAGCACATCGGCGTCCGTGAGCGTCAGGTTGCCCGTGATCAGGGCCTGCAGGCGCTGCTTGATGGGAGGCAAAAAGACGGCGGTCCATTCGGTTTGCTGGGTTGCGCCCTGGGTGTCGGCAAACTTGGGGCACATGTCGGACGGGGACAGCGAGTCTCCAACGGCGCCGGGGAAGCCGGTCGAGGTCACCGAGATGACGTCCCCGTTGAGGGGCGCAAAGGGTCCCAGGTAGCCCCGGACAAACATATGGGCGGTTTGCAGCACCCGCGTGTAGTTGTTGGCCCAGACAGGGAAGTACTGGCCGTCGTTGTACAGGTCGGGATACCGCGTCCGTAGGGTGTAGCCCAGGTCGTGGGACTCCTTGTAACCTGTGGGGCTCTCCATGGCGATCTGGAGGGACGGGTTGGTGAGGACAGTCCTCCACTGCGGCAAGAAGGAGAGACTGCCCGAGGCCGTGTAGTCGTTTTCGGGCGCAAACTGATACCATGAGGTACCTCCAGTCAGCGGGTTGAAACAGCGGCATCCGGGTTGAAGTGGGTGAGGAGGCGAGTACTAACCCTCTGCTGCATAGACACCCAGCCGTTGTAGGCCCCGGTGTCCGGGTACCGCGACCCGTGCCGGACTGCATACGCAGCTTGCTCGACATAGCAGTTCTCGGGCACCTCAGAGTCAATGCCGTTTACGTCGGGGCCTGCGAACCACGGGCTGTTCGCACCGAGCCACTGGAGAGGGTTGGTGGCCGTATCGCTGGCGGTGTCGATGAGAATGTCCTGAACCGGTGCCAGGAGGCGGGACTCGGCGAAGACGGGGGCCACGACGGCGAGGGATGCCGCGATCGACTTGAGGCACGGCATGGTGTTTGCTTAATGAGTGGACGCCCGCGGGCAGTAGTATTATTGGTATAATTAAGAATTACGGGACGAAGACGCCTGTCTTGGATCAGGAGATAGGATGGCTGGCTATGGCTCGGGACTTTGATTATATACTACATCAACGCTTCAGCATCTTCAACTCTCGGCTGCGGTGGTCACGTCACCTATGCAGTGCCAACTGATGGGGAATCAGGCCCTGGGCCGGGATTTGTGCATGGCACCAGGATCGCGTACGCGTGTGCTGGCTCTTTCTTCAGTGAAGAAGAGATTTGCCACGTGGTAGCAAGCTTCCTCGCGGTTCGTGCTGGGGAACAAGGTTCCATTTTCGTTCGAGAAGTGTGTGGAGGCCCGTGGGATCTTCGGAGATTGGAGTCCCCATTGAGATCTTACAGCCGGCAGAGCAGACCAACGCGTGTTGCATTTGATTGGGCAGTGCATCTCTACCTCGAAGCACAGGAATACAGCACGAACTGCTTTCTTGATCTTGATACCGAGGGAGCGGTAACCTAGTCCGGTTCCATGGAGACTCGGAGCCCGAGTCAGATTCGCATGAAGTATGATGAACGCTCCCAGTTTGGAGAGAGCCTTGAATAGCTATCCCGGGCAGGTTCCCTTCATTTGTACCAGGCTCGAAGAATGGCTACCAAGCTATCGCGCGGCTTGCATGCAACTATTTGATGATGATTATGGAGTATGAGTACAGTACAACTGGGATCTAACAGAAGAGAAAGGAGAACAGAATTCAGGAGAGCCGCGGGCTTCAGGTGATGTGTGTGCGGGCGCGCGCTGGAAGGCTTATCTAGCCGGGCACGGCACGTCCTCATACTCGAGCTCCAGCGGATAGTAGGTATACGCGGGATCAGTGTGCAAGCCCCATTTCATGCCGAGCCAACCTGGTGCCAAGGCCAGCGAATTTTGTCCAAGTGGCGAATACAGAGGCTCGGGGAGACTCATGTACGAAAAGCTCCCCAGAGTGCAAGTCAGGCCCCTGGAGCACGGGTCGGCGTCTTTCTTGCACGTGGCGTACACGTAGTAGTAGTTAGGGTCGCCGCCGGCCGCCAGAGAGTTAATCAGGAACGGGCTTAACATCCACACACCGTTGTCGCCAGAGTTGAGGTAGAGTGGGACAGTGCCTAGGAAGGACGGCCCGGGGTTCTCTTCGTACGACTCGTATGAGACCAGTTTGCCCGTGCTGGACAGGTAAAACACACTCCCATCGTTCTCCAGGAGGTCGAGCCCAATGGCTGTCGCGACCCTGTAACGAAGATACTTGCCTTGGGCCCAAGGTAGGTTGCCGACTTTGATTTTGAAGCAAGAGTTTGTGGACGACGGCGGGACCACCGTCTTCGTGGCCGTCCCTGCTGTTGTGATTGTGGTGACGCCCATGTCCTTCGTCCAGGTCGAGGTTGTCCTCTGCGTCACAAGTGGGCCTAGCGAGTTGCTGGTGATAGTGGACGTTGTGGTGGTGACGCCGGACGACGTCGTGAGCGGGACGGTGAACGTGACTGTGGATTTGCCCGTGGCAATCTGCCTGCACGCGTACGACAACTTGGTGGCATCCCATCCGGCGGCCACGGCTGGCGTCGCGATCGCTCGTCTCTCAACTGGAGCAGAGGCAGCACTGGGCTCTGCCAGATCCCGCTTGAAGTTTTGCGACGGGAAGCTCGCTACCTGGTCACTTGCCGTCACCGTCACAGTAGCAGCAGCCGCGGTGCTCGTGGCCCGGGTCTCGTAGCTGACATTGATCGTCTCCGTCACTGTCTTCGCGGACAAGATCACGGTCGTGGTCCAGGCCGTAAAAGTGCTGCTCGGCACTACAACCGTGCGAGTTGAGTAGGATGTCGTAGTCGGGACTGGGTAGTTGATGTAAGAAGTGCAGAATGGGCCGCCCACAGCGCTAAGCGTCTGCATCTCATTTGGAGTGGGAACTCCAGCAGGGACTCCGAAGCACTGGCCGATCGCGGCGCTCTGACCGTTGTACAGTGGCAAGACAGTCCCGTCGCCAGGAGAAAGGCCGTTTGTGGTGTTGACGTATGTATTTACCGCCAGCGTATTGGCGGGGCAGTTGTACGTCCCAGCACTGAACGAGTACTTGGACTTGAGACCGACAACGGTTTGCGAGACAAGCGAGGGCGTGATGTTGATCGTGTCGTACAGACTGACTTCGAGGCTAACAATCCACCTCAAGAACGGTGTAATGCTGACAGACGCTCCTGTTTTGAACGCTGGGAGAGTATATGACACAGCCGGCGTCCAATTCTGACTTGACTTGATGCTGTTGGTCAAGAGGTCCAGTGTCGCACTGGCTTGGCTCAGTGAGAACTGGGCACCAGCTGTAACATCGACGGCCGAGTCGGTGGAAAAGTTCGCGCCGATGCTGTAGAGAACGGTCGGTTTGATGCTGAAGGCACTGTCGACGGCGATGGAACTGAGGGCCACCGAGTCAAAGATGTAGCTCCAGCTGCCACTCCAATCTGCGTCGGATTGAAGCCTCACAACCATGCTGGCCATACCCGTGATGCCTGGCGTCAGATCCGCAGATTGGATGCTGAGGGTGCCCTCCTTGACATGGACAATGATCTTGCCGCTGAAGGTGATGCTTGAAATTGAGAAGCCGTAGTTGACGCAGGAGAGAACTTTGTTGTCTCCCTGTTTGGTAAGCCAGCTTGCAACTGTCGGGAAATTGAGCTGCCATTCGTACGTAAAGTCGTACGTGGTCTCCTCCGTGACAGCATACAAGGGCGTCTGGCAGCCGCCAAAGAGGCACTTGAAGGCATCTCGGTTGTCGTAAAGATTCTTCCCATTGCAGATGGTTTGAAGGGTCTGGCCTCCAAGGTTGGTGAATGTTCCCAGAATTCCGGTGACTATGTCGTCGCATGACGTTGACCAAGCCTTGTCGTCACGAGCTGTTAGCATCCTGCCTAGCACTTGGGCGTATCTGCGGGCTCGTCGAACACGGGCTCTGGTGCCGTTCTCCTGCCGCCTCCGAGGCAACGACTGGCTCAGGCTTCTCTTGACCACAGCTGTGGGAGCCTCGCAAATACCGTTCAAGCCGGCGGAAGCCTTGGATGCGAGAGCGGAGGGCGATGATAGGCCAAAGCTCTGAAAGACATCCTCCAGTTCTTGTTGCCTGCTGGAATCGTCGGGGTTGTAAGACGCAGCTTGCAGCTGGGTGGTGTTCTGACTGGGGATGTGGTAGTTGAGGGTTCCATTGGGACCCAGCTGGATGTTCGCCATCAGAAAGTCGTACAGCTCTCTCGCGGCTGGGGTCAGGTCTGCCAAGGTGGTTGGGAGAGGGCGGCTCGAAGCAGAGGTCGAGGGGGCGGAGGATGAGCAGGCCGTCGCTGGCGGGAACGTGGGCTCCGCCGGTGCGCCAGACGTGGTAGAGGTGAATGTCTCGATACCGTTCTCGACAGTGCCGTAAAGGATGGCCAGCTTGGTTGCGATCTGGGTCATGTTCCGCTCCGTTGCGGAAAGGGTAACTGTCGTTGCATCTGCCGCTGCTGGCTGCCGGCTTTGAACTTCCCAGAAGCCTCTCGCCTTGTTGCTGTTGCATCCAGTTGCAGAGGTGATAAGAAGGAACCCAGATTCTGGCCATTGATTGAGAGCTGCAGTGAGGTCGGAGCTTGATGCAAACGAAAGGATCACATCGGAAGTATCGCAGTGGACTTCCGCAATCCTGTTGGTGTTTTCAACCATGATGGCCGGCTCAGACAAGTCGACTTCCAGCTGGACGACGCGGTTTCCGGATTCTTCTGCGTAGTTGAGGACAACGTTCGAAACGAGAGCCAACCGGTCCATGGAAGATCTGTCAACATCCGGGTCCCGCGAAGGCAGAAAGTTAGAAGAGCCTGTGGTGGCGCAGGACGTCTCGGACGCTGCAGTTGAGGTGGCGGGTGCAGTGGAGGACGGCGTCGAACCGGCTTTCCCTCGGTATCGCCCAGTCCAGACCCAGCTTGCCGGCGACGGTGAACTCAGCCTGTCCTTCATGTAGCAAGCCCCGCCCGTGAACGAGACATCGACGCAGCCCGGTTCCGCATCACAGGCGTCCAAGCAGGCCTCAAAACTACCCACAGCCGCCATGCTCAAGTCGCCCCCACCGTAGTCGATCTGGCAGAGAATGTCGTACTCGTTTCCTGCCGGTGTCGTGAAGATGGTGCCATTGCTCTGGGAATCCTCGCAGCTGAGCGGTGGTTTCGAGGGCTCGACGACTGTTTTCCTGGCCGTCCAGACCCAAGCAGCGGCGCTCGGAGAGTTGATGGTGTTCTTCAGGTAGCAGGCACCACCGCTGTACGATACGTCGACGCATCCGTCTGTGGCGTCGCACAGATCTATGCATTGCTGAAATGTCGGTTGACTCGAGGCAGCCATGTCGCCACCGCCGTAGTCGACACCACAGAGAACAAGGAATGAACCGCCCTTGGAAGACTTGTAGACGGTGTTGTTGCTCGCGTTCCCCTCGCAGGTGACGAGGGAGCCGGGGCTGACATTCTTGCGAGCAGTCCAGATGCCATTTGCTGCTGATGCTGTCGTCAGGCTGCCCTTCAGGTAACAAGTCTTGGAGCCGGCGGCGTAAGAAACATCGAGACAAGCCTCGTCCGCATCGCAGGCGGCGATACAAGCGTTAAAGGTCGCAGCCTGTTCCGCAGAAATGTCGCCTCCGGCATAATCAAGGCCACAAAGGATCAGGAAAGAACTCTTGGCCGACGTGAAGAGGGTGTTGTTGCTGCTAGGGTCTGAGCAACTGATGGTGGGTGTGGTGGAGGCCACCCGCTTCTTGCGTGCCGTCCAGATGCCGCCGTTTTGGGCTGGGGTGGTCAACTCGGCCTTCATGTAGCATGCTTAGTTGCCGGCCCCGTATGAGACGTCGGCGCATTCGTCGTCGAGATCGCACGCATCGATGCAGTCTCGAAAAGTAGCAGCAGAAATGGCCTTGTAGTCTCCGCCGGCATAGTCATAGCCGCAGAGGATGTCGAAATCGTTGAGATTGGCAGAGAAAGTGGTCCCGTTGACTCCGGGGACTGCGCAATCCGGAGCGCTCGATGCCGCTTGTCGAACATCCAGCAACTGGGCCGCGTTGGTCGCCGAGAGCAGAATGCATGCTGCCAAGATCGCAGGCGTGGAAAGATAAAAGAGACACATGGGAGCCTAGTATTGAGCAACCCGTGGGTAAAGAATGGCTAGGGCTGGGCCTCGAGAGAGCAAGGCCGCGTTCCCTGTAACGAGAGGACGAGATGCACGGCTTGGTGATCCCAAGAAAATTTCAACGGCGCCACCTCTGTGAAGAGGATGATAAAAAGAGTTATGGCGCCTCAGGGGTTAAGCGCGCCCCCTTCCCCCATCCCAGGAAAAAAGGGGGGATATGTCGAAGCATCGCAGTGGGGGCAGAACCGAAGTTTCGACAGCGTTTTGGCGTTCCGATTCCATATTCGGCCGTCTGTTTAAACAACACTGGTTGTCAGCTCGCCGCGCTAGAAGGCAGTAATGGAGCAAATAAGGTATGGTAGCCGCTGGTGCTCTTTGCAACAGGCTAGCTTGCACCAATCCGGGAACTAGTGCCATCTCAAACGGAACTTCAGCCACGCCCATCAGTGAGTCCTGGACTCAGCTCTCCATACTATTAGTTAACGCCATCCGGGTTGAGAGAAGCAACGTTGTGGAGCCACCGCATGATCTAGACGCGGCGTTGGACGGCATCGTGGGCCTGATTAACGAGGTATTCAGGCTGGTTGTTCTAGCGGCATTTTTGGCTGGGGTTCGTGAATTCAAACCGTTGAGACAGGTGAAAGTACTGTACTGTGTAGGAAGAGGATGGAGGCGAGGTAGGGGGTGAGGTAGTATGAAATATTGAAGGCGAGGCGCGGAGTCTTGGAAATTATCCGAAGAATCGACCTCAAGGTCAGTACTGTCAATGCTTGGACAAATGGTGGGCAATAATGGTTCCAATCCCAGAACCCCCTCCTAGTTTCCCTTGGTCGTTTCGAGCCGGCATTCCAATCTCGCACCACCAACAACATCGCGGACACACAATATCACCAACTTTCTCTGCCTCTTTAGGGGATGCAACAAACTCAACCCCGAAAACAAGGACCGCGAGGTACCTGGACCTTTTGCAAGAATTTAGGCCAGTCAATTCGGAAGCGGTTAACACGGGTATTGGATATTCTTGGAGGCTTTCTCGGGTGGAAGCGCAAATACCAGCGGTCACGAGGGGGGGACCGGTGAAGCGTTGGAGCACGGTGGGGGGGGTTGCCCGAGGCTGATTATTGGCCCGCCCTTGCATGCTCGGTGACAGAAGATACAGGCGAGCAGCTCCCGCCCATGGATGATACGTCGGTCGGCCCCTGTGGAACGCTGCGAGGCGGAATGAGGAAGATTGTGTGGCCATCTTGAGAGCCACACCCAGCAACGTAGGGGTTGTGTCCGAGTGTCTGTGAGGCGTCTGGGTTTTAAAGGATCTGATAAGTCTGCTGCGTGGCACCAGCTCGGGGAGTCTATTTCTTGGTTTGGATTATCTTACTTCTCACAACCCCCTACCACCAGACGAGACGTCTTATCCAGAACATTCATCCGTGCACGACTATCCACTGAAGACACCCGACGGATGGCGCAACCGCGGACCGCAGAGCAAATCTCCCAGGAGATTCTAGACGAGCTCAGCAGCACCGATTATGCTTGCTCGTCGCTTGAGCGTCTGTCCGGTGGATTGGCCAACCATGTCTTCAGGGGCACTCTCACAACCCCTTTGCCCGATGGAACGAAAGAGATAGCCGTCAAGCATACAGAGAGAACTCTCGCCCTCCTTCCCAAATTCAAACTCTCCACAACTCGCTGTGTACGTCTCCGTGTTTATCATTAGACTGTTTATCTGGCTGTATCGCGCACCTGGGTGGTGCAGGTATCAATTGGTGTTCTGATCCGATGGCTAACCCGTTGGCAATGTTCAACCAGAAAATTGAAAAAGCATGCCTGGACACTGTGAGCGGGCTACCACCTCCTCCCTCGGGAGGAGCGTACGCTATCCGGGCTCCCAAGCTCTACTACTTCAACGCCGAAACCAAGACCCAAATTCACGAGTATCTCAAGGACCCGCTGTGCCTCCATGATTACATTCTCAAGCACTCCTCATCGTCTCAGATCTCACCAGTGGAAGCGAGGCCGCTCTGGTTCGAGCTGGGTCGGAGCCTGGGCGACTGGCTGCTCAGCTTCCACCGCTGGGCGGCTCTCCCGGAGCAAGTCGGATTGCGGGAGGCGGTAAAAGGAAATGAGGAGATACGACAACTCAAGTACCATTTAATCTACGACCGCCTGGTAGCCGCGGCCGACAACTTTCCCACCATTTTTGCCGACGCGAAGGATACGCTTGAGAAGATCGGCAAGCTGGCGGCGGAAGAGCTGCAGCGCCCGGACCTACCGCTTGTCCACGGCGATTTCTGGACGGGGAAGTGAGTGGCTGTCTGGTTTTGCTGCTGTGGCAGAAGACCGAAGATTCTGGAGTCGTTCAATGCTAACTTTTAGTTATATTTCTCTTACAGCATTCTCCTGCCAGACTTGCCGCCCACCGCAACAGACGAGGAACAAGATAGTACAACCCCCATTTTCATTGTGGACTGGGAGTACTGTCAGCTGGGTGTGCTCTCAACGGACCTCGGACACATGGTTGCCGAGCTGTATAAGTGCTGGGCTTTCAGGAACCTTGAGGAGGCCAAGTGGTTGATGGAGGGGCTCGCGGCCGGCTACGGCTGCTTCGATGACGATTTTGCCTTCCAGACGGCGCTGTATGCAGGTTCTGTTATCGTTTCATTGGCCACGATGGCGTCGGCGTCAATGAAGTTGATCATATGGGGCTCGGAGGAGCAGGGACAGCAAATACTAAGGGCGGCCAAGGAACTGGTCCTGCGCGCCTGGCACAAGGACCGTGCTTGGTTTGAGTCGAGCGATTTGGCTTGCCTGTTCGGTAACTAATGATATGAGCGAGGGCTAGTCAATGGACTACTTCCAAGCTAGCTCTAGTTACCCCTGAACGAGAGAAAGATCCGCGGTGCGTCGATCGGGTCCCGATGCCCTCTGTCCAGACCGTCCGGTCGAAGTGAATACGACGGGTCCTGACGTTACAAGGAGACTCTCCTGCACCTAAGGAGAGAGCTAAACCCAAGGCAACCTCAACCACCACGGGCAGTCTATGCCAGAAATGCGAGCTGGGATAACCGTTTTGCCCTCCGGCTGACGCGGAGGTGCAACCTCAAAGCCCACCGTTCCTCACCTTTCCACCTCTCCTGCACACCCTTGGTTCTTACTTCCGGCCATTGCGCCAAAACTACCTTACTCAGCTTCCCTACACACTCCAGTGCTGTACTAAAGGCTGCTCATGAGGGGCAGGCCTGGCGATGCAGGAGAGACGAGAGATGGAGGGGATGGGCTGCCTAACCGGGATGGCAGGAAGTCGTCAGCGCTGAGATCAAGGCTTCGCCACAGGACAGACCCGCTTCTGTGTTCCGTAGAGGTAGTGTGCATTAGGCTTTTCTGTACAGCACACGCAAGTACTGTAGGTTTTGGCAGTGGGTCTGCATCTGCTCCAAGCCTCAAAGGGTACTCCGGAGAAGCCACCGTCTCGGATTCTCGGATAACTCGGGCTTACATACAGTGACTCAGTGCATGCTCCTGCATAAGGATACTACGGTGCGCTTGTTTCTGTATCATTCTCACGTGCACATGATTCCAGCTTCTTGGGTCCCTTTGCTCTCTCCAGTGAGGCTGACTCGAGTTCCTCAAACCCATGATCACTGCGGCTTGCCGGCCGGTGTGTCCATCACAAACTACCTACCGAGGTAGTGTGCCAGCCAGTCTCGGTTGTGGCTTGTGATTGTTGGAAAATTGCTGGTGGTGGATGGGTCCAGTACCAAGAAATTGGAAACCGCTTCATCCCTAAGGTACTGTAGGGATCACAGGGGCACTGATGAGAGCGTGACTGCGTGCTCATTAGGTTCACGGCTCGCAGGTGTTCAACTCCTGTATGCCACTGCACTGCATGCTGGCCACAATGGTGACGTGATCGGTGAGTATCGCCGCTGCAGACGAGGGGCTGGGTCATGCTCAGATATAACTTACTTCGGGGATGAGATCCCGTGGAAGTTGTCGGTTCGCATCTAATCCTCCTCCATTGGGTCCTTCTTCTCCAATCCTTCTTGTTCGACTGATTCTTGTCTAATCCTCCTTCTTCAAGTCCTCCTTCTCTAAAACTCCTGAATTAAACGTCCTCTCATCAAGGAAGAAATGGAGATCATCCGACCTGAGTTGGTGGCCTTGTTGACCACTGAGGTGCCTATTCGGAAATTCGACTCGGAGGACGGGATCGACCCGAACTACGAGACGGTTGCTCCCCTCGGAAAAGGCTCCTACGGCACCGTCGCGAAAGTTCGGCGCAAGTCCGACGGAAAAGTGAGATCTAAGACAGCGTGCAAGAGACGGCGACCTTGGGCATCCTGGGGCTGACACTTTCGGGGCAGATCCTGGCGTGCAAGAGCATCAAATTGAAGGACAGCAGAACCGCTTTTCTAGTCAACCGAGAGCTCTCCCTGCTCAGCGCCATATCTGGGTACCGCAACGTTGTGCAGTGGTATAATGACACTTCTGTCAACTGTCGCGACGGCACCGTCCACATGCACATGGAATATTATCCCGAAGGGGATCTGTGGGAAGTGATGAAGAATAAGGAGGATTCAGGGTCAGCTTCTTCCGTTGCCTAATTTACTCCTAACCATCTGGATGGACTAACATTCGATGAGCTTGTAGGGATCGATTCTCTGAGGAGTATATCGTGTCCATACTCGCCGACATGACTGCCGCGCTTTCCGACTGCCACGCTCAGGGCATCATCCATCGCGATATCAAACCCCCCAACAGTAAGTGGGAGCTTCTGGCATATGCAAACTCACGCACGTGGGCTCTAACTCACATCCTGCTAGTCCTCTTGAAGACTGAATGGGTCTGGCGCTACGAGTCCGATGGCACAATCTGCGACGAGCTCAGAGAAGGCACTCAGGTCAACCGGCTCGAGACGCGGGCCTACCTCTGCGACTTCGGTACCGCCAAACCTGGTGCCGTGATGAGCGGTGGCCACAAAGGCAGCATGCTTTGCGGCACGACATTCTACATGGCACCTGTACGTCGCGAGCATTCTACAATCTTGTGCCGTGCCCGAGCGCCCATTGGGACACACCACATGTACCTTTATAGAGGAGATGCTAACAGACTTCCCCTTCGTCAGGAATCGCTCAACCCCTTCACCAGCCTCTACGGGGAGAAGTCGGATATCTTCTCCCTCGGCTGCGTGGCCTACGAGCTCTGCGAGCTCAAGTTCGCCTACAATTCGGTCAGCCGTGCTGCGGTGCCGCCCATGGAGGCACCGTATAGCGAGACCCTTCGTAAGCTCGTCGGCGACTGCATGGCCCTCTGTCCGATGAAGCGCGTGGGAACCGCGTCGCTCACCACTCGCGTCCAAGGGCTCCAGCGGCATCTTCATCAGCAGCGGCAGCGGGAGCGGGAGCTTGAGAGCAAGGACGGATGAGCGGCGCCGCCGAGGACGTGGAAAATGGGCTTCGCATATTTTGCTTCCGCCAAACGACTACAGGAGACGGCAGCTAATTTCGTTGAAACGTTAGCCGGATTTGACCTGTGGACAAAAGCAGTCAACGTCTGGAGCGAGCTGCGAAATAAGGTACTGCCGCCTGTTAGTGCTCAATCAGGCAGTGATAGCGCAAGCAAAGGGACAGTGGCGGCGCAGCCGGGGGTGTGGTGAAGCAAGAGCCTGGGTGCTGTGAAGAAACGTGTATCTACGAGGCTATGTTAAAACATTTGACTGGACTCAAGGCTCAGCCATCGAGGGCTTGTAATGGCCCAGGAAAAGCTTGTTCGCCATGAATGTGCGTGTGTGGCATAGAACGTATTGCTGGAAGAATGTGTGATGGCTACAACCAAGAGCGTAGGTGGGGTGAAAGGTTCTAGAAACCTGGAAGCCAGTGGCAGATATACGTCCAGATCAGACCAGATCAAACACAGGACACAGCCCAAAGAATCACCTGGAAAGCACCGCAGAACAGATTCAATCGCTCATAAAACATCTCGACTAGAAGTCTATAAGTGGCACACACGCAGGCAGGTTATGACAATTCCATAGCCACACGCCTCCGCCAGGCCACTCCCAATTAACCCCGCCATATTTTCCCTCCCATCAAAGCAATATGCAAAGGTCCGCCGTTATTATATTCGATCAAGACGGACAAAGCACACAAAAACATCACAACATGACCGACAAAAGCTCCAGCTACTTCTTTGGAGCCTCCCCATGCTCACTGGATCCCGACCAAGCAACAACCCCCGCGCGACGCTCCGGAGCCCCTCCTTAATGCTCCAGCAAGCGCAAGCTGCCCTGGACGACGACGTTCTCGAGGATGGATCCGGGCGGGATGTCGATGGTCTGGCCCTCGGTGGCAACGATGATGACGGTGCCCTTGAGGGTG
>FTEL01010024.1_pt1 | contig 12639 bp, 15 predicted proteins | sample 1658911 | NCBI WGS metagenome assembly FTEL01 (sample SAMEA3914869, study PRJEB12502) | metagenome | biome: forest; material: soil | place: USA | collected 2012-03-12 | depth 0.1 m
CGGGGAGGGGTCGGTTCGAATCTTGGTTCCTCCGGCGGGCAGTGAGGATGAGGAGGGGCAGAAGGCGAGGGCAATATTTGAAAGCTTTGCGCCCGAAATGAGAGCCGCATTGGAAACTGGTTCGCTGGACGAGGTCAACAAAGTGCTAGGGGGAATGGATGTCGCCGAAGCCGAGAACCTGGTCTCGCTTCTTACCGAGGTGAGCTTCCCGTCTCTGGTCCATGCGCCACGGCCGACATCCTGCTAACTGCTGGCTCCTTTCTTTACCCTTATCGTTGAACAGTCAGGTTGTATGAGCATCGAAGAAGTCATCGACGCTACAACTGAAGATGGCAAAAGGTATCTGGAAGAGATGCGAAGAGTGGGCGAAGTTGACGAAAAGGCTACATAAATGAGATCACAGGAGTTTTAGTGCGTATCCTGATTCTCAAAAAGCAAGGGCTCGAGGCGGAAACGCGTCTTCGTTTTGGAAGTAAAAGAAAAGAGTGCAATTGCGAGGGGAACGCTGTCCTGAAATGGAATTCTGTATAGTGCGGATGCCCGTAAAAGTTCTGTGTCTGCTCAGAAGGAACCAGAACTGGTAGCTATAGCGGCAAAAAAACGCCCCCTTGGAACAACAGCGAAGACAAGAAGCTGTCGTTGTTGCGGGAAGGCCGAGAACGTGAATCTGGATTTGGTACGGAGTAGTTAGATTACTTTCTGCAACGAGTTGCTCGTCCCAGGCCGTCCGTGGTTTTGTTTGTTTCAACGGCCAATCGTGCAAGGCTAAAACCAAGCACGTGGGACGCTGACTGTTTCCTACTGGCCCTGGCTTGGCCCCTGCTGTGTGGTCCCGACCGCGCCCTGGCAGCTCCTAGGCTTAATTTAACGCTACGATTGACACAGGCAACGGTAATAGGTACGCGAGTTGCCCTTTCGGCCGCCTCACGCGACAGGCTATTTGGCCTTGACACCCGAGTGACTGTCACGAGCCATCAAACGTCTCGTTGTCTAGGTCTGAGCCTCCTTTTTCCCCGACTGTTGTTCGCGCTTTCTTCCTCCGTCTTCACTCCGAGGGCAATCCTCGTCTTCGGGACAATGTCGACAACACCAGAAACAACAACGTCCTCGGCAACAACCACAACACTCTCAACAACAGCAGTGCTCCAAGCGCTCACCACACCCTTTGTTGCACCGCCAGACTGTGCGGATCAGTTTCTAACGTACCGTTCCACGTATTATAACTCCGCGGTCACTACCATCCTCGCATCAGGCCCGGCCGACTCCCGATTCGCAAGCTGTCAGCCTTCGGGATGGAATGCGGGCCCGAGTTTCCAGTTTAGCCCCGCTGTCTGCCCGAGCGGTTGGACAGCATATGATGTGGGCGGTACCATTTCTGCCATTATAGAACCTGCGACTACGCACACCAGGACTTTTACCACAGCCTACTGCTGCTCGAGGTAACCCCTTTCACTCCCTTGCCTTCCACTGCTCAAAGTCCGTGACGACTGACCTCGCCGACTTCCGCCATTTAGGGGCTTCGAATTCGGGTACGAGGGCTGGTTTGAAGTCGGAGGCATATCAACCAAGGCGTGCTACCAGTTTCCTAGCACCGCATCGCTTGGGGACGAGGTTCGCGTCCACAACGCATGGCAGATCTCGTGGGCTTCCGCGGATGCCACCTCCCTAATCCCGGCTCCGCCGCAGCTCAGGTGCGCCACTGGCATAGCGCTAGCTTCTTGGGTGCCCGGTTCCAAACCGGATTCAAACGCAGATCTGTGCTCCAACGGCGAAGAGCACGGGCCCAATATTGACGGGAGGGGGGTCTGGTTCGCGATTGTCGGAGTTCCCATTATCGTTGTAGCGCTACTAGTCACCTGGCTGGTGTTGTGGTGTCGTCGCCGCCATGGCCGCCGCAGGGATAAATTGGAGGAGGTTTCGAGATCGGGCAGTCGCCCAGGCGACATCTCAGGGGGGATCCAGAACCAGAACGGGACAAAGACCGAGGCCGACTGAGAGAGGTGCGTCCGCTCACGCGGCCTGGCTCGCTCGGCCACGCCTCTTGTTGTCGATCATGTGTGTAACTCTCAAAGGCCAAATTCTAACAGATTCCCTATAATATGCCGGCTCAGGGGTCAGCTCGGCCATCGTACGTCATATCCCAAGGCTCTAAGAAGTTGACGCTGACAGGAGACAAGGAGGAGAAAAGTAGACGGAGGCTACAGACTACAAACGTATAGCGGCGTCTTTCTAAGAGTGACTATCGTAGAGATAACGATAGAAGAAACCGAGAGGAGGCAACTTGCCCTACCTATCTAGCCAACTACCGTAACCTCCCAGTAGCCAGCTGCCTGCTTACTCATCATCTTCCCGCATCCTAAACGTTCGTTCGAGGAAGGTATAGCAAGAGTCCTTTTCCTTGGCCAGAAGCATAGCGACGGGAATAGTCATACCCTCCGACGCCGGCTTGTTTCGGATATCCATAGGCCACTGACCGCAGTAGATCCATTATAGATCAGGGAACACGGCGGCATACTTCTCTGCCTCTCGTAGCATGCGGTTGCGATGCTCACGCTCCTAAACCACTTTAGTGCCATCGACCTCTAGGCCGTCGTTGTCAGCCTCTCCTTCTGCCACATGCTCATCATCTCCTCCAACTCTGTGTAATTCTGCTCGCTCGAGCGCGTCATTGCGCTCCGCCGATGCCACGCGTCGGTGCGAGTAACACTTCACCACGCTACCTTTATATTAGGGAACGGGATCTATATTTTTGATTGGAGCACTTGGTTAGATTTTCTATAACTTACCACCCCTTTCTTCAGTACAAAAGGTGTGCATATAGTGCTACACAGGGTGCTGCAAAGGGCGTGAATGGAATGTTGCACCGGATGCCCCGGGTGCGCGTGGTGTGTGTGGGCTGTCTAGCGCCGGTGCTAGTCATGCGCGCCGTGTTGGTGTAAGCCGTCGAGATTCGTCTGACATTACATCGCCTCACCTTCCCACGGTATCCGGACTCCTCTTCATCATCTGCAAGGCTATAGCGATCTGTTATCGAAAGCCACTCTGAGTGACGATGCGCGTCAACACGTGTTTTCAATCTGAAATGCGCTAAAAACATCATCTCTGAGTATGTCGACCTGTTTACCGTTATTTTACTTCTCTAACTCCATGTAGTCACAAACAACCTCTTGAATTGGTCAAAGCTAGAGAGTGACCGAGATGCGTCCTGCCGCTTGGCACCTTCAGATCTGCGATCGGTCTTTGAATCCATCTTGGTCCTGCTACCTCAGAAAACCAGCCAAGTAGCTAGTATTGAGAACTGCGACGTGCCCCTATTTGTTACACGATTGTGATGACCTGCCGGCACCCAAGATCGGGATCCGAGAGCCCTTCGCACTTAGAAATGTAGCAACCCACCCGCCTATATGTGCTGCGGCCGGTCTTTAGATGAATATTGGACTTTAGAACCAAGTATGTGCCTCTACCCCGTCTGCCGCCATCTTCCTCGTCTGAGCTGATGATCACGACGTCTTCTCCGTCCTGGATTTCCGCATCATTACCGCCTATGACATCGAGGAACATGCCACCTGAGGCGGTAACAGGGTCCCGTTTTGCCCCGGTGTGAGGCTTGACGGTGATTGTAAACATTGTTGACAGTTGCGGATTCGTACTTAGTGTTAGCTTGCCCCGCAAAATGTATGCGCTTGCCCTCAGCCATCCATTTGAGACCCCACCGTACTTGTTTGGGCCGGAAGGGGGACAGAAAACCTGAATATCTCGCATATTTGGCTTGTCTAGAGGCTCCGAGGGCATTACCACACGGCCTGTGATAGACGCCCAGGACCAGGTAGGTGCACAAGGAGGATCCACACGCCTGCTGGGCCTGGGGACAACTGGTAGATCCGGGTTGTGTGAAATGCAGAACCAAAATAAAGTCTGCGGTAACGAGTCGCTCCAAAGACCAGCGTAGTACGTAACGTCCGAGGGAGGTGGCTGTACCCAAGACGCAAGACCTGAGATAGCTGGTAAGCGGTCCGAAGGATATGTGAGATCACGACAGCTGAATTCCTGAACCAGGTACGGCCAGTCCGTGTTGTGGTTAGGCTGTGCCCGTAGGCGCTGCCTGAGAGGAATTTCGTATCGGTGGTGATGCCTGCGCACTCGACACTCGCAGCGAGAGGTCGTCTTGCATTCCCAGGTCGTCTCCTCGGCGGTGAAATGTAGAAGCCGTGGTGCTAGAATGCTCTCCTGGAGTACCCAGCCGCGCGTTGACAGTTTGCTTCGGGGATCGGCTTCCCACACATGATGATCGAAGACATCACGGTTTCCATAGCCCCTCTCCCGTGCGTATACAAAGATGTCTGTCAAACTTCCGGCTGGGTCTACCGTGGTTGCTGGACATGGAATCTTCATGCTCTTGAGATTTCGCCTGGGACTCCGAAGAAAACCCTCTGCGCAATTTTGCGCGCCATCAGCGGCAATGACGCAAAAGCAGCGTGAGTAGACCTCGGCCATTTTCGAGCCTTGCACATCCCAATCTGCCTTGGACGTCTGAATGATGCATAATGAGTCGATCCACAGGTAGGAGATATCGAGCGAGCGGCACACCTCGATGGCATGCCGAAACGTTCGTGGAAATAGCTCCAACGCTACGCCTTTCTGCAGCTGAGCTATATTTGAGTCCGTCAGCGTCAAGGTGACGTTACCGCCCCAACTGTGGCTCAGAGCCGCGTAGGTTCCGTGATCATTTCCCCGGTTGATATACAGAGATGGGCTTTTCCCCTCTCTGACATCGAGTACCCTATCTGGAAGCAAAGCTTGGGAAGGTGACGTGCATTCCTTATGTTTAGTCGAGCAGTCCAAGATCCAAGACCGGATAAGGCGTATGCTCTCTTCAGAGCCGGCGTCAGCGACGACACTGCGAGCAGGACCAATGGCCGGCCACGGACAAGGCGTACCTATCCACGCCACGATTAGCCTAGTCATCTACGTCGGTTGTGCATGGCATAAAAATGACGACTCACCCTCTTCTGTGTATATCTCTACTTCGGCGAAGTGCCTGTACTCGGTCTGCAGTCTCATTATGAGGGGCGTATGCTTCTCGGCGGAGTACTCGTTATCGGCAGCACCCCTAGATAGGAGTGTGATTCCGAACATCGGCGCCCCGTCAGGAGGTTGAAGACTCAGTTGTCGCAACGCGTTGGTCAAGAGGCTGCATGAGGGGCAACCGAGCTCTGAAGACTTTTGCAAGACGCTGACCGGTATTCCTAGAATTCCTCTGATCGCTGGATCGTCCAAGTTAAGATCCTGGCAGTTCTGGCAGGCGGCCCCTGTTTTCGGCGGGGCGATATAACGGTTGTTCAGCAACATTTATGCCGATCCCGCCCAACGGTTGACGTAAAAACTGCCTAAAAAATATTCTTGATAGCAAGATCAGAAGTCGTTGTTCGCCGCTTTGTGTGGTGAATCGATGCGGCCAAAACTGAAGCGGGCTCGAGGCGGGGTTCTGGTCCGGCGAAACATCGGGAAAATGTGGGGAGTTTGGCCAGCTAAGCCTGCTCAGTCATCATTTGCTTCGTGCACTGGCATGGTTTTGGCATTGAAGTTGGCATTGCCTCGTATTGACTAATATATCTCTCCCAGTATCGCGAAGGATCGATGCCGGCTCGGAGGCGACCATGCGCCGTTCAAATCTGTTCTCGAGAACGGCTCGCAAGTCGGAGGAATTGGCACCGTCGAATCTCCAACAAAGGCGCACTCCTTCCAACTCTGGCCCTAATAATGGTCATACAACCCTCCGCCTGGCCGATGTCCTTCATCCCCGAGGCATTATGCAACATTCTGGGTTACCTGTCGCGGACAAGTACAATGTGATGACAGACTTCAAGGATCCCTCCAAAGTGTCGATACGAGATCAGGACGGCCAGCCCTTGGCCTACTTCGTAGGGTGTCTCCGGTGGACTGCTTGCGGTCTGCCTCAGCCATCCACTTGTTGGACCCGAGGTCGGCCTTTCTCCGCTGGTCGGTTGAGACTATTGGCTCAACGCCTCTTGGACCAGCTCGCTTTAAAGTCTCGTGTCTTCAAAGGACCAAGTCTACCACGTCTGCCATCCGTCTGCTGTCGGAAAAGCCTGCGCCTACCGCAGTGCTTGTCACTGGTCAGGCTCTTACCAAACCAGAGAAAACCGCTGTCATCCTTGCAGTATATACGCTAGGGCGGCACTCTTGTCGTCATAGGATACTTCCCCGCTTTCACATCGCCTCCCGACTTGAAACCGCTATTCGCCAAGGCGGGCTTGCCGTAGAAAGTCACCGAGTATCGTAGAACAACACTGTCGCTCAACTGGGCGGTGGTTGAGATAGAGGGGGGCCTCAAAGCTCCCATCGGAATACTGCCAGAAGCCGCTCACTGTGAGGAATATTGCGCCAGGAGATATATGGCATGGCACCACGCCGGACTCGGTTGTCGAATCGAGGGTGTTTGCCCCTACGAGTGCCCACAAGCTCAACAAATTGCCCGTTGTTCTTGCCAAGGTCGGGAATGGGAAGCCGGGGTACATGGGTGATGTGAATGCTGAAGAAGAATCAAACGTGATCATCTGGCAATGTGTGGGTTACTTTAAACGAGGCGAAGGAGAGCAGGAAATCGGACTTTGGGCTTTGATGCACTGCTATCTGAGTGTTTTAAAACAAGAGTTGAATAGACGATTGAGTTTCTTCTTCAAGGAACAGCGACTGCCAGCCACAGCACCATTTAGATAAGCACATCGGAAGTAGAAGTCCGCACAGTTGCCTGCCTTGCCTGGCGCCCTCCGTTGCCACTATAAAGCCATCTCCTGCGCATCGAGCTACCGTCCTTGTTTCAGCAGTTGCCTCTCTGCCCAGTCCATCAGCAGAGGTCATGTTGGTAACCGCGTGTCCCATCAGTGCTCCAGCTGGTCGCCCGCGCAAGCGCCCTCGTAACATGCTCGCACAGCACAGGTTTTCTCTGTTTCAACTGTCAGTTGAATAGACACATGAAAGTAGGTATTGTGCACTCACGCCGAGTTCCCGCAGGCGAACGTCTCCGCATTGCAACACTAGAAGTTGGTACCGAGGCAAGTTGCATTCTTGTGACGAGGGCCACAGAGACCATCAATGGCGCAGAAGAGCTCAGTTACTGGGTACCATAGGTACTCGCGTCACCTCCACTGTTGTGGGATTGAAAAGACATTGGGACAATCTCATCAACCTCCCCCCGGTGACGCAATAGGGGGCGAGAAGTGTAAAAGAAGGGCAGAGTAAGTCCCAGTAGGTGTTCCCTGCACGGAACTGCGGGGGTTTGTCTCTGGCTCGCTGGCAAAGCCCTCGCCCCGCTCTCATCAACTCTGCTTGCGGCCAAACATTTTCCTAATGGAAACTCGAAGCTCGCGCATCCCTTTCGAATTCAGTGCTTTGTGCCGTGGATCAGAAGCGGCCCGGGGGATGCGAGATTCCAGAATTCGCATAACCCGCGTAAAGTAGACAGCGATAGGGTGATCGGTCGAAAACCCCCCGCGGGCCATAATGACCTTCGTGGCTTCCGCCTGAACTTTGCCCCAGCGAAGCCTTTCCAGCCAAGGGCCGAATTTCTCTTGAATCAAGAATTCCAAGAGGTCTAGCCGGGCCGCAGAATTGGGAAACCAGATTTCACCGAATATGAGATTGTTTACCACCCCAACATAGTGTTCTGCAGTTGGGAACAGGTCAGGGTCATCTTGGACCCTCTGTTTTAGATAGGCAGAAATAGGAAGGCGAGCGGAAAATTCGAGGAAGTTAGTACAAGATAGCTCGTCAAAGCCGATCTTCGACGGCAGCTCCCAGAGAAGATTTTGCCTTTCGCGGGTAGAGGACAATCTCAAGCGATTGGTCCAGTAGATATCTGGTGATTCTTGGGGTTTAGCCATGTGACTGATGATGTGGTCATCTAGGCGATTGAGCGCAGCCACAAGGATCCTTCTCTCCGGGTGGTCACCGGGGACGAGTGAGGCAATCTCGAGCAGGTCCGGCCAGCTTGTGAGTGATTGGAGATGTTGGGCATTTGGCTTGGTGGTAAGAACTACGCTCAGCGCTTGACCCTTGACGAACCAGAGGAAAGGGTCAAAGTCAGGATCCGTCGCCGAGGTGATGCTCGCCCAGTTATCGCGGACCCAATCGTTTGCTGTCCGGTGCATGTAGTTCACGACAAAAAGACTAGGTTTTAGGGAGTGGTGTTGGACGAATAAACGCTTAGTCTCCAACAAGCCTCCGGTGCGGCTCATGAGTTTTCGTTCCAAGGACTTGATGACCCCCGCCAGATATGTGCCTGTGACTTCAGCAGCATCGAGGTCGACGGGGACTTCCTTGTCGCCAAACCAAAGGATCAGAGCAAAGAGATGTGTTTTCCGCTCTTGGCAGATCCTCATGAGTTGAAAGTATCGCGAGGCCTCGGCGCGAAATCGTTTGCTGGTTCGGTTCCAGATGTAGCAGAACAAGTCGGCAACCTCGCTCGGGAGCTCATCAATCACGGCTTGTAAGTCCGAGACGCCGGCGCCTTCCTGGAACCCGGCCTCTAGCAAACTTGAAATGACAGATACCCAAAGAAACACGCCCTGCGACTTTTCCACAATGTCGTTGACGATCTTGCCGGCTTCCATCGGATTGATGGCGGCGAAATCATGGTAGCCCGGGCTGAGCTGAACCTGCTCCTGGACAAACGATCTGATGTCCTCTCGAGTAAGATTCTCGAGTTGTAACATAGGGCTGTTACTGTACGCATCCCTGAAGATGTTCCATGGTCGACTGCTTGCGCAGATTTTGACCCTAGGCGATGTGTTGGCGTCGCGGAGAAGACGAACTAGATCGTGGTGATCCTCGTCAAACTCATCCAGGCCGTCAATAAGAAGAACAAGCTGAAGCTTGTTCCCCATTGCAGATAAGAGATTCCGAAAGCCGACCCTCAGTTCGTCCATCGTCGGGGATGGCAGCCTGATGCTTCCATTGAAGGACTGGAGAAGAAACCATCGCGCAGGGAAGATGTCGATGGCAAGCTGAGCCCGCTGCTGGATGGCCTCGAGGAGAAGTGTTCTGAAAAGCCCTTCCTGGGACTTCTGGAGTCTGTTCCCTCCTGAAGTCCAAGAGAAAAAGCGAGTGATGAGGAGCTGAGACCCAGTTGCCCACTCTCGCAGAGACGCTTCAAATCTCGGGTCTTGTGCAATGAATTTGACCAGCGTGGACTTCCCGGCACCTGGTTTACCAGTAACCCAGTAGATATCCGGGGTTTCTCCCCTCAACCACTGCGGAAAGTCCGACCAAAGAGGACGGCCATCTCCTGATTTCCGGGGCTCGTGGAATATCCACTCGAAGGTGGCCGCATGTCGCTTGGGAATGCTTGTCTCTCGGTGGCTGATGGAATCAAAGTAGAGACTCTGACACAGTTTGGTGAGCTTCCCGTCGTCTTGGCTTTCATCCAGTACGGCTCGCTTCGCATATTCGCTGGCGTTCCACTTGTCGCTGAGCACGTAGCGGACCATCCGATCGGTTTCTGACTGGTCGTCAACTGGCAATTTGTCGATCAGGCCAACGACATCCGTGGTGAATTGCTTAGTTGCGTTGTCAATCCGATCCAAAGTGGCAATTATGTCGGCTTGCTGCCTTGCAAACTGACGCAACTCAATGCCGTTCTTCCCGGCTTCGTCCCTGATCGGCCGTGAAAGCTAAGTCAGTTCATCCGTTGCACGTCACGTGTCGGATGTCGAAAAAGGGGGGAATGTTGACTGACAGCAACAGATACAGAAGAGTCACATTCATCTGCTGGCGGATCTGGCCCAGGCGGTCGGCCAGCTTTTCGATGTCGCCAGCGGCTGCGACCTGTCGAAACGCGACCATACAGCCATCCGCAGCCCGCGCAATCTTGGTAGAGCCTTGAGCCTTGAGCTTATCGAGCATGCCCTGAAGCTCGTCGTTGGTGGAGGCGCATTCCTGACAGAGACGGAGGAAAACCTCTCCCGCAGAGCCTTGATTCTCGCCGAGCTTAGTTTTAACGGCATTGGCAAGGCGTGTGAGATCCTGGGAAATGGTGAAGAGCTCGACGTATTCGGAGCTTTGGCCAGAGGGAGATTTGTACAGCTCATGCGCGCTTCTTATGAGCCGAAAACCGAAGTCGGCAAACTGGACCACAGCGGCCGCGACGGCGAGGGCGCTCAACGGATCCATGTCCGAGGGATCGCGGGATTTCGTTAGAACAAAGCACGCACACTTCACTTCAAGGTCGTAGCGACTTTTAGCGATTTTCGAGGAAAATGGGTTGAAGCCTTGAGGTGTTCAAGTTGCGTTTCTTCAGCCTCAATACCCCGCTTTGCTGCCTGAGCGGGTTCGTTCTCTCGTCTTCGAGACTTCGATGTGGTTGGTTGACCCTTCAGCCTCTTTCAGAGGCTCACACGTGTGTGCATGTCGTTTCTCAGCTGCAGCACCGCCCCAGGAGAGATAGAGAGAGATATGCTGCACATGTACGAACAACGATGGCAGCGCAGTCAAAAACACGCCAGGAGAGACGGATACTACCTCGTCCGCCGCCATCGGATGCCAACCTCCTTGCTTGCATTTTACGACACGGCTCTGAAATTCCCCCCACTTCCTGAGACTTAACCATTTGGAGAAGCGAGGTGCTGATGGCTCGAGCGTGTTGGCAGAACAGCCCCTCTGTGGCTTTTATCGTTGGCCATGAGGGGGCCACGCCACTCGGGTTCAGCCCGAGGCTGTGCAGGTGAGGCAGCAGGGATGAACAAAGGCAGAGGAAGCCGAGGGTTTTCTCGAAGAGAGCCTACTCATTTTTGTGTACAGGTTACTTTCCCCTCCATCCTATCACTTCGAATGGAGATGCCCACAACACCAAGCCCCGACCCTTGATTCCAAGGGAGGCGGAGCTCGACGATGGATGGACAGGCAGAGGTTCCTTGTTTGGCGTGTACCAGGCAGTCAGTATCGCCGAGATAGCCGTACCTTGATAATCCCCCGGGCGTCAGATTCAATGGTGCCTGGTTGGGTCACGGCGGATGCTTACTTCATGTCAGACGTTGAAGTGGGGTCAGTTGAACACTTCCGACTCCGGCTCCGGCTCCGGCTCCGGCTCCGTGTGCCCCACTCGGCTCGGATGCATAAGCCGAAATGGGCCCCGCTCCCCGGAGTGACTCCCGATGAGCTGCGAGGAGCCACCACGGTCGACTGCAATGATGGGCACGCATGTTGGAGAGCCTGGGAAATGGCAGTAGGAAAAAAGAAGGTTTGCGGTTGCGAGTAGTTACCACGGGGCTTGGCATGATAGTTGTATTCACATACCCAAGCGCCAAATGCGCCCTCAGCTGAGCGGGAGAGTCTCGTGGGCCGCTCCCTAACCGGGCTACAATGCGACAGCGGACATCGGCAATGCTGCCAAAAACATCCCTCTTGTCCGCCAACAATCCCGAGATGGCGGCGCGTCTGGAAAAGACGGGTGTCGGGTGCGCACACGTTGTTTGCAGAGCACGATTGATTGGCCAGACAAGAGTGTCACTCTAAGGTGCCTAGTGCTGTTATGGTCGCGTGTTGGTGTTGGGCAGACAGGACAGGGGGCCAAGAACAGGGGTTCTTAGATGCCTCACTTCTATGCTTGTGCCCAGTCAAGAATACCCTCACAAGCACAAGGCTTGGTTTTCGAGGAAGGCGGAGCTGGACAATGGATGGACAGGAAGAAGCCCTTAGCTTGGTACCAGGCAGTCATCTCAGACTTCCAGCGGGGTCCGCCGAACAGCTGAGGCCCGGCTCCGGCTCCGGCTCCGGCTCCGGGTGGCCCACTTAGACGAGCCGGCCCGGATGCAAGGTCAGCCGAAATGCAGGTCGCAGCCAGGTCGCAGCTCGCGGGGGGTCGGCCAGGAGGTGGCGGGGGGCCAAAACATTTGCTGACCCCCCGCGAGGTTGCAGGTTCTCCACCTGCATAACCACGCTAGTAATTTTGTATATAATATAGTGAAATATAGAAATGATAGGTATATGTAGAGTATGTGAAGTTTTGATGGATTTTGCGAGGCATATGCTGTATACGCAGTAAAACACGCCAATCAATGGCTCCCACTAGATTCGCGGGTCCGCGAGTATTATATAAGCGCAATTGATTATATAAGCAAAAAAATCCCCCGCGCCCGCGCCCGCGCTCGCGCCCGCGCCTGCGCCCCTGAACTGCGCGCCCCTGAACTGCGTGCCCCTGACTCCCGCCGCCGTCAACACCATCGCAATGGCCACCTTCCTAGACGACTGCCTACCCCCCGAGGCTATATACGACTCCCGAGATGCCCTGTTTAGGTCGATCAACGCGTGGGCTGCTGCCTGCGGCTACGCATTTTCGACTGGGAAATCGACTAAAGAAAAGAGTGGGAGGGTGATAGTTACTTACGTATGCGACCGAGTACTCCGGCTACTACTAACAATAAGAGAGCGCTAAAGGAAGATAACTACTCGAGGGACTAGCTGTTCTTTTTTAGTACTAGCTAAAGAGTCTCCCGATAATACCTAGATCTTTAAGTACCGTCCTGATCGCCGCTTCTCGATATATAATTACGAGCTAAGCTAACACTCCTCTACTCACCTAGTTTACCGACAACTCTCTAGAGGTACTTTATAGCTTATAAC
>FTEL01008429.1_pt1 | contig 12631 bp, 11 predicted proteins | sample 1658911 | NCBI WGS metagenome assembly FTEL01 (sample SAMEA3914869, study PRJEB12502) | metagenome | biome: forest; material: soil | place: USA | collected 2012-03-12 | depth 0.1 m
GGGGATGCGGAGGGGAGGTGGTTTGCTTGGGTGGATATGGATGAGTGATGGGGGTTGATGACTTTGAGTTGTTCAGGGGTAGTCCTGGAGAAAATATTGAAGTCTTTTCTTGTTTGCCTGCCCTAGTTGTCCACCAATCGTAACATCCTTCGAATGTCTCCCTTTGTGTCTCTGTTCCCTACCACGTGTAAGCGACCTCCCCAAAGTACTCAAGCGGATGCCGCTACAACGGGGACACGGGCATTTGGAGGAGGGGTGTTTTCACTGGATCCTCAACAGGGGCGACTTTTACTACCAGAACGGACCCACGCGGTGTCTGCAACAGTGGTCGAGCGAGGAGATACCGCTTGCTCATGGGGCGTTGTAAAGGTGGAAGGAGGTTGGGTGTAGTTGGTAGAGGAGAGGCTGTGGGAATAATCGAGGGCCACAAACAACACACGGATTCAGTTCAACCCTGGGTTGTTGTGTTAGCGCGAGACTTTTGATAGCGAATTGGTGGGCCTCGTCCGAGATTCGAGAACCTACAACTCAATAGCCAAACAACGACTTTTCTTTTTGAAAAAAAAAAGAAAAGAGAGTTGTGAGAAGAGGAGAGATTATTTACCTTTCCTAAACTCTTTTTTTCGCACTAAAATACGTTGTTTGGTGATGAAGTTGCGGATTTTGACCGGGGCCTGGGTCATCAGGTCACCCGCCAACGAACTTTCCAGGGTTGGAGTGTTCATCCCCCGACTATCGGCACTCTCTCGGTGATGCTGAAGCGCGGAGGAGTTCCCACCATCACGGGCACTATTGTTGCTCACACCTCCTTGTTGCTCTCGCCGACTGTGATGTGGGCCAACCTGAATGGGCTCGGTAAAGTGGGCGATCGTGTTGGTTGACATGAAAAAAGGGGCTGTGCATTCACAGGTTTGTGATACATGAAATAGGCTGCCATCGACCTAGGCATGCCGCGCTCCTTTTTTTGCAGGGCCTCCTTCCCGCTACATCCCTCACTTACTCCCCAACCAGAATTCTCAACCTCGCACTTTCTATATACCTCCATACCCAAGGAAAAATGGCGACCGAGCGCCTCCCGATCGAGTTCCTCCACCACCCTCACCGCGAAAGCTTAATCCGCGCCATCGCCAACGTGTTAGCAAGCCCGATAGCAATCGAGAGCTTGGCCCAGATTGTCGACGGGCTCCCGCTTGCCAGCGTTACCCTGGATCGCTATCAGTCCGGATCCATCTGCAGTGGGCATCCCCTCTTGGAGGAACATCAAGAACTCTGTCCTGGCGTAGCCGAGGAGGCCCGGCAGCTGTGTTGTGATTTTCATGTTGGCAGTTTACTTCTGCCGTTGGGAGTAGGCATCTTCCCGTCCCCCCCCGGAATCGCGAATCGACCACTGACCATTTTCTCTCTTCAGCTCCTTCACGATTACGAATCTGTCCCCGTATCCTCTTCTGGCCGCTCTGCCCGGCTTTTGATCGAGCTTGTTGCCAGATCTGTGCACCAGATCGCCGCCTGGCTGTATCGTCAGGACCTGAGTCGGCACAAGGACGATGCCCTCGGCATGTGGCGCCCGTCGGGCGTCGCCGGTCGGGTCTACCCTGCGACGTTCCCAGCCTCTCTCTTCTGTCATCCGTGGTATCCCGACCATGATCAATACCCGGGGGGGATTGCGGATAGTGTTGGGTACTGGGCCGAGGCTCGCATCCTCGGAGGGGTGATACTCTTCGACAGGCGGGACCCAGAGCTGGTGAGTGAGGCGGAGGTATGTAGTTCACCGCGGCCACACCTGAGCTTGGATCGTCACTACTGCAAGATCATGTGCTGACCACTTGAGAATAGCCTGATGCGATCTACATCCACGCCGACCGCAAAAGGGTGATATACCGAATTTGCCGTCTTCTTGACAGCCAAACAAAGGAGCTGGCATGCTTCCTGCTTTCCGACACGACTCTCGCAACCGAGCAGCAGCAAACCTGCCCATTGCCGATCTGCCCGGGCGAGGAAAATCGGCAACGAGTTGACCCTGAGCAGCCGATTGAGACAACGGGGATTTACCGCGACCCGTGGGAGCGGCGGCTTCGCCCGCTGTTAGCCACTGATATGAGGCTGCGAGACGTAACAGACACGTTCAATTATCTTTCGCGCCAGGACTGGCTCGAGGCAAAGCGGCGTGGTCTCAGAGAGAGGAATCTGAGAGAACACGCTGAGATCTTTCTAGTGAGTCCCAGGGACGAGGGACAGGCTGATTTGTGAGGGCACCTGCGAATTGGGCGGAGAATGAGAAGACACTAGAGTTAGGACGGAGTTGGAATCAAGACACCATCAGTCCAGGAAGTTGGCGAGAACCGGAGGCCTGCCTAGCTCTAAGCCTAAGTCCATCCGATCATCAACGGGGCCTTCGGACCGGCCGAAAGCTGAAATTGCCTTGGTGGACCCTGCCATGATATCCGATCTTCAGCGGGCGATGCCCAAAAACATTCTGCCCCTGTGATTCGTTTCTCAGGGACGTCCCGCTCCCGGCTCGACGGAGGTGTTAGGTAACGGCTGCTCGAATACGATGATTACGTACCCGTTGCGTAGGAGTGGGTTGCGTCGAGACAAAGGGCGTCCCCTTGGCCCCTTCCAAGAAATGATGATGATTCATCAGTCCTGCTTTACGAGGGTGGCGAAAACCGTCCCTATTATCAACCCAGGATCTCCCCTCGATGGCCAAAACAGCACCCTCCCAGCTCACCACCACAACTGCCTCCAGTTTTCCCTGACACCACGACGAGAACAACATCGTGAACTTCCACGCACATTCGTCAACGCCACCCCTCGTTCAGCCAACTCTACAACCCAGCCATCACTATCCAACAACTCAACCACCACCCTCCAACAACCCCCCAACAACCACCCACTCCCCAAAAGCCCACCATGTTCGGACCCCGCCGCCGCCCCATCCTCGGCACCGCCCTCGTAATCGGCGCCTCCCGCGCCTCCGCCCGCCGCGAAGTCGAGCGCCAAACCGCCGCCCAAGCCCAGCGCGAGTGGGACGTGCAGCGCGCCGCCGAGCAGCAAGTCCGCGCGCAGCGGGAAGAGGAAGAGCGCATCCACCGCGCGGCCGAAGAGAAGCAGCGCAGGAAGGAGGAGGAGGAGGAGAGGGTGAAACGCGCGGTCGAGGAGGCGGTTGCGAAGAGCACGGCGGCGCAGCAGCAGCAGCAGGGGCAGTATTATGGGGGGCCGCCGCCTCCGCCGCCGGGGATGGGGATGCCCGGGGATGTGATGGGCCCGCCGCCGGCGTATGTCGCTGCGCCGGGGAGCGTGCCGCCGGGACCTGGGGGGCTGCAGCACGTGCCGACGGTGGTGATGGCGGCGCAGGGGGATCCGAAGGGGAGTGTGAGGTATTGTACCTCCTGTGGGACGTCGTGTGATGTGATGGATCGGTTTTGTCGGACGTGTGGGTTGAGGCAGGTGTGAGGGGCAGAGGGAGGGGAGGGGGGTGGTTGTCGGGCTGGTTGGCAGTGGTGGGTTTGTGGGAGGATGGTGAGGATAGTACGCATGCTCAGGAGTTGTGAGGCTGAGGATTTGGACGGGGCGGTTGAAGTGCTTGGGAGCTGATCTTTTGTGCGTACATGTAGCAATAATTACGTTGTGCTCTCGCGATGGTTCTCCGGACTCCTTGAACAACCCTACGGTCTGTGACGGTTGACAACCAGCATGGATGATTCCTGGAGACGAGACGGGCATCTTCGTCAGTAGGGCCAATCTACACGCGGGAGGGAGTATTAGATCCAAATGCCTTTTCTTCTTCCTGATTCTGCGGGGACGTTGATTGACGGGCAACCGCGGGCGCGGCTCAGGCCGGCTATTGTCATCGGCAGTGACAGCATAGTCCCAAGACCAGAACCGGGTGCGGCTCGCAAGCCATAGCCAATCATGACCGGAGAAGATGCCTCCGGGTCCCTGGCGGCTCTCAGTCTCGGGAACGGGAGCCTCAGAACGGGTACCTGGATCCGTGTCCTGGGCAGAAATCGAGCTTCGCGAGTGGTGGAAGTTTGGGCATGGGCTGGGTGTTTCAGAGGGCTCATATCGTAAATTGTCGAGTATTATTCATATCATTAGAAGCATAGGACGCATCGTTGCGTCATAGTCCGCCAGGTATCTCTCTTGTACCCTCGACTTCCCTCCCTCTCTCTATTCCCACCCCTCTTTTCTCCACAACCCTCCCCCATTACCTTCCTCAAACCAACGCCCCAACAGCAACATAAACCACCGTGACCACCACCATCATGACCCCCTTCTTCCCCCCCACCACTCCAGCCGCCCCGCCCGTTGACTGAGCCGGCTCCAACCCCGTCCCGCTCCCACTCCCCGTCTGGGCGGCCCCCGCGCCTCCCGTCCCCGTCTGCTTCACCACCGTCGTCGACGTCGGCGTCACCACCGGAATCCCCTCCTTACTCGTATTATCATACGAATACGTAAAATAATCCCCACAGTCCGTCCAGTCAAAGCACGTATGCGTGCCATGAAACACCGTCCACATCCCCGTCTGCGCCTCCGCATACAGCGTACCCCCCGCCACATCCCATACGCTCGTCGACGCCCCGTCGTAGCGCTGCCCTGGCCGGCCCACGCCGGGGTTGCTGTACAGCCCCATCGTGACGGTGGCGTCCTGCAGGGCGGCGACGTTGGTTGCCACGCAGAAGGGGGGCAGGGTGCCGCTGCTGACGACGTAGGCTGTGCCCGAGTGGGTGGTGGTGTAAGACCACTGCGGGGAAGTGTGGGCGAAGGAGACGGAGCCGAAGGACGGGCAGCAGGTCAGGCGGGTGGCGTCGACGGCGTAGGAGGCGCCGCGCGAGTTGAAGGGGCTGGCTGTGGTGGAGTTGGCGATGGTGTAGCCCGCGGGACAGCCGGTGTAGTAAGTGGCGATGCCGTCGGGTTTGATCGTGGACGTGCCGGGGTAGCAGTCGCCCGCGGTGAACTCGGGGTTGCCGGCGACGGTGTGCGTGCATTGCAGCCAGGGGCGGGAGTAGGCCGAGGCCGCGAGGTTGTTACCGCGCGTGGAGAGGGAGCATTTGTCCGAGACGAGCCAGAGGTTGGAGGAGGCGAGGCAGGAGGCGGCCGGAGTGAATTGGGTGACCGGGGTGGCGGGGGGCACGACGTAGGTGCCGCGCGGGGCGCGGGTCGGGCGCGGGTTGAGCGGGTTGTAGTTCATGGGGCAGTGGCTGTCGCCGAAGCAGGTCGAGGTGGTGCCGGGGCGGCCCGTGTAGATGTATTTCTGGATCATGGCCGGGGTGGCGAGGATGAAGCCGTTCTCATAGTCCCACTCGCTGACCGTCGTGGTGGGCGGCTGGGAGATGGACAGGGTCACCTGCTTGCCCGAGAGGGCCGTCACCGAGGCGGCCTTGCACTGGGCGTAGAGCGTCGAGAAGGTGACGGGATAGGTGGTGCCGTCGATCTCGCTGAGCATGGCGGTTGGCTCGTGGCTGAAGGCTGGGGAAAAGTCGTAGGCGCTGCGGCTCGGTCAGCCACTATGTTTGTACAATCCATCATTTGCGTCAGCCGAGACCTGGAGAACACTCACGTAGGGCAGCAGGCGGTGACTTCAACCGTGATGGCTGAGTAGGTGGTGGTCCTGGTGGCTGCGCCCGTGAAGCCCTCAGGGCAGTCCGTGTACATGGTGCTGCTGAAGATGGTGTTGCCGGTGGTGATCCAGTTGTCCTGGTAGCACAGGTCGTTGTAGTTCCCATCGCCAGGGCGGCCCAGATAGACGGTGGGACATGAGGGCACCTCGACGACCTCGGTGGGTCTGGATGAGAAGGGCTCGTAGTATGTCTGACAGGCCCAGCCCCCGATGTAGCCCTGGAGAAGGTACAGGTTGGACGGGGCGAAGCACGTCGGGTCCGGGCGGAACGTGGTCGTCGCAAGGACCGCCATGGTATCGGCTGATGCTTTAGTGGTGGCTGACGGTGATGGTGAGCGTGAGTTAAGAGAGGATGATCGGTGGTGGTGGCAGCGGCATGAGGCAAAAGAAGAGGGGAAAGGAGAGAGGTCGTTGGAGTTTTCCCAGAGGTGCACAAGTACCACCATCACGGACCAAGTGTGACCGTGTTTTGCCCTGCCAAGAGGCAAACGCCTCACTCTAACCACAACCGCACCCGCCAAGCCAATCCTCCGGCAATCCGGCACCTTGGGTACCTGCAGAACCACGGAAGCGACATCCGGCCACGGCCCGAGTCCCGCGGGAAGGAGGGATAGTTGGATAGATCCTGCATTGTGTACAAGTCCCCCGATCTGTCGAACTCGGTGATCTCTTCGAGGGCCAGTCGGCACAGTTCTTGGAGCATGGTGTCGATCCGCAGCGGGTGATCGACACCAGGCCTGACCCGGGTTGGGGACGACCCGACCAGGATGCGCATCGCGAGTGGGGGCGTGGGGGGTGCGCGAGAGGGGGGAAGCGATTCCACTGCTCAGGCCGCGCCGAAGGATGACGCCGAGAGGAGCTCGCTAAGTTGCACATGTTGTCTCTGGAAAAGGGTGGCATTGAACAGGGCCACAGTTATTGGCATATTGGCACCTCTCTACCTCGTGCCCAGGGACCTCAGCTGGCTCGGGATTTACACGGGGATGACATGCCAATTATCGCCTGCTCACTTGTGTCACTCCGCACAGGACTCAGAGGTACCGACAGGTTGAGACCAGATCCGTCATGCAAAGGAGGACCGGGAGTAAGGTTTTAATAGCCTTTCTGTCAGCCGACGACATTAAATCTTGGGTCTCAGAAGTAACAACATCGTTTTGAGATCTGAAGATCTGAACCATACAACAAGGGTGCACGACAGGCACTAGCGGGGTGGTTGACAGTTCAGTTGGTATGATGATTGGTCTTCCTCTAGGTCGCCAACACGCAATAGCTCTGGCCCTGTGCAGTACTTGGATGCCAAGGTTGGATGTCTTCGGGAAAGAGCCTGAGCAGGTGCATGACTTTGGGAGTGGCGCAGAGCCTGCTGGTCTGAAATGTTGCTTGATTGGCCCGTTGCCGTGCGAGGTGCATCTGAAACAGAGCTTCAGCAGCGTGTCCCAGGAGGCCGGGTTCATGCCGTTGGGCTGTTGGTGCTCGTTGTATTGTAACCTATTCGTCTATATTAATGTCCATGGGAACCTCCCCAGAATCAATTCTCTTCGTCTCCCATCCTTTCTCAATTTGCTTTCCTCGCCAGCACAACCTACCCATCACCCCCCTTGCCACGGGCTCTCCAACATGGTCGACTTCGGCTACAAAGAGACCGAAGGCGAAATCCGCACGCACTTCGTCGCAGTCACTACCACCAAGACAACCCAACATACCACCAACATCAAACCCTGGACCACCAACCACGACGGCAAACCCGTCACCCGGCTCCACGACAAAGAGCGTATCCTAACCCACGCCGCGGCCCTCCAGCTCATCTCCAAAAAGACCACCATCCCCGTCCCCAAACTCCTCGGCTTCGGCGAGAACCCCGACGGTACCGCCTGGATCGAGACCGAGCGGGTAACCCACGGCGGTATCTGGCTCGACCTCGTCCAGCACTGGTGCCGTATGCCAGAGGGAAAGAAGCACGTCGATGGCGCGAGCGAGTGCCCCGAGTGCGAGCAGATCGCGTTCGCCAATGCCCGCCGGTTCGTCCAGGACGAGGTCCTCCCGCAGCTGAACTCGCTCCGCTCCGATACCACGGGGCTGAACGGCATTGTGATTCCACCGCTGTGGATCATGGATTACGACCCGGAGACGAGGTGGGAGCCGAAGAAGGCCGCGCCCGGGGAGGAGTATGTGTTCTGCCATGGGAATTTGCATGCGCACAGTATCCTGATGCATGCCGAGACGCTGCATGTGATGAAGATTGTGGACTGGGACAATGCTGGGTTTCTGCCGGAGGAGTTTCAGCTGTGGACGGTGGAGCGGCCCAAGTATGAGGAGCTGTTTACGGATAGGGAGAGGTGTAAGAGGCTGGCGGATATGATGGTGTAGGTGGTCGTCAGAGGCTCAGAGCTGGGCTTTGGGACGGGTTTCTTGTTTAGTTAGGTTACGGAGCGGAATTGAGTTGTTTCTCCGCGTGCTGTTGTGCTGTTGTTCCCCTGCGGGCATGCGCGAATAACCCGGGTCTTGTGCTGCAGACCAACTCCCCGGGCAACTTCCCCAGAGATCTTCAGCCGCTGAAATTACTCCCCACCTCTCATCCCTCAACGGGGTCATCCCGGAATGACGCCGTAATATCCATGCTCTCAGGCTCAGCCACAAGGTCCGGCAACAAAGGCGGTTGGGCGCCTTGTTCCGCGGCTCGGCGGCGCGCAAGCGCGTTGGCGGCGAACTCTGTGATCCAGCGGACGAGTCTCCTGTATCCGAGATCCTTTTCGCTGGAGAACCGGCAAATGTCACGATGGCTGGCCCAGATGGTCTCTTGAACCTCATGCGACGCGCCGATGAAGGCGGATCTTGGGCTGACGACTGGCTGGGATTTGCTCTTGGTCAGCGGTGTGTCATCCCCCTTGATGAAGAATCCTAGGTAACCTGTGATGACCTACAGCGAAGAATGCAACAGCGGGCAACTCCTCGGCAAAAGAACAGAGTTCGAAGAGGTGGCTTATCCTCGAGAAATCGTCGCTTATCCGATCCAAGATTTCAGAATTGGGGCCGAGCGGGCGGACCAGCTTGATGTTGACTGCTCGCCAAAACCCGGCGAGCAAGGAGCCAACCCGTCCCAGCCGGGCGTATATGGAACCGTGGTGCGGGGTGCCGAGGAAGATGATGCCATGCGTGCTGTTGAGAATGGCGCTGTGCTGGACACTCGCCTTGCAGAGAGCCTGGTTATGACTTGAGTCAGTGGCCTCTGGAACTAATACCCAGCTTTCAAGTACGCCGTAGGGGGGAACAACTGACATCCTTGATCACAATCCCGCCGAGGCTGTGTCCAACAAAAATTATCGGCCGCTGACAATCCCGCGTTAACCACCCTAGCATTAAACCGTTCCATTGTTTTACTCACATCGGGACTGTCCATCCTCGCAGCCTGGAGGTCCGACAGCAACGACCTCGCATGGTGGCTGATGGAATTGCTCGAGGTCCCCCTCCACCTTAGAATCGCGGCGTCGTACCCAAACGCCATAATACGTGCCCCAGGAAGCGTGAGAGGGAGCAAGTCCTCAGGCCAGCAACAGCCGTCCTTGGTCCAGGTTCTTGTCCGGTGTCCGTTAAGGCCGTGGAGCAGGACGATGCTATGAAATATCAGTCGGTGCCAGAAAAGTCAGCCATTACCGTCGGGGGACGCCACCACTTACTCTACCATTTCCGCGCTTGGCCCGTCGCCGTTATGGAAAACCCGGAACCCAATCCCGTCTCCCGGATCGCGGTCTAGTTCAATGGCGCGATTCACAGCTCGGCGCGCTCTCTGTCGTTTGCGGAGGCGTGCAAGCGCGAAGCCGACAGCCAGAGCAGCAGCGATGATGGCGAGTACCAGCCCGGCTCTCGCTCCACGGGACCAGGGGGATGGCGGCGGTGGGTTTGGGGTGGGGTCCCCATTGGCAAGCGACTGGGTTGGTAGCAATGGAGTTGTTTTTGTTGTTGTTGATGATGTTGTTGCTGTAGTTGGCGGCGAGGTTGGTGATGGCGGCGGCAGGGGAGACGAGTGGTCCCCGTTGAAGTCGGCCTCCCGCCACCGGATGACGAAATACGACAGTGAGACACCCGTCGGCTCGGTCTGCGCCGGTAGGAGCACCGGCCAGTGGCTCCCGTTGGTATAGCTGAGTACGGTGGTCGTGCTAAAGCCGACCTCCCAGTCGTCTGACCTGCCCCATGTTTCGAAGTAGATAACCGCGGCGGTGATGGGCGTGGTGAGTTTCGGCAGTACACTGGTGTATGGCACGGTGCACTGCTTGTCGCGGCCGATGCCGGGGAATTGTACATATGGTGGCTGGCACGTCGAGAAGCCGCTGGAACCGGAGACATGGGGTTTTGTTGAACATCACATTCTTCATACCTGGAGCAGTATCATTTGAGGGTTCAGTACTCACCTTGGCACACAGGTAGCCTGCCATTCCTCTGTGTCCGTCCCGAGCCGATCGAGTCCCACGTGGGCATCCTGGGTGATATAGCCCGGCGGACAACGGCCAGGGCTATATGTGGTGACGCGCGCTTTGCCTGGCGGACAGCACCTCGGATCCCGACCCACGCAGCCCTGGTAAATTTCCACCATCCTCTGTCGGTGTGAGATTGTCAGCGATGAGCATTCCGGCGCCGGGGTGAATGCGGTCATTGGCTCCCAGCTCGTCGTCATTGATGATGAGGTTGAAGACATTGGAGCTGCGCGGGCCACGTTGGGCAGCTCTGAGGGGGCCGCCCGTGATGCCAAAAAGACGACTTGGAAAGAGAAGAGGACCAAACGACGGGTGAAACGTGATCAGAGCCTTCCCCTCTCGAGGGATGAGGTTGCAGCACGCTTGACCATCTTGGGTGTTCTGCCCTGACCCTTGTGGCATTGCTCAGGCGACGGATATTACGGACCGCTACACCGGCCCTTCCCCCTGGCGCGGAGAATAGCTGAGCTTGACCAAATTACCCAAAAACAACAAAGACAATGTCAATTGAGGCCATCGCGGCCCAGTCAATCGACACAGTCACTTTTTATCCCGCCCACCCACCTGGGGAATTGGACCGTTCGGCAGTCTCGGCAGCATTCCATTTCTGCGACGCTTCCAACATGGCGTCCTTTCCGCTCTTCCCCTGCTTCCCTGTCGAGATCCAGCTCGCTATCTGGGCTTTTGCCGCCGTACTGGATCCCGAGCCCGAGGTTTGCCTTGTCTGGCCGTCCACCCTGGAGACCTGGGACGCTAGTCCAGACCGTCCCGCTGACGAGCCAGCCCTTCCCTTTATTGTCGATACGGACTGGCCCGCTGTTGCCCATGTCTGCCGTGTCGCACGGGAGGCCGCCTTCAAGTCGGGCCGGCTCCGGTACTCGCCCCTCGCGGGCTTCGCGGTCCCATACCGCCACTTCATGCCTGCCATCGACACGCTCTACTGCGGCCAGCTCCAGTACGTCGCCCTATGCTTATTTCTCAACCGACCTGAGAACGCCCATATCGCCCGAGATCTACGCCGTCTGGCTCTAGAGATAGCCGCCCCTTTCCCGCTATCCAACGTTGCCGAGGTCATCCGGAAGAGCGTTATCGATTTGCGTACTCTTAGCCTCGTTTTTCCCGGCACAATGAACCTCTCCTCTCCCACCGAGTCATTCCATCGGCCGACGCGCCGTTGCAAATTGCGCAACATTGCAGGGGACTCCTTGGACGAGATTACCATCGCCCAGGTGCTCGATTCGAGAGAGGGAAAAGCACGCCCAATGACCCTCCGGAAATACCTCGACCATCAGCGCGCGGCCCTGGATCGTCATGTACGCGAGGGGTCCATCCACGGAGACGAGGGCACGGCATGGAGCACCAACGACAACTCCTTCAGCGGGCTGGAGATCACGGCGCAGACATTTGTAGAGTACCACTGCAACCAGGAGGAGCAGTGGATCGAGGTGTGCAGGGACCGGCTGCTGAGCTCGCCCGACCTCGACATGATGCGGCGGCCGCTCTATGTTTGGCCGGCGGACCGCAAGAACCCGGAAGAGCACCGTGTCATTGACGACGACAGCCGCCTGTATAGCGTAGAAGAGTTTATGGAAGGTTGGGCGGATAGTTGGTGACATCTTTTGTCGTGGAGGCTACTGTATAGTAAGCAGGGACAGCCGGACGGGGGGAGCAGAGGGGGCGGGTGCCTTAAACTGAATGGAGCTTGGTGCGAGCTGTTGGTGGTCTCGCGAGACAACGCACATACGTGAACGCAAGCGAGTGTGCTGAACCCATCGTCACGTTCGTGAGTCCTTCTGTAAACGACGGCGGTCAACCGCAGAATCCTGATGTTACTACGCAGTAACCAGCTCCGACAAGGTCTTTCGGGGGATCCCACCTAGTAACCTCCCAGTTGCCCAGTCGAATCCATGCCCAAAATGTATGCACTTGAACGATACGCGATACAGCAATCCCAGGACCACAAGGGTCCCCAGAGACGTTCAGTGTGTACTATTGACGTGTAGGTAAAGCTTTTGCTTCATGTGATGCCTCCCAGCCGAGGGCCTGGTGTGGTTCGGTCCCCAACTTGGCGGGGGGCGTGGGACTATAAACATTTAGCCGGCCAACCTTTAGCAGGAGGCTCGACCAGACCCCCCCGGCCTCTCCTGGTTGACTGTGCATCGGTTGGTGAGGTACCAGGTACTTGGATGAGACGACGGCACGGCCTATCAGAATCCGGCTGCAGAAGACCAAGCTCTCTACTTAATTTACAATGTTGACGCGCCGCAGGGAGCATGGGAAACGGTCTAGTAACACCTAGACTAGATGGTCCAAGGCAAGTAGGTACTTAAATCCCAATCCCTTCCTTACCAACCTCCCCCTGAGCTACTCGCCCGCCCAACTCCGCTTCCCTCACCCCGCACCATCACCACAATGACGCGCCTCGCCATCCTCCTAACTGCCCTGGCAGTCCAAACGTAATGATTGCCCCCCTCGACACCTCCTTCACCCCCAACCCAGCAACCCCTTCCCACCATCCCAAACCGCCCCCAAAGCTAACCCC
>FTEL01010592.1_pt1 | contig 12613 bp, 11 predicted proteins | sample 1658911 | NCBI WGS metagenome assembly FTEL01 (sample SAMEA3914869, study PRJEB12502) | metagenome | biome: forest; material: soil | place: USA | collected 2012-03-12 | depth 0.1 m
GGGCGTGTTGCTTCGGGTGATGTGTCGCCGTTTGAGATGACACCCCCGACTACGGGCAGCAACGGAGGAGGGGCGAGGGGTGGGCAATCGACCCACCGCACCCCCTCAGGCGGTGCATCACCTTCTGCGACACCCCCCGGCCCGGCAAGCAACAGAAGACGGGGTGGCGGCGCCGGCAGCGGAAGCGAAAGAGGCGGCAGCGGGAGATCGTCCCGCCGCAGAAGAAGCAGGAGGTCGTCGCATGGTGGGGGCCAGCGGTCGGGTGTGGCGTCTCCTCTGACGACGACGACGGCGACGACAGGGGGGGTGCAAGCGCAGGGGAATGGCCGTGGGGATGGGGGTGATACCTCGTCTGGCTAGAGGGTGGATGGGGGACGGGGGAGAAGTCCGACGCCTCAGCAGAGGATTTGGTGGATGGTGTGAGGTAGGATGGTGTTTGTTGGTGGGCTTCTCCTTTTCTCATACCTTGGACTCGTGTTCATCAGCCGAAAGTTGGAGAGGCACCAGCGGAGAAGGGTAGACTGATGGTTTCTGGCTTGTTAGTTGGCATAAAGTAATGGAACATCACAGCGAATTGGAAAGGATGGAGTTGCCACGTCCAGTCTGTCTTCTTGCTGCCGAGGTAGTGTGTTCCCAACCGAATGTAGGTATTCTTCTTCTTGAAAAATATATGTACAGTCCCAAGCCATGCCCGCTAGCCCGAAGAAATCCACAAGAGAAGGAAAGCCGACTCGCACCTCAAGGCCCAAGGCATGGCTTGTTGAATGCCGCGACCTCTGGATGTGCCTCTTTCTTCTTTCGCTGAGCGGTAATTTCGGAGCCGTCTCAACCTCATATACACCCAGGATTGTAGCAAGCCCAGGCCCCTCTCCTTGGGCAGGGTGTCCATCTGGCAAGCCCCTTTCCCTCCCAGAAAATCAAAAACAGCAACTCGCTCTGCCCAGAAACGCCCAACCATGCCACCCAACACGCCTCCTCCAATCACCTGCGGTACGCGTCCCTATCACGATCACGGTCCCTATCCCGATCCCTATCCCGGTCCCGCTCGCGATCGCGCTCCCTATCCCGGTCGCGCACAGGTGACCGGCTCCTGCTCCGCGTGCGGCTGTTACGCGCGCGGTCGTCATAGTCACCACCACCACCGCCGCCGCGCCTGCGGTCCCAGTCGTGCCGCCGGTCGTCGCGGTCGTCCCTACGCCGCCGGTCATCTCTCCTAGGCGCATCCCGGTCGTAGCTGGGTATGTACGTATCGATGTCGTTGCGGTTTCCGCCGCCGCCGCCGCCGCCTCCGCCTCCACCTGGGCCGCCTCCGGCGCGCGGGGGACGTCCGCCTCTATCACGGTAACCGCCGTCCGGGTGGTCCGCGTCGGCGGGTGGGGGTGGTCGAGGAGGCAGGCCGCGGTCTCTATGCCAGGCTGGCACACGCTCTTCCGGCCCGCGGCTGTTGCGCGGGTAGCGGCCGCCGTTTGCGCCGTTCCTGCTGCTGAAGCTGTCGCCGCCGAAGGACGCGTTAGGCCCGTCGTGTGGGCCGCGACCAACGGTGCCGCCCTTAGGCGCCGGTGGCAACGCGGCTCTCCGGTCGTGGAATTTCCGACGGTCGAGCTCGTGGCTTTCCTCGAAAGATGGGAGCTCGTGGGGTTTTGCGGGATAGGGAGCGGTGCGGAAGTAGGGGTGTTGCAGGGCGTCGATAGCATTGACGCGGCCACGCCAATCCAGTTTGAGCAGCTCTCTAAGCAGGGAGACGGCACCGGAACCGTATTCCCGGAATCTCTGAGCCAAGTTCCCTTGCCTTGGGCGTGGTTGGAGCGCTTCGGCGTTCGGGAGGGTCCGCCAGCCGGGCATGTTCTCGTCTGTGGGCGTGCCACACAGCTCAAAGATGATCTCGAGCTGGTGGCCGTCGCTTTCTCCGGCGAGGATAGGTTTTCCGACGAGCATTTCGCCAAACACACAGCTGCCTATGTCAGTTGTAATCCAGGGTTTAAAGAGAGACAGGCAACCAAGCTTACCCAACACCCCACATGTCGATAGCAGTGGTGTATCGCTTCAAGTGCATCAGCAACTCGGGTGGCCTGTACCAGCGCGTAACCACCAGGCTAGTGTAGTCCCTCCGCCCTTCTCCACCACCCTTGCCTGCCTTGGGGACCTCTCCCTCGTAATGCCTCGCAAGGCCAAAATCGGCGATCTGGAGGATGCCCTTGTTGTTGATCAAAAGGTTCGCCGCCTTCATGTCGCGGTGGAGGATGTGATTCTCGTGCAGATACTTGAGGCCCTTGAGCAGCTGAAGCATGTAGCACTTGATCTGGGGCTCGGTGAAGTGCACCGACGGGTTGTCGAGCAGGCCCGACAGGTCGTGGTCCATGTAGGGGGTGACCATGTACATGATGGGCTTTTTCCGCTTGTCGGCTGGAGGGGAGGTTAGCAACGGCTGGTCGCTGTAGCAGCGGCACGGGCGGGATGGACTTGCTGCTCCTAGCCGGGTGCTCCACGGCCATGTCCTCCAGGCGCAGGATGTTGATGTGAGACAGGAGCTTGAGCAGCTTGATTTCCCGAAGGGCGGTGATGGGGAACTGCAAGTGTGTCAGACGGGTCCACGGCAGGGAATAACTGCAGAGGGGCACCGACGCCATCCTTCTCGTTGTGCATAATGATTTTCTTCAGGGCGACCAGTGCACCTGTCTTCTTAGACTTCGCGCGATGGACCTCACTGGCGGCAGTAGGGTTAGTGTCGCAATTCCAATATCCTCGCCTTGCGGCGCCTCGAGAGAAATGCTTACCCAAAGGTACCCTCGCCGAGTTTTCCCAGGACCTCATAGTCTGTAATGCGCGAGCAGCCCACAAAGCTACTCCTGGGTCGCTGGTGGGCGATGGCAAAGCTGCGAGGCGAGGGGGCGCCACCAGGCTCCCTCAGCTCGGGAGCACTCATTGTCGATTGCCGTCGATGCTAGCGGGCTCGTGAAAGTAGTATTAACCGGAGTCGGGAGGGGGGTTGGTTGTAGTCGGGTATCCGCCTGGGGCGAGTCGCCTTGTTGGTGTTGGGTGCGTGCCGAGTTGACCTGTCAGGTCTGGATCTCGAGGTCTGGCGTGGAATTGGAATTGGCACCAGGGCTGTCGGGCAAGTCGACAAAAGTCGGGAGTCGGTTGCCGGCGAGGGAGACAAGGCGCAGGGTCCTCAGCGAGGAATAATAGGCGACATGGCAGGGCGCCAAAACTATTATTCGATTCTGTTGAAGGCAGGTCGCAATTTGGCCTATTCAAAGGAGCAGCAGAAAGTTTGAAAGGTGATGGAGGTCGCGGCATCGTGCAGGGACGCGCCAAGCCCAGCGCCTTCAGCAGCGCTGGGCGCACCTTGCTGGACAGTGTGATAGCGGCCGCTAAGGGGCCCGCCGCACTGGCCCGCTGCCACTGTGGGCCCAGCAACTGATCGTGCCTGCTGCCCCATTTCTCAGGCAACAACAACCATCATGGATGGTACGTACCCCAACCCTGGTCACTGCCAAACCTCCAAGCTCCACCCACTCCGAGCTGCTGCTGCTGCTGCTCATGCGTCGTCGTCGTCGTCAATCGCATTTCACTCAACCCGCGACGACACCACCCGTACACCCACACCTCCAATCCGATTTGCGAAAGGGTCCGCACAACCGCCCCCTCCCGCCCCTCTCCCCCCATGACCTCCGCCCGACCGAATTGCCTCTAACAGTCCCGAACCACAGAGGCAGGCAGATTCGCACAGCAACCATGGCGCGCCCACCCCACGCAGCTCCCTTCATAAACCGCTTCCTCGGCAAGGCCCTGGGCGCATCCATGTGGTTCTGGGTATGCCGCTTCCTACCCACCCTTTGGCGGACGAGGCAATTGAGAGCTCCCTGGCTGACTCGAGACAACTCAGATCTTCTGGAGGGCAAAGAAGGACGGTACTTGTTCCCCCACCCCCTCCCGCTTCCCCTCCTCCTACCACCACGACGGCCATTGCACCCCCCGAGGCTCCCATCCCACACACAAGCAGCAGCAGCAGCAGCAGCAGCAGGAGCTGACCCAACCCCCCCCTCGCAGGACCCGTTCTCCTCGGCTGGAAGCACCCTTGGGACCACTAGACGACCATGTTAGAACAGACGGGATAGACGGCGGCGAGTGTCCGATGGTGGCGGGGAGCAGTGTGTACATATTCTCGGCAGCACTGCCCAAACCCTCCCGCGGGACTTTTGGAATCATTTGTTTCTCTCTCGCGTGCGTGCCTACCCACGACAAGCTTGCTGGTGAACTCGGGCCAAGATGGAACGCCATACTTACGTCGGGCTTATGTGCTACCCACCTCCCCACGCTACGCCCATGGTCATCATGATGGGAACGCAGTGATGGAAGGATCAAATCTCTAATTACAAGGCAACTCTACAGATATCAAACGAATAATACACAAGCTAAAACCCAAGGCATGCATGCTGTTCGAACGCCTTAACCCAACGCCCCAAACCATGACACCCCCCCTTCCCCCTCCTCTCAAAACTTCATCTGCTCCATAATCAACTTGTACTGCTTCCTCGTCTTCGGCCTCTTGAACACCGACTGCTTTATAGAGCCAAGCCACTGCGCAAACGGCTGGAACAGCCACCTCTCGCCCACCCACGCGAGGACCCAGTAGGACCCGCCCAATCCGATGATCAAGAGCTTAAAGTCCATGCTGAGATACGTGAGCTGCATGATCTTGGAGAGGCCGGTAGACCAGCCGGAGATCATTATCACCGTGAAGCTGAGGGCGAGGCCGATCGTTGCTATGAATGGGACTAATCAAAAGGTGTTAGTCGTCGTCCAGGTTACAAGGGCTGAGGGGTCAGTTGGCTTACTATTTCGAGTCGCGGCCTGCCGGAACGGCCGCCCGGCGTTGAGTACCACGCCCGCGAGGATGTACTCGAAGCACGACGTCAAGAACAGCGCCGTGTTCTCCGAGTTCTCGATGTTGGACTTGTCGTGGTCAATGACAGGCGGGATGAACCACGGCTGCCGGCGGACATTGATAAACGCCAGCGCCTGGATCATGACGCAGATGTAGATGTGCCCCAGCAGCGGCGTGAGCACCTTGCGCGAGACGAGGTCCGCGATCGGCTTCTGCCGGCTCAGCTCCGGGAACGGCCCCGCCCAGCTCATGAAGATGGCGATCGGGAGGATGAGCGCCAGGTCGATGAACAGGAACTGGAAGTCGCCCAGGTTCGACGCCGACGCGTACAGGAAGCTGACCGAGGTAAACTGGATCGCCGAGTACAAGCTCATGTACTTGAAGCAGCTGAAGCTCGTAACGAGCGACGCCCGGCCCTCGCGGATCACCTCGGGCACGCAGCGGATGTCGAACACGCGGGACGTGAACGGCGCGGCGACGGAGGCTTCCGCCTCGGACAGCGAGATGCCCACGTCGGCCGCCTTGAGCGCGCCGCAGTCGTTGGCGCCGTCGCCGCAGAAGCCGCACGAGTAGTCGATGCTCTGCAGCTTGTCCACCAGCTCGTGCTTCTCGTCAGGAGACATGCGCGCAAAGACCTTGCCGGCGACCAGCATCCGCCGCATCACCTCGGGCGGCGCCCAGTCGATCACCCAGCGGAAGACATCGCCGCTGACAGCGATCGAGTAGTTTCGCAAGTCGGAGATGGCGTACGGCAACGACGCGTCCTCCTCCGGCGGCACCGGCAGCGGAAGAAGCGTCACGGGGTCGAGCCGGAAGGCCTGGTTGTCGATGCTCTCCCATTGGAGGGAGGCGTTAGGGGTCGTCCTATCTCCGGCGATAAACCGGGCGACGAAGCAGTGTGCTGTTCTGTCAATCATGCCGCACTCCCTCGCCACGCTGATGGCCGTCAGGATGTTGTCTCCCGTGACCATCACGGTCCCAATGTTGGAGTCGAGGAGCTCCTTGATGACGGGGGCCGTTGTGGGCTTCAGCTTGTTCTCAAAGATGATGAAGCCGACAAACTCAAGGTCGGATTCAACCTGCTCGCGCTTCATCTTTTGGGCCTTGACCCAGCTGAGCCTTGGGATGTGCCGCGTGGCGCAGGCAATCACCCGATACCCCTGATGGGTATACTGCGAGAGGAGCTCTTCGTAGTTGGAAGGAACTGGGAAGCTGTTAGAGATCGGATGAGCTGGCCGCGGCTCAGGGAGACTTACATGACTCTGGCTTGCAGATTTCGCGCATGCACTCCGGCGCACCCTTGACATAGATGTCTCCACTCGGCTGTCCGAAAGTCCGGACAACTACGCTCGCCCGTCGCAGGTGCGAGACGAACTCGAAGGAGTTCAAGACACCCAGCTCGAAGGGAACCTGGATGATGTCAGTGGATCATGATCACAAATTGACTTGGGGGGACGCTCACATTATCCTGTTGGGCGCCTTGCCACTCCCCGTTTACCAGAATTGAAGGTCCCGCCGGTGGGCGGGCGACAGGAGGACGAAGGTTGCCTTGCTCCTCATCGTCGGCATTGGCACCCCCGATGTTGCCTTCTTCGTACGTCCAGCCGGTAAACTCAAACATCTTGAGCTCAAGAGGATCGCCGACTGGCTCGTTGTCGACCATGCGCAACGAGTGGCAGGTAGCCATTGTGTAAAGCAAGGCGGTTCGGGTGTCGACGTGGTCGTTGCTGTCTGTGTCCTTGTTGCGGTCGACAAGATCGTCGGGGTGAGCCAGGAGGTCGGTGAATTGCTTGTCCGCGCGTGTCACGACGCGCACACCCTGAATGTCGAGCCCCTCTTCGGTGAGGGTTCCCGTCTTGTCGAAGCACATCAAGTTGAGCTTACCACCCACATTGACGCGTTGAGGGCTAATGCAGAATATCTCCTTCGCCTTGAGCCGTCCGAGGGCGAAGCTGGTACCGATGGTAAGAGTTGCGGGCAAAGCCGGGGGGACGACGATGGTGATGAGATCGAGGGCGCGGATCACGATCAGGTGCCATTCCAGCTTGAGCCTGATGAAGTTGACCAACGAAACCGTGAACCCGATCATGGCAACGCAGGCCATGACGGAGACGTATCGGAAGGAGTCCCGGTAGAACTTGAAGCCAGACGGCTTGGGGAAGAGCATGGTGCGAACGAGGGCGCCCTTGGTTGTGTTAAAACCAGTCCTCACAACCATGGCAAGCGCCACGGCTTCCCCGTCCTGATCTTCTTGCGGCCGTCGAGCACGGATGATCTTGGTCCCGCAGAACAAGGCATGCTTTGCGGTCTCGGCAGTCAGGGTCGATGCGACCAAATCCAGCTTCTGGAGCGTTGCGTCGGTTGCCGGGGTCTTTGACACCGGCACGGCCTCGCCGGTAAGCATGCTCTCGTTGACGATGCAATCGCCGCTCAGGAGAAGACTGTCGGCTGGAAACTGCCCGAGGCTCGGATCACTGACTTCGTAGACATCGCCAGGGACGAGATCGCTCGAGGAGATGGAGCGCCCTATACACGTTTTGTTAGTCGGGTGCCTACAGGAATGTGGGGTTGGAAAGCGTACAAAAGCCGTTTCGGAGGACTCTGACATCGCAGACAAACCGGGACACCTCGCGCAGGCGTTTCAGGGTCTTGTATTGTATCGTCAGCAACAAACTCGCGTATGTCATAGGCAACAATCAAAAGCTTACCGATTTGGTCTCGATGAGGGCAGTTGTAATGCTACCCACAGACACGACAAAGATGGCGATCGCATAATAATAATACTGATCGAGGGACCAGAGAAGCAGGCTTGCGGCTTGGAAAACATAAAACGGGTGGAACACCTGTCGCGGCGTTGTTAGTCAGATCAATTCCTCTGTCCACCCGATGCTCCCCGTCGATGACCGATGCTCCCCGCCGACGACCGACGCCTCCCGCCGCCGACTGACACTCCCCGTCGATGACCGATGCTCCCCGCCGATGATTTAAAACGTACCTCATCAACCAGTAGCCGGAACATGGACTTCTCCTCGATGTCGATCAGGTTGCTGCCAAAAACGACATCCCGGTGCGTCTTTTCCTCGCTGTCAATACCGGCGCGGAGCTCCCGCACGTTTGTCCACAGTGGATCCTTCCAGCCGGTGCTGATGACGAACTTGTCCCGGATGGGGTGGTAGAAGAACCGCACGTAGCGGTAGTTGATCATCCTCAGGTCCCGCAGGATGTGGTCTTCGTCCATCAAGTAGGAGGACATTTTGTCGGGAGCACCGAAAACGGTGGACAGAGAGCGGCCGTAGGGCTTCGAATCGATGTCGTTGATCGACATCTGATTCCACTGGTTCTCGACGACCACCCATTGGCAGTCGCGGATGGGCGCCGATCTGCCAACAAGTTTTACATGCCAGCGAGGAAGCCAGCGGAAGACAAGCCAGGCCAGGCCAAAGGTCGCCACGCACAGGAAGATGTAGATTGCAAGACCAATGCGGCTGGTGCGGAAGCCGGCGACCACGACGTAGAGGTCTTCGTTCGCCATGTACAGCTTCTGGCTGTGGCGGGCAGTGCCGAATCCGCTGCCGGTCGAGGTGCCGCTCCACCGCCTCAGCAGTCTGCTGCGGACGGATCCTCGCGAATGGGTGGAAGTCCTGCGGAGGTAGACGTCGTCGCCGCCTTGGGCAGAATGGTGGTCCATGTCGATTGAGTCGTCGTTTTCGTCGAGCTCGTCGTCAAAGGGGAGCTCGTCGAGGTCGTCGAGAGAGGGCCGGCCTTCGCTTTGCAGGAACGATTCTGCGAGGTCCTCTGGCTCGTCTGCTTCCCGGTAGAAGGAGAAACTGGTAGTCGAGTCGGCACGGGCGCGGCGGTGATTAAATGCTGAGACGCTCGTGGGGAGTGATTCGGCCATAGGTCCCGAAAATAGCTGGTATGCCTTATGTATCAGTCCTCCATCCCCCACACGGGCTAAACAATGCACGAAGGGATGACGCAACTGACCTCGTCGTGGGCCATCTCTACATCCTCGAAGATGCTCGCACTGCTCTGGTTCGTGCCCAGACCGTAGAACTCCCCACTCCCGCCTGCCTCAGGCTCCGGCCGCGTGTTTGTGTTGTTGCCGCCATGAGATGCACCGTCGCCCGATCCATCGCGACCCCCAGGCGCGTGATCGTGCACGTCCATCCTGTCGGCGTTGCCACTCCTCTCATCCACTTCGTCCATCCTGTCGGCGTTGTCCCCAAATGGTCCACCGACTCTCTCGCTCTCTCTCTCCCTCTCTCTCTCGTCTCTCGTTCGCCGTTTCCACCTCTCTCAGGTCTCGGTTCGGTACGAGCAGTAGATGCAGCGTGCACGCATCTTCAACACGGGTGCGGGTGTGCAACGGGCGCAAACAAAACAAGACAAAACCCAGCGAAGTCGAGGTCAATCTATCAGAGTTTCGCAAGTAAGTGGTTGCGCACACCCTCCGATACGACACCCGGGGATTGTTGCGTGGAGCACCAGCCGATGTGAGAGCTGTTGTTGATTGTAGATGGAAGAGCTGTCTCGGATCTCGCAGCAACCAGTGACCAGTGACGTCGGCAGGGTCTTGATAAAGACCCCGATAGTTGCATTTCTGCTCCTCAGGCTGCATGTTCCTGAATCTTGGCGTCCCAGCCCGTCGGATGGCGTGCCGAATGTCTCTTCCATCAAGCCGCCGCCAATAAACTGTGCCAGTCTCACTGGGGAATTGAATGCAGTTTTAAGTCAACAGCCAATGTTTAAAACACGGAAGTAGCACAGTAGTTCTGAGGCCTAGATTCACGATGTTCGATACCGCGGCCTTCTGGTACCAGTCGCACATGCACGTGGCTTTAGTATGCATCTATCGCAACACAGTGCAGACAATTTACTGTTGTTGTTGATATCTCCACTTGCGCTCCATCAACAACGCGATGGAAGGCCTCCACTCCACGTCTCAGCTCGATCAAAGAGCCAGTGCGAGAGACTGGGAGAAACTACAAAACAAACAAATCCCATCTGGCCCAGGCCAGAGAGAGAGTGAGCGAGTAGGGCTCCCATCCACCCACAGAAACAGACACCGCCATCCATGGAAGAATGTGCATGTGAGAGGGTGCAATATCTCCCGTCGCTGACAAGGTTTCTGGAGCAGTGAGGGTTGGGAAAAGTGGAAACGTAGGGCTGTGTGGCCATGGTTTGTCTGCCCCCAGCGGGACGGCAGGCACTGTGTAATACTCCCTCCTCAGGCTCACCTAACATGTCACTCTTGAAGCAGAGAGAGCACATCATTTGGGAATGCTCATGGGCTTTTTGCGAGGTCGAAAAAACAGAGAAAGTGAGTCTGTACAGGTCCTCGCTTCGTTCGAGTGGTCATCTATCCTCGGTGAGGATCCCCAGTCGTTTCGCCAAGTCTTCGGCAGCGTTCGAGGCCAAGGGTTCAAAAAAAGGCCTTGACATGTGGGGCTGGAGGCGACGAAAATTCGGCTGATCCCTGTGGCCGAAACGTCCATGGTCGGGATCCTGCCTTTGTCATGACAAGGCGCCCAGGCGGTGAGGGTCGCTACTGATCCTCGGGGCACTCCGGCTTCCCCAGGGGACCGACGAGAAACAAGCCAGGCGGGATAATCGCTCAAACAAAACATTGCCGCGTTGGCTGGACATCGTCGCAGATAGCTGTTAACCGGACCGTTAGCGGGCATGATTACTATTGAGATCAGAGACAGAGACAGTCAGAAGGATCCAGAATGAATGATGGGACGGGATGAGATGTGGGGGTACTGTTCGCTGTGCTCAAGGTGGTTTTGCCTGGATTCACCGAGAGAGAACGAGACGGACAACAGCGGAGAAAAAAGTTCGCACTGGGCCGGGACCCATGTTCTGTGTCGAGCGCCCAGGCCAGTGCCCCGCAAATTTTCTTAGAACGCCCCAGTGCAGCTTTTCCCCTCCCCTCAACATTTCCCCAGCACAACAGGAGAAAGCCGCAGGCCATCGACCTCTTTCCAATTTTTTACAACTCTTTCCTCCTCAGGCCTCGCGACTCCGGATCCTTCTCTCACCGGACGTAACCCTCCATTTTCCACCCCGAAAAGAGCATCATTCCATCGACAAAATGGCCGAGCCCATCAAGAACAAGCGGCCCGACCCCGCTGCTCCGTAAGTCCCCTGGTCGCGCTCGCGGGCTGGAACCGTCACCCGCAGGCAACCGCACAATACTCGCGATAACGACCTGCTGACCCGCGTCCATTCCAGCACCCCCCAAAACACCCCTGCGAACGCTGCCCCCATCTCGTCGCATGCCCAGCAGCCCAACATTTCGAGCATCAAGGAAGGTTCGTCGCTGGCCGCCCCTTGCTGCCCAACCCATACCCCGCTGTTGTTCGCGTACTGATCGACGGCTCCGATGACACAGAGGACCTGGAGCGCGCTACTGCTGCGTCCATTTTTGCCAAGGACCCTCGCCTCATGTCTCTGATCGAGGGCCGTCTCCACGGCCTCATCGGCCGGTCGTCCGGTTACATCGAGTCCCTCCCCGCTGAGGTCAAGCGCCGCGTCTCGGGCCTGAAGGGCATCCAGAAGGAGCACTCCAAGCTCGAGGCCGAGTTCCAGGAGGAGGTTCTCCAGCTCGAGAAGAAGTACTTTGCCAAGTTTGCCCCTCTGTACGACCAGCGTTCGGCCATCGTCAACGGCAAGAACGAGCCTACCGAGGAGCAGATCGAGGCCGGCGAGGACGACGAGGAGAACGACGAGGAGGAGGAGGGTGCCGCCATCAAGGAGGAGAAGCCCGCCGAGGGCGCCGCCAAGGTGTCTGGTATTCCCGAGTTCTGGCTCTCGGCCATGAAGAACCAGGCGTCGCTCGCCGAGATGATCACCGATCGCGATGAGGATGCCCTCAAGTCCCTGGTCGACATCCGCATGGAGTACCTCGACAAGCCCGGTTTCCGCCTCATCTTCGAGTTCGCTGAGAACGAGTTCTTCACCAACAAGGCCATCACCAAGACCTACTTTTACCAGAACGAGAGCGGCTACGGCGGCGATTTCATCTACGACCACGCCGACGGCGACAAGATTGAGTGGAAGGCCGGCCAGGATCTGACGGTCCGCGTCGAGCAGAAGAAGCAGCGCAACAAGAGTAAGCTTTCCAGATAACCCCCAGACCCAGCAAGACCATGGCCGTCTAACAAACGCAGCCACCAAGCAAACCCGCATCGTCAAGAAGACGGTCCCGACCGAGTCCTTCTTCAACTTCTTCTCCCCTCCCAAGGCGCCGAGCGACGAGGACGACGACGCGGCTTCCGATATCGAGGACCGCCTGGAGCTCGACTACCAACTGGGCGAAGATATCAAGGAGAAGCTGATCCCGCGGGCTATCGACTGGTTCACTGGTGAAGCCCTCGCCTTCGAGGAGCTTGATGACGATGACCTTGGCGAGTTCGACGACGAGGATGACGAGGACGACGATGATGTCAGCGAGGACCACGATGATGAGGATGAGTCTGAGGAGGATGAGGTAAGAGCTTTTGCCTTGCAACCGGACTGTCCAGGCCAGGGTGTGCTAACAGAATTCAGGATGATGGCACCAAGCCTAAGCAGGAGCCTACCGAGTGCAAGCAGAGCTAAACCGGTCGCCTCTGATGATGGTTCGCCATTCTTCTTAATCAGGGCAGCACGCCCGCCGGCCCAGTACTTGGGTCTGACCACTTATAATCACCCCAACCCATTCCCCCCCCCCCCCCCCCC
>FTEL01001703.1_pt1 | contig 12586 bp, 9 predicted proteins | sample 1658911 | NCBI WGS metagenome assembly FTEL01 (sample SAMEA3914869, study PRJEB12502) | metagenome | biome: forest; material: soil | place: USA | collected 2012-03-12 | depth 0.1 m
TCGACAGATGCCGCAATCAACGCACACTTCCGGTTCTCTAGGATTTGCATACGCTACCTAGCGATGGAGGAGATCGGTCGGTCAGCAAGCTACAGCGATGACGACTTTCCCTTCCTGCGTTACGCTACAACTTCATGGGTGGCGCACACGGCACAATGCGATGCTAGAAGCGTCCCTCAAGATGATCTTCTAGCGTTGTTTGCTTGGCCATCAAACGCTCTCGTGGAGTCATGGGTCCGTGTTTACCGGACAATGGGTCGTCATTCCAAAGACTGTCCACCAGAAGGGACTAGCCTAGTACATGTTATGTCGAGATATGGGGTCTTCGGGCTGTTATCCGCCATTCTACAAATGGTAGATACCACTATGTACATCGACGGGAAGGATAACGGCAGCCGGACGCCGCTGTTATGGGCCGCCACAAACGGCCACGAGGCCGTTGTCAAACTCCTGCTCGGCACAGGCAAAGTCGATGTCAACGCAAAGGATAGTGAATACGGCCGGACGCCGTTATCATGGGCCGCTACGAAGGGCTGCGAGGCTGTTGTCAAGCTGCTGCTCGGCACGGACAAGGTCGATGTCGACGCGAAGGATGGTAAATACAGCCGGACACCGCTGTTATGGGCCGCCGCAAACGGCCACGAGGCTGTTGTCAAGCTGCTGCTCGGCACAGGCAAGGTCGATGTCAACGCAAAGGATAGTGAAGACGGCTGGACGCCGCTGTTATGGGCTGCCGCAAACGGCTACGAGGCTGTTGTCAAGCTGCTGCTCAACACAGACAAGGTCGATGTCAACGCAAAGGATTATTTCGGCCGGACGCTGCTATCATGGGCCGCTACGAAGGGCCATAAGGCCGTCATCAAGCTGCTGCTTAGCACAGGCAAGGTCGATGTCGACGTAAAGGATGAACACGGCCGGACGCCGCTGTCATGGGCCGCCGAGAACGGCTACGAGGCTGTCATTAAGCTGCTGCTCGGCACAGGCAAGGTCGATGTTAACGCGAAGGATAATAAATACGGCCGGACACCGCTATCATGGGCCGCTACAAACGGCTACGAGGCTGTTGTTAAGCTGCTGCTCGGCATAGGTAAGGTCGATATCGACGCAAAGGATTATTTCGGCCAGACACCGTTATCATGGGCCGCTACGAAGGGCTATAAGGCCGTCGTCAAGCTGCTGCTTAGCACGGGCAAGGTCGATATCGATGCAAAGGATAAACACGGCCAGACGCCGCTGTCATGGGCCGCCACGAACGGCTATGAGGCTGTCATCAAGCTGCTACTCGGCACGGGTAAGGTGGATGCAAAGGATGAACACGGCCGGACGCCGCTGTCATGGGCCGCCGAGAACGGCCACGAGGCCGTTATCAAGCTGCTGCTCGGCACAGGCAAGGTCGATATCGACGCGAAGGATTATTTCGGCCAGACGCCGCTATCATGGGCCGCCGAGAATGGCCACGAGGCTGTTGTCAAGCTGCTACTCGGCACGGGTAAGGTCGATATCGACGTAAAGGATGATTTCGGCCAGACACCGCTGTCATGGGCTGCCGCGAAGGGCTACGAGGCTGTCATTAAGCTGCTGCTCGGCACGGGCAAGGTCGATATTGACGCAAAGGATGATTTCGGCCAGACGCCGCTGTTACGAGCTAAGACGCACGGCCACGAGGCCGTTGTCAAACTACTTAAGTCTATAAGGTAGTAACGTTATTATGTTGAGTTCTATATTTTTCTATTATAGCGTGGCACAGAAAGGGTGTGGGGGACAGGCGATTATGTAACTATTTTCTCCTCTTCTAGAGCCTTCTAACGTTATGCCTTTCGGCATGCGGCCGGTTGTACCATAAGACGAGGACCTTCTAGGGCCAGATATCCGTCTCCTCAGTCTATAGTCCCCGCCTATTAGACCTAGTATCCCCAAGCGCTTGCTTAAAGCTACTATTAGACCCGAGCATCGGCATAGTCCCCTCTAGAGCGAACCCCCCACGTAGCACTCTTTCGCTCTTAGATCCGATCAAACCCTAGCATTCCTAGAAAATCTGGTTCCTCCCAAAATGCAGCGTGCGAGGCGACAGCAGGCGCTCTTGCAGGGCCCAGGCCCGCTAGTTCATAGGCGCCTACTCGACCACGTCGCGCCAATCAAGCATGCCGCTATCAGAACGGTTCTTATACCGGGTGACCATGCCGGCCGAGCCGTCTAGGAAGCCGGTGGCGGCCAGGTTCAGCCAGCAGTGCCGATAGACAAACTACATCAGCGCTACTTCGCGTAGCCAGTCCTCCGCCGAGTCCTGCAAGATGCAGAGCGAGTCGATCCACAGGTACGAGATGCCCAGACGCATCGAGATGTACATAGCGTCGCGGAACGTTTTAGAGAGCTGCGCGACGGGGATCTTATCCAGCAGCTGCTCCAGGTTCGTCGTCTTAAGCGAAAAAAAATAGGTTTCAGCCCCCAGCAGTGGCTCAGCGCGATATAGCGCGTGTCGCGGGGGAGGGCGTCGCTAGTGACCAGCCGGAGGTACTCCTACACCTTGATGAGTCTTATCGGTAGAGATGCGTCGGGCAGACGCGGTGCTAGGCAACTTTTGTTATAAGACGGGGGAAGCACGGCAGTGCATTCGTAGAGCCAGAATACGATAAGCGCAAACTTATCGTCCGTCGCCGTAGTCTTAGTGATGTATCTCAACCCGCTATCGAATAAGTACCTTACCCCGGCGGAGGATTCCACTATAAGGACCACGAGGAGCAGCTTAACCTTGCCGTTCAAGGCACAATATTTGAGGACCAGCTCGTCCCAGTTTCTTGTCGCACGGATGCCCCAGAACCGGCCACCAGCCGTGTGAGACTCACTGGTCTAGCCGTCCGGCCGGAACTAGATCTCGTTCTTCTTAAGCAGAGGCTTGATCCAGTTGCAGATGGTGCAGCGGGCCTTGGGCAGACTCTCCAGGGCGGTGTGGTACGTGCTCACGACAGGGAAGCCGATCCGGTGGTGCGCTATCGCGGCCTCGCAAACTGTGCAGAACTTCATCCCCGGCGGTGTATGCTTGACGGCTGGGCGAGGAAGTGATAGTTGTGACTTGTGAAATCTACATAAAGTCGACTGAGTTCCCCTGTTGCTTCAACCGCTTCGCTGACTGGTAAATTTGCCGTATGGTCTCTTGACCAGATTGTTGTCGTGGTTGCCTGATGGCTGCGAGCGCCGACAGGTTTCTGGTGATGACGGTGACGTGCCTGTGGAAGATGCTAGGCGGCGTGTTCTTCAGCGCCATCGCAATCGCTGCCAGCTCTGCGGTGTACGGATTCTGTTCCTCCCTTGTCCCCAGGGCCACGGCGTAGTGTGTCCCTGTTTCGCTTACCCTGTTGAACAGGGTGTCCTGTGCGCTGCCACCCATGCCAACGATGCCCTTCTTCATGAACGAGCTGGTCGCAATGACGATTCCCGTGACTCTGTTGACTATCTCGGTTGCCTTCTTTCGGTCAGGTTCAAGCGCCACCTGGATGCGGGGTTCCCAGGGCGGAATGGCGTATTCCTGGATGGTTTCTATCCGGTCGACTTGTATTTCCTCCATTGCGTAGGCGATTTTCTGGAGTGGGGAAACGAATCGCATAGTCTTCCTGGTTTTCCCCTTGGCGAGAGGGTGTGTCTTGGGCAGAGTGTGCATGTTGACCCACAGCTTCGCGGCCCCCTGAGCGTGTCGTTGCCGGATAGGGAGAATGTTCGCTTCGGCTTCCACTACGGCTGTCGCCACGGTCCGGAAGGCTCCTGTGGTTGCTAGGGCGCCTGTCTTCTGGCCCTGTTTGGCCAGCTCAACGCTTTTCCCCCGCATGCATGCATCTAGACGTTGGCAGCATAGTCTATGACAGGAGCTACAGTCGCTACGAGCCGTTGTCTTGCTGTCCGCGGGGAGAGCATCTTCAGCCTCCTCAAGGCTAAGGCTGCTGTAAGACCCTTGGCTGCCGTTCTGGCCATATGTTGCTTGTAGCGGAGTTCGCAGTCCATCACTACCCCAGAGCTTGGCGTTCTCTGTTGGCTTGACAATATCCCCTTTGATCGTGAATGGGGTTTCTGAGGATCGCTCCTTGTTCCTTGTGAAGTGTATGATTGCCGTCTTGTCTCCTTCAAACTGCGCACCACTTCGCCTTTCCCAGTCCAGCGCCCTGTCAATGACGGCCTGGATACCTATGCGGTTTGCTTCTGCCGAAGGTCCTGTCACCCAGGCCGTGTAGTCGTCAACGAACGCGACCGAGCCCCCGTTTGCATCGATTTTGTGCTATACCAGGTCGGCGTTGAAGAAGAGGAACAGTGTGGCATGTCCTGCCGTTGTGAGGTAAACCCGTTGACCATAATGGCCGCCGTGCGCCGGGAGCAGAAAGCCCCGATCCACTTGACCAGAGGTTCTGGTATGCCCCTTGACTTAAGTCTCTGGAGCGTTCGATCAGGGCGCTCTAGCTCCCTCGTATTGGTAGTTAGGCGAGGAACTTGTGTCGTGCTGCGCCCCTGGTGTTGTGTTTTGCCCAGCCTAAACCCACCAAGCACCGATTGGGGTAGCCACTCAAAGGCGTCGTGCCAAGGGTCTAGTTTCAATGTCTGGATGCTCGGAAATTGGAAGTCAGGGGCAGGGCGCACATCGCCTTAAAAAACTAATGGTGGAACCACCCGCCTGGTGCCATCGTGCAAACTTCACACGCACACTCGTTTTTCAGTCACTCGTTTGGTTATTGTTGGCCGCCATGTACGCGCCGACACTGGGATTGCTGCTTGGTGGCGCCGGCTCGGCGCTGGCGGCGCTGAATGTTGATTTCAAGTCAACCGGTGAGCTGCCTCGATGACAACCCCTGACGCGACGCGCCGGAACTCACGGCTGATACCCTGTCGCAGCCTCCATCAAGGCCGCCGCTAAGGATGTCGCCTTTGACGTCATGTCGTACTACAAGGGCAACCGCACCGGCGAGATCCTGGGCCTCCTGGGCGACAAGCCGCCCGCCGGCGAATACTACTGGTGGAACAGCGCCCTCCTGTGGTCCACAATGATCGACTACTGGCGCTACACGGGCGACGACACGTACAACGCCGTGACCGTAGAGGGCCTGACGGCTCAGAACGGCCACATGGCCGACGGCGAGGGGATGCCCTTCCTGCCCGTCAACTGGACCTCGGGCACCGGCAACGACGATCAGGGCTTCTGGGCCATGGCCGGCCTGCAGGCCGCCGAGCTGGGCTTCCCGAACCCCCAGGCCGGCCAGCCGTCCTGGCTCGACCTGGCCAAGGGCGTCTTCGAGGCCCTGGCGATCCGCTGGGACCTCGACGCGACCGTGTGCTCCAACGGCGGCCTACGCTGGATGATCGTCCCCACCGACGCCGGCTACAACTACAAGAACACCATCTCCAACGCTGTGCTCGCCAACCTCGGCGCCCGCCTGGCCCGCCACACCGGCAACGCCACCTACGGCGACTGGGCCGACAAGGCGTGGACCTGGCTGACCGAGATCGGCTTCATCGATGCTGACTCTAACGTCTTTGACGGCGCCCACGTCGAGAAGAACTGCTCCGACCTCAACCCCATCCAGTGGACCTACACCGCCGGCGTGCTGATCGAGACGGCCGCCTTCATGTATAACGAAACCGCCTCCAAAACCTGGCTCACCCGCCTCACCGCCCTCACCAACCACACCCTCACCCACTTCTTCCCGGCCTCCGTCCTCATCGAGCGCGCCTGCGAACTCCCCGACCGGTCCAAATGCACCGCCGACCTGCGCTTCCTCAAGGGCATCCTTTTGCGCTCGCTCGCCAGCGCCGCCCCGCTTGCCGCGCCCGTGTGGGAGGCGCTTGATACTGCCGGCGTGTTGAAGACCACCGCAGAAGCCGCGGTGAAGACCTGTGAGGGCGGGGTTAGGGGACGGGAGTGTAGTGAGAGGTGGGATGTGGAGGAGGGGGGAGGAGAGGCGGGCGTGCAGGAGGAGATGAATGTGCTTGCGGCGATGGTGGCGGTGCTCGCGCAGAGTGGGGAGGGGAAGGCGGTTGGGAAGCAGGGGGCTGCGGGGAGTGGTGGGCAGAGTGGGACGGGGGGTGGGAACGGGAGCGGCAGTGGCAGTGGAAGTGGCAGTGGAAGTGGAAGTCAGGGGGCCGGGAGTGGGAATGGGGATGCGAAGGGTGCGGGCGCCATGGTGAGGGTTGGGATGGCTATGATGGTGGGAGGGCTGGTGGCGGCGTTGGTTTGAGGGGGTTGGAAGGGCAGTGTGGAGGAGGGAACAAGACAGCAAGGAAGGAGTTCATGGGGTCTCTACGCCACAAGGACCCCCTTCTCTGTACGCAAGGCACCTTGACGCAGCTCCTTTTCTAGCGGTGGCACGTTGCTGGCGAGCCACCCCCTTCCTTTCGCCGCCGCCAGGATTGGCACCGAATTAAGGTCCTCGTTGGCCAGGACCGCGAGGGCGAGCTCTCTTGCAGCTCTAGGTCGGTCAAGCACTGGCTGTACTTGCTGGTGGCAGACAGCAGTAGCAGAAGCATGACGAGAATGATGCCTCCCATCTAGGACTTCCTCGCGTTTCGCGAAGTCGCCTTCTTGCCAGATCGTTGATCCTAGAAAGCCCGGCGTTGGATGATCCAACTTAAAGCCTCCTTTGTAGAGGATTCAGCCAACGCCATCTCGTTCGATGTATCGAGACCGGCGCAGACGGTCGACATAGCGGTTGTGTGCGAGTTCTACGCTTCGCGAGAGAGGCGAAGCAAGGTCTGGATCGCGAATAGTAGAGCGTCTTGTTCCCCTTTCCCGGTTGTTAGCTTCGGCAGTCTATAAGAGCATATTACATAACTACACGATCAAAAGGAATGACTGACTAGGCTTGTCTTAGAGAGAGATGAAAAGATCGAGTGGTTCCTGCGTTTCGATTCCCTCTGCATCCCGTCGTAGTCGTTTGCAGTTTTAAATTGCGAGCCCTTAAACTCCACCTATAAGGGCATTTACTAATTCCACGGTACTGTCGATGACTATAATAGGAGATAATATCAAATTAGTATCGAAATGAGTCTAGGACAGGCAACTGGCATGGATAGCAACAGTCAGCAAGGGGGAGCACCTACAGTAGACCTTCTAGAGCATTTCATTAGTTGCTAAGGATACAACTTTAAGAGAAACAACCCTGTTTATTTACAATCGTATTTTGAGGTCGCTGTCCTTAAAGTTCTGCGCCTCCTACGGCAGCGATAGGCTGCTTAAATCTATTCGCACGCGTGTCTGTATCAAAGATACGACCCTGTGTCTCGTCATTTTGGTTAGCCTTTGCCATATTATTTCGCGAGAGGAACGTTCGAACTCTACCATTCATTTGAGCATAAGGACTCAATGGACTCGTGGTCGGGCTCATGGTGGCTCCTTGGCTGTGGCGGCTCTACCTCGGGGCTATCCTCGCCTTCGGCCGGCGGGCTACTATGCACGCTGTCTTTTGCCTCGGCGTCATCTTCCTCGCCTTCGGTCGGCAGAATAGGCACGCTCTGTTCTACCTCGGGACTATCCTCGCAGTTGGCCGGCGGATCAGGCATGCTGTCCTCCACAGTACTAGCGAGCTCTGGTGGCGGCGGTGGCGGCGGTGGTTGCTGGCGACAAGACGACCGATCTTACAGGATGTAGTCGGCCCGTTCGGATTCCTCGTCGTTCCGGTCATATAGAACGAGCACCTCGCGTATATTCTGCCTTGACTCGACAAGCTCCTCAACCTTGGCGTGAATGTCGTCGAGTCGGTGCTCAATGTGGCTCCCTCGGCTCCTGTCAACATTGCCGCATACGCAGACAGGCATTGGTCCCACAATCGAGATATCGTCTTGATGCTCTCAGGTGCATTAAAGAAGAGTAGGCAGGTCATTGGAAGTGCCTTCCCCGACATATCGATCAGAGACGAGAGGAAGCCCACGCTCCTTATTGCCACCACTGGATCGTGCGGCACCGGCGTCGACGGTCTACTCAGGGCCAACGACGGCGTGCTCTTCGACATGCCGTTCGTCAAGTCGGTACGGAAGCAGACGCCAGGGCGCTTGTGGAGATATGGACAGCGGTACCCTTGTTACTGGACCGAGCTCTGGGCGGAGGATAGCCTGGCCGAGCGGCTGATCAAGGAGCGTCACGAGAGGCGGCTGGATGCGTTCAACCAGATCTTTGGCAGCGGCGACAGCGACGACAGCCGGGCAGGTGGGGGGCGCGAGTAAGGAGTGACGGAGAGAGCGGCTTTGAGCAGGATGGTGCAGGCTACTGGGATGATCTCGGGGAGGTGTTGCTTTGTCTTGGGACTTGATGTATGGCGAGGCATTGATAACGTTGGCTGTAGCTAGGGACATGTGGTTGAGACGCTTGATACATGGCTTGGTTGGCGAGCTGCATCTCGGTGAGAGGTTTACAAGGTACAACTAAGTAATTGAGTGGAATCGCCCTCTCGTCTTAGTTTGCTGGCATTTGCAGCAGTCTTGGACACCCCAGATTTCTGAGGGTAGCTTATCAGCCTCAACCTAAGAGAGCCAGCGCGGTACGCTTGGCCAATATGCAGGAGATAAGAGATTTGTGCGTATCCGACTGCGGACCCTTGAGCATACCCCCCGCTGCCGGCTTGGTGCTTGCACTGCTGAACTGTGGCACGAATTCGGGCTCCAGGAGGGCGCTGGTATTGGTCGAGCAGGCGCCAGGAGTGTGGGCCAAACCGAGTTTCTTGACGACGTCGCCAGAGATGCGGGCTGCGCTGGAGCCGGCGCTGAGGCACCGAGTCGAGGTTGTGACGGTGTCGATCGCGCGCGAGGCATGGAGATGGCGGGCAGGGAATGGCGAGGTGGTTTTTGGGGATGCATTCGTGAATCAGATCCGGACGGACACAGATAGGTCGATGTGGGTAATGGCGCCGGTTGTGAGGCTGGCGGGGTGGGCAACGACGTCCCAGTTGGCGGCGCCGCAGGATGGGTGGAGGGATAAGGTTGTTGTGAAGGGACCCGGGCAAACGTCGGGTTTCGAGGTGCGGTATGTTCATGTGGCTAAGTTTCTGCGGACTTGGCTGGAACGGGGGGATGAGGTTCACTTGATTCCCAAATACTCGGGGAGGCAGGGGCAGCCGTATGTTGTGTTTTCGAACGCGGACGGGCGGTCGTTTCTGGTCATACTGAGTCCGACGAGGGCTTCCGCTAACGCGAACCTGTACACGGATATTTCTCTGTGGGAAGAGGAGGATCGTCTCATCTATCTCGAGGGTTTGGAAAGGGCCCAGAAGGAGAAGTGGGCGAGGCGCCGTGCCATCGCGCTCTACAGCGGGTTGACAGCGAGGGAAGTGTACTTGTTGCCTTACGGAGCCGGAGACGAAACAATGGCTAGTAGGTGCATGTTTCCGTGGCGCAGCGACCAAACAATAATTAGGTAGGGAGGTCTTGGAAAAAGGGCTGGCTCGAGAAAATCATTGCACAAGATGTCCGTCATCGAGAGACGAACTTGTTAGAAAAGTCGGGTCTGGAAGGTGCGGCAAGATTCCAGCACTCAGCGCCGCCGTCGTCTCGTCGATACTTCGGCTTCTCTCGGCATCCTGATGACATCTCAAGGCTTATCGTTGCTTCGGCAGAATCGCTCGCACTCCAGAACAAGAACTATAAACGCCTTGTCGAAAGCGTTAACGAAGGGTAGAACAACTCGATCCCCCTCACCAGCACCAGTCCACAGCCTGATCGCTCCGTTAGGTTCAAACGAGACGCATTCACCGAGGACCGGCTTGCCAAGCTGTTGCCCTTTATTGGCGACTACATTACACCCATTTGTGCAACTTGCTTTGTTCTGCGGCCTTGACGCCGTAATTATTACACCTCTTAGCGCTAGTTTATTAGGCCGTTGTGGGATGCCGCAGATTGGCTGCGAGCGCATAAAATCGCCTTTGTCCTGCTCCCGATGCTGCTCCCGACACTGCTCCGTGGGTCGACCAGTTGACGCATTTCGGCAATACAGCTACCTCCCGAGTTGAAGGGATCCACGCCCTCCTTAAGTCGTACTTGAAGAAGTAGACGTTCGACCTTCTTGAGGCCTGGAAGCAATCCAACTTGCTCCTCAGAACCAGCTCTCTAAGTTGCAGGCGCGCTAGGCAAAGCAACAGACTCGGACTCCTCTTGAGCTTTCAGGGGCATTGTATGGGGTTGTTCGAGGCTAGGTATCATATGAGGCGATAAGGAAGGTTAAAGAACAACAGAGGTTGCTTGGTAAAACTGACCCTCATCCATCCCCTACTTGTTCAGGCACCTTCTCTCGGGTCTATGGGCTGCCCTGCGTACATGTCCTTGCCGCTCTTCAAGGCGACGCTCTTCTTCTCAGACACTTTCACCCACACTGGCATTTGAGGCAGGAGGGGGCCCCGCAGCTACTCCGTGAGCATCGCCAGCTCATTGAGCCAAGAGGATCCCAGAGCTCGGTCCCAAGGTCGAGTACCAAGCGGGAGCCGAGTCAATTTGAAGTGGTTGAGGCGGCCCAGGCCCAGGCCCGTCGGGCCCCAACCACGTGTTCGAAGTGCCACGTGGTTGGCCATATAAGGACCTCAAGGGCATGTCCCTTGCAGTATTCAGATGTACTGTAGTTAGTTGTAGCAATGGCAATAGAGCTGGTGCAAGCTCCCTCCCCGTCCAACGCGAACCTCTCCCCAATCGCTTCCGAGCACGGCCTGCCTAAACCACATCCCCCCTCCCCACTGCCCCCCCTGCCATCTCATCTTGTCAAAAGCGGCTTAAGCCCAGCGAATAGCAATGATGAATTTACGCCTTCGGTATTGCAGTCATGCGCCAGAAGGGTCAGCACTTGATCACCAGTCGAGGGTTTCTGGCCTCGCTCCACCCGCCCCCCCGTTTCCGCCAGTCAGCCCGTCCAACGGCCCAACTTTGCCCGTCGACCCCGGCACTTTGTCGTTCACGCCTTGCCTCGATTCTGCCTTTCCCCTACTTCCGTTCTTTCCTCTCATTTCCTCAGGCTTTGACCGCACCTATCCCTGCCAATAATGCTGCGTTCGGGCTCAGACGTAACATAATATTACGCCCCGCTCTCGGCGTCGGTGTTAGAGGGGCTCGAGCAGGTCTAGTAGACACGAGGTCTACTCAAACCATGCCCCCTTCGTGAGCATCTCCGACAGCCATGACTTACCCCGACTGCGTGGGGAGCAACGAGTCCCGAGATCATCAGGCGTACGATGATACGCCTGACCAGATTCGAGGTCCACAGGCCGATACTTAGGAGCTGAACTCTCAGCCGCTCTGTTACAGAGGGTCGCAAATCGCCACCCTACTCCCCGCAGTTAGATCGAATGGCTATCGGATGGACAATATGCACGGCGGCCTGCTTGGATCGAATCACATCCCGCGTGGCATGCGGGCGAGCGTTATGTAGCTGGCGGTATGGAGGGTCGGCTACAGACAACCCGTCGTTCTTGTCGCCAGCGCCGCCCAAGCTTGAGCGCGTGGCAAAACAGCCCGGAGAAAGAGGGGGCTTCTATTGGAGGAAGAAACGGTAGGTCAGCAGGAGAAGAAAGGGTATGTTGGTGCCACAGACAGGGACAATTAGGGAGGTGACAAGGGAGGGTGACAAGGGTTGTGGTGAGGAGGGAGAGTGAGGGGGGAGAGAGAGAAGGGGGGAGAGTGGAGAAGGAGAAGGGGGAGAGGGAGGGAGTGGCAGTGAGGGAGTGACCAGGGAGGAGAGAGAGGGTGACAAGGCAGTCGAGCGCCGAGCCAGGCCGAGCGGGCCAGCGGGCCAATTGGGGCAAGTTCCGCAAACCACGACGAGGGGGATCCGGCAGAGCGACGGCGTGGCAGACTGATATTCCAACTGGTGGCGGCGGTAGGAATATGAGGTTGACATCCGCGAGAGGAGGAAGCGCATCGACGATCTGGCCATACACTTCATACGCTTGCCTGGCGATGGAACTCGACAAGATGTTGGCGACGGCGCAAACGTTGTCTCTATTCTTCTTCTTCTTTTGGTGGAGAGATGGCGCGAGCAGTTAGAATGGCCGTGCCCTGGAGTGTTCTCGAGAAGATGCAGCAACTTGTCAGGAGGCGCGCGTATCCGAGTTCGCGCGCCTCGGCTTCGTGATAACCCCTCCAGACATCACACAGCTCTGCATCCTGCATCACAGGAGGGCCATTGGCGGGCGGTATGTCAAAATGGCCATCAGGGTTATCTTGGGACAGGGTCGGTCGCCCCTACATTATGAGCGGTCCAGAAGAAATCCTGTCTGGAGAATCTCGAACCTCTTCAGCTTTTTCAACGCTTCAACCCGTTCCCGGTCCCAGAGCGCAAAGCCAGCGTGTCTCCAGCTGCTGACAAGAGAGGTATGGGCCCAGTCCTTTTCCCTGCTCTCCCAGGGAGGAAGCCAGGGGATGGTAGTGAGTCCTGATCCATACCAGTTGACATAGCGCCCCCGCAACGCATCCGACCAGCCGAATGGGACTTGGCCGGGGCTGTCCCCAACACAGCAGCCAATCTCCAACCCATCCTGCTCCCGCTTATCAAGGATAGGATCCGGGAAAAATTGTGCCCGCTGTTCCTGCCAGTTGCACGTCAGAGGGAGCAGCTGGTACCGGTGTACAAACTCTTGGTACA
>FTEL01003309.1_pt1 | contig 12566 bp, 17 predicted proteins | sample 1658911 | NCBI WGS metagenome assembly FTEL01 (sample SAMEA3914869, study PRJEB12502) | metagenome | biome: forest; material: soil | place: USA | collected 2012-03-12 | depth 0.1 m
GGACGGCTTCAACACTTCGGAGCAGGTCGTGGTTCTTGCGGGCACCAACCGACCCGATATTTTGGACAAGGCCTTGATGCGACCCGGCCGCTTCGACAGGCACATCCACATCGACAGGCCGACCATGAAGGGCCGGCAACAGATCTTCAAGGTGCACCTGCAAAAGATTCTGACCAAGGAGGACATCGAATATCTGACGGGCCGTCTTGCTGCTCTGACCCCTGGCTTCGCTGGCGCTGACATTGCCAACGCCGTCAACGAAGCTGCGCTTGTCGGTAAGTTTCTTGACGACTCCCAAGTTTATACCAAGACGTAGGCAGAAGACTAACGATTCTGCAGCTGCCAGGGCGAACGCGGCCAGCGTCGAGATGATCCACTTTGAGCAGGCCATCGAGCGTGTCATTGGTGGCCTCGAGCGCAAGTCCTTGGTCCTCAGCCCCGAGGAGAAGCGGACGGTCGCGTACCACGAGGCCGGGCACGCCATCTGCGGGTGGTTCTTCCGGTGGGCCGACCCGCTGCTCAAGGTGTCCATCATCCCCCGCGGGCAGGGCGCGCTCGGCTACGCGCAGTACCTCCCGTCTGGTGACGCGTACTTGATGAACACCAACCAGCTCATGGATCGCATGGCCATGACGCTGGGCGGGCGCGTGTCCGAGGAAATGCACTTCCCGACGGTGACGACGGGCGCGAGCGACGACTTCAAAAAGGTAACGCGCATGGCCACGACCATGGTGACGCAGTGGGGCATGTCGGAGAAGCTGGGCCCGCTGCACTTTGAGAACGACCAGAATCAGCTGCACAAGCCGTTCGCCGAGTCGACGGCGCAGGCCATCGACGGCGAGGTGCGGCGCATCGTCGACGAGGCGTACCAGCAGTGCAAGGACATGCTGCACGCCAAGAAGAAGGAGATCGCCATCGTCGCCGAGGAGCTGCTGCGCAAGGAGGTGCTGACTCGCGACGACATGGTTCGGCTGCTCGGGCCCCGCGAGTGGCCTGAGAAGGAGGAGTTTGCCAAGTTCTTTGACGGCAAGCGCGACGGTGGTGCGCCGCCGGCGCCGTCCCAGACGGAGAACACCGACTCCCCGACCGAGCCACAGCCTGCGCTGTTTGAGAAGACAGCCGAGAAGTCGACCGAGAAGTCGACCGAGAAGCCGACTGAGGCCGAGAGGTGAGATGACTAGGGGCGATGATGTGAGCGCTGGGAGGAGAACGAGGGGAAAGCGGGCCGGTCTGTCGGAGAGAGACGGAGCGAGCGCCAGAGGGACAGAGGGACACGGTTCTATCTTAAACTACTCAACTCGTACATGTTTGTATCAATAGGGGAATGGCATGGCGCATGCAGCAGGGAAGGGAAAGAAAAGAGCAAGCTGCTAGAAAGACGGGTTTTTTGGCTTCTTGATTTGACTCCCTTCTCTTCAATTGCCCTCGGGGGGCAGCTTGTGTGTAGATAAAGGTAGATTAGTGTCTTGAGGGAGCGCCGTGTACAATATTCTTCATGTTCATCTCAAGTTTCATTTGCATGTATGTAGGAAACGGCCATCAAGACTTATCATTGTCGATGTGTGTAAATAACAGGTGCATTTGCTTCGTTCCTTTACCCCTTGCCCAGCCAAATACTGTTAGTGTCTGTCCACTTGCAGCCCCCTAGCCAAGTCCGACAACCACGCTTCGTTCCTTTGTTTCCGGGCAACGGAAAACCGGCACCTCGATGGCACGGCTCCACGGCGAAGAATGCTTTCAAAAAAAAGCAAAAAAGATGGGGGTTTGTTAGCGCCATGCCGCCATTCCGTCATTTTCTCACCAGCCGGCGCTGTGGGGACCTTTTCCTCCGCCCCTGTCGTTGCTCTTCAACGCGACAGAAGTTGAGCGACGGGATCCATTTCCATGTCCGGATTGATGATAAAAAAAAACCTGGAGTTGCAAGGATTATGTCCCGTCGCTATCTTCTTCTTTTGCAATTGACATAGTGCTGTAGACATCAACGCGACTGTGGCAGCCTTTCTGCTTCGATCAAACCGAAGACTTGCCTGAGCAGATTGACGATGACAGCGCGTTCGATGCGGAGTGTCAGCGTCGTCAAGATTATCTTGTGACGACAATATCGTGCTTAAACCCTCTTTTTCTCTTCATCCCCTTCACGACTCTCATCATTGATTTTCCTCATACCCGCCCTTCCGTCTCCACCACACCGGACTCCTCTCTCCGTCCAGCAATGGCATCCACAGCAGAGAAATCCACCGGCCTCGGGCCCGGAGACGGACTCTCATTGCCCACGACCAATAGCCCCCATCATCATCACCCCGGAACCGGTTCTCGGGTCAAAAGCGGTCTGCGAATTCGCGACTGGGTTCGGTCACCACGCTCCGGGGAGCACCGCCACCCCGGCCATGACACCGCCTCTGGCTCCGGCCCCGGATCCGAACCCGGGGCTCGCACGGCGCCGGAACGGACCGGGAATCGTCAGGCCCATGACCCCTGGTGGAAAATCCACCTTTTCCGGGGCATGGTGAACGACCTCCGGAAGAGGGCCCCTTATTATCTCAGCGACTGGACCGACGCGTGGAACTATAGAGTTGTCCCCGCGACCGTGTACATGTTCTTTGCCAAGTCAGTTTCGCATCCTTCCTCCTCCTCTTCCTTGGTCAGTTTCGCCCGGGGCTGACGACTCTTTCTTGATTCCTCGTAGCATCCTGCCTGCGCTGGCCTTCTCGCTCGACATGTTCAACAAGACAGGAATGCAGTACGGCGTCAACGAGGTGCTGCTTGCGTCGGTCCTCGGCGCCGTGGTGTTTTCTGTGCTGGCCTGCCAGCCATTGGTGATTGTGGGCGTGACGGGGCCCATCACCGTGTTCAACTAGTATGTATTTCAGCATTCTTTTTTCTCCGTTCTGGTTGTTGAACTAACGTTTGGAAGTACCGTGTACGATATCATGATGCCTACCGGCACCAACTATCTAGCATTCATGTGCTGGATTGGGTTGTAAGTCCGGCACTCACACACCGAACCTGCTGATGGTAGATGAGATGTGATACTGACTGCTCGCCCAGATGGTCTCTTGTCTTTCACTGGATCCTGGCCGTCACTAACTCGTGCAACTGGTTGCGCTACGTGACGCGCTTCCCCTGCGACATCTTTGGCTTCTACGTCGCCTTCATCTACCTGCAAAAAGGCATCCAGATCCTCGAGACTTTGGGTAACGACGAGCCGTTTTATCTTTCCGTGGTCGTGGCTTTGCTCGTCTTTGCCATCGCCTACATTTGTGGCGAGTTGGGGCAGAGTAGTCTGTTCAGGCATCCCGTGCGCGTCTTCCTCAAAGACTATGGCACGCCCCTGACGGTTGTCTTCTTCACGGGCTTCGTCCACATGGGGAAAATGAAGCAGATTTCGCTCGAGACCCTGCCGACGGGGATAGCGTTCATGCCGACTGTGCCGGACAGGAGCTGGTTCGTTCACTTCTGGGATATCCCGGTGGGCGATATCTTTATCGCCATCCCCTTCGCCCTTCTGTTGACGATTCTCTTTTGGTTCGACCACAATGGTATGCCTTCCCTCTTGCCCTTGTCCTTTCACCACGCCCAAGCTCAACCAGCCTAACCACCCCGCACAGTCTCCTCCCTCATCGCCCAAGGCACCGAATTTCCCCTCAAAAAGCCCGCGGGCTTCCACTGGGACCTCTTCCTCCTCGGCCTAACCACCGGCGTAGCCGGACTCCTCGGTCTGCCCTACCCCAACGGCCTCATCCCGCAAGCCCCCTTCCACACCGAATCCCTCTGTGTCACCGAGGTCGTGCACACCGACCCGAGCGACAGCTCCAGCCCAGACGGCACGAAGCGCTTCTCCTTCCGCGCTGCCTACGTTGTCGAGCAGCGCGTCTCCAACCTCGCCCAGGGCCTGCTGACCCTCGTCGCCATGACGGGCCCTCTGCTTACTGTGCTGCACTTGGTCCCGCAGGGCGTCCTGGCCGGACTGTTCTTCATCATGGGCTTTCAGGCTCTTGAGGCGAACGGAATCACCGCCAAGCTGCTGTTTCTTCTGCGCGACGAGGCGCTGACGCCTGCCGGCCACCCGCTCCGCCGCTGCCGCAGGGCTGCGTGGGTGTTTGTGCTTGTTGAGTTGGTCGGGTTTGGCGCCACGTTTGCCATCACCCAGACGGTGGCTGCCGTGGGGTTTCCTGTGTTTATCTTGCTGTTGATTCCTATCCGTGCCGGGTTGCTGCCCAGGTTTTTATCTCCGGAGGAGTTGGCGGCGCTGGATGAGCCGACTGCCAGCCCGTTTACGATGGAGAGCGTCGGGGGGGCTTTTGGAGGGAAAAGTGGAGGGCACGGCGTCTTTCTGGAGGCACCTGAGGGTGAGTCGGGAGAGGACGCGGATCGGTCGGGGAGGAAGGAGGACGGGACGAGCGGCGGGAGTGTCGAAGGTGTGTTGGGTAGAAGAGTTCCAGAACCGAGTGAGGAGGAGCTGGCGGAGCTTGGAGAGAGCCGGTCGGGCGGCGTGAGGAGGAGACTGAGCATGCTACATCGCGAGGAGAGTGCGTAGAATGTGGGTAAGGAGAGCTGTCGCAAGCATGTCAGTTCTTTCACATAGCGGCTGACTGCCGTCCCTCCCGTCGTCCCTCCCGTCGTCGAACGTGAAGCAGTTCGAAAACCTGGGCGGCCCGCATCGCTCGGTCACGCTTGGTGGTCGCTGTCGAGAGCCTTGATACTCGAAAGATCGTCGCTGGTGAATGGCCGAGGGCTTCTCAATCGTCTTCACCGGCCCCGAGACCTCGCTGGCAAACCATTCCGGGATTGCCGCCGGTGTTGGCGTGCCAGACTTGCAGACGAGCGACCACGGCCTTCGTCGGGGATGAGAAAAAGAAGACTGGGGCCCTGAACTCGCGAGAGAAGCAAAGTAGAAGACGACACCAATCTTCCGATCACTCCCTCTCGGCGAGGTCACACCACTCGAGACAATCTCGGGCTTCATCTAGTCAAATCTCCTCCATCATCTTCCAAGACCCCGACACGAGGCGAGCCGGGCATCACCACAATGCCAACACAAGGTGTTCGAATGATTTCATTAAACACTGTATATACCAACGCCGGCCTAGAAATTCACGCCATCTCATTAAATTCTTTGCAACTGCTGATCGCCATCACTTGACACATCGCCAACCGCTAACCGTGATTATCGTCATTGCCTTGGGCGCGTTGGGCCCAACGGTGGTTATACACAGGGCACCAGGCCGATTACCCGCCCCCCTTAGGCCTCGCCAACCAGAAACATGGACGCCGGCTTAATTTGCACCGGACAATCAAAACGCATTAATGCAAATGGGCTGTTGGACTGTTCTTCATCTACAAAAATCACCATAGATGAACGGGCGCCTCATCACGAGTCCGAGGCGGCTTTTTGGCCTTATTGTGAGCTGATGGGAAGCGTGGTCGAAAGGGCGTCCTTGGAAGGACATAAAGGGGCTTGTTTTCCCTGAGCCAAACCCGGTGGTTGTAGGAGGAAAACTTCATCGCTGCAACCGCAACTGCGACTACCCCCCGCCGTCGCCGCGCCGGACCCCCAGTGGGTGGGGGCTAGGCAAAGTCTGGGAGCCGTGGTAGGTCGCTGGTACATCTGCTCGCGTTGGCAGTCCATCGACCCATCTCCAGCCGAGCGGAATGCAACCCTTCAATGGACGGAGAGGAGCCATGGTCCGGCTGCTCGTCAACGGCACCTAAGGTCTCTTGAACCAGCTCCCGCCCTCGGGTGGCTGAGCTCCTCTCTCTGCACGGTGCCGGCGTCTTATTCCGAGATGATCACCCCGGTCCTAGGAAAAGAAGTCTGGCTCACGGCGCACGACCACCACGCATCACGACTCCGGTTGAGAAACGGAGGCCCGAAAGAAAGAGACTTGAGGAAATCGGCAACCCCGAGCGAAGGGACGGAGTCGAGTGAAGCCCCGTAGTGATGTCATGCTTTCAGGGCGGACCAACGCCTTGTGGGCCTGTCGCCTTTCGAACACCCGAGAAACTGGTCCCTGTTGGTGGCACGAAGACCTTGTGTCCTCCGTGAGGATTAGCACTGGGCCTCTGACTGGCTTCTGGTTGGATCAGCGAGGTCAACGATATGGACGACAACCGTTGAGCATGTCCAGCAACCTAACGGCCCAGCAGCAGTCTGCGCCGTCGTTGTATGCAGCCATCTGTCGCGATACTCGGGTCAGCACGACGAGGCAGCCGAACGCCATGGACGGCGGCAAACTTGCAACGGCTGAACGGAAGCTTGCCGGTGATGGACGGCGTCGGCTGGGCTGAGCTGAGCCTTCGAGATGCGGAGACCGGTGTTCTCAAGAAGGCAGGTGGCGAGCACCAGCGACGCATCTCATCACTTGCCGCTCGAACTCATCACTCACTAGGGCTGTCAAAACTCACCCCCTTTGATGCATTAGCTCGTGCAGACTGAGATTGCGACACCTCTCCTCTCAAGTCCGGACTAGGACGCTTGTGCATGATGCCGTGATGGATTGAGCCGGTGCAGGCGAGTGGCCTCTGAGGGATGGACTGGACTGGTGGACTTTCACCGGCCGATACCTTCTGCGCCTGTGCCCCGTTCACCCGCCGCCAGGAAGGCTATTCAGCTTCCCCGCCGCCCAGCTTCGGGGTTGGTTTTGGCGTTTGCCGGTTCCTGGCACCCCCTTGGGACGGCAGCCCCTGACACGCACGCCAGTCACGCCAGACCCGAGGCATAGATTGAGTGCGGGCGAGAAGCGGCACCGGGGGTATGGGCGGGCATCAGGGAGCGGGCAGCAGCGCTTCGGACACTCGGTCTTCTCGTGGGCACGGCCAAGAGATGGGGAGCTGTCAGTGTCGGGCTGGTGCCATAGGGTAGGCAGCTCGCGTCCACCCAACAACGACGCAGGTAATTTAGCCGAATGAAGTGTAGATTGATTTTTGAACCACCAGACCACTCAACCAGGTCATGGGTCAAGGGGAAGCGCAGGAGAGCCGGGAACGGGCGGACAATGTGTCGACGAGGGCGCAAAAACGGGGCAGAGGGGGCAATACGAAAGACTTGCCGCAAGCGAGAGTTGGGATGCTCGCATGGCGGTCTGCAGCATCTCGCTGCAGGTTTCCTCTGGGGCTGGTGTTGAACAGCTGAACAGCTGAACAGCGGACAGACAGCGAGCGCCTTGGACTGGCTGACTCGGCTCCAGATGATGACCCCGAGGGGCGGGTCAGGCACCACGACGTCCATCGGTACCGTCCTTTGGTCGTTGTGCGGTGACGTTGCAGACGTAAAGGTTCGGCTGCGACAGAGACAGTTCCACCGAGCCACCCGAGGCGACGCTCTCATGTCACATCACCTCCTCTCCGCGAGTCTCGCGGCTTTTGGACTGGCTCACACGTGATGGGTTGTTTTGTTGGGCCCGACCGGCGAGGGTGACAAGAAACACAAAATAACAAAATAGAATACAAAAGGAGCAAAAGGAGAAAAGAAAATCAGAAAACGCCGAGTCCCCAGCGCGAAAGACCGCCTCATCAGCTTCTCTGGCAACAGAGAGAGGCATGGCATGGTATTTTGTGCGGAATATGTACCGCGTACTCGACGGCCGAGGCTTGCAGTGTGCAGTGGTGGAGTGCATGCGGTGCAGTGCAGTGCAGTGCCGCGGTTGGGAGTTGGGTGAGGTTGGCAAGTGTTCGGTGGGTGGACGAGGCAGCAAGAAGCAATGGACCTCAGGGGATGCCCTGGTGTGTGGTGACTGGCGACCCTTGCCGCCAAGGGCTGCTGTCAACATGGAAGCGTCCGTTCTTACCGCTTCCAGCAGCAGCCAGGCGTCTTATTAACGTTAGCGCGGGGCGCGGACTGCCCTCTCCGGCGCAATGGTCAGTGCGAGGCCGGCAGGCATCGAGGGGGCACCACAGGGGCTTCAAAGGGCCCAGGGCGCTGTGATCGGACCATGCGGGTCCAGATCGTGCCACCCGTGGACCACCACAGAGGACAACCAGGCAGGCGTTGGCACTTGGCAATTGCTTCGTTTGCACTCCATGCACTCCTCTTCAGGCCCCTTGCAACCTGCAAACTGGCCTTCGCACTCGCTGCTTCCGGGCTCGTTACCCTCCCGTCGTTTTCTTCGTCTCCGCTCGTCCATTCCATGCTCCCCTTTCACCAGCACGCCGGAGTTGCAACCAACCCAACCTCAACTCGCTGTGGCAGGCAGCTCGAGGAGCGCGACGAGAGCGACGAGCGACGGCATCCAGGGCCCCTGGCATCCCGCGGGAGTCCGCAGATTCTTCGAGGCGCTGTTGTAACTGGTTCCGCGCAGTGCATGCTGCCGTCTCATCCTCTGCTGCGGTCGTCGTTGTCGTCCTTCCTGGGTTCCTTGAGATGTCTCACTGCGAACAGCAGACAGGACAGAGCTTTGCTGGTGAAACCGGTCTTCATTTTGCTGCCCGGGAAATAAGACGCGAGACTCCCGGACCGCCCTCGATGTTTCTCCGGCAGTCGGACCCGTTCGATCTGCCGTGGTTGGACCCGATGAGCGACGCGGCGAGCACAAGGCCGCCCCGCAGTTCTGCAGCCCCCCCCACCTCCAGATCGCCGCGTGCGGACTGTGAGGTGCGAAGCCTATTCGGGCAGCGCCCTTGTCTTGCCGTGCTCGCTTGAGGTTTCGATGCGAGACATGCTGCAGGGCGAGCCATTTCGCCGAAGCCTATAACGTTGTTGTACACAGGAGACCTCGGCCTCGCCATTTCCTCCAAGTCATGGAAACAATCTGGCCCACGACTTTCGCCTTGCCACCGTAGCAGGGCCGTATCGTGCTGTCCATGTGCAGGTTTCCATGCAGTCGTTGGAAGGGCTCCTGCTTTTGCATGGGGCAACACCTCCGTTCGCCGCACGAGACACAGGCAAGGTCACAGCCTTCTGTCTCGTTCCCATCAAGCGTATCCCTTCGTCGTGGAGAGAAGAGCAGGCGGCCAAGTCAATCGACGGGCCGCCAAGTCTGCCACCGCCAGGATCTGATCCGGTTCCCTTCCGACCATGCAGACATTTGTCAGATCGACTGGCAAGACGTGCCACCGCAGCCTGCATCATGCAGCTTGGCTCGCTGGTCAAACGCACCGGTGTTGCCGGCTGGCATGGAACCAAGAAGCTGCGATGTGGCTGGGACTCTTCTCCTGGGAGACGGCGGATGAACGGCTTTGTCTCCTACAGGCTCGCTCTTGCACATGTCAACCCTTACCGTATGCTTGGGCACCGGTAACGCGACCGCGGAGATATCCGGTCCTTGCGCTCGGAACCTCACAACGGACGTTGCTCTGCCGTTTCGTGGTGTGTCCTGGTCCCCCCTCCGATCGATGCTGTGCCCGGGAGGGGAGGTGGTGCTGCCCTTTCCGAGGGGTAGTTCCACGACGTACACAGTGCACGCCAATCCTGTCGCTTGTCCCGCCCCGCGATCTGCAGCTTGCCACGTTCAAGACAGGCAAACATGAACCGATTCGGTGGGCTTTCCCCAGCAAGGCCGACGCCTTGCAGATGATTCTCATCACTTGCAGACCGACCTGTGGGGTGGACGAGACGCAAACACACGTGGCAAGTGCTCGCGCTAGAGGCATTGCGGTGTCTCAGATGGCCATCATGTACTCGGGATGCTGGGATGTCCGATTCCGATTCTCCTGTTCAGAAGCCTGGCCTAAGCCGGCCGAAGGAGAATCCCACGCAGCAGGTCGGAGCGGTTTCGAACCAACACCCCATGACCACACAAGGGTTGAATGCAGAATAGTCCGGGGCGGGCAAGATGAGCCGGCACTTGCATGAACCCCTTGGACGCCAGCAAGCCTCCCCGCGTTCCGGCTCTTGGCCCAGGTCCTGACCCTCGCCCTTGGGGTGTCAACCAGGGGGGCCGCCGCAGGCTGATGGGCAACAGGCTGTATTGACGTAGCAGCACCACACGCTACCCAGCTTCGGTTGCATCACTAAGGCAGGGTGGTCGGCCCTGGCGTTTTGTTTCTTCAGAGATCTTCCAATCAGAGGCTCCAGGGACGTTCCATTCCGCAGTTAATGACGGAGACACGTTTTTTAATATGTCTTATTTTCCGATCCAAGCCTTTCCCCAGACGGCGCCAATGGGAGCCGGGAGCCAGCCGATCGTTTCCCCGCGGTTTCAAGGAAAGTAGACGATACTACAGCGGCCGGTTCCTGGGCGACAAAGAATGGAGAGGGCATGACGTCCAGCCACAGTTTGCGAACGGGACGGCTGGCCGGCTGCAACGACGGCCGATGTGGTTGGTGGTTGATGGCTGGTTGCACAACGACTTGCCTAACAGGGAAACCTTCGAGATGCTCCGTCGAAGGCCTCACCCATGCGCCCACCCTCGGCACCAGGCACGACGTCCGTGCCAACTGTGGCCCCGTTAAGGTTTGGGGCGGGGTGTCGATCTGCGGCCCTTGCCCTAGCGTTAGCGCACCGGCAAGGGGGGGGGGCGTGACGGGGTCTCCTCCCCCCCCCCCGGCTTGGCTGTGGTGGTTAGGTACCCAGGTGTTATGGGGGCGCTAGTTACTCCGTGCCTGAGGGGTTTACTGCATTTCATGGTTCCTACGAGGCAGGTCAGTGAATCTTCCGAGTGGCTTGGGGCACGCCCTGGCTTGCAGTTTGCATCCCTTGGTCATGTTCGAAGGGCGCGGGACGGTAGAGGAGACGTTGACCGAAATGAGGCCGTCGCCAGCACCAGCCAACCAGGACCGGTACCAAATGATGCTGCCCTGGCAGCAGGTTCCGGGAACGGCGGGCAGCCACAGAGAAATGGCGACGCCGCATGACACTTATTTCAACAAGCCCGAATATTCCACCGAAGCCGTCGAAGCCGGCCGGGCTCGGGTCCGCCGAGATGCGCGACAGCCAGGAGACGGCGACAACTTAATCGCATCTAGCGTTCCCTTGGGTACATACCATAGTTAGTACGTGCGTCCGCAGTACGGCAGGTGGCAGAGGAAAGAAAGCAACGCAGCCCAGGCTCCGTTTCCCAGACGATTCGAACCAGGGTTGGGGCCCGGTCAAGGTGCCATGTACCTGTCTGTTCTCCATTTTATGCACGGCAATTAAATGCCCGCAGCAAATGGGAGACGTCGTTCGGCGGCTGCATGGTATTCTGCATGCCAGTGTGGAGAAGGCCGCCATGCAATGTGAGTGTCATCCCATCTCGCGTCTCTCATCACGTCTCCCCCTCGCATCCTACCTGCCTGACTGGTTGAGGCAACGCAACGCTGAGTCAAGCTCGGCAGATTCTGTCAACAACTGCCCTCCCGGTCTGCTATGGTACGTTATGGCGGGTGTGTTTTATTGCTGCCGGATCTGGGCCCTTTCCAAGCGGCTGCAACCTACCTTGGTGGTTGACCTTGCAGGCACGGCAGTTTTCTTCTTAGCCAGGTTGAATATTCTCTGGAACTGCACAGTACGTAGTTAACGAAGAGTGTCTTTGAGCTTGGGAGGGCCCGGAATCGAATGCAAGGTACCCGGGCAGCCGTGGTTCGACTCGTTCTGGGCACGTCTGCTCGGTCGAGGTGACCAGGTAAGGGAAGTTCGGTCCAGCAAAGCCGCACGCACATCATCTTTGGAAAGCTTTGGGAAAGGGGCCAAGAAAACACGAATTCAGCCAGTCGTGAACGCCCATGGCCTGTTGTTCGTCTATCTTATGTACAAGGCAAAGGGAGTAGACAGAGAGGAGACGAAGCCAAGATGGTTGCCCCCTATTGCTCTCAGACGACAGTAACGAACACACACCCACACTCCCAGAACCAGACCACCCCAAAGCCACCCAATGCAAACTCCCCGCCAACAACCTGCCCCCGCCATTGAAATTTGATTTGTTTTCGGTTTCCTTGACACCTCCCTGGCCCATCCACCCAAATAAAAAAAAAATATCTCCTCCACCCTTTTGCCGGTCGTAGAAACGTAGAAGTATGGTTATAACCATCGCAACACCCCTCCTTTAAAGCCAAAACTGAGCTTCCCCGTCGACAAGGACCAGTGATATCGCGCATGCCGGCCGTGGGAACAAAGGAAACGAAACAAATAGCCGAAAGCTGAGGTAGCATCCGATCCGAGATCCCTGCTCCGTGTCTCGAAACGGGAAAAGGCCTCGCAAGAGTGACCCATCCCGGAGTTGCCATCAATCTTCTGATGCGGCACCAAAAGTGGTAGTGAATAAGGTGCTATTGGGTGGGTTATCGAACCGATAGTTAAGGAAGAAAACAAGCCGATCGATTGAAGTAAATATGGCAAGGAAGCAAATCGGGTATTGATGTCGGCCCCCGAGGACAAGAATTGAAGATCGCACTGAGAAGATGCAGAAACGGGTTTGCCGTGCTCAATTGGAATATCGCCAGCCATCCCGATGTATCTTTCTGGGCCGGGCTCGATTCGAAAAAGCTGTGTGTATTGCACGACCTATGCCGTGCTGCCATAGGGGCCGGCCCCTGCCGTCGTAGCAGACGCCGGGCTGGTGAAGCTTCGCTTCCGCTTCATACCCAGCGGGTCCGAGTACTCGTCGCTGCGATCCCCCGAGGACTGGCTCTGCCCCAACCCGAGTGGGCC
>FTEL01009249.1_pt1 | contig 12566 bp, 8 predicted proteins | sample 1658911 | NCBI WGS metagenome assembly FTEL01 (sample SAMEA3914869, study PRJEB12502) | metagenome | biome: forest; material: soil | place: USA | collected 2012-03-12 | depth 0.1 m
GGGTGGGGGAGGGAGCTTAACCGATACTTTGGGCTTGGGTTGGGATGATTGGGGGTGCTTAGCAGACTTCTGATATAGGGGCTGGGCAAACATGAGGTGTGCTGTGCTCGTATTGCTTCGTTTGTATACATACAGACATGGGAACATCGTTGGTGGCCGACAGCCACAATGTTTTGTTGGGGGGCAGACAGGCGCATCAATCAACAAGCCCCCTGGCTGGGTGTTGATGGGGGAGAGCCAAGGCGACGAATGTATTCGTGGGGGTTTGTTGGCCGTCGTCACAGTGCCATCTAAAGCTTGCCGGGCGAACCCCGGAGAGCAACGGTGATAGCGACGGCCGCAGGGGCTTGCAGAAGGAGCGCGTCAGTCAAGAAAGAAAGAAAAAACATTGGCAGCAGCGACACCGACGACTCTTACAGGTTGCGACAGACGCCCTCTCCCTTTTTTGCGCGCACTGGGCAAGCAAGGCAAGATTTGTGCCTCGATTCCCATCTTGCAGCTCGGCCATCGCAGCATATGCGGGTATGCATCCCGGGAAACTGCCTACCAGGCTCAGTCGGTGTCTCACCCAGGTGTCTCAGTCAGGGTGTCTGCTCCGACTGCATCGTCTTCCTCAACTTCCTGATCGCAAATCCCTCCGACCGTAAACAATTTCGATCACCGAAGCAAAGCCTCCCCGTGTCAGCCCCATCCGGAGCACGACAATGGCCCGCGCGACGGCCCGGCCATCTGGAGGCGGCGGCGGTGGTGGCGGCGGCGACAAACGGATGCACCCACGCGGCGCGGGACGGCCGTCTCAGGCCGGCCCCCCGGATAGGGGGGAGGCAAAGAAAAAGGAAAGCATCTGAACAAAAACAATGCGCAGCCCGTCCAGACACATGATTTGTCCAACCCACCGGAGATGATTGCCCACCTTATCTCTCCCCAAACCTTAAACTCACCAACAGCCCCCTCCGCCCCCTGTTATACGAAGACAGTCAAAGTTTTGGAGAATATTCCAGGCCCTCGGCTCCGGCGCCTTCCCCCGGCCACTCGGTCAGCCTCTTCAGAACAAAACGCCTCTCCTGAGGGCGACGGCGACGGACGGCGTCGTGCGGCGGCCACACCAGCCCGAAGCGGCAGGTGTCCGTTGTCAGCACGTGTGGGAGGAGCACACAACACGGACCCTGCCCAGGGCCAGGGGGAGGCGGGGGCAACACCCCATTGGCCAGCCTCCCCCAAGAGCTCCCCCTGTCTTGGTCTGCGGGGTGGGGGGGGGGGACAGACGACTCCAACCCCACCAAAGGAAGAGCACAAGAACAAGGGCAGCAAGCCCAGGAACAGGGACCAGGCTCGCGGCTGCCCTGTCCAAACGACCCCAGAACGCTGGCCTGGGACTGTCTCAGATCACCTCCGGTGTCCAGTGGCGCTCGAAGAACAACAAGAACCCCAGCCAGCTCCGCCGAGAGACCCTGAAAGCCTCCACCAAACACCACATCATCACGTGTGAGCAAGAGGAGGAACAAGCCCCGGGCCTGACGCCCAGCTCCCACCCCCCCTAGTTAGCGCTCTGCGGGCGTAAGCGATCTTTCCCATCAGGGGCATCGCACAGACTCGTTGCTGTCAGGATGCCCTCTAGCGCCGGCTGCAAGGGCACCACGTTTTTGACCCTCGACGTCCGTCCACCGTCCGAACGTGCATTGGGCGGATCGGGATACTAAAATGAATCATGCTGTGGAACTGAATATCTCCGTGGCATGCTGCGGGAGTCCGCTTGTGTGTGCACTCGTCCACATGTGTTCGACATAAATAGATACCACGGCACTGTCCGAGCGGAGATTTGGGGAGAGGGACGGGCAGTTGGTTGTCTCCAAAGCTTGATGAGTGTGTGGGCAAACGTGCAGTTGGAGAACAACCCCTCCGGCCTTTCTCGACCTGGACCTTGCACGGCGGCCAGGCCATGGGATTGGATCACCGCCATGACCCAGCGACTGCAGCCAGCAAGGTTCCTGAGACAGGCGGGCACTCGCTGGTGGGAATCGCCAAGGCCCCGGGACCCCAGCCCTGAACCCCCAAGCTTGACCTCTCCTTCCCTGCTGGTTATCTTGCCTGGGTTGTTCTTGGTGGCAAGAAAAGCATGGTGGTGCCCGTGAATCCCCCCATCTGTTGCAAGGTCACGATTACAAGGTCTGGAGCAGCGAAGTGGAGTCTTGGAAAGCCCAAGGTGAGGAAACCCGAGCAAGAAATTCTTGATAGCCGACGGTCCCAGAGAAGGGATGTCTCCTGAGACGCAGCACTCCCGCGGCCGCCGCCCCTGGGGTACAAGGCTTCCGCAGGCACGGAGAGGTGAAGCGCCCGGTTGGCAGCCAAGTGCCGACAGAGAGCGGGGACGGGCCATGCCCGGTGTGGAATGCGATGTGTGCTCAGAGAGATGAGGTGACACCGCGAGACTAAGACTGTACCTTCAGCTTGTTAGAAGATCACCTCGTGGTCCCTCGTGTTTCGAGGTTCAGAGTTTCATAGAGGTGTACTAACGTCTGAAATTGCGGGCCTCTTGTTTATGCGACGTGCTCGGGATATTGGCCGCCCTGAGATCTTATGATAGGATGCGGGCATATAGCTGTCAAGACGTAATCGCCGGAACCCTGGAAATCCGGTTCGAATAATCTGGTCCAAGGCGGGGTCGTGATGATCACTGTTATTGTGGCGCTGGCCACTCCAAGGTATTGGGACCTGCCGCCTAACAATCCTTAGCCAGGAGAGGGGTCGTCGCGCGAACGGACCTGTGCCATCAAAGCGCGGGTAATTGGTGAGGGGCAACACTGGCGGCTGTCCTGAGTTGTGCTCAACTTCATCTGGAAAGTACTCACCGGTCTACCATGTCGTTGGCAGGCTCCATCGACACTCTCAACCCCAAATTGGGGTCGAGTGTCAAGGCGCTCCAGCATTATGCAGTGTTGGTTCGTGGAGGGCATGTCTCGAAGGAGGGAGGCTGCACCCAGCCAGTCACATACCTTCAGACGAAGTCCGTGTCAGGAACAAAAGCGGCAAGATGGACCACCAGCAGCACGAACCATTCCAGATAGAGAGCCACTCCATGCGTGGCGGCCCTTCTGGGACACAAGCTCAGGCTGGCGCACATGCAAGGTGGTGTCCTCACCCACACAAGAGTCTGATCCAACGCGCATCGCTTCGCCCTTCGTCCTTCATCATGGCTTCCATCCATCCAATTTGCTGGCGGGTGTGAAAGTGCCTGGCTGGCACCCGCTAGCGGCAGCAGACGAAGGGAGACGGCATATGAAGCACGCAGCGCCCTCTGAGCCTAGCGAGGAGGATCCAAGACAACACCCTCCTTCAACTGAACGAATTGGAGGATGGGATTTTCCGACTCTTCCGGCAGCTGAAGCACTTCTGTCCCAAGACTCAGAAGTCCCCAAGGCCCAGACAGCGGAGCAGCACTTGCCGACCCGCTGACGGGCCAGGAAGGATATCCCAGCCAGGTCCAGGGCTTCATTTCCTGGAGCCTGTGTTCGTGATGAGACCCGCGGTTGCAGGATCAGGATTGTGTCGAGACCATGGGCCAAAACACCTCCAGCCTGGCCCGTGATCCGACAAAGGGTGTGTAGTGTGCTCCGCTGAGGAAATGAGACACATGGTGCTCTCATCACGCGGGGAGCTGCTGGCTCGACTTCGAGCTGTAGGGTCGGTATCGTGCCGGTGAGATGGGTTCGGTAGACCAATGCCGTGGTGTGGCATCGTGCTTCGTGATGGGCACCAAGTGCCCTCCCCTGAGCCTCCTCCATCTCCCATCGTCACCATTTCTGTGACAGAACAGGCCGGTCGTTGCGTTGCTGAGGGACTGAGGGACCAGGCTGAGCAACCATTCCGCACTCGCCGAAGGTTTCAGACCAACGTCAAACAAGACGGAAGCCCCTCGGTGGGGGTTGCGTCTGGTTGGTTGCCGGCTGCGATATCTCCGTGCTGACAAGGCAGCCAATTCGAGGTCCAAGTGCCGGCTCGGAGCCTTGGAGCCTTGAAACATGTTTCGTGTCGCGGGGTTCGCATACGGTTCCAGAAACCGTGTATCTTGGTTGCTGTACATCCGTCGCTTTCGAGATCCATGCGCCGCCCATAGAAGGCCGCAAAGAGGAAGCGGGGTAGCTGAGAGCAGAATGGATTTGGTGACGCGGCGACGAGAACAATAGCAGCAGTCTCAGGGAAGGAAGCATTGTTGAGTGGATTTCGAGCGACGTGAATGGAAGGTGGCTTCAGGCTGGCGCTGTGGATTATCGATTTCTGGTGTTGAGTCACGTGAGCAACCGCTGATGTCATCACCCGTGGCCTATCAGATCGGCTGGTTGCACGCCTCGCTGGACAAAGGAGGAAGGCGTGAGCGCAAACGACGACGGCTTGGGCATCAAGCTGGCGCCAGGAAAGTGGAGTGCTCATGTGGGGTTTGTTCCGGCTTCAAGTGAGGGCAAGGCTCGCTCAGGAAACCGCAGCTCAGTTCACATCTCACAGGGCAACACCGCAGTTGCTGAGGAAGACAGCAGCAGCTCAGAAGGCAGGAGGTACCCCGCCATCACCACCATCGTATTTGATCCTGCACCGACGCTGGTTCACCGTGAGCACCGCGAGGATGGCACCCGTTCGCGACCCCAACACCCAGTCCAACTACGACGCATGGCGTACCAGGCACACCACGGCCGACTTCACCGTCGACTTCGCCGCCAAATGCCTGCGTGGCTCCGTCGTCATCGAGCTTGAGTCGCAGACGGACCGCGCGAGCACCGAGATCATCCTTGACTCGAGCTTCGTCGACGTCGCCGACATCACCCTCAACTCGGCGCCCTCGAAGTGGGAAGTCAAGGACCGTACCGGACCCAGCGGGTCACCCGTTCACGTCGCAGTCCCTGAGGGCGCCGGCAAGGGCGAGGTCGTCAAGCTCGGAATCCAGCTGGCGACCACCGACAAATGCACTGCCCTCCAGTGGCTCAGCCCGGCCCAGACGAGCAACAAGAAGGCCCCTTTTATGTTCAGTCAATGCCAGGCCATTCACGCCCGCTCCATCTTCCCCTGCCAGGACACGCCCGACGTCAAGAGCACGTACGAGTTTGCTATCCGCAGTCCCCATGTCGTCGTGGCCAGCGGCGTCCCCGTGCCGGAGGCGACCGAGGCGGCTGGAGAGGACAAGATCTACAAGTTCAGCCAAAAGGTCCCGATTCCGTCCTATCTCTTCGCCCTGGCCTCTGGAGACATCGCCAGTGCCCCCATTGGGCGGTGCTCTTCGGTATGCACTGGTCCCAATGAGCTCAAGGCGTCTCAGTGGGAGCTCCAGGACGACATGGACAAGTTCTTGGATGCTGCTGAGAAGATTGTCTTTCCCTATCGGTGGGGAGAGTACAATGTCCTCGTCCTCCCTCCGAGCTTCCCCTATGGAGGTTGGTCATCCTTGAAAACGGAGTTTGTGGCCGATCAGGGAGAGTTGGCTGACATGGCTTAGGCATGGAGAACCCCATCTTCACCTTCGCGACGCCCACCATCATCAGCGGTGACCGGCAAAACATCGATGTCATTGCTCACGAGCTGGCCCACAGCTGGAGTGGCAACCTCGTGACGAATGGCAGCTGGGAGCATTTGTGAGTCTCGCTCTCTCCGGTAGTGTTGTGTTGATATTGCTAACGTCCGCATAGCTGGCTGAACGAGGGATGGACGGTGTACCTGGAGCGCCGTATTCTTGCTTCCATCCACAATAACGACGCCTATTTTGACTTTTCGGCTATCATCGGCTGGAAGCACCTTGGTGGGTTCACTCATTGATTGTTTCCCGTGGACTGGTGCTGATAGGAATACTTGTTGTCTGTCAGAAATGTCTGTTGAGGAGTTTGGCGCGGATCACGAGTACACCAAGTTGTGCATCAACCACAAGGGCATTGACCCCGACGATGCCTTCAGCTCGGTGCCGTACGAGAAGGGCTTTCACTTCATCTACTCTCTCGATCGCCTCGTTGGGCGTGAGAACTTTGACAAGTTCATCCCCCACTACTTTGGCAAGTGGGCGAACAAGTCGCTCGACTCGTACGAGTTCAAGCAGACCTTCCTCGATTTCTTCAGCACCCCCGAGTACGCCAGTCTCCAGGGCAAGCTCGCGGAGATCGACTGGGAGGGCCGCTTCTACACGCCCGGTCTGCCGCCGAAGCCCGAGTTCAACACGTCGCTCGTTGACGTGTGCTTCCAGCTCGCCGGCAAGTGGAAGCAGAAAGAGTTTTCGCCCAGCCCGTCAGACACTTCGTCTTGGACAGGGAACCAAGTGCTCGTGTTCCTCAATCTGGTTCAGAATTTTGAGGAGCCCTTGACGGTGGAACAATCGGTATGTTGCCGCACCTCCTCAGGACTTCGTTGATTACCAACTAACACATCACCAGCAATCCATGGGCAAGGTTTACGGCCTCGCGGACTCCAAGAACGTCGAGCTCAAGGCGGCCTACTACCAGATTGCCATGAGAGCCAAGGACACAAGTGCGTATCCGGGCATCGTCGAGCTTCTCGGAGACGTCGGACGCATGAAGTTTGTCCGCACGCTGTTCCGCAGCCTCGTCAAGGTGGACCGTGACCTCGCGGTCAAAACGTTTGAGAAGAACCGCGATTTCTACCACCCGATCTGCCGCGCCCTGGTTGAAAAGGACCTGGGGCTGGCGGAAGCGGAGTCCACGTGAGGAGATGGATGGTTGTCTGAATGCTGAGAGCGGCAGGTAGGCAGAGCCTCGGCATCGCCGGCGATCTTGGACTTCTGGATTTAGCCTTGGTCATTATCTCGGGGAGATGTCAGGTGGCGATATCGATGTCGATACCCAAGCATTTTCCGTAGGATCGCAGGATAGGTTGATGTCTTGAATGGATGTTTTGGAGATGAGGCAGCTGTCCGACCGAGTCAAGTGAGACAGCTCCAGGAAGGGGGTTCAAGGTTCTTGAGTGCCGCCACTGTGTTTAGCCTGCTGTGCAACTGAAGCTTGGAGAAGCTTCCGATCGACGACGTAGAGCTACCAAACATTGTTTTAATGACCTCAATGCTATGGGCGGCCCTGGCTATATCTGGGGAAACGAGAAATTGCGTCGCGTCGCCTGCTAAACGGTTAAAGCATAGGGCAGAGGTTTGTGTGGGCAGCGGAGGCCCCTAACACGTGAAGGAAGCTTAATTTCCAGCGATGACGCAGCGGGCGGCCACCAATGACAGGGCGTCCCCACCCCCCTGGAGCGGCCGTGTAATGATCAGTGCAGGTGCTGGGCCAGCAGCACACGGTGCCTGGAACGAGGAACGAGGTCGCGCCTCGCGTCCCACTCTTGAATTTTGTTGACACGGATACGCCTCTGAAGAGACTCGACCCCCATTCCTCAGCGCTGCCGATCAACCCTGCGACGCCATCCCGGCCTGCACCATCGCCAACACAACACAACACACTCAACACCCACAACACACCGCCAACCCAACCACACGAGCGACGCGCCGCTGTCCGCAGCCAACCCCGCGCCCAACGTCCCTAACAACAAAGCAGCACAGAGCACCAACGACGACGACTTCCAACAGCAGTTTCGAGCTCGACGACACCCATACCGAGGCCCCCGCCCTTTCTCCTTCCGTCCCTGCGACCAGGCTCGATTGATAGCGGCCGCACCCCGACGCCCCCTGGACTGCTGGCCATCGCGGGTGTGCGGCGGGAGGATGCGCGCGAGTGCTGTACTGCCGGCTGGGAACTGTATGCTGGGAGACTCGAGGACGACTGCGCAATAATAACCACACCCTCCGTCGAATCCCCCCCTCAACACGAATCTCGGCTGTCGCCCCCAGGGCCAACCGTGACGCGACCCTCCGACACGCGCCCCGAACCCAGGCTCCCGCGGAGAGCTGCGAATTCGCCACCATGGCTCCGGGCGCGCCCCCCCCCGGCGGGGGAGGGAATATCAAGGTCGTGGTCAGATGCCGCCCGTTTAACGGGAGAGGTGAGTGGCCCGCCCCCTGTTTGGGATACGCGGTGGGCGGGGAAGGCTGATGACGGCATCGCACAACAGAACACGACCGGGGCGCAAAATGTATCGTGGAAATGACAGGAAACCAGACGGTCCTGACCCCGTCACCCGCCGACAGCGCGGGGAAAGCGGTCAAGGACCACGGCCAGAAGGTCTTCGCCTTCGACAAGTCGTACTGGTCCTTCGACAAGAAGGCCCCCAACTACGCGGGGCAAGACAACCTCTTCCAGGACCTCGGCAAGCCGCTGCTCGACAACGCCTTCCAGGGGTACAACAACTGTATCTTCGCCTACGGCCAGACCGGATCCGGAAAGTCGTACTCAATGATGGGCTACGGCAAGGAAGCCGGTATCATTCCGAACATTTGTCAGGACATGTTTAGGAGAATCGTGGAGATGCAGCAGGACAAGAACTTGCGGTGTACCGTCGAGGTGTCGTACCTCGAAATCTACAACGAGCGCGTGCGCGACCTGTTGAACCCCGCCAACAAGGGCAACCTCAAGGTCCGCGAGCATCCGTCGACGGGCCCGTACGTCGAGGACTTGGCAAAACTGGTCGTCGGCAGCTTCCAGGAAATCGAGCACCTCATGGACGAGGGCAACAAGGCGAGAACCGTGGCGGCGACCAACATGAACGAGACGTCGAGTCGAAGTCACGCCGTGTTTACCCTCATGTTGACCCAGAAGCGGTTCGACCCGGAAACGAAGATGGAGATGGAAAAGGCAGCCAAGATCAGCCTCGTGGATCTTGCTGGTTCGGAAAGAGCAACTTCCACAGGTGCGACTGGCGCACGCCTCAAGGAGGGCGCGGAAATCAACCGTTCGCTTTCCACTCTTGGCCGTGTCATCGCTGCACTGGCAGACCTCTCCACAGGCAAGAAAAAGAAGGGCGCAGCAGGGCAAGTACCCTATCGAGACAGTGTGCTCACCTGGCTCCTCAAGGACTCCCTCGGCGGCAACAGTATGACCGCCATGATCGCCGCCATCAGTCCGGCGGACATCAACTACGACGAAACCCTCAGCACCCTGCGCTATGCCGACTCGGCAAAACGCATCAAGAACCACGCCGTCATCAACGAGGACGCAAACGCCCGTATGATCCGCGAACTCAAGGAAGAACTGGCCCTTCTCCGCAACAAACTGAGCGGCGGAGGCGGGGCCGGTGGCACGCCGGTCCCTGCCGAGGAGGTGTACGCAGAAGGCACGCCGCTGGAGCAGCAGATCGTCAGCATCACCCAGTCGGACGGCAGGGTTAAGAAGGTCTCCAAAGCAGAAATCGCCGAGCAGCTGAACCAGAGCGAGAAGCTCCTGCAGGATCTCAACCAAACCTGGGAGGAGAAACTGGCCAAGACGGAGGAGATCCACAAGGAGCGCGAGTCGGCACTCGAAGAACTCGGCATCAGCATCGAGAAGGGCTTCATCGGCATGTCGACGCCTAAGAAGATGCCGCATTTGGTCAACCTCTCGGACGACCCGCTCCTGGCCGAGTGCCTGGTCTACAACCTGAAACCCGGCGCGACGACTGTTGGCAACGTCGAGTCCAACGCAGATCACCAGGCCAACATTCGTCTGAACGGGTCGCGGATCCTCCACGAACACTGCGTCTTCGAAAATGCCCTGGATGGGACGGTCACGGTCCACCCAAAGGAAGGCGCGGCGGTCATGGTGAACGGAAAGCGGGTGACGGAGCCGACGAGGCTGCACTCCGGGTATAGAATCATCCTCGGCGACTTCCACATTTTCAGATTCAATCATCCGATGGAAGCTCGTGCGGAAAGGGCGGAACGGCAGGAGCAGAGTCTTCTACGCCAGTCCATCACGGCAAGCCAGCTGCAGGCGTTGGAAAAGTCCTCGCCTTCCTCGCCTTCCCCGAGCCCGAGGCCGGGACACGAGCGGACCCTGAGCGCCGCCATCTCGGACTACGGCGACAGCCGCCCCGACTCGCCGTCGCCGTTCCAGCGTAACGCAAAAGAGTCCGACTGGTCCTTTGCGCGCAGGGAAGCAGCGCCCGCCATCCTCGGCACGGACCAAAACTTTGCTAAACTGTCGGACGAGGAGCTCAATGCCTTGTTCGAGGAGGTCCAGAGGGCACGCGCGGAGCGCGTGAACGTCCGAGACGGAGAGGACGACATGGAATCGATGGCCTCGTACCCCATTAGGGAGAAGTACCTGTCCACCGGCACCATCGACAACTTCTCGCTCGACACGGTCCTGACCATGCCGTCCACCCCTAAGCAGGGCGAGACGGAGGACCGGCTGCGCGAGATGCGCGAGGAGATGCAGAGCCAGCTGGAGAAGCAGAAGGAGGAGTACCGCGACCAGCTCAAGAGCGCCGAGGCGGCCAACGTTGAGGTCGAGGAGATCCGGAAGGAGAAGGTCCGCATGGAGGAGACGCTCACGTTGCTCAAGGCCGACATGCAGCAGCAGCTCGAGAGCCAGCGGCGGGAGTTTGAGGCAAAGATCGAGAAGCTGGATCCGCTCAAGCGGCCCAAGGCGAAGCCGAGGCTGTCTGAGGACGAAATCGAGCGCGCAAAGGTGGCTGTCAAGCACTGGCGCAGCCGCCACTACGTGCGGATGGCCGAGGCGGTACTCCAGCACGCCTCCGCACTGAAGGAGGCCCAGGTTATGAGCCATGAGCTGGATGAGCACGTCGTCTTCCAGTTTACCGTGGTGGATGTCGGTCACGTCGTGTGCTCGTCCTACGACATGGTCCTTAACGGGCTGACCGGTGAGGGCGAAGACATCGCGCTCGAGGAGGCACCGAAACCGTGCATCGGCGTTCGGGTGATCGACTACAAGCACAGCGTCGTCCATCTCTGGAGCATCGAGAAGCTGCACGACCGGGTCCGGCAGATGCGCCAGATGTATCAGTACCTCGACCAGCCCGAGTATGCCCAGCACCTGAGCATCGACAACCCGTTCATCGAGACCTGCATGCCGCAGTACACCTTGGTCGGAGAGGCAGATGTGCCCCTGAAGGCCGTCTTCGAGAGCCGAGTGCAGGACTTTACGCTCGACGTCTTCTCGCCGCACACGTCGCACGCGATCGGCATCATCAAGCTTGCGTTGGAGCCGTCCAGCGCGCGGGCACCGTCCAACACCCTCAAGTTCAACATCGTCATGCACGAGATGGTCGGGTTTGCGGAGCGCGAGGGCACCGAAGTGCACGCACAGCTCTTCATTCCCGGCATTTCCGAGGACGGCATCACCACCACTCAGATGATCAAGGACTTTGACGAGGGCCCAATCCGGTTCGAGAGCGTTCATAGCATGAGCGTGCCGCTGTTCGCGTCCCCGCAGACGACGCTGCGCGTGGCCATCTTCGCCAAGGTGTCGGCCATGCACCTGGACAAGCTGCTGAGCTGGGACGACATGCGGGATTCGGTGCCGACGTCCCGCGGCAAGCGGAGGGGCGCCCGGATCAGCGAGGCGCACTTCTTTACGGAAGAGAAGCACGACCTACTGGCGCGCGTGCAGGTCCTCGAGATGAACGAGGAGGGCGAGTACGTGCCCGTCGAGGTGACCCAGACAAGTGAGTTGGATGGTGGCACGTTCCAGCTCCACCAGGGCCTGCAGCGGCGCATTGCCATCAACCTGACCCACAGCTCGGGCGACGCCCTCCCGTGGGACGACGTCACGGCCATGCGTGCCGGCAAGGTGCAGCTGGTCGACAGCGCCGGCAAGACGCCCGACATGGGCGCGGCCAGCCCGGAGATCCCCCTGAAGCTGGCATCCAAGCCCATCCTCCGGACCAACGCCAACGGCACGCGCAGCATCACCATGATGGGCCAGTGGGATTCGAGCCTGCACAACTCGCTGCTCCTCGACCGGGTCACGGCGGATAAGTACCGCGTGCAGATCTCGCTGGCGTGGGAGATCAGCTCGGAGAAGCTGGCAGAGCCGATGAAGTTCTCGCTGGACGTGTGCTGCCAGATCCTGTCGCGGTCGTTTGTGCGGCAGACGTCCATGTTCTCGGCGCTGTGGCAGCAGGTGCGCATCGTGCACTCGGCCACGGGCATCTTTACCCTGCAGATGCGGCCCGCGCCGATCAAGAGGGTTGGGGACCTGTGGCGGATGAACAGCCAGCATGATTATGTCAAGGGCGAGGAGAACCTGGCGGCGTGGACGCCCCGCGGGGTTTCGCTTGTGGCGGATTACATCGGTGCGAGGAAGAAGCGCGGCATGATGGCGGAGATGGCGGCGGTGCAGTCCTACCTCCGCAAGATCGGCTTCAACTACGAGGGAGCGGACGCCCCTGAAGACGCGGAGGACTCGGACCTCCCGGCCCCGCCCGCCCTCTCGGACGAAGACTCCATCGCTGAGCTGCTCAAAGACGATACCCCCGAGCCCGAGGAGGTCCCCCTCCCCGAATCAGACCAAGCCTCCGCCACCGGCACCCCAGACGAAACCTCCCCACCCCCTGAAGCGGGATCCGAACCTGAACCTGCCCCCGAACCGGAACCGGAGTACACCCCCGCCCAAACCACCCTCCTCACCCGCGCCCTCCACCTCTGGCGCCTCTACCCCGACCCAACTCTCCAAATCCTCTCCCCAACCAACACC
>FTEL01010505.1_pt1 | contig 12545 bp, 5 predicted proteins | sample 1658911 | NCBI WGS metagenome assembly FTEL01 (sample SAMEA3914869, study PRJEB12502) | metagenome | biome: forest; material: soil | place: USA | collected 2012-03-12 | depth 0.1 m
GGGAGGGGCAGAGACGACGGGGGGAGAACAATCAAGCGAGGAGGCCTGCCCTGTTCCCACACAGATGATGGACCTCACTGGCAACAAGAAAAGTCTAGGGGCGGGCGTCGCTGCGGCATTGTTCATTTATTGCCGGGGTGTCTGGGGCGGCTTTCGGTCTTGGAGCCGCAAGCGTGGATTGCGCAATTGCTCTGCCCTGCGCATGCCGTCGCATCCATGTCGCGCGAGTCGACAAGGAGACAAGGGAGGGATGGGGAGGGATGGACACGCTCACTGCCCCTCGGCCGGCAATCGGCCATGACAGAGAGTTTTTTGGTGGGTTGTGTGACTGGACCGTGGCCAGCATGTGGGCATGTGGGTGCCTCTGCAGCGCGCCCAGGCCAGCAGTTGGCCAGTGCGTCGCCGTTTTGGACCAGTCCAGCCAGTCCAGCCAGTCGAGCATGGCCGATCCCGCGCTCGATGGGGCGGTACCTGGCCCGCCCGCAGAGTTTTGCCCAGCGCCCAAGTCCCTGCGCCCTGGGGTCCCCTCTGCTGCCCTGGATCCCGCAAAACAGCCCGCTGCGGAGGTGGAATCTCTTGGCAGCCTCGCCAGATGAGGCTGGCCTGGCTGGCCTGGGCTGCGGCAGCTTCCGCCTGCAGCACTGCTGGAGTGACAGCATCAAGCAGCAGCCAGCGCACTGGCCAGTGCCACCACACGCCCGCTAGCCGCAAGCAAACCACGCCAACCACGCCTGAGCTGCGATTTGGCGATTTGACGCGAACCACTCCTCCAGCTTCCCCAACTTCCCGACTTTTCCATCCGCCAACCCCAGCAATCAATCGCCAACCGCCAACCCGCGCCGGCCCTCCATTCCACGGCGTTGGGCTCAGCAAAACTCTCCGACCTCTGCATCACTCTCTTCTTAATCGGTCAGCTCGCGTTTTTCCTTGTTCTGCCAATCGCGCGCCCTGCACCCTGCACCCTGCACGACCTGCAACCTTTCTTTGATTCCCATCCCTCGATTGTGCAGGCACTCCAACAAATCCGTCGCCAACCTCGATTCTCCATTTTCCATCTTCCATCGATTTCCGCCTTTCTCTTCGCGTCTCCATCGGTGGCTTTGACACCCCCCATCTAACTCGACCGCGCTGCAGAATCCTCAGACTCGCTGGCCTTTGATCGATCGACTCCTCACAAGGCGACCGCCGGCTGCACGCCGCGCCCTCGATAAATGACCCGCCTTTTTCGATCCCCCCTTTGAAAGGAAAGATGCCGCCGAAGCGCAAGAGAAACGATCGGGGCCCCAGCGACGCTGGCTCGTCCCGGCCGTCCCCCCATCGGCCCGCCGAAACAAGTCTGGGGCAGCACGAGCGAAGCTTCGATGGAGGCCGCTCCGGCCGCGGCGGGAGGAACACAAGACGAGGCGAACGCCGCGATTCTTCCCAATCCCACCCCCAGAATCCCTCCTCTTCGGCCGGCCCCGACCTGAGATCCCCACCGCTCCCGCGACCCTCGAGCTCGTCGTCCTCGGTCGTGCCCCCGCCTTCGACGGCAACAAAGCCGACACCCGCGCCGACACCAGCATCAGCCCCGGCCCCCCTGGCCCCGCCCCCTCCGCCCGTGCAGTCCTTTTACGACTACACCATAGTCACAGAGGACCGCGTCGAGCGGTGGACAAAAGGCGCCCGCCAAGAGGTTGTTGACCATGGTGTCCAATCGCGCGAGGATGAGGACCTCACAGAAGTCGCCATGATCTTCCAGGAGCTTATCCACTCCGTCACCGATGGCCGCCTCCAAGGTCTCGACGCCGGCAAGGTCGTCAAGGAAATGCTCGGCCCGGAGCTCTCAGAGGAAGACCGCAATGCCGCCGTCTTCGACCCCCACACCCTCTTCCTCGACACCGTTTCGACCTTTGTGGATGTCGAGTCCGGCCCGCTTCGGCCCCAGCTGCGTGACTTCATGATGGCCACCGAGGTCTCCCCGGCTCTCATGCGCCTCGTCTTGGACCCGCCCATTCTCCAGCATCTCGACCTGATTCGCGACACCTTTGTTCGGATGGGCATCCGCCAGTCGACCAACCTCCTCTATCGCCAAGCAAACTACAACCTGCTGCGCGAAGAGACCGAGGGTTTCTCCAAGCTCGTCACCGAGCTCTTCACAACGAGCAGCTCCGAGCCCCCCACCTCCGAGGTCGTGCATGCCACCTTCAACAAGGTTATGGGCCTCATTGGAACTTTTGACCTGCACCCCGGCCGTGTCCTGGATGTCACCTTTGACGTATATGCCGCCGTCCTCATCAAGCAGTTCCGCTTCTTCGTCAAGTTCCTCCGCGTCAGCTCGTGGTGGCCCCGCAGCCAGCTTCACCAACCCGCCAACACCTTCATCGGCGGCCTACCCATTTGGGCCCTGCCGAATCACTCGGGCTGGTCGACCACAGAAGAGGAGGAAATCGTGCTCGCCAAACAGCGCCTGCAGCGCGACATCGCCTTTTGGGAGAGGGCCCGCCAGGTCAAGCTCGACGCCTACTTTGAGCTCGGCGGCGGTCAGCTCACCGCGGCTGAAGAGGAGCGCCTGGCCAACGGCGCCGAGTCCAGCGTCGAGCGGGACTGGATCAGACTCACAAAGACGCGCCCCCCGCCCGGCAACCGCGACGCCGCCCAGATGCTGGGCTTCAAGCTGCGGTTCTACACCTCGGAAGCTAGGGACGCCGAAGACACCCTCCCCGCGAACCTGCTCTATCTCATCTCCCTGCTCATCAAGATTGGCTTCGTCTCGATCACCGATATCTGGAATCACATCTGGCCCCGCGACGAGGAGATGGAGACCGTCAGGGCCCAGATGGCCAAGGAGCTGGAGGAAAAGGAAAAGTCCAGCCGGCCGGGCGGCGAGAAGAACGCCCTGATGATGGCCGGCGCTCTCCCGGACGACATGCCCCCTCCGCCGACCAACGGCTCGCGCCGCGACGCCCTCCCAACCAAACCCGATCTAAACGGCAAGGCTCAAGCGACACCGGTCGAAGAAAAGCCAAAACTGCCCGAGCCCAGCGATCAGAAGCTCCTTCTCCTCAAGTGCCTCCTCACCATCGGCGCTATCCCGGAGTCGCTTTTCATCATCGGCCGCCATGAGTGGACCCTCGACGCTTATCCCGAAATCCTGCCTCTTCTTCACCGCATCCTCCATCACTCCGTCGAGCTTGTCTACCAGCAGAGCTGCCCGACTTCGTCGCGCTCCACGGAATGCCCACCGAAGAAGCAGCTCGACCCCGACCAGTCAAGCGTCCCCAAGGGCAGTATCAAGCTCAACACCCCGCCTGTCAAGCGCGCCCTGAGATGGCCCCATCCCGACAAGGCCGATGCTGGAGATGGCGCCTCATACCGCTTCTACTGGGACGAATGGGCCGACAACATCCCCGTCTGCCAAAACGTGGACGACCTTTTTACCCTCTGCGACTCGCTCCTCAATGTCGTCGGCGTCAACATCGGCCTCGACGCCTCTCTGGTGGCCAAGGTCGCCAGCATCGGCCGCAAGAGCCTCGCCGATGATGCGTCGCCTGATAACTTTGCGCGTTGGCTCGCTCTCCTCAAGCGCCTCCTCGTCCCAGCCCTGAGCCTGGGCGAGCCCAATTCATCCATCGTCGACAGCGTCTGGACCCTGCTCAAGCAATACCCCATCCGGACTCGCTTCAACGTCTATGCCGAGTGGTACGAAGGCGCCACCTCGCGGCTCGAGCCCATGCGCAAGGCGTTTGCGCGAACGAGGCTGGAGACCCTCAGCAAGATGAAGCGGTTGTCGCACAGCAACATCCTCCAGATGGCCAAGAGCCTCGCCAAAATTGCCTACGCGTCGCCCGGTGTCGTGTGCAAGGTCGCCCTCCAGCAGATCGAGTCATACAGCAACTTGATTGAGGCCTTTGTCGAGTGCGCAAAGTACTTCACCGACCTCGGATACGACGTGCTCGTCTGGTCCGTGCTGAGCTCTCTCGGTGGCCAACAAAGGAGCCGCACCCAGGAGACGTCAGTCCTGCTCACCAGCAAATGGCTCCAGGCCCTCTCGCGCTTCTCGGGCAAGGTCTTTGAGCGCTACTCCAACATGGACCCATCCCCCATCCTCCGTTACGTCCACAGCCAACTCCTCCAGGGCAACTCGACCGACCTGGTCATCCTCGAAGAGCTCATCGAGTCTATGGGCGGCATCGTCTCTGGCTTCGACTTTACCGACGCCCAGCTGCGCGGCATGACGGGCGGCGAGCTGCTCCGCCGCGAGACTCTCACCAACCTTGGCGATAAGCGGGCCGTGTCTGGACGCACGGCGCAGCGCCTTATGAAAGCTCTGTCCCAGTCCAACCTGGCGGGCCAGCTGCTCATCAACATCACCCAGTATCGACAAAACGCCATCTACGCTGTCACCGACGACAGTGCCCGCATCAAGTACCTCTCCAACCTCGTCGACGGCGCCCACAACGTCCTCTGTCGGTACCTCGATCTCCTCGTGAGCAACCTGGATCCCGAAGCGTTCGACACCCTCATTCCCGACGTTGCCCAGCTCATGCGAGACTACGGCGTTGACGCGAACCTCGCCTTTATGATCCGGCGCCGCAACATCCGCTGGGATACGAAGGCTCCCACCCCGAACAGGGACAGCTCCCAGCCGGTCAAGGCTGTGACCGACGGTGACGGCGATGTCACGATGGAGACGGCCACAGAGAACGGCACGCCCGCCCAAGGCGATGCCAAAAACGACTCGAAGAAAATCGCCACCCGCCTGCCGGAATCGCTCCCCGAGGCCCTCGCGCCGCTGATCGAGGAGATCCCCGACGTCCTGCCCGGTCAGTCTTGGGAGCACATCACGCCTGCATGCTACGTCTTCTTCTGGTCCCTCCAGCTCGGAAACCTGGTCTGGCCCCAGGACAACTACGACGCCGAGAGCAAGCGGCTCCAGGCGCAGGCCGAAGAAGTCAAGATCGACCGCTCAGACACTCCCCGGTCCGCCGCCAAGAAGAGGCAGAAGCGGGACGAGATCATGGCTCGACAACAGCGCCTGGTCCAGGAAACCAAGGACGGGATCGAGCGCTTCTCCAAGACCAAGCTGCATATCGGAAGGCAGGTCGGCACCTGGTTCCCAGCGGGCGTGGCCAAGGCCGACGCGACTGCCGACACCCTGCTCGAGGAGTGCATCCTCCCGCGGCTGCAGGTTTCGCCAGTGGACGCCGAGTACTGCTTCAGGCTGGTCAAATTCCTCCACCAATTCTCGACGCCGAACTTTAAGCTCATGTCGCTCTACGACCGACTCTTCAACCACAACCGCCTGCGCGCCCTCATCTTCACCTGCACAGTCCGCGAGGCCGAGTACCTGGCGCGCTTCCTCAAGTTCATTCTCGGAGACCTCTCGCGCTGGCACGGCAACAAGACTGCCTATGAGAAGGAAGCTCTAGGACTCAAGGAGCTTCAGGGCACCAAGACGAGAGAGTATCTCGGGTTCGCCACAAAGTTTGGCGACGACGGCAAACCGACCGAGTTTGTTGAGCACGACGCCTTCAAGGAACTCCTCTTCCGCTGGCACAAGGAGCTTAACACCGCCCTGCGATCGTGCCTCAACGGCATGGAGTGGATGCACATCCGCAACGCCATCACCGTTCTCAAGGGCATCATCGATTTCTTCCCAGCCATCAACTTCATGGCCGACAAATTCCTGGAGCAGCTCAAGACCATCACGGACCGCGAGTCCGCCTCGTCCAACGCCCCAGAGTCTGCGCAGGGGCACCGCGTCGATCTGTCGGTGACGGCACAGACCACCTACTCGGAACTGCAGCGGAGGAAGTCGAAATGGGTTCTGGTTCAGGCGTTCCGACCTGGCTTTGTAAGTTCGGCCCGCCTTCTGCCACCCAGGCATCAAAACTAACCCTCAAAAGAAGACCGACAGCAAGGACGAGAGAGGATCCGCAACACCGGCCAACTCGTCCCTTAGAGGTTCAGCAACAACCTTCCGGCCGAATTCCACCCGCCCTTCGCGGCCGTCCGAGGTTGAGGATGGAGAGGTCGACGAAACCAGGGCCGGCATCATCCCGGCCAAGCCAACTGCGAATGGCCCCAACGGTCCAAGGGGCCCCCCGCCAACCAAGGACCTCCCGAGGCAGGTCATCACTCAGGCACAACGGGCCGTCCCGACACCCCCCAATACCGGGCGATCAGTCACTCCGAAATCTCTCCCCACACCGCCGCACCCGCACCCGGCGCACCCTGCCAACCGACAGGAGCCGCCCAGGTTCTCAACCCTCCCGCCCGGCGGCCCTGGCCTGCCAACCAGACCAGACCTGCCCAACAGGCCCGACGTCACGGGGCCAAGGTTTAACCCTCCTCGACACGAGCGGAGGGACCTGCCGTCGCGGGACGCCCGCGAGTACCGTGACGGTCGGGAACCGCGTGAGCAGCACCCGCGCGACCCGCGCGAACCCCACGGCCCTCGCGAAGGAAGGGACTTCCGCGCGCCCGAGGCTCCGCGCCCGGATCGTCCTCCTCGTGATGCCCCGCCCCCCGACAGGCGTGCGCCCGAGGCTGGACAGCGTGAGACGGGGCCGAGAGATGCTGGTCGTGACGCCGGCCGGGATGCTGGACGCGATTCTGGCCGCGATTCTGGCCGCGATGCCGGACGTGATGCAGGACGCGATGCCACGCGCGATGCCCCCCGTGATGCTGGTCGTGACGCTGGCCGCGACTCTGGCCGACCCTCTGATCGGGGCCGACCGGAGGTGACGCCTCGTCGGCACGAACATACCCCACTGGCGGACCGAGAGAGCCGTCCCGACAGCCGTCCACCGCCGCGTGACCGGGGTGCTCCTCAGCCTTCGGGTCGGTCTGACTCGCGTGCTCCTAGGGAGGCTGCAGTTGCCACGCCTCCGCCAGGACCTGCCGCGCAGGGGAACATGCAAGGCCCGCCGATGAATCCAGAGAGGGCGGCTCTAATCCACGACTCACGGGAGCCTCCTTCCCGCCCCTCGCCGAGAGATCAGCCTCGCGATCGGCCTTCACGCGCAGAGTCACCGAGACGGTCCGACCGCCCGCCCGCCAACGCCCATCACCCCGACAACACCCGGGATGATCGCCAAGGTCGGCACCACCCATCGCCTCGCCCTGACGTCCCCAGGGAGTCCCATGGAGATGCCCCGGCGCCGAATGCACGACAGGAGCGCATCCCCGAGCGCGATGACCGGAAGCCGGCGCCACGAGACTCGCACAGCAATCAACAACGCCCCGACCAGGATCAAGGCAGGCTCAACCAGCAAGACCCCAACTATGGTCGGCTGAACGCCATCCAGTCGGTCGTCGACATGCCGACAGGTGCGCCGTCGGGTCCGCGAGGCCGTGGCGGCAGGAACGCCCCAAGGCCCGGACCAGTCAATGGCCCTCCCATGCCGATGCGTCCCGATAATAGGTTTCCGCCCCTGGAGCCTATCCACCCACCCACTCCTGAGCGCCATCCCCCGACGGGCCCCTCCGCCTCTCGCTCACGACGCGGCCCATACGAGGGCGGCAACGTGAACTCGCCGACATCTGGTGCGCCTCCTGTCGTCGGGGGTCATCAAGATAGGGGACGGAACATGCATCAAGGACCGCCTCCTCCACCGCCTCCGCCGCCGCCTCCGACTGGACCATCCGGAATCCATCCGGACCGTCTGAACCAGATCGCTCCTCAGCAGGGACCGCACCCGCACTCGCGTGGGCCGCCCATGCACAACACGCCGGACCGCCCACCCATGGCCGCTCCTAACTCGGGACCGCGGGGAACACCGTCAGGTCCTAGTGCCGACTTCTCGTCAACCCCTACTGGTCCTGCTGCTGGTGAGCGGATGAGGCCGGGCGGCAGACAGCTGCGCGGCATCCAGAACATGCTCGACAAGGCCTCCGCCGACAACGCCCGCGGTCCCAGTCTGCGCATGTCGCGTTCACGACCCAACCTGGCAGGCTCAGACGCCCAGATATTGGCAGGCGCCTCACCAGTCACAACACCAGTCCACGAACGGCCGCCCGAGTCGCCGCGGGACTCGTCACGCCGACCCATGCCCGCCGAGCGCGCGCCCCGCCCGGAGCCGATCCAGGTGGTCAGCGACAGCCGCGAGTCAAGCAGCCGCGGGCCCGCCGCCAACGGGGAGGACTACGGGTCGAGCCGCAACGAGCACGAGCGCAGCCGGCGCGAGCACCACCGGTCCGAGCGCGGGACCCGCTCGTCGGGCCGCACCAGCAGGGACCGCACGCCAGACCGCGAGCGGGAGTCAAAGGAGTCGCGCGACTACAGGCGCTCGGGGGCGTCGTCGGCTGTCTCCGGTAGCGGCGCGCGCGAGGAGAGGGACTCGCGCCGCTCGATGCGGGAGTCGACCGGCGGCGGCGGCGGGGGACGGGAGTCCATGCCCGGCGGCGGGCGGGATATGGCCCCGCCGCGCGAGTCGAGCAGCCACCGCAGCAGCCACCGCGGGGACGGTCCGCCGGGCCCGAGGGGTGAGGGGCCTCCGGGTGGTGGTGGACGGAGTGAAGGCGGTCATGGTGGCAGGGGTGAGGGTGGTCAGGTGGGGAGGAGCGGCGAGGACTATGGGCGGAGCGGGTCTTCTAGGGGGAACGGACCGCCGAGGGAGTCGAGGTCGTCGAGGCCGGGGGATGAGAGGGGCGAGAGGGGAGAGAGGGGGGGTGATGAGAGGGCTAGGAAGCGGAGGAGTGAAGGGGCGGAGTTGGGGAGTGGAAGTCACCAGGATAAGAGGCAGAGGCGGTAATGGGGAAGAGTTTTTGTTGTTGAAGGAATGTTGGTGGCGAGAATGCATGTCACGATGAAGAATGGGGGGAGGACCACTGCAAGACGAAATTGCGAAAGATTCAGTCAGTCGGGAAGATGGAGGAGAGGAAGAATAAGATTGGAGTGGAGTGGAAGATTACTACTATCGGATACGGACGGACGGACGCATACATTTTTGCTCTCTTTTGGGAGGTTCGGCTCAGACAGCATACGGACGACAGAGGGGGGGGTTTACTAGAGTTATTGGACCGGGCCTGGGATGGGCGGCGGAATCTCCATTCGACAATCAACGAAGAAAGAGAGAGCATTTTGCACTTTTTACACTACGCTACATCGCGTTCACCACACCTCCGCCGAGGTTGGGTCATTGGTCTTTCCGGCAACGTTGTGATCGGACCGAGCGAGCAGCGGGGTGGGCGGCATGGCATCGACTCGACTCATCAAAGAGTCCTCGACGGCAACCTGTGATGGCGGTGGCTTGGCCTCGTCGAGTCGAGTCGAGAACGGCCTGGCTCGGACCCCTCTCACGGCTCCATGTACATGTTCATAAACCATACCACCACGCCTTCTCGATCTATCTATCACGACTCATCGACGGAAACATTGTTGCGGACGAGCAGCCCGCGACAGTGGCCATCGAGCTCCTCCACCTCCACCGTCTCTGTGTACTTGTTCATAATCCGCACCAACCTCCTCCCTATCCCTCGATCTCTCAATATCGACTCATCAACGGCAACTCGTTGCGGGCGGCGGCTCACGATGGAGTGGGGTGGCCTTGTTGAGAGTGGTCTGCCTTGAGATCCCTCCACGGCCTGTATAATTGTTCATAAATCACACCAACCTCTTCCCGACCCCTCCATCCGTTCATCGACACAGCGACGGCAACAGTGTTCCGGGCGAGCAGCTCACGATGGTGCTGGATTTGCTCGTCCCCTCAAGAACAACCTTCCCTCCATCTCTGTATTACCATTGGTCATAAACCGACATCGGCCGAGTCTCCATCCACCTTGTCCATCTCAACATCCAGCGACGGCGTTCAAAATATGGCAAAAATGCCAACAGTTCCGGTGCATTACCAGGCGTTTTGAGAGTTGTACAAAATCTTCTGACAAAATTCGGGTCTGGTGCATATCAACACGGCGTTTTTGAGAATTTAGCAATCGGTCTCCTTTTTTCCTCTTTTCTGGTGTCGGGCACATGTTTCTGTGAGAGGTGCATCCGTAATTTACATGATACCAAGGCGGGGGCTGCGGGAAGCATGGAAACGGCGTTTTTGGAGTCACTTGCAGGAGGGACACAAAGAAAGAGGGGGTTTGGTAATTAGTGAATGTGAATGTTGTGGCATTACATGCATGTGCTTGTGGATGTGGTTGGTGGTGGTGCAGGTGGTGGTGGTGGTGGTGTGGTTGATGTTGTGGAATCATCAGTGCTGATGATGTCCACTCATGTTGGTGCCATTGGGGGGGGCAGCATCAGTTGTGTCCAGACAACCAACAACCAACCAACTCCGCAGCAGAGAAACAACGCCCGACGGCACCTTCACCGGCCGGCAAGGAGTCAGATCGCGTGCCGCATCGTAACGCCGCGCCGTCCTGCAGGCTGCGGCGAAGAGACAACGGATCCACGCGCGTGGGATCAAACAAACGGTTTCCCACACCGCCGCCGGCTTACATGAAACATGCCGTGGGAGGATTTCTGGATGCCCGAGATTCTCCGGTTTGTCTCTCTTTTTTGGGGGAGTGATTCAGAATACGGATGGATAGCGGAGCTGTCAACGTCGCAAGCATCGTTGGCGGGAAGAGGGGAGAGACCTGGGGTTGAGACTGCTTCCCGGATCAGTCAGGAACATCCCTCTTGCCCCTGAGCCAGAAATACAAACCACGTGTGTACCAAAAGAAGAACAGCCCAGCCCTCGTCCGATCAACCGCCGTCTAAATCGGAACCTAGCGAGGCTACCCTAACCATCCGATCCGAGGCGGCCATCAAGACGTCTCCCAAAAAAACAAGCGCCACCGGACATCAAACCCCCCACTCCCACCACCCTGAACTGCACTCCTTCACCAAAAGCCCCCCGTGCATGTACCTTCATCTTCCGTATGGCTGGCTGGCTGGAAGGGAAGATGGCTGTATGGATGCCCGGACGGGACGCACGCATCCAAAAAAAACAACCCGAGATTCCCATCCACCACCCACCCACGTACCATCCATCCACCATCACATGCACGCCGCAAATCATCATTTTAAAAACAGCTGCACCACCCTCGCCACCCGTATCTGCCGACTGACTGACCGACTCCAAAAACAACCACCCACACACATCCATCCATCCATCTATCTGCCGACAACAAACTCGCGATCGGCATCCAACTGGGAAGTGCAGATAGATGGATGGTAGTATCGTGATGGATGAAGCCTGCGTGACTGACTGACAGACCGTTCGGGCCGAAGCCGCCCATCCCATCCAATCCATCCACCCATCCGCCCATCCCAGCCTGTCCATCATGGACGGACAGGCAAGAGAGTGGATTGTTATCGCAAACCCGCCGCCCCCCGAGACACGCACCCACGCACCCACAGGCAAAGGCAAGGCAAGGGAAGGCAAAGAAAAGCTGACGTAGCTTAGACAAAAATCAATCCACCAAAAACCCCGATCCCGAGGACGGCGGCGGCGGCACAGCCCCCCTTCCTACCCTGCCAACCCCCACTCATTCACTGTAGGCCAGGGCAGGGCAGGCAAGGTGTTGAAACGAAACAATTGATGGGTGTGAAACGTTCCCTGGTCGGTCAGTCGGTAAGAAACTAATTGGCGGGGTAAACTCCGGGTACCGAATCGAGTGAGCATGGTGGTGGGATGGGAGGGTGTTGCTCAGCCTCGCGTCTGGACTCTGGAATCGGCTTTGCGCAACATGCCACCTGGTGGGTGTTGCCACCAGCAGTTGGTGAGTGACGTGACAGGCCCAAAACACCAGGAACAGAGTCACAATACCTAGGAGAGAGACAAGGAAAAGATGTTCGCTTTGTATTTATTTATCCTTCTTTCTTCTCTGACCGTCGCCGAAATTATGCCCCCCACCGAGCGTGTGTGTTGTAGCGTGTCGGACACTGCCATATCGATGTTGCGCACTCGGCCATCTGTCTGTCTGTATGATCCGGTTCCTTCGTCGTCCTCTGCCGTTCCCTTGTTGCCGTATTGTGTGTGTGGTGTGTGTGGCGATGTTCTCCTCCGTGGTGTCCTGGCCCATTCTACTAAGGGCATCTAACAACCTCCTCTGGCCGTCACAACCTCGCCAGGTCCGACATCCTCCGGCAGGGTAGATAGACACTTTCACAACCCAATCTTTTCTTCCCTCCCTCTTACTCCTCCTAGCAGGCCGTACCAAGATCCCTTGCCAAACAAAATGACGGCCGATAAAAAATCTGCTTTGCCATGCTCCCCCCTTTCCTCCCCCCACCCCCTCCCCCCCCCTTGTGCCCAAAAACGCCGTGGTATCTCGAAAATGCAGCTGTAATAAGAGAGAGACAGACAGAGAGAGAGACCCAAAACAAAACCAAAACCCAAAATCAAATCCCAGCTTTGCGTGATGCCACCAACAAGCTGTACCCCCCCACCATCCAACCTCCCTCTCACTCCCCTCCAAGAGGAAAACAAAGCTAGTCGTCCTCCGGATCCGGATTCGTAGCCCTCAGCACCCTCGGCGCCACATGCACCCTCCTCGAATAATCCTGATTATCCTGCAACGAATTGAAGCTCTCCCTGCTCCTATTCTCCGCGCCCCCCGTCCCACCC
>FTEL01008217.1_pt1 | contig 12532 bp, 9 predicted proteins | sample 1658911 | NCBI WGS metagenome assembly FTEL01 (sample SAMEA3914869, study PRJEB12502) | metagenome | biome: forest; material: soil | place: USA | collected 2012-03-12 | depth 0.1 m
GATAATGTCACAACCATTGTCCAACATCCAGCCAACCGTCGTATCCGCGAGTGTGGTGTCACTGCTAGCCCTGCCTCTGCACCCCGGATGTTGAGTGGGGGGTGGCGGGTGATTGTCACTGATGATCAAGGGATGATCACCACCGGGGTCCCGAGGATGCGTTGGTCAAGGCCCCGATGATCCATTCTTAACTCCGACTGCCCTCTCTCTGGTATATAATAATTTATACACTCCTTCCTACCCCAACCCCGCCTAGTTACACATTGCAACCATCAATCCCTCCTGGGCCTCAACTTCAGCCCCCCCTTCGCCAACTCCTCCATCTCCAACAGATCCATCTCCGGCGGCTCCTCCACGCGAATTCCATCACGATAAAACATCGTCGTATTCTCATCCCGAAAATACGGGCGTGGGCCCTTGTCCCTCGTCTGGATCCGCGCGAGGCCGGCCGCGACCCGGGCATCGTAGGCTTCCTCTCCACGGAATACACCCCGTCCGTGCTCCCAAACGGCATGGATCGGCCACTCGGGTGTCTCGTCCATCTGCTGGCGTAGCTCGGACGTGCAGTGGGACAGGAACACGTCGAAACAGACGCGCAGGTGGTTGCGGTGGAGCTCGACGGCGTAGAGCTGCGCCGGGGCGACGGTCGTGGGAGCAACGGGGGTGTGTTGTGGCTCGAGCTCGAGGAGATGGGCAGCAAGGACGGAGGCGAAGTCATTGGCTAGGTTCCAGGCGAGATCAAAGGCGACCGAGGGCTTCCTCGACCTTAACGGGGGTGTCGGCTGGTACTTGACATCGGCGAAGCATCGTATCGTGCCGTCCGCTGTCAGAGCAGCCAAGCTTCCGGGTGACGCGTCAAGGCGCATTTTGATGGTCTTGGGTGTTTTGCTTGTCCGTTCTGCGTAAGTTTGACGGCTTGGAAGCACTTGGACGACGATAAGGCGAAGGAGAATGGTGTTGACTTGGGATTGAGCGCTACGCCGTTCGGCCTGTTGGATGTTCAGTGGGTTGGCCGCCGTCCCGGGCCACGGCCCCTTTATCGGCCATCTCAAAGTCCCTTCTTAGGGCCGTGCCGAGCATGGAGCCCTGTGCAACCCTATCCCACGTGAACAGCCGCCGGTTTGCCAGCCCCCTCGTACCAGCAAACGCCGGCCCCGACTTGCCGCCGCCTCGCAACCATCCAAGCTACCAGTCGACAGCCAGTGCCGGGAGTGCAGGCACGACTCTGGGTATGGGAGCCCAGTGTAGCGCCCGACAGGACTTGACGCAATGGTATGTATACAGCAACCTCCACGCTCAACGTGCCGTTCCGGCGCAGGCGACGGGTGATGCGTGCTTGGCTGGCCATCCTGGGCTAACGTCTGTTGTTCCTAGGCTGAAGCGCAGACTTCTCGGGTGCTGTGACACGAATTCGATCGCCTGCTATCTGGCTGCCGCCACTACAAGTCGGATGGCGAAGTTTGGGGGCATGCCCCGGAAGAGAGATGCAGGCATGAGGGGCAGAGGGGGTTCAAGCATGGCAGGTCCATGACTCTCAGGAGTGTTGAGCCGAGTGATTGTATTGATAGCAAGGCTAAATGCCGAAAATTGAGATAATCCACCGCACCCCGCCATGAGATTTGTGGTTATTTGCCCTGATCTCGAGCCTACATTCGTACGGCGATGTCTTGTGGATGCCTAGCAAATTGAAGGAGCCGACCTGTGGCTTTCTGAATCAAGGGGGCCATCTCGGCAAAAACAAAGGAGCTGCAGACTTAGAGCATGCCAGAGTGGCCGAGGCTTTGGACGAGGTCCCTTGCTCGGGCCAAACCTGAGTTAAGCTGCTGGGGAAGAAGAAAGCATGGCAGCTGTTCGAGGCAGCTCGAGGTTGAGTTGGTGAAGGGTCAAGGAAGATGCCGCGCTAAACCCGTTTTGCGACCCCCATCGTTGTGCTGGCGGCCTTCTCATCCGAGCACGCCACATGCTGTTCAGTCGTCTGCATCCAGCTAATTGGGCCCTGTGCTGCCTGGAGCTGCTCAGCTGAGCGTGGCTGAATACCTCGGCGGCCATGATCTGCGGCCGAGGCGGGAGGTCTCCATGAGTAATATGAGTAATAGGCAGACCGTTTCAACGTTCATCAACAGCTTAAAGACCAGCAGCGCGCTTACCCCCGCATGTATTTTGCCCTTACTGAGCATCTCTCTTTGCAACCCTTCCATGCATTGCTCCCGCCTTGACGGCCGATGTTCACCCCTCCAGAGGACTGGGATTTGAAAACGAGACGCAACATGGAACCACCTCAGAAGAAAAGGAAGAGCACGCCAGCAGGCAACATCGAGTCCCTGACAGATGAACCGGTGCAGCCTCCAACGCCGGTTCTCCGCCTGCGGCCGACGATGCCGGCCGAGTTGCGCAACGTCACCTGCACCGAGGGAACCAAAGGCCCCGACGGGCCCTTGGTTCCGCACCCGGGCTTGATCCGCGACCGCGAATTCGAACCCGAACGATACAACACGGAGCCGTTTCCCCTGGACATCTCCATGGACGAATACCGAGAGCGCTGGCGTACTGCTGTGGATGAATTCCTCGCAATGCGGACAACCTGTGACCAACCCGACATCTTATCGGTCATGGACATACATCCTCTTGTCAATATGGAGAGGATGGACGGCCGGACTGACGAGGATATAGCCCTGGCTGTAGAGAGGACCTATCCTGGTGCGCTTTGGTTCGTGATGCTGCGCAGCTGAGTTCACCCGAGCGAGCCCAGCACCCCGCCGTTGATCGATCTAACAACCTGACTTGAGTCGAATACATAGGTACTTGAGACCGGGACTTATGATGCCCTCCTTCCTCATCGACCGCTTTGGGGCAGATTGGAGAAATAACGCGCGAGGGATATATTATCGCCATCACTACTCTCCGGATTGGGTGACGGCCGACCATACGTTATGGTTACCTTCCTTGCGTGGGGATGACGAAGAGGATGTCGACTGGAAGGGTCCCGCTGAAGAGGGCCGGCGAGCCCGGGCTAGGACATTCTTGAAGCACGCCTTGGACAACGAGCGATGGAAGAAGGCTGAGTACGCTTGGGAAGCCGACGCCTGGACTGATGTCTTTGGTCTGATGAGGAATGATCCCTTGTTGGCCGTGTAAGCAGAATTCTCCGTCTCTCTAACACCACGTGCCCGGATGCTTATATGAGTAGGCACTGACATCGTGGTGTGGAAAAGTGACAAACACGAGTACAACACCATAGGGCTAGGCGCATACCCGGCCTCGTGCGTCCTCAACGGAAAAAAGAGACTCCTGGCGAGGAAGCCAGACGCAACCTTTGGGCTCGCAACCTTCCAGCCGAGAGACTACCAGAGAGGCGGTATGGGGGATTGGAATCTCGACCACGACCGGTTGGAGGCGTTGCTACTTCACCGGTCCTGCGGCTTGATTTGGGATCCGCGCTGGGGAGACGCAAACCTCGTCTTCCCGTTCGCCGTCTACGAAGCCAAAGGGTGGGACGGCGATCCTCGCGAAGCACGCCAGCAAGCCTGTTCTGCCGGAGCCGTCTATCTGGACATGCTCGAGAGGTTATCGAAACGTCCAGGAAAGGCCTGGGACAGCAGCAGCGACGCAGATCAGACCGTGGGGAGCCGAAATACCCAGGTTTTCGTCTTCACATCTTTCGGTGCCCACTGGCACGTTTTGGTGGGCTACAAGAGGCCGAGACTCGAGAGGGAGTACGCTGGGCAGAAGGGGATGAGCGGGTCAGTCTACGTGTTTCAGAGGATCTGGAGCGCCAGGGTTGTGACTGAACGGAAGGCCTGGGAGCTCCTCTCGCTCATGGACCAGATCCACCTCTGGGGGGTGACAGACCACCGGGATTTTGTCATCCGGCACCTCAAGCCCTGGCACGACTTCGCCGAAAAATGCTACGCCCACGACGTCGAGCAACTGCTCGGATGTGTAGATACGGCCGGCAAGTTTGATCCCAAGACCGGCATGCACGGGTGGGGGATCGCCGAACGCTATATCCTCCTCCCCGAATGGATCCGCCACCTGACCAAGGACTTCGCGGCTCGCCGCAAACATGTCAACCAACGAGCCGCCTTCCACGTCAAGGAAGCCTTTGTGGCTCACCAGGGTGCTGCCGAGGCACGCCTGGACCGGGATGCGGCCGCGGGGAATCAGCGTGAGGGGACCGCCTTGGGTCATGTTTGTGGGATGACGGAGGACTGCGGCTATCTCTTGGAGTCCTGGGAAGGATTTTTGACGCACGCTCTCGAGGTACATGGCGCGGCTGAAGACGATACGGAAGTCTTCCCGTTGCGGTTTAACTGTATTACCGACCAGGCGACGCCTTCGTCCGCTCCAAGGGGCCGGAAACGACGGCGGACAGTGGTGGATGCGGAGTGATTGCTGGATGGCGGCGCTGTATACAGGTCGCTACCCGTCCTAGCTGCGCCTACAGCACTGTTTTTGCCTCATGGAAAATAGTCTGTCTAACGGGTCAACAAGGTGAAACTAAGCAGAGAAAGAGTGCTATATTATGCATGACAATGGCGTCTGATAGTACGACTTTGGGAGTTTGCTATCTAAAGTAGGCTTTGCCGACGCCGTAAATTCACTCTTCGTCTTCCAACCCTCCCATCCCAATCAGGCGCCGTTCAGTGGCTGGTCGTACTCGACTCCGTTGATCGTCGTGGTCAATGTGCCGTTTGCCTGGAAAATGTTGGTCACGGCGTCGATATTGAGAACGAAGCCCCCATCGCTGGTCCGTTTCGTCGCGTTGATGGCGCCCGTCTCAACAATGTCAGAGAACCAGGTGACGAGGTTGTCCCAGACGTTGGGGTACAGGATCTGCACCGAAACCTGCTCGCGCCCGTTCAACACGAAGCCGGCCTGGTCGGAATAGTTCATGTAGGTGACACCGACGCTTCCAATGCCGCCGGAGGGTCCCGCGGCCAGGGTCACGTTGGCAAGCCCAGACAGGCGGCCTTGCATGGTGTAGCTTCCCAGCGGCAGCTGGTATTGCGTCGGGACGGTAGCGCCGGGGGGGAACGGAATGGCCCAGGGGATGACGTCCGGGACTGCAAAGACCTGGGCCGCCTTCGTCGGCTGCCGGCTGGTCAAGCAAGCGAGCATGATGCGGTACCCGCGGCCGCCCTGGGCCGTCGACACGGGGCAGGGCAGAGGGTTGACGCCGCCGCAGGCGGGCGAGACCACTAACGCCTGCCAGTATGTAATGCGAGTGCCGTCGGGGGAGAAGGCAGGATCGGCGCGGCCGTTCCAGTTAGGGTCGTTGACGGCACCGTTGGTCCCGGTGCCGGCCGTGTTGACTTGTTGCCCATAGTATCCGTCACGATCTCCGTAACGGTCGATGAGAATGGGCTGGAAGAAGCGGCGATCACGGTTGTTGCGGGTGGAAGATGCGGCGACGACGGCAACCAGGTCAACGAAAGGCGGGATCCAGCGCATACCCGCCATAAACATCTGACGCTGGGTCGCGCGCGTGTCCATGGTGACAAACCATTGGTTATCATGGGAGAAGGCGATGGGGTCGGCATAGTCAGGGTGGCTGGTGAGACGCCGGACACCGCCGGTAGCGAGGTGGACGGCGAAGAGATCGATGTTGGTCGACTCCCACGAGGGACCGATGTAGATGGCCTCGTCGCCGGTACCGCTGAAACCCCGAAGCTCGCCCACGACGATAGCAGAATGGTTGACTCGCAGCTGGCTGCCCTCGGCGCTGATGAAGGGTTTGCCGCTCTTGTCGAGCAACAGGCTCACGTTGACAAGATCATAGCGAGGGGCGAGCGGCGCTCCCACAGTCGGGTTCGCGTTGAACTGAAGGCGGCCAAAGTAGGAGTACTGGCCGCCGGTGGAGGTAAATGAGCTCCAACCCATGTGCACGTCGTCAGGGTGCAGGCGCATCTCCCGGGGGCTGCCACCGGCCCCGCTGCCGTCTGCGGATGTCGTCCAGTGGATCGGATAGATGTGGGTGCGGTTCGGGGTGCAGGCATCGCTGGCCAAGGACACGGAGCCGCAGTCGAGGATGTTGTGGCCCCAGAGCGCCCTCTTCCCGTTTCGGAACACATGGGGGTAGTCCTTCTTGGGGTCGATCGAGACGGCGTTGGCCGGAGGGACGCCGCAACTAAGGCACTTCCACGCGTCACCATTCGAGAACTTGGTGCCGTCCGCCTTGATGAGGATCAGCTGCTGGCCGCCGTAGATGCTGGCTGGGTCTGGAGCCGCCGGGGCGCCGACGAACTCGACGTTGGCGACCACGTGTTTCCCGTCAGGGTGGAAATCGCCGGCCTGGAAGTCTCCGACAGCGACAGCGATGCAGCCAGTGCGTCGAGGGTTGATTTCAGCCGTGCAGGCGCCCTCCGCGGTGGTAGGTGCTACGGGGGGCAAGGGAAGCTCGACCACATCTATCGGCTCTGGTATGGGGGGGACAGGAAGCTTGAACCCGGCGACGACCTCTGAGGCCGATGCCGCGGAGCTGAGCGCTAGAAGAAGAAGACTGGCCCGGAGACCCATCTTGAAGGCGGGAGAGAGAAGGTGAAGAAGCTGGACGAGGCTGGGTTCAGGTGCCCGATGTCTGCATGGCAGACCAGAAGTTTGATGCGGGCGATGATCTCATGTTTATCGTCGTCGATGGCGCCGGAGAAGTGGAACACTTCATACCTAGGTGCCTACCTTCAGCTCCCCAAGCTCCTGGTCTCGCTAGGTATCTCGGCTTCGGGCTCTTGATGACCGCGAGTCCAACCTGGGCATTGTTGACGATGTGACGTCCAGATCTGTCCACGGCAGTCGCTAAATCGCCTATCGGCCGAATACAACCCCGGATTTTGTTCCTTCCTGCGGGATGTGGTTCTTCCCCGTGGGGAAGCAGGTGGGGAAGAAGCGGGCGTGGTCCGGGATTCGAGGTATGATGGACAAAGCGTGAGGAGCAGCCGCGTGGCAACCCTGGCGACGGGCGGGGAGTGCTATTGGGGCCGGAGAACTTAGCCGTCGGAAAACTCGTCGGAAAACACCCCACACGATCAAGGAACGACATCTTGAACGTGATTGGAGCCCCGAATACACGTATCCATCGCCCCCAGTGTTCGAGGCCCAGCCAGACTTGTTCCCCGCAATTCAGGGGCAGCCACTATACTTGTCAGGGGTGTCCGAGGTACCTGAGATGTACACACCACACGGATTCGATTTGGTGCCAACACCCAACGGCGGCCAACCACTCCCGGGTTGTCTTACACCGATAACCACAGCTCGTGGAAGCTTGCAGCGAGCATGATCACGAGGGGCCGTGGTCCGTAATCTCTCCGTTCCGGGATAAAGACACAGCAACTCAGATCGTTCGACATTGAGCTTCCACTCCCCGAGACACCCCTACTCGCGGTTCGACCCATCTTGTTCCTCGAGACAGACTTGAGCCGAACTCGCTCCCGAAACACAACGCCTTACAGCTCAGCCATCACCATGGGCCGCGCCAGCCAAGAGAAGTCGCGGTCCGACCCAGTGGACTTGGTCGAAGACGCCGCCGATGCCACTTCGCCCAAGGAAGCCGCTGTGGACGCTGCCACGAAGGGCCAGGCCATCACTGGATACGAGACACTGGACTTCTGGGAGACGGTCAACAAGTTTCGGTGGTGCACATTTATGTGTTTCATGGCCGCCTTCAGTGCCGCGACAGATGGTTACCAGATCGGGTAACTCAGAGCCCCAGTGGACTAAGTTGCTGCAGGCACACATGCTAACAGGCACAGCATGAACTCGGGCATCGTCGCCAACAAGGGTTTCGTCAAACAGTTTGCCACGGATGCCACCTCGGACGGCTCCATGGTGCTCGCCTCGCCTGTCCTCGCCGGCTGGAGCTCCATTCAATCCGTCGGTCAAATCGTGGGCATGGTGTCCCTCTCATTCGTGTCTAGCCATTTCGGTCGCAAGGTTGCCATGTATACCTACTGGGTGATCCTGGCAGCCAGCGTTCTCGGGGAGACCCTGGCGCGCTCGTGGGAGGTTTGGCTGGTGGCCAAGCTCCTCGCGGGCATCGGCGTTGGCTGCATGCAGTCCACGCTGCCGACCTACATCTCCGAGGTAGCCCCCGTGCGCATCCGCGGCGGCCTGTTGATGCTCTACAGCCTCTGGTGGACCATTGGCAGCTTCTTCGCCTACATCGCCATGCAGACCATGAACAAGCAGCACCCCACAGAGTACCTCACGCCCATCTACACGCAGTGGGCCCAAATCGGCCTCATGATCATCATCTACGTCTTCCTCCCCGAGTCGCCTGCCTGGTGCGTGACACGTGGCGATACCGCGCGGGCCAGGAAGGCGCTGCGAAGCATCAACGGTGGCGTGGAGGGCTACGATGTGGACCGCCAGCTCGAGGTCCTGGTTTTGTCCGTCGAGCACGAACGCCGGATTGCCGAGGAGCAGAACCGCGAGCACTGGTACGCCATCTTTTTCGGAATCGACGGCTGGCGGACGGTCACGGCGCTCTGGACGAATTTGTCGCAGCAGTTTATCGGCCTCACCCTCTTTGGCACTTTCGGCACGTATTTCTTCCAACAGGCCGGTCTGCCCGACCCCTTCATGATCAAGTGCATCACATCGTCCATTAACATTGCCACCGTCATCGTCGTCGTCTTTTCCGCCGACAAAGTGGGCCGGAGATGGATCGCGTGCGGCGGGACGACGCTCATGTGGGTGTCTTGCATCGTCATCGGCATCCTGGGCGTTGCGCCTCACTCCGGCGCCACCGACTACGTCCTCGTACTCTTTGCATGCTTCTGGAGTAAGTGAAAAGGGATCTGCCTGAAGAGAAAAAACGGAGTACTGACGCGCGTGGCCTAGACCTTGGCATGACGGCCAACGGCGCGGCGGGCTGGGGCTTCATCGGCGAGATCTCGTCCCAGCGCCTCCGCCCCTACACAGCCGGCTTTGGCGCGGCGTGCACCTGCGTCATCGGCGTGGCCATGGGCCAGCTGACGCCGTACATGGTCAACTCAAACAAGTGGAACTGGGGCCTCAAGACGGCCTGGTTCTACGCCGGCGTCGGCCTACCCTTCGTGGTCGGCATGTGGCTGCTCATTCCCGAGACTGCTCGGTAAGTCGGCACATCCTGCAGACACTGCTTCACATGATGTCGAGACTAACCCTCCGTCCGGTCGCTCGTCTGCCGAGCTCGACGAGCTCTTTGAGCGCAAGATCAAGCCCTGGCGCTTTCACAAGACCGAGACGGCTACCCAGCAGCTCGTCAGGCAGCAGAAGGAACAGGAGTAAGGCGCCTGCCAGTTGTTTAGGAACTTGATCAGGAGGGAGGGGGTATGTTGCTTGGATCGCTGTCGGGGACGTGCGACGATGCGGTCTGCTCTTTGTCTCGCTGTAGCCATGCTTCATCACGAGAATTGGACACGCGCTCAAATGTGTGCTCTTGGGCTAGGTGAAATCTATGGGTGATAACCAAGAAAAGCAAGTGATTGCGGGCAATTTTGGGAAAAGGCCGAACCCCTGAACCCTTGACGAGTTCGATCTAATACCACGCTCGTTGACTCTGGACCGCACGTGGACACATTCCCAGGTTCCTCAAAGCAAGAGAACATAGATCCCTCGGAATAACCGTTCAACGATGGAACGATTTGCTGTCAGACCTCCACCAACGCAGGAACACCATCCCCATGGGTGGGGGTGGCTCCTGCGGCGGTGGAACTGCTAAAGTACATAGGAAGATGCCGACCCAGCGGAACAACTGAACGAAGTGGGGTGCAGATGTGATGTTGTGCCCACCCAACTACGGCCGGTTTGGCTCGTGGCGGCCGGAATCTGCCGGCCTCAGTGCTCTAATGGTGCTCCTTCTCGCATGTCCCGCCGCGTTTTCCGACGCCCAACTAACTGCGCTAGCATGGGCCCTAGCACCATGTTTAGCGATCACGCGGCACCGCGAAGGCAAGGTCGAGTCGGGCGAATGCAGCCCGAGGTCACTCGTCTCGCTCCTACTGTTAAAATAGCAAGGGTTAAGGCTGGGATAACATTAAGCCTGGGAGATCGGGCAAGGGGAAGGCGGTGGAATTGCCTGTGATTTTTGTGCTCGACGGACACACGAGAGGAGAGGGCGGCGTGCTGGTCGCGAGGGCGAGGGCGAGAGGGATTGCCTGTTGTGCAGCAAACATCAGATCACAGAGTCTTGGTTGTTCAGGTCGTTTAGTTGAATCAAGGCAACAACTTGTTCTATTCGGCTATCACCTGTCATTGCCCATCTCATGTCGACGCCTTCCTGCGACTCTTCATCGTGTCCCTCAAGTAATACGCCGAGTTTTTAGGCGTCCTCTTGAGCGTCTCGAAATCCACATGCACAATTCCGTAGCGAGGGCCATACCCAGCGGACCACTCTGGCCACTGCGTTAGCATCTACGCAGAGAGGGGTGCGGACCGTCCATGAAAAATACGCACCGTAGTTGTCCATCAAGCTCCAAACATAATACCCCTGGATCGAGACCCCGTCCTCGTGGATGGCGCACGAGATTGCATCCAGATACAAGCCAATGTATCGCTGCCGAAAACTGTCATCCACTGCCCGAGCCAGGTCATCCTCCCCGACGCCGGGGCAGCCGTTCTCGGTAACGATGATGGGGACCCGATAGCGTTTCCAGACCCAACCGAGCAACTTCCGGAAGCCGGACGGCGCCACGCGCAGCCAGCCCAGCCCCGACACCGGGCCGATCTCCCTGCCTTCGCTGTTGACGGACGACTCCTCGATGTTTCCAGTCCAATCGTCGCTGGGAGGCGGCGTGGGCAATGCCCTGGCATACTTGGTGGAGTAGTGGTTCATGCCGTAGAAGGTGTTGATGCGTGCCGTTTGGCGGAGAAGCTCTTGCTCCTCGGGCGTGAATTCGGGTAACCGCGAGCCGAGATACGACCGCATCTCGGCCGGGTAGTCCGTCCCGAGAAACACCGGGTCGGCAAACCACCCAATGTAGAAGACCATCCTGCGCTCGGCGGCGTCCATGTCGGCCGGGCTGTTGGCGTCAAACGGTTCGTAGAAGTGACCGTTCAGCACGATGGAGATGTCACCGTGCTGCGACGGTTGGAACTCTTTGGCGTACATCTGGACGGCCGCAGCGTGGGACAGGATGATGGTGTGGCCAACGCGCCACGGCTCTGTCTTGGTGTCTGTGCCTGCCTCGCGGCAGTGCCCCGGGGCCAGCGTGCCGTTGAGGTGGGCGAAGATGGAGATGATGTAGGGCTCGTTGAAGGTGACCCATTTCTTGACGCGGTCGCCGAAGCGGGTGAAGCACAGGCGGGCGTAGTGCTCAAAGTCGGCGGAGAACTCGTTCGTGTTAAGGAAGGCACCGTAGCGGTCGTATATCGCCTGGGGCGCGTCCCAGTGGTAGAGGGTTGCAACGGGCTCGATGCCGCGCGCGACGAGACGGTTGATCAAGTCGTCGTAGAAGGCGATCCCCTTCTCGTTGACGGAGTCGTTGCGTCCTCCGAGGGGAATGATGCGGGACCAGGAGATAGAGAAGCGGTACGCATCAACGTCCAGGGAGTCCATTAACTCCACATCCTCGGGCATGCGGTTGTAATGGTCACAGGTGACATCTGCGTTCTGGCCGTTGGTTCGGGATGGCTCGAGGTGTGAGAATGTGTCCCAGATGGACGGGCCCTTGCCATCTTGTGAGGCGGCTCCTTCAATTTGGTAGGCTGCCGTCGCGGTTCCCCAAGCAAAGTCAGCGGGGAGCGGGAGGTTCTCCACGGGGAGATCGTGTCCCGTCGACTGGCTGTAGTTGACCTCGTGCACCACGTCGGTGGCAGAGAACATGGACGCCTCCTGAGACATGATGACTGAGTTTTGCAAGACAGCCTGGACAGAGGACGGCCAGAAGACGGGGCGGGGGCGGGTAGTACCTTAGCTGTTTGAGGGGATGCGGGGATTGATTCAACCTTGCCAACGATGCCTAGGTATTTATAGCACCAAATGGATTCTAGGTCAGGTACCAGTGCGTCAAGACCCGGAAGACAAAGCAGCCATCGGACGGAGAACTGGCCCAAAGCCAGGGGTGGCTGGATTCGCCAGTGGGGCAAAAAAGCACCAGGCATGTACATACATGTACCCGGCGTTGTGGAGGACGTCCCAGGTACCAGACCCGTAACGAGGGTCAGCCAGGGTGGCAGGATGATGAACACCGGACAAGTGGATGGAATAAGGTGTGCTTGGTGGAGGTGTGGACACGCCTCGTCGCGACGGTGATGCCCAGGAAACGAGTGAAAGTGGTTGTCAAGCCCACGAGCCCCTGAACCCAGAACCCTCACGCCAATTCCGCCCGAGGACCCCACACGGCCACATCGGGCCCCAAGCTCCACTGAGGGGTCCCGTTGCTCGGTCTAATTCAGTGCGAGTGTGTGCCAAGCTCAGGGACTAAAGATCACGACGCCCCCCGGTATTCCTCCGCAACCCTCCGCAAGCTCGTCTAACCTTGAACATCCAACCCTGAACCTCCAACCCTGAACCTCCAACCCTGAACCTCCAACCCTGAACCTCCAACCCTGAACC
>FTEL01008054.1_pt1 | contig 12524 bp, 9 predicted proteins | sample 1658911 | NCBI WGS metagenome assembly FTEL01 (sample SAMEA3914869, study PRJEB12502) | metagenome | biome: forest; material: soil | place: USA | collected 2012-03-12 | depth 0.1 m
GCCGCCCGCCGCCGACTCCCCGACCGATGCAGTCAGGACAAGTGTGGAGGAGCCGGACGCCGGCATGGCGGCAAACGGGGACCAAGTCGACGACGTTCCCGTGCCGTGCAAATCGGATAGCGGGAGCCCCCCCATCGAAATCATCTCGGTGAGCGCCGACGATGACGCCGAGTACGACGATGACGACGAGCCCATCACCCTGCTGGGCGAAACTCCAAGACCCCTCAAATTCGACCCGGCCCTCTCGTTCCCGTTCCGCGAGAACGCCGAGTCTTTTGTCGAGACCATCTTGCGGTTATTGCAATACCTGACCACCCGTATGGCTGAACCCCCCTCCCCTACACGCGCATAGCCGTGGGGTCCTCGCTGACAAGACATGCTGCCAGACGACCAAGTGTCTCGAACCTTCGTCGACTGGATAGACAAGTATCTCGCCTACGCCAAGGCCGCCCCTCCGCGTGCCGTTGAGAACTCATACTTCTTGTACCGGGAGGTGTGGCAACCCTTGCCGCAGTTGCCTCTTCACATGGTGAACCGAAAGTGAGTTTGCTGCTGGCCCAGTTCCGGGAAACGGTGGCGGGGACTGACTTAGACCATCGCAGGACTGCCTACCCCCGGCCTAGGGATATTCACCAAGGCATCTTTGCCTTTTACAGGTCGTTTGCCCAGTTGACGGCCTTCTTCGTCGAATTCGACCTCAGAGCCATCCGGAATCCGGCTCTGTCTGACCAGGCGCGCTTTCACGGGCTTGCCTCCCCTCCTTACCTCCACGCTCTCGGTCAGCTCACGCGACGAGCGGAAGTGGAGTTTCACCTGCCTCTGCGGAATGGAGAAGAAGATTGGAACTATGCCGCCGAGACGGCTCTGATCCTCGACACGTTCCAGAACTTTGCCGCGGCGCAGGGTGGCTCCCTCGCAAACCTAAGACAGCTGGCCATGGCTGAGATGACTCTCGTATCTCAGTTCCCCAAGCCGGTCACCGACAATATCGGAAACATATGCCTGGTTGTGGGGAACGCCTTGAGGTATGTCTTCCGGAGGACACATTTGCATGTCCCTGGCCAGCAGGCTGCCGAGGCCACCCGCCGAATCGTTACCCGCATGTATCCTCTCTTCACAACCATGTCGGCCATGCTCTCCGACATGATCGACAAGAACATCAACCAGCTCTCGTCCGAGGGAACTCAGCACCTCATCGAAGGTCTCGCCGAGATCTATCAGTCCTGCCTCAGCACCAGTGGCGTCGTCCCTCCAGAGATCATCACCCATCACCTCGAATCGCACCCCGAGATCGCCGCGCATCACGTCCCCGAGGCGATGGCCTATCACTGGAAGTTCACCAACTTCGTCAAGCTCATCAGGTCCGGGCAGATGCAGCTGCGCGTCATGGCAGTGAGCACCATGTGCAACGACCTGCTCACGCTGTACCGCAAGGGCTCCGAGTACCCAAACGACGACGCCATCCCCAGTCTCTTCCGCTACATTGCCGACATTCTCCTCAAGACGGGGTTAGTCAGCTACATCCTAGGGCCGACTTGCCATCCCGAGATTACTATCGAGAGCAGCAACATTATCGGGTTTCTCGTCGTCTCCAAGACCTATTTGAGCGCCCACACCGACGTCTGGTGGCAAACAATCACGTCGACCCAGGACCCTCGGGTGTCTGACGCCCTCACCCGCATGATCTGCCGCATCATCAACCTCTACGAGCAGGAGCCACTGCTGTACTTCTTGGAGAAGCTGAATACTGTGTCCGTGGAGGCGTTTGGCTCGTCGATGCGTGAGCTCTGCGACCAGGTTTTGAAGCATCTGTCCACGCGGTTTCCGCACAGCCTCTACACCCAATCAGCCCCCTTCGACCTCTGCACTCGCCTCCTCCGCCAGTCCTCGGGTTTTGGGCCCCAGTCGCCAGTCGCATATCCCGACCTTCAACAGTTTGCGATCCAGAAGTTTGAGGCCCTTCTCTCCCACGGGCCTGACCAGGATGGCCGTTGGAAGATTTATCGCAGCTGCTTGAGCGACATCGCTGAGCGATCCCCCTCGGCCGTGGGGAGCCTCTGGGTCCTTAAGATGGCAACCCGGTTCTATCACGCCCGGGATTTGCACGAGTTGACTTCGGAGCATGACCTCACGAGGCTTCTGATTGAGGAGCTGGCGGCCGCTGTTCCTGCCGCGAGGGTTGCAGGCTTCCCGGCGGTCATCAGCGGGACCCAGAACGGACCTCGGAGGGACCTTCTCACGGCGTTGATACTTCAAGAGCCCGCCTCCATTGTGAAGGACCTCGGGACGAAGCTCTGGCATCTGCTTGTTGGTTCCGACTCGGCGTGCAACGAGGACCGCGACATCGCGTGGCAAATTTTGATTCTGGCGATGAAGCGGAGCGCAGGCGAGAACCCGTTTGCGGCAACCTGCTTCACCGATTATCTCCCTACGCTGGATCCCAAGTTCTTTTGCCAGGGCGCCCTTGACTTCGTTTGCGAGGGGGTGATGCCCCTGGTGGACGACCCTGGCAGCATCGTGCTGGACGACGACGACAACCCTCATCACTCCGGCATCGAGATGCTGTGGCGAATCGCCATGACCGCACCGGCGGGCACAGTCGAGCAACGGGCAATTCATGCGCTGGTTAATGACGTCTACATTGAGAGCCGATCCATCCAGTCATTCTCGCACTACAGGGCTCGGAAAGTTCACCTGGCTCTCGTCGGCCGCTGCCTTCGCCAGCTCTCTGCAGCGGCATCAAGGTTGAAGGCATTTGCGGATGGTTCTGCAAGCGGCGACGACGACTCCATGGTGCTCGTTGCCACGGACCAACAAGTCTATGAGCAAGAACTCTTGTTCATCCGGTCCATGGCGGTCTTGCGAGCATTCCACCTGCTTCACCAATCGAGGCCCGAGTTCTCTGCCCCTGACATGAGGTCGCTCATCTTGGACTCTCCAAAAGATGTGGAGGGCGAGTCGGCGGAGCTTAAGTATCAGTCGTTTGATGGTGACAGCCAAACCACCGTCATGCCATTGAACATCGGCAAGCGCAACACAGCCGCCTCCCTGCTAGCCAGCCTCCGGGATGCCACGGGCTTTGAGAGCTATCGTATCTACTATCGAGGCCGGCCTTTCGTTCCGCAAGAGAGCGACATTTGCAAGTCCCTCGAGGACCTCCAAATCCATAATGGCATCATCCTTGTCAGGAAGGAACTCGAAGCGCCGGCGTCACCAAGCGTTCATCAGGGCGCATCTCCAGTGGAAGGCGAGATTCTGAGCCATTTTGATCAGCTGTGGGAGTACCTCTCCATGGACGAAAAGCTCGCTCGAGAGGTAAGATGCCACATGGTAATGAAATTGATTGTCCCTCGAAACGGCGCTGACCCCTTGGCCAATACTTGCAGATCTACGGCTTCTTGGTCAAGCTCCCCGCAGATGAGAAGATCCTGGCAGCGATCGACAATCCCTCCGTTTCGCACACGGACGTCTTCCCTCTTGGGCAGCCCTTCAAGTCGCTGTATGCTGTGCATGCGCTTCAGGAGTATCTCAGCTCCTGCCGCCCGCGGCGCTCTTCCTCCACCGCAGACGAGGATGGAGAAACGCCCAGGCATGCCAGCCCGAGGGCCGCGTCCCTTCAACGAGCCATGTCGCTGGTCGTGATGGCAATCTCGGATCCTCAGGTCGCCGATCGGTGCCCACACCGAGAACTCCAAATTGAGCTTTGCTCTGCGCTTGTCGAGCTCTTTGTTTCTCTCCTTGAAGGTAAACCGCTTCGCTCCCCCGCTTCCATAACGCCAACTTCTTGTCCCGTCCCGTTACTAATGAGTTTTAATGCCCAGATCCCGAGCTTCCCCCGGCTGCCGCAGAATTCCTTGATGCGCCGTTGCTGGACCGCCTCTTGGCCATCTTGTCGGTGGCGGTTTCAGCGGACACCGCAACGAACCCCACGAGAAACGTGGCCCTCTGCCTCCGGAGTGTCTTGGACTCGGCATCTATGAGCGGCTCCTTCATGTCAGCGTTTTGTGTCCACCCAGAAGTCCCGCGTGTGGTTGGCGAGCTTCTTCTGGACGATCCGCGGTTGGCCGTCAGGCAGAACACTGCCGCGCTCATCCGCCGGCAGACAGACACGGCCACCGAGGGCGACAGGTATGGGCATCCCTCGCGGCCGCTCCCAGTTCACTTTGTGAATTTTCCACTAACCCTCGGGTCTTGTTCTAAAAGTATCCGAGACGTGACTCCCAGAGTCGCAAGGCTGAGGGCCTTCTTTTGGCCGCTCATCTCGCGGCTCGTGAGGCCAGCGATTGTGAATGGTGGGAACTCGACGGAGGTCCTCGAACTGTGCTTCGACATGCTTCAAACCCTCCAGGAATCACAGTCACCCTCGCTCAGTCTCAAGCAGCTGTCAAGCGATTGGTTCGACTTGCTACTTGACTACACGACGACGGAGGTAGGTTTGGCTCCCTGCTCGAGTTGGCCAACGGCTTTTGACTCTTCTCCAGGATTTGACCCGGCCTACCAAGGTCGACGACATTGCCGCTGGCCTCACCCGGCTCCTGCACGCCATTGTGTGCAAGGATGGCGAGCGAACCGGCATGGACGTGCTTCCCGTCAGGTCAGCAAAATCCCCAGCCCTGACCATGTTCGGAGGATATGATCTGACTTGCTTTTCAGGGGTGTGGGCCGAAAACTCTTCTGGAAACACCTTTTCCCGCCCCGTGAGGATGCAGCAAGGGAGTTTGGGCCTAGCCATCCCATCGCCTGCCCTCAGACCCGCAGCTGGCTGATGGAGATCATCTTCACACTGATCAAAAATGACCCAACTCAGTTTATGTGGCTGTTCCAGGACATGGATGATTTGGTACCGGTCTATCAGGACCCAGAAGGTGAGTGGTCCCGTTCTTGGAGGTGGTGGTATAGGAGGAGAGGTATCTGACCGTATTAGGTGATCCCTATGCATATGAGCTTCCTCAGCAGTTTGAACGGGAGAAGGCGATCCGAGCACCATGTGGTTACCCTGGCCTCCGAAACCTGTCCAACACATGCTACTTCAACTCGTTGTTGACCCAGCTGTTCATGAACATCGACTTTCGCGAGTTCATGCTTGGGGCTACCGTCCGGGACCGCGACTACAGCCAGAACCTCCTCTTCCAGACCCAGAAGCTCTTTGGGTTCCTCCAGGACAGTGTTCGACCGTCGATCAATCCAGAGGATTGCGTTGCCAGCATCAAGACATATGAGGACACGCAGATTGACGTCGTCATCCAGATGGACGTTGATGAATTCTACAATCTCCTGTTCGACCGTTGGGAGGGCCAGTTCCTGACAACCGAGGAGAAGAATCGTTTTCGGTCCTTTTTCGGTGGCCAGCTAGTCCAGCAGGTTCGCTCCCAGGAATGCGACCATGTGTCGGAGAGGCTCGAGCCCTTCTCGGCCATCCAATGCGACATCAAGGGGAAGAGCTCGTTGCAAGAAAGCCTGCAGGCTTACGTCGATGGAGAGATCATGGAAGGCGGTAGGCATTCCCTTTGCCGGGTGGCGTACCCGCGAGCCAAGGTTTGGTTGCTGATTAAATGTAGACAACAAGTACAAGTGCTCGACTTGTGATCGTCACGTCGACGCCGTCAAGAGGTTCGTCGACGCTGCCGGGATTTCCCCTTTACTTGCTCAACTGCTAACCTCAAGAAATAGGGCATGTCTCAAGGATATTCCCGACAACCTGATTTTCCACCTGAAGCGTTTCGACTTCAATCTCAGGACGATGCAGCGAAGCAAGATCAACGATGCCTTTGCGTTCCCCGACAAGATCGACATGAGGCCCTATACGATTGAGCACCTGAGCAATCCTGACGAGGACACACCGGAGGATGTCTTTGAGCTTGTTGGCGTCCTGGTCCATACTGGGACGGCCGAGTCCGGGCATTACTACTCATACATCCGTGAGAGGCCAACGGAGGGTGGCGCCCAAACGTGGGTCGAGTTCAACGACGAAACGGTCACCCCGTGGGACCCGGCATCGATGGCAAGCTCGTGCTTCGGCGGCCCAGATTACCAGCCGCAATTCCAGTCCAGCAACGCCGTTTTCGAGAAACAGTACAGCGCTTACATGCTGTTCTATCAGAGGTCCTCATCGCTCGCCAGGAACCAGGCGATTCTGCGGCGGCCCGGAAGCTCGATTCCCCTCGGTGTCAAGATGCCCGAGGAGATCAAGGAATTCATCGAAGATGAGAACGGCTGGCTTCTCCGGCGGCATTGCCTCTTCGACCCATACCAGATCCAGTTCGTGTGCCTGGCTCTTTCGCAGCTCAAGAGCTTGCATTCGGGCGGATGCTCCCGTGACCACACCCTCGAGACGCAGGCCCTTACGGTGGCTCTCAGCCACCTCGATCAGGTTGCATCGCGAACCAAGGACGTTCCGGAGTTCCTCAACCTGCTCGGCCGGATCCAAGCCATGTACGAGAGCTGCTCGCACTGCAGCTTCGCCGTTTACAAGTACTTCAGCGGGTATACCTTCACGTTTCGAATGTTGCTGCAGAAGAACTTCGACGAGGAGGTCAGGCAGGCGGCGGGAAACCTGATGATCCAGGTCCTCCGGCTGATCAAGTCCCGGGCGCCGGTTCAATACGGCATCCGGCCTGCGGATGTCGGTGATGGGCATGACGACAGCGATTTCGACCGGCCACCAACCGTCATCGCTGGCACGATACGCATCCTGGAGTACCTGTGGCAAAGTTTCCACATCAATCTGCGTTCGTGGCATGAAGTCTTTGATTTCATGCTGTCGTTCGTCAAGCTGGGACGCCATGAGCTCGCGGCTTTCTTGCAGCAGCAACACTTCGTCAAGTGGCTGCTGTGGATCATCTGGGCAGACACCAATGCCGAGCCGTTCTTGTCGGCCCAGTTCGTCAAGATGGCGAACTTGGTCTCGCGCCGGTTGCCAAACCGCCCGCCATCGTACGAAACCATCATCGCACTGTTGGACTACTTGTTGGCGAACATGCGGCTCACGTACGCCACGACTGGACAACAAATCGGCGCAGCTAGCGCAAGGGAACGAGTCCGGCTCAACACGGATCCCGACCAGCCCTTTGAGTTGACAAAAGCAGAGACGGATATTCTCCATCACTCGGGTCCACGCTCGATCCCGGTCAACATCTTTGTGGATCACCTCATCTCGATTGCGCAGAATCCGGCCTCGACTAACTCCATCATCGCGAACCTGATAAGGCAGAGCCACCGGATGGAGCGACACGTGTACCAGACGCTGCATTACCGAATCACCGGACAGATCGGGCACAACGTCACGCCATACCTCCGTGCGGCCTGGGAGGTTTTCTGCCCGGTTGCAAGCGAAGCGAGCATGATCAGGGATCTGTCCAAGCACGTCGCTCAACATTGCATGTGCCTGCAGCACAACGAGGGCAAGGCCTTCCTGGACTTTTTCCGGGAGACGTTTGACAGCCCACGGGAGGGTTCGGCCGAGACGGCGCACCAGGTCGCGATGGCCTCCCTCGACTACGTGCCAGAATGGGCACCCAGTTTGCTGGGTTACTTTGACTCGGCGGTCATCGACGGGACCGAGATGTTGCTGCAGGAGAAGATATTCCAGCACCGCACTTTCCGGCCCATCAGCGACGAGGAGCCGGACGAGACGCGCGAGCTGGCCGAGAAGATGAGGCTGACAGCTAGGACCCTGGGATTCCGTTGCCTTTGCTACCTGCGCGATACGTACGTCCTCCGGAACGCGGAGGTGACGGAGCGCGCGGTCGGCGGGCTGCAGAGGGTGATCAAGCACTGCAGCAAGTACTTCAGCCTGAGAGACCCGGCGGATGACGAAGACGCCCGCAGCTTCATGCAGCTGAACCAGAGTAAGTTGCTTATCCTCCTTGGGCTGGTTGACCGTGAGAAGGCCATGGCTAACAATGGAGCAGGTGTCCTCGACACGGTGGCCAGCCTCATGGTGGTCGACGAGTTGGAGGAGGACGCGTCGGGTATGTACTACAGTGACGACTCGAGCCTCGCCTCTAGCACGACGGCCGGCTGATGACCACGCCGGCACAGACTGGGAGAATTCATCGGTGTGCTCTGGGCAGCGGGATGGATACGGCGACATGGCGGCCGACGAACTGCATTGAGCATGCTGAGAAGAGGAAGAGGGGTTGATGAACGACACGATGGGGGCTCGTTGCGGCCTCAGGATTTTCGAGACCAACGGGTCTCCCGACCTTGCGACGATGGGATGACGACTACGACCTGAGCAGGTTCAGCGAGCCTCTTCCACAAAAGAGGAGAAGGTACTGAGCGTGTGGTGGCGATTTGCCGGAGCGGTTGGCGCCGGCAGCAGCAACGAGGTGAATTTTCGCGCTTGGCGCAGCGGCGTCTGGAAGGGCTCCCAGGGATGGGGGGATGGATAAGGGGCCTTGAGCTTCATGACTTTGCATTTTCTTTTTTCTTTTTCACGGGCACTATCAGCAAGGGTCTCTCGAACAGGGAGCAGCTGCGATCTCGGAACGGATAGAGGGGCGGTTTGGGACGGGACCGGTTTGGGCAGGCGGCGAACTGTATTGCTTAGTAGATTGCACTGCTGGGGAGCGAAATTCCATAGACGGCCGGCTGCGAGCATGGACGGCGTGGCTGGAGGGGGGCTGACATTGGCTTCACTTTATGGCTGGGTTTCCTCCTCCCTTTTCTTTTCCCCTTGTCTTACTTTTTCTTTTCGTTTGGCATTCCGGATGGGTTTCGGGACATGGGATTTGGTCAGCAAACCCCGAAGGGATCGGGGAGTCTAGGCAGCATTGAGTGAGTGATACATGACAGGGCGGTTTTGCAACGGCTACTGCGTGGCTCTCTGGTGATGGTTTGGAGAATGCGAGATATTCGCCTTGTGGTTGTGGACGATGAGTCAGCAGTCCGCTTGACACCTGATGGGTGGCCACACAGAGGAATCCCAATCCCAGATGGTCGGGGAGGCGGACTCCGAGTCATGGAAGGTTGGCCTTGGCGCAGTGTTCTCCATGTCACCCAGCCTCGGTGTTGCAGCTGTCAACGAGGCTTGGCACCCGCCGACGACGTATCTTTTCAGCGAACATTCTGATCAACCAGTAAACTCCGGATGCCCAACCTTTACCGAGCAGTGGCATGGTGTCTGTACCGACTGGCCGGATCAGGTTTCAAGCATTCGCCGAGGGAGTTAGCGGAAGATGGTGACCGCATCGACAGCCTCCACGGCATGCTTCGTTGCGGCACAGCACCACCAAGAACACCCATCACCACGGCACGCCAAGGCAGGCGCTCCTTCTGGGAACAGCATTCGCATCAAACATCTGATTCATCGGCAAGTTCCTTGGGTTTCTCAACGTCCCAGATCCCAGATCCCACAGGCACGGGCATCCATCGGCTTCCATGGCGAGTTCTACTCTGTCATGGCGGGTAGACACTGACAGGCAGAAGCGGCATTCTCCCAGCTGAGCTGGCGGGCGGCGGCCGACACGAGGAGGACGAGAGACCAATTGTTGACAGCGGACGGTGGTGTCGTAAAAATAAACCGGCGGTGGGCGTGAGGATGACCGAGAGGGGGGGGATGGGATGGATGTGACAGCTCGGGGTGCTGTCGTTGGCCGTGGAGCTCTGATTTAGACGCCCGGGTCGAGGATTGGCCGGGTTGGCGAGAGCCCAGAGAAGCTTAGCCGTGCTAGCCTGGACCCACAACCCGCGCAGTTGGTCTGTGCTTCTTGGGTCTGTTGCTCTGTTTTACCCCGCAGAGAGCGACAGGGCGGGCAGGGTGGACCCCTGAAATAGTTCGGGTCAGGGTCAGGGGCGTGGGATAGCCGCCAGCCCCATTTTGGGTCTGTCTCTCTTCCATGTGCTCGCTTCGCTTGTCGGTTTGTTGTCGCTCGTGTGCAGGTTGTCGGATTTGAGAGAAGACGGGGAGAGCAGGGCATGGCCACGTAGTTTGGCAAGTGTTTGTTGTGCAATTGATCAATGGTAATGAGTTGAAGTCTCATGAGATGGACATCTCTCTCTGTTATCCTTAGACTTTTGCGCGGCCAAGGCTGCAAGACTGATCCTGTCGATGCAAGAGAGCAAGAGCGAGAACCAGAGCAGCCTACCAGAGCTGGGTGTTGCGGGGCTGGCAGGCTGGCAGCCCACCCACGGGCCTCGCCTTGCCGACCTGGTCTCCTGTCCAGCCCCGCTCTGCGCAGGACCAGCCAGGGCTTTCATGGCTTGTTCCTTTCGCTTTGCTCCCACCGTAACAGGGCCCTTGGGACGCTATCACATCACTCATCACACCAGCCTGCATGGCGCCTCCTCGCCGCCCACGCACACGCTTGACCAACGGCATCCCGCCCGCCCCCCGTCAGACTCGCACATGCCCAGAGCCCGCCATGCGGAAAGATGGTGATGGAATTATATTTATTTTGGGACGGGGCCCATCTGTGCGGCCAGATGCTTGTGTTCCCTGACCCGATCGCGAACCCGACGCGGACCGACCCCATGGGCAGCGGAGACAGGCGTGCTGTTGTTTCATCTTTCTGACCCTCCCCCGACTGCATCTCGCGGGTGGTAGCCGCCCAGTCTTTTTTTATCAACATAGGGCTGCCATCGACGGCCCCCCTTTCATTACCCGTAGCCATTGTTTCGTTCTTTCTTTGGAAACATTGTTTGGTGCTTTGCAGCACCAGGCCGTGTTTCCAGATCGGGACCTGAAACACGGCTCTGGGCGAGACTCCATGTCGGGTGGGTTGTAAGAGGGAAGCTTGTTTTATGACTTTATATCCGGCCGTGTTTGTCGATGCCGTGTCCTCGATGATGCTTTGAGGCCAGCTACCAGCAAGCACAACCGCCACCGTCCCGGTCAACTGGATCAGGCCACAGCAAACACAACAACCGCCTGGCTGGACATCTCATGCATGACAACACGGCCTCGACCTCATAAGCTCTCACTCGGGCCCGTCCGTGGGTCGTCACCTCTCTCTGCCGTTGTGGCTAGACAAATCCCCCCAAAGCCGGCAACATGACTTCTTCTTCACCTTCCCTGAGGGCCCGCATCTCCTCGCCCCTCGAGGCCGGCCCGTCGGTTGCCGACGCCCACCACCTCCCCAACCACGTCAGCGAAGCATTGCAGTATGCCTCCAAGCGGCTAGGGAGGAAGGCGGCACACATCACCCTCCTGGTGGTTCGCCGCGACTACCAGTTGCCGACCTCGCCCACCAGCTCCCCCACCTTCACCCCGGGACCTGGCTCGCTCCCGGTCTCTGCCGCCAGCACGCCCGTGAGGCCCACTTTCCAAGCAACCTCGAGGATAGACGCCCTCAGGCAGCTCGTCCGGCCGAGCAACTCAGGGGAGGGGCAAATCCGTGAGAGGATTGTGCATGTCCACCTGGACATGCTCAGGAATGGCACCGCCTCGCCGACCTTCAGCGAGGCCTCGGCTTTTTCGGCCTCGACCGCCTCGTCCATGTCGACAGTGGATTCGACCTTCAGCCACCGGATGCAGTGGCCCGGCAGCCCAACGGCGGCTTACGGGAGCGTGCCGGTAACACCGGCCACTCCGTTCACCGTCATGTCGTCGTTGTCGGGGGCTGATGGGGCCAGTGCTGCCTCACGGTTTGCCGCCCAGAAGTCGAGTCACTTCGGCACCAAGCTTGTCTACGCCCATCCCTTGAGCCCACGGGAGGAGAAGATTCTCTCTCAGGTGCTGGAGAAGGCGGCGAAGAAGTTCAAGCTAGAGTATGTACCCTCCCTTTAACATGTCATCCTGACGCAGACTCTGACAAGTCCTCCACAGTCCCAGCTGGCTCCCCCAAGCCGTGTCTCCTTCAACCCTTGGCCTCCCTGTTGACCTCGTGTTGAACTCCACCAACCAACGCGAGGTGCTCTTCACCTCAGACCACCTCACACTTCTGACTCTGGACCACATGTACACCTTCCGCACCGCCCTGCAGGCCTACGCCCGCACCAAGACCATCTTCCGTCTCGAGGACGCCGTCGACGAGCTGCGCCGCTTCTTTCTCGCCAACGGCCGCCGCGCCCTGCGCAAGAGCGCCCTCCTGTCGGCCTACCGCTGGCTTGACCCTGCGGACGATGCTGCCCTGGCCGATGTCTGCCGCATGTATGAGCGGGCGTACGGGGGCATGGAGAAGGAGTGCGGGGTGGAGAACGACGTTGACCCCCGACCGGCGTGGCCACTCGCCGAAAGTGTCAGGGGCTCTGGGATGATGGAGCAGCCTGTGATGGATGGGATGGGCCCGCCGTCGCCAAGCAGCTGGAGGTCGTCGCCCCCGCCGCGACCCAAGCGGGAATCTGTCCAACTCGAACCCCAGATGGAAGTGTCGGTGGCCGAGTTAACCAACGCCCTCAACAAGGAGATCCTCTTCTCCAGCGGCGACATGGATGACGACGAGCAAGACGACCTTGACGCCATCGAGGCCTGGTACCGCGAGGTGCACATCCAAAACGACCTCCCCATGGCCGAGATCCATCACCCCCTACGCTCCTCTCCGTCTGCCGACGACGAAAACACCACGGTGGTCGAGATCCTCCCC
>FTEL01003691.1_pt1 | contig 12519 bp, 13 predicted proteins | sample 1658911 | NCBI WGS metagenome assembly FTEL01 (sample SAMEA3914869, study PRJEB12502) | metagenome | biome: forest; material: soil | place: USA | collected 2012-03-12 | depth 0.1 m
GGAAAGGGGAGGGAGCCCTGTACCTCAAACCTCGTGTAGAGGAACCAGAATAGGCGGCCCCAGGGCGCCATGGTGGACTCGATTGCGCTGGGCGCGCGGTCAGCTCTGTTGCTGTTTCGATGGTTGAACGAGGCGATTGATGGTGGATTTGGGATTGCCAAGCACTCATCAGGTGGGGTTGGGGCAGCTTAGTCATCGTTACCGGCTAGCGCAAAGAAGACCTGGTACAGGAATAACATGAATCCTCCAACCAGCACCAAAACAACCAACACCAAAACAACTAACACCAAAACAACCAACGACCTGTAACGCCGCCAAGAAAACAGAGAGCAGAAATAAGAAAACAGAGAGCAGAAATAAAAAAAAATAAAAAAATAAAACAGAGAGCAGAAATAAAAAAAAATAAATAAAAAAAACAGAGAGCAGAAATAAAAAAAACATGGAGGAACTGCCGCCGCTCTTGTGCATCCCCCCACACCTCCGGCACCGCATCTACGACTTCGTTGGCCTGGCATCTTTAGGTTCTGTGGTCGGCTTGCATGGGAGCAGCACGAAACCGAACAAATTCGACTTGCACGGCCGCCCTGTCGATCCGCCCGCGCCACCGCGGGGCACTTTCCACGGCTTGCTCCTATCCTGCCGTACCATCTACGCCGAGGCTGCCGCCGTCGTCTACTCAGGCAACTTGTTTGTCCTTCGCTACAACCCCGCCGACCCGGAACCGCTTCGGCCTCTGCATGCGCTTACCCTCACAGCGCTTGCGTCCCTGACGAGTCTCTCCATCATTCTCAACCAGGCATCCTGCCACCAACACTGCGGGCACGCAGACTACGGGTACTGCTGCGTCGAGGGCCGCAACAACGACGGCTGGAGCGGTTTGACCCGCTGCAAGCTCGATCATGGCGACTCACACCAACTCCCTCTATTGGCCCGTCGCCCCCCAGGCTGCCAGGATGCCTACATGCATGACGAGTTCGCCGCAGCCCAGAATCTGCTGGCCAAGTGGCGCCTGGCCGCCGCCTGTCTCTCACACATCCCCGCCGGGCGCCTCGAGCTTGCCTTGGTCTGCGATATTGACCCTCACCACGAACGGGCACGAGAAGTCGCGTCGCTCATCACTGCCCCGCTCCGCACCATCCCCCAGCTAAGAGATTGTCGCATCCGGCTTTGCAAGATACCGGACGCACCCCTCCAGCAGATCGCCCGGGACGGCGTCTTACAAGCACGCCGTATCGTGCCCCCTCCGTACTACTCTCCCAAGCCGTCCGCCAGGACCCAGGCGACCTTGGTTGGCCTCCCGCGCGAACTCCGCCTTCGTGTCCTGGAGTACACCGATCTCATCGCCCCGGGCAGGGAAGTCACATGGAGCAGGCAGGACCAAGCCTACCTTACAGCTGCCTGTAAAGACTACTTGGATGAGGACGACTTACGCGTGTTTTATCACTGCTGGACTTCTTCCGACTCATTTCCGTCTTTCCTCGGCTGTTTCTGCCGCCGCCGCCATGCCGCCTTCTCGCTCGCATGCAAGTGTTGAGCACCACCCAGCCCGCTGTTTCTTGTCTGCCGTATCTTGTGTCAGGATGCCCAGTTCACTTTCTTCTCTGGCAACCGCTTCATCATCCACGACTACAAGACCTCCAGGACTTGGGCCCTGCCTTACTTCCGCAAATACTCGACCGAAGAACTTGAGCAACCTGAAGGATGGTCTGAAGCATCCGAAGGGATACCTGATGCCTCCCACCGGTACGACTATCCAGGCACTCGCTTCGCCGCCTCGCAGTTTCTGCGCGAAGTCGTCCCCACCCACTCCCTCGCCCACCTCCGCTTCCTCGAGCTCGTCTTTCTGCCTTACCTCGCCCAGACATGGCTCCGGGGTGGTGACCACCCGGTGCTGCAGGACTGGCAAGCCACCGTCGACTGGCTCGTCGACAAGGTCAATGCCCCGGCTCTCACCCTACGACTCGCTGGAGTAGAGGTCCATTACGGGAGCCCAGACGAGTACCACAAAGTCATCTCCAAGTCCGACGGCATCAACATTGCGAAGGCCCACATGGATCTAACGCGTCCCCTGAAGGCGTTGGGGGCCATTGGTCTCGCCCGATTTTTCGCACACTTTCCCTGCCCTTGGGAGCTCACACTGGAGCGCCATCGCCGTGACGAAATGAGGCCGCGGATGGAAGCCAAGCAGAAGCAATTCAAGGCTTCCTTCGAGCGCATGGTTCTAGGGGATCGCTACGAAACCAGTATGCAAACGGCAGAGAGGAGCCAGAGCCAAGTTTTTGGGCCTTGGCGTATCACTGGCTTTAGGCGCAGGGGGCCTTGAGACCTCGGACTTCGAGATAAACAACAAAGGCGGAAGCTCAAAACAAGTGAGCCGTATGCCTATCCCCGCACCTACATAATGATCTTCTAACTTCTGAATCCTTGCCGACCTTGGCGTTGCTAATCCTTTCAACTCTATCGGAGCTTTTCCTCCCCTATTGTACTGGAGGAAGATGTCGTCTTCCACGATATGAGATTTCCTCAAACTCAGAGTCTCTCTAGCTACCAGGTAACAAGGCCTACATTCCTCTCACGCCGAGTCATGTCTCGGGCTTTTCTTGACCTGCCGGGACAACTTGATGTCTTCCCACGGTTGGCCAACCCACCCTAACCACCTCTTGAAAGGTTGCACGATGGTGTCATTCCGCGCAAGCCAGATCCGCCAGAGCACCACGCTGATGATGGTAGCCGGAATAGCCGTGACCCAGTAAACCCACAGCTTGTCTGACACCTCCCAGCTTCCGCCCTCGCCAAAGCTGAAGAAGGTCGTGCTAAAGAGAGCCTGTTGCTCGGTCAGAAGAGAAATGTGCTCAAACGGGAAAGTTTAGAGACATACCGAGATGAACGTGGGTGGCAGGAAGACCATGCCGAGGAGGGAGATCGACTTCATGATGTGGTTGTCCTGGCGAGCGAGGTTGTTGAAGGCCTGTCCCATTTCCGTTAGTGTTAAATGTTGGGTATTTAGCTCATTTATGACCGAAACTTCAGGAGTAAGCTGTTGTCCGCAACATGAACGCACCAGGCTGATCTCATTCTTGAGTCGTTCTTGGTTTGAGTCGGACCTCAGCTTCAAGTTCTTGAGCAGTGAGATCTGGAACTGGACATAGTCCCGGGCCTGCTCCGTGTACGTCTCACCCAAGTTGCTGCACAGTATTTGGTGGACCGTGGTTTGGCGCTGTTGTATCCCCTTGACCGTGTCGATGGTAGCCTCGAGGGTTTCAGCGGCATGGATGGCGTGGCGAGACACCTCATGGCTGGCCTCAAAGATGGCCCCTGTGCCCTTCCGAGACTAGATGTGGTACCGGGGGTGAGAATGGACGACTAGTTGCAGTGAGGCGGAACGTGGATGGCTGCTCACCTTTTCGAGACGCCTCACTGGATCTCGTATCCTCCACACTGAGAGATCCGCAAGGACTATGATCTGGTCCACCAGAGGGATGTGCATAGCAAGTGGATCCTGAAAGTTAACAGGCTCCGCACTCTTACCAAGAGCCTTTTGCAAGTCGTTGGGGAAGCTCGGCGGGCCATCGATACACAAGACCTGGGACATGTTCGCCGAGTCCCAACGAGTGAAGAAGGTCATCTCGAACCATTCGTAGTCTTTCTTTCCCGTGGTATATTCCGGGTCATCATCACGGTGGTCGTCATCCACTTTCTTGAGCATCTTGACCAAGCATCGAAACCAAGTTGCTAGAGCTGTTAGCCTACTGACTCCCGGTGATGCGACTATCATTCCGTCAAGTGCCAGCAGAGGAAGTCGGGTGCTTACTGAAACTGGTGACTTGTTTCGTCGTGCCCTCGACGCCGTAGGTCCCCTTGCTGCCAAAATAGCCATTCAACTCGGAGCATGTTCGGTTTGCCACAAACTCGGGCACGTTGAAATGGGCGAGAAGCTTCTCGCGGCGGCCGTCTGCGGGTGGGTAATTGACCTCATCGAGGAAGCTGGGCGCGGGTCAGTGCCATGGTTTGGGGAGGAATGAGGCTCTCTATATGGAGTCCGACTTACACATAACAGCAGTTGGGTAGATCGGTCAGCTGAACGGCAGTTAGGAACTCTCCCATTAGAACCCCCGCCCCCTTTCTGGTTGATTTGACTCACAGCGTCAGGAGTAAAGACTCTCTTGCTCAGCTGCCACTCGTGTCCCTCTGGGGCTGTTCTCTGTTAGCCCAGTCGATCAAGCATCCAGGTCCGTGTCGAACTTGACGAGAGACAAGGGGAGTGATGAGGCAAGGGGGTGATGGGGCAAGGGGGGGTGATTTACATGGCTCGAGGACGACGATGTGCGGCTTTGATGCCATGATCGCCTAACGACCACTAGGGAGATTGAGGGGCCAAGTTTGAAGGAGCAAAAGGACAAAGTCAACCAAGGCCGCAGAGTGGATTGTTGCCCATCAAAAGCTTCCGACGAGTCTAGGTACCCAGTCTGGGCTGAGGCGGGCGCTTAATTAAGCCTTGCTCTGCCGCCCGTGTTCCCGTGCTCATGAAGCCGATGAAGGCCTGGGCATGGTTTGGCCTGTCTGAACAGCCAGAAAGCCCTGCGAGTTGGGGGGGAGGGTGGCACAGCCATGCGACCCGCATGGGACATGTTCCGCCGATTGGACGAAGCAGCAGACCCCTGGCCCATTGCTGCGCCTCGAATACCCAACACGGCTGTGGTCTCAGGCCTCCCGTTCAGCTCTCTGCAAGCAGCAAGGCGTAATCTAATGCAGGGCTCCTCACAAGTCACAACCCAACCAACCCAACCGGGGCCCTCCGGCGGTTGAATCAACCTGCACCGTTGCTGGCTTGGGGACCAAGATTCAGTTCATCATGACGGACATACCATAGCTGGGAGCAGTGCTGTGGAGGAAGACTTACGGGGGAGATGCCACTCTCCCAGGCGGCTCGTACATTTCACCCTGTTGACAACCGGACTCGGGCGTGGTGGTACTCATCCAAAGCCTCGTCCCCGCCCACCGCTGCTGCATATGCCCCCACGGTTTGGGGCTGTAGGGTAACCACACGTGACAGATGGCTGTCCTGTCGGCTTGGGTGAGGTACCTGGCTGTCTGGCCGTTCCGGCGGCCGCCGCCTCCCCGCAGTTTCAACCCAACCCCCCTTCTCCGGGCTTTCTTGGTCTCAACCGTGGTTGCAATTCTTTCCCCCACCCCATTCAATCTCAACCCGATCCCGTATCTCAAGCCGGTCTTACATCTCAGTCGCGCGAATCCCCGGATTTGTCAATACAGAGTTGATCCACAATGAAGCGGAAGTACCTGCATGAAGATGAAGACGGAGAAGGGGAGGCTGGCTGTCCAAACGAGCCGGGACTCTTCGACACCCCCCTCAGGAGTCGCGATTGTCGCCCCGCCTTTTCACCCGAGGACTACACAGTCGCGTGGGTCTGCGCGCTTCCCCTGGAACTAACAGCGGCTCGTGCCGTCCTCGAGGAAGAACACTCGCTGCCGGCAGGCTGGAATCAATCCCATCATGACGATAACGTCTACGTGCTTGGAAGCATCGCGCACCACAAGGTCGTCATGGCGTGCTTGCCGCAGTACGGGACGAACAACGCGGCCATCGTCGCCACCAACCTGAAGCGCAGCTTTCCCAACGTTGGCGTGACCCTGATGGTCGGCATCGGCGGCGGATGCCCAAGCCAGGCCGACTTGTACCTGGGCGATATCGTCGTCGGCACGAGAGTCATGCAGTACGACATGGGCAAGGTGGTCGCGGGCGGCCGCTTCGAAGAAACCGCCGTCCCGAAGACTCCTGGGCAGCTGCTGGACGCCGCTGTGGTGAGCCTCCGATCCACGAATGGGTCGGCCTTGAGGGTGCCCTTCCGAAACCTCTCACGTCCGCGTCTCCCCGATCGCCTTTTCCGATCTTCCTATCAACACCTGCCTAGCGCGCCAACATGCGATAGCTGCGACCCTGACGAGCTGCTGCCACGACCTGCTCGGTCTTCAGACGAGCCAAAGATCCATTGGGGTGTCATCGCCTCGGGCAACCGCGTTATGAAGGACGCAGCGGCTCGGGATGACATTGCCAATCGACTCAAGGCGCTCTGTTTTGAGATGGAGGCTGCTGGCATCATGGACAACACCCAATGCTTGCCGATCCGCGGCATTTGCGACTATTCGGATTCCCATAAGAACAAGGACTGGCAGAAGTACGCGGCTGCGACGGCGGCCGCGTATGCAAAGGAATTGCTTGAAGTGCTTCCGTCCAGGGAGACCCCGGGCCGGCCTGCTGCGACCTTCAGCCAGCGGAGCGAAAGCAACGGTGAGACCGCCGTCCCCCCTTGCCAGTGGGAGGCTACCTAGGTACCCTTGTGCTGACCGGGATACCATCAGACCGCAAAGCTCTGGAGCGGCGGAAACGCTTGCTAGAGTCCCTTGATTTCCCCCAGATGGACGCTCGAAAAACCACTATCCGGGCGGCACACGCCAGAACCTGTCATTGGTTCGTCGATCGGGGCTCGAAATACCGGGCCTGGCTTGATCCCACCACGCGGTCGCGAACCCACGGTTTCCTATGGATGCAGGGCAAGGCGGGTGTCGGGAAGTCAACCATCATGAAGTTTGCATACCTGAAGTCGAGGAAGAGCGATGGGCCCAACGCCTTCAGCGCATCCTTCTTCTTCAACGCACGCGGTCACGACTTGGAAAAGTCCACCGCCGGAATGTACCGGTCCCTGCTGCGGCAGCTCATGCACAAGTTTCCCGATCTTCAATCCATTCTGGACGACACCGAGATCGTTCCTCCGAACCAGCAGGGCTGCCCCGACCTGAGCGCTTTGCAGGGCCTTCTCAGCGGGGCCGTCATGGCCCTCGCCCAGCGCTCCGTCACTTGCTTCATCGACGCCCTCGACGAGTGTGACGAGCAGGATGTCCGGGACATGGTGGACTTCTTCCAAGACCTGGCAGAGGCAACGACAGACGCCGAAATCGGGCTCCGGATCTGCTTCTCTAGTCGCCCTTACCCCTACATCAGGATCCGCCACGGGATACGGCTGACCCTCGAGGATGAGCACGGGCACAGTGAAGACTTGGCCCAGTACGTCAAGGGCAAGCTCACCATCGACGATCCCTCGCTTCTCGCCGACCTGCAGTCCCAAATCCTGGCCAAGGCGTCGGGAATCTTCCTTTGGGTCGTTATGGTCGTGGATATCCTGAACAGAGAGAACGACGACGGTGGCCTCTCTCTCAAGACCAAGCTATCGCAAATCCCCGACAAGCTGAGCGACTTGTTCAAGGGGACCCTCATGCGGGATCAAAAAAACCCAGAGCGATTGCAGTTATGCATCCTCTGGATCCTTTGCGCGCAGCGGCCCTTGACACTCGAAGAGTTCCGCCATGCGCTTTGGGTGGCCCTCTTGGACTGGCAAGAGTCGAACCCGATCGACAGCCCGGTCGACCTTGAACCGCCAGACACCAACAGGATGGACGAATGCGTCAGGCTGGTCATTAGCTCTTCGAAAGGCCTCGCCGAGATCACCAAATCCAAGCGCCCAACCGTGCAGTTTGTTCACGAATCGGTCCGGGACTTCTTGGTCAAGGAAAAGGGCCTACAAACCTTATGGCCTGGCATTGGATTCGATTGGGAGGCCGAAAGCCACGAGAGGTTCAAACGCTGCTGCAGTCGGTATCTGTCTCTTCGAGGAGTACAGGCCATCATAATCGACTGGCCCTGGGAGAGCGACCGAGCCCAAAAATATCCGTTTTTAGAGTATGCCAGCCAGCAGATCCTCTACCATGCTAATGCCGCCGCGCCTGTGGTTCCCCAAGACAACTTCCTGTCCGAGTTCCTCGGTCCGGCCGGGATCTCGGTGGTCAACTTATTCGAGCAAAGCCCGATCGGGCGGTATGGGGTCAATGCAACAACCCCTCTCTATGTCGTCGCAGACAGAGGGCTGGGAAACCTTGTTCGCACACGGATGAAACAAGAGTCTGCTGCCTACAGCCCTGGGGGGTGGTACCAGCATCCATTTTTCGCCGCATGGGCCAACGGCCACGAAGACGCTGTGGCTGCCCTGCTGGGGCCTTCTTCAACCGCCTGTGATGATGTCAATATCGCAGAATGCTTGCGGGGGATGAGACGGTTGGAGGATTACCAGGGCCGAACGCCCTTGTCCTGGGCTGCCCAACAACGTCAGACGTTTGGAATCGTAAAGGCGTTGGTCAAATCAGGCGCAGACGTCAACGAGAACGACCAAACCGGCCGAACACCTCTTCTAAGGGCCTCAGAAGAGGGAAACGAGACCGCAGCGCAGTTTCTCATCAAGAACGGGGCGAACGTCAACGCTCTGGCCAAGGTTGGATCAACAGCCTTGATTAAGGCAGCAGAGAGGGGGCACGAAGGGATAGTACGCCTTCTCATCGATAACAAGGCGGATGTCAACGCCCGGGCGCAAGATGGATCAACAGCCTTGATGGAGGCGGGAGGGAGGGGGTACGAAAGGATAGTACGCCTTCTCATCGAAAACAAGGCGGATGTCAACTCCCAGGCGGAAGATGGATCGACGGTACTGATACGGGCCCTGGCCGATGAATATACGGCCGTAATACGGCTTCTACTCGAACACGGGGCAAACGTCAACTGCCGGGACAATACAGGCTGGACAGCATTGATGCTTGCTTTGGAGATCAATTCCACTGAGCTCGTGAAGATCCTCATCTGGCGAGGGGCGGATATCAAGGCTCAGGCCGAGGACGGAACAACGGTACTGATGGTGGCCTGCGCTGCTAGAGCTAGGTCGTCCGTCGCCAACATGCGGCTTCTTCTCGAGAACGGGGCAGACCCCAACACTCGGGCAAAGGATGGATCGACGGCAATGACTGTGGCTACAGAGTGGAACGCGAGACAACTTCTTGTTGACTACAATGCGAACGTCGACAGCCCGGAAACACAGCAAAGCTTGGATAGGGCGGCGAACGCAGACGTTGGAAGCGAGCAAAAAGAAAGCTCCCAACTTAGGCGAGCGAGACAGATATAACCTTCAACAGATCGGAAACGGTAAGTCCGTCTTCGTTGGGGAGAGTCGAAGGAAGGGTGGAGTATATATCGCTAACTGCGGCAAGAGTAACAGGATAGCGCTGCTTTAAGAATGTCTCGGGGACGGGGATGTCGGTATAATGGCTGTCGTTGTCTTCGGGGGCCGCAATTCTTACCAGCGACGTCTTCAGGGTTAAACACACTGGCACACTATCATGTACACATAATTCTCCAGGTTGGGTCGTGTCTCGAGAGCACGCAACAGGACAGTCGGCGGCAGGAGGAGGGGAGTTGATAGTCATCATGTTTGGTACCGTGATCATTGCCCGTTTTCGTTGCGTAGCATATGCGCATGGACGCCGCCTGGCAACGGTGACAGCACCCGGGCGGCCGCAGCTGATGGATGTGTTCAGTTAGGTACCGATACCACAAACGTGACTTTCACGACACAGCGGTTCGCTGCCAGCACCGTTGCCGCCTGCCGCGCCGCTGCCCATGGAGGGGCATCAACTACCTCCCGTAGCAGCGGGAAGCTGTACCATATGAATGGCCTTGACGGTAAGAGCGAGCAGGGCAGCGCAATTGGTCTTGGACCTCGCTATTCGTGCTTGGGGTCTCGCAGTTCGTTTATACCCAACGGTGTCCAGTGTCCACGGGCCCGAGCCACGGAGCATCAGTCCACTTCTCGTAGTGAAAGAGATTTTCTTGACTCTGTTCAGGGAGCGGGATCCAAGCACCCCAGGCCAAACAAACCAGTGCGGGGAATGCTGTGTGGGAGGTCACCTTCCCCTAACCCAACTCGATCTCTCACATGCCCCTGATCTTCCCTCCTCACCTTCCACACAAGGCTGCACTTCACCCACCATCACAAGCTGCCACCGACCACTCAGCACTCACCATCGCCGGTAGTAGCCCAGGGGGTCTGCGCGCGCAGACAATTGCCCGGTTGGCTGTGGTAATTGTGCTGATCGCACCCGTCCCTGTTGTGGTGTGGGCGGCCCGCAAGCCGACCACCTTCGCTGTGCCGTTCTCCAATTCTCCATCCTTAGGTTCCAATTCTTGATTCCCCTCATTGCATCTTCGCCACCGTTCCCGTTTCAGCGGCCCAGCCGTATTTTGTCCCCAGCGTGATGGACCGTGGACACGCGCCGCCTTGACGTCAGCCGCCGTGCCGCACAGCAGACTCACTCGACACCAGCAGCATCATCACTAGTCCAAATTCCTGTTCCTCAGGATTCTCTTCGTGAACCACACCGGCCGCAATGGCATTGCCTCGCCATAAAAACCCTCTTTCCCCTTTCCTGCTCCCACTCACAACCGCGGAGGAACCGTCCCCTTCCCGCCCTGGCCAAAAAACAGCCGAAGCGGGTATACTGGCCGGGTCTTCAAGGCCTGAAAGAGGCAACGGGCGGCGCAGCTCGCGAGTTGGCCTCATGTGCCGTCGTCGGCCCGTTTCCGGCCACCCTCGATAACAGGCAAAACACAGGGGTGGGCAGAAACAGCGGCCAGCCATCCCAGCGCCGTTTCACCGTTCCCCAACGCGCGCCGTGTGCTGCTGCCCCCGCCTCCCCCCTCCTCCCCACCCGTCGTCGTCTTTCTTGACAGCGGCACGGCCGAAGCTAATAATAATCCTGGCAGCTGCCATATGTGGACCTGAGTGAGCCCAAACAGGCCGGTCGGCCTGAAGGTCAGGTCTGGTCGGGTCTATCTGGTCGAGTCAGGTCGGACGCGGGTCGTGGTGCTGTCGGACAATTTCGAGCTGCGCCGCCCCTCCGCGTGCCATGCCTGCCAACATGTGCCAACATGGATGCCGCCGTACATACAATGCCTGCCTCTAAATTGCCCTGCTGCGCCAGGTGCCTGGTCTGCAACGCAACGCTGCGATATCACCGTGTCCTTGCTTTGTCTGCTGCGTCTTGCGTGTTAGTGATGCTTCTGGAACCACGACGACGACGACACCATGAAAGTACGCCGTGATGCCATCAACTCGGTCGGTCTGACGCTCCTGTACGAGCCAGACTGGCCGATCGACCCAGCAGTTGAGTACGTACACCAGCGTGGCTGTCCCATTCCAAACCCCACTGACCTCAACTCCAGCATCGTCCTCATCCACGGCCTCCGCGGCCACCCCGTTCGATCATGGCAGTTCAAATCCTCGCCTCCCCAAACCCCAACCACCCCGATCCTCACCGTCCCCTACCCCGGCATCAAACGCCGCCTCACCAAAGCCCCGCCAACCCCCCAGCTCCGCCGCTCCAACTCCGAACCCCTCCTCTCCAAATCCGACCGCCCCATGAGCCGCTCCCGCACCCTCGGCCTCTGGAAGAACTCGACCAAATCCTCCTCCCGCCTCAACCTCGACACCCTCCTCGACAAACAAACCCCCACCCCGCGCTCGCAAAGCCTCCTCCGCAAGGCCTCGACCAAACCGCCCCCCTCCCTCAAACCCCTCTCCCCAGCCGACGAAACCGCCCCCCCACCCGCCGCCGACGTCGACACCTACTGGCCGCTGGATTTCCTGCCGGCGTCGTGTCCGAATGCGCGGATCCTGACATGGGGATATCACACGCTGGTGACAAGGGGCACGCCGCTGAGGCAGCAGCCGACGCTGCTGGATCATGCGAATGATTTGCTTGTGACGCTGGCGGGAGTGAGGGCGACGCAGGGGGCGCGGGCGAGGCCGGTTGTTTTTGTGGCGCATTCGACGGGGGGGATTTTGGTTAAGGAGGTACGGATCTGCTTTCCCCTTTCCTGTTGACTCTCCACTCCCGCTCCATTCAGCTTCTCTCCCATGCACGCACCTCGTTCACTCCCCCCTGACCCCCTTCCCCAGCACCACCCAGACATGGCTTCATCTGACCACTTGGCAGCTCCTCCGCCTCTCCTCTACCGACCGCGACGGCCCCCTCAAACACCTCCTCCTCTCCACCACCGCCGTCCTCTTCCTCGGCACCCCGCATCGCGGCACCGAGCACTGCAGTCTCGCCGACGCGGTGCAGAGCATGGCGCGCGCGACCATGCCGCAGGTCCAGGCTGACGGTCAAGACCATTCGGATTTGTTGCTGGAGCTGTGCGGGGGTGTGGCTGGTGTTGAGACGGCAAGGCAGGCGTTTGTGAGGCTGTGGAATGCGTATAATTTTGGGGTGAAGAGCTTTCAGGAGTCGGTTGTGGCGGGGGGGCGGTGGGTTGGGTTGAGGGCTGAGACGGTGAGTGGTTTTGTCCTTTCTTCGGGGTGGGGGGAGATGGTTGGGAGAGGTGGAAAGGGAAAGGGGCATCTGCTGACTGGGTGGACAGACCATCCGGCGACTGGCGAGCTTCATCGGTGACCCGCGGGAGAACGCCGAGACGATTCTTGCGTTGCACGAGGGTATCTGCCGGTTCCCCTCGGCTGACGACTCAGGGTATGCTGCCCTAGCAAGGGCACTCTCAGTATGCGTGGCGAGAGAAGAGGACGCGGTAAGTTCCCCCCCTATTACCCCCCAAGACAACCATCTAACACC
>FTEL01007144.1_pt1 | contig 12517 bp, 10 predicted proteins | sample 1658911 | NCBI WGS metagenome assembly FTEL01 (sample SAMEA3914869, study PRJEB12502) | metagenome | biome: forest; material: soil | place: USA | collected 2012-03-12 | depth 0.1 m
CCCTTAACCCACCGCCTCGTCCAAACAGCCCAGTACACCGCCCCAAGCAAGATAACCCCCGTCCCCACCAACGGAAAAGCATAGTACGGATACCCGTCCGCGTTCCAGTCGCTGTTCGGCGGGACGAACGGTGTGACAACAAGGAAGATGTTGAGGCAGAGATAGATGAAGGGGACGGGCAGGAAGGTGCGCCACGGCGAGGTCCAGTTCTCGGACTTGGACAGGCGCAGGTAGATGAGTCCGCCTGCGACGAAGGTGTTGATCCACGCGCCGGGGTAAGTGTACCTGGTGGTGGGGAGTTAGTGGGATGGGAAGGAAAGGAGAGGGGAGGGAAGCGTACAGGTTGACGATGAAGTTGTAGGCCGGGCCGGGGGGAGGGGCGAGAAGGACAATGACGGTGACGATCCAGTGGAGGAACAGCTGGGGTTGGTTAGCCGGTGAGTGTTTAGTTCAAAGGGGTGGGCGAGGGTCTTACCGAAGCTGCGGGCGTGCCAAATGGCTTAGTCGACGCCCAGAATTTGCTCCACGGGAGGATCCCCTCCCTTGCCAACTCCTGGTTGACACGAGAGTGCGCAAAGCTGACAGCCAGCACGTTCCCGATGTTACTCAGGGCGACAAACGCCGGCAGGCTCCTTGCCGCGACGCTCTCCCCAAACATATTGCGGAAGAAGAGACCAGCGACGATGACCTCGGACTTGGCCAGCTCGCCCTTGGGGATGGCGGCAAAGTAGGCGACATTAGCCAGGACGTAGAGCAGCGTGACGCCCACAACAGCCAGGGGAGCGGCAATTTTGAGGGTACGCTGCGGGTTCTTGAGCTCGCCCATGACGTAGTTTGCGTTTTCCCAGCCCTTGTAGCTGTAGACGACCTGCAACAGGGCCGTGGCATAGGCGTAGGCGCCTCCACCGCCGTAGCCGTCGCCCTTTTCGATGGCCCAGAAGTTGTCGAAGTTGTGGGAGTCCGGGACGAGGCGGTAGCCAGCCAGGGCAGCAAAGCCGGCAAAAACAATGAGAAGCACCACAAGGACCTTGAAGATGCCCAGGGCGTTGGTGAGCCGCAGACCCCAGCGCGGGAAGACGGCGTGGAGGACGATGACGCAGGTCATGCAGGTGACGGCAATGATTCGGGGGATCCAGCCATCGGGCATGGGGTGGCCGATCGCCAGGAGGACGTAGCGGCCGAAGGCAAGGGAGTTGCCAGCTGAGAAGCCGAGGAGGACGATTTGGACGGCGAAGATGCTGGTTGCCAGTTGGCGGGGTCGTCGGAAGATGCGCTCGAGGTAGTTCTTTTCGCCGCCGGAGAGGGGGATGGCCAGGCCAAATTCTAAGTAGACACTCAAGCCGGAGAGGGTTAAGAGACCAGCTGGACGTGAAACGGTCAATTATCATGTATCGAAAAGTGAGTGGCGACGGTGATATCATACCAACTGCCCAAAGCAGCAAGCTGATGCCCACGGATCCAGTGGCGGCGAAGATGCTAGACGGAGTCGAGAAAACTGGACAAAGTCAGCGGTTTTGGATAAGAGCTTTCGACCAGGAACTCGGATACTCACTCCCTGTTCCAATCATCTTGTTCAGAATCAAGAACACAGCGCCCGTGACGCCAATCTTGGTCGACTCGAAGCCATCGGTGTCGAAGATCTCGCTTGCGGCCTCGCTGTCGATGCGGTCGTCGAGGGTCCCGATGGATGGACTCTTGCGGTCGGCGTCGCTCATGACTGCTGGCTTGGAGGCCATCACGGCCGTCTGTCGGGTGGAGTAGATGAGGGGGGTTCCAGGACTCTCGATGAGTCGAGTTGACGATGTGGCGAAAACCAACAAAATAAAAAAGTTGGTGACTCCGACAGTCGGGGAGATGTCAAAACCCTCGAGTCGACCGAGACTGGATGCACAGTCTGGTTTTCAAACACACACAAACCCCTCTTCACTCCCCGAACTAGCGCCGGCTCGGACTGTCAGTGGTTTTGGGGAGGCTGCGGCATGATGTGCGAGTTCCAGGGGGATGTTGAGAGAGAAAGTCGCCACCCCTGAGAGGGAGGTTAATGAGCGGTTTGCGGGCAGTTAGTGGATGGCGTGCTGATAACTCTGATAAGTCGTGATGGCAGAACGTCTCCTGATTGGCTGCAAACACCCCTGACTCACCGGGATCGGAAGGCAGGTCGGCACAGCGGCTCTCGGTCTGGCAGGCCCCTCATCTTGAATTTGTCAACTCCTGAGTCCTCAGTTTGACTGTTCAGCCCTGCCGTCCATACCATGGTTCTCTCGGGACCTGAGCCTCAAACAATTCGTTTGTTTGGAAAGAGCAGACAAGGCATGCAACAGACAATGTTGTACATCTTGGTCACTTAATGAGTTAATAACGCGCAGGCTGCCGTGCTGAGCCGCACGCAGGCAGCAACTGTTGGGTGGTATAATTCGGCGCCTCCGTCACGCAACTGCTCATGGTTTGATTTTCTCTTGATCCTGCATGTCTTGTGGGGTTGATCAATCCGCCCAACATGGCACTCGATCTTCTGACCACCACCGCCGTTGACCTCCAACGTCTTCTTGAGGCCGGGAAAACCACAAATGTGCAACTCATTGTCGACTATCTCTCCCAGATCGAAAAACACGACCCCAGGCTTCACGCCTTTATCTCCCTTGCACCCAGGCAGCTGTTGCTTGATGTTGCCGCTGCCCGCGATGAGGAGAGACGGAAAGGGCATGTGCGTGGACCGTTGCACGGTATTCCCATCGTGCTCAAGGACTGCTTCAGTACCGCTCCCGAGTTGGGCATGGGAACCACTGCGGGCTCGTGGGCCTTGGTGGATGCCAGAGCCAAGGCCAATTCTGCGCTTGCACAGCGACTCCTCGATCAGGGGCTCATCATCCTTGGCAAGACCAACATGACGGTACGTTCCCGCCTATTCTCAGCATACAAGGTTAATCTCAACCGAAGCTCATCCTCCCTCCAGGAGTTTGCAGGATTGAAGTCGTCCGCCATGACCCCCGGCTGGTCGGCTGTTGGTGGCCAAACGCTCTCGCCATACGTCGGAGCGATTGCTGAGGGCGAGACCATCCTCGGGCATTCGGTAAGCATTGAACCCATTCCATGTGCAATACTTGCTGCTGAACCAAACCTCCAAGAACCCAGGTGGCTCATCCACCGGCTCTGCCGTGGCCGTGGCCGCTGGCTTCAGCCCTCTCGCCATCGGTGCGGAGACGATCGGGTCCATCATCACCCCTGCCAACCGAGCAGCACTTTACGCCATCAAGCCAACAGTCGGCGTCCAGGACACTGGGGGTTCATTCGCCCTTACAGACTCGTTTGATAGTCCGGGGCCCATGACAAAGAGTGCCGAGGACGTCTTGCTCCTGACCGAGATTCTGCTTGGCAAGCAATTCGACCGCGGAGGACTGGCGAGTTGGGACGGAATGTCCGTTGGCTTTCTCGATCCCGAAGTCTGGAAGATGGGAGAGGAAACTTGCCGGCAGCACGCTGGAACAGCGGAGCAGATGGTGAGAGGACCAGACATGGCTTGAGAGGGCCACGGCTGATTTTGAATTTCACCCCCAGAGAGCCGATTACGAAGATGCCATTGGAAAGCTCAGTGCTACGCACGGCGCCATCAAGTATCCCGTTGACCTGGCGGACCTTGCCGAGTTAATGGTAGACGGACAGGATGCGATTATGCCCATTGCCTGTGAGTCCCCGGAGAGACGAGGCCATCGGATTAGACTGCTGACCACTTCCTTTTCAAGTTTGGGAATTCAAAAATGTCTGCATTCCCAGGTTTTTAGCGGAGTTTGATACCTGCCCAGTCGGCAACCTTGAAGACGTTGTCAAATTCAACCAACACAATCGAGAAAAGTGTCTTCCACCCCGTATGTCCTAACCCCTTTTTGTGTCGGATACTCAGCGACTGACTCTGCCTAGCATATACCGAGCAAGACGACCTCATCAAGGCGGTGCACAACACCGACGAAGCGCCACACATCGAACAACTGAAAGCTCGCCTTCGTGCTACCGCCCGCCGCATCCTCGAGGATGCCTTCGACAGCCAGGGGCTCAACATCATCGCCGCCCTCGCCGACTCCCCGCTCTGCGTCTACGCAGCAGCCGCAGGCTACCCCATCGCCACCGTCCCCCTCGGACAACTGCGCTACAACAACCGCCCCTTTGGTCTCTGCATGGTAGCCAAGGCAAACAACGAGGAGTTGCTCCTCCGTTTCATGGCAGCATGGGAAGCCTCCGCCATCTTCAACCGACCACTCCCAAACCTGTAAACACAAACCAGCCTCAACTCCACTGCTTCGGAACCCTCTCCACTCCCCAAACCTCCCTTGTTGCCCCTACACCGTGACAGTATGCACATACTTCACCTTCCCCCCCTCCACCCTTATCTCGTGACTATCCGGCAAACTCCCCAACGCATCAAAGCTACACAACACATCCACGCTCCCCACCACCTCATCAATCACATACCTCCGATCGCCATTATTCTTCGCACTGCCCCCCCTCGGCAGCGACGCCCCGCACGGCCGGGTATACTGGCTCCCCTCCACGCGTTCACAATCCGTCCCCCACGGAATCGAATCCGCCGCGTTCTTGTCCGTCCACATGTCCAGGTACGCGTCGCCGACCTTTTTCAGGAGATCCCGTCCCGGACGGGTGGAGGCGTCGGCGATGTCGGCCCAGGTCTCGTTGCGGATGTAGCCGAGTGTCTTGGGCGCGTTGAAGAAGAGGGAGCCAGTGGTTGCGGCGATGGTGTCGACCAAGGTGGTGTTGGCGGCGTCGCCGTCGGGGTGGCGGAGCTGCGTGGCGAGCACGTAGGGTTTGCTGCCGGCGGAGGAGATGATGAGGGTGTAGCTGGCGCAGGCGACGGTGTCGGCGGTGGAGCGGGAGAGGTCGATTTTGAGCGGGGCGGAGAAGACAGCGGCGGATTTGAGGGAGGAGGCTTTGTTGTTCTCGCGGTAGGTCGCGCTGGGGAAGGCGGCGCTGACGTTGCCGGCGGAGACGGCGGCTACGAAGTTGGCCGCTGTGGCGAGGAGGTCCGCGCGGGTGCAGCTTGCTGCGAGGGTGGTGGGGGTGGAGAGGAGGAGGAGGAGCGCGGAGGTTAGGGTTGGGGAAAACATGGTGGCGACGAGGGTTGGGGTTGGCGTGACTGGTGTGTTGAGCGGAAGGTTAGCTGTGGCAAGACGACATAGGAAGAGGACATGGCCAAGGGATATATAAATTGACGAGGATGAGCTGGTCCGGGGGGGGCAGACCCAGCCTTTTGCCGCGTGGACTGCCGTCGTGCTCTACAAGTGTGTCCCTCAGCGGGGGTTGCTCCGGCCCCCGCGATGAATGGTTCACCCCGTCGAGATAGATTGCTCGACTGTATTGCGGCAAAGAGCCAGATTTCGCGCCCTCATTTTAGCCAAGTCCCGGCCCGGGTATAATCCAGCGCAACCTGGCAGTTCCGCCAGCCCAGTACACCCAGCCCACTTGCTCCAACGAACACTGCTCCCAGCGGTAGCAACACCAGCACCGAGGGTGGGAAATATGCTTTTGGTTGACCCCCTGTGGGCAGGATCCAAGCCAGCGGCGGAGGCCCTGGGATCCCTCCTCGCCCGGGTGCTTTCTGTCCCTTGGATTGCACGCCTGCCGGACGACCCCGAGTTCTTGAATGGTGGGTAAAAGCCGCCAAGAAAACCAAGCCAAGGGAGCTACGAACGTTAGAGCGGTGTCCGTTATTGAAAACCACCACAGGTGGGGAAAGGACGGAGCGTAAGTAGATGTGCTGCTCACCTCGCCGCAAACCAGGACTGGCACTGCCGCCCTCAGAATAATCCCCTACGAGACGGGGGGTATTCACGGACACGCCACACCTTTCACAGAGGGCAGTCCTTTCTTAGCCCATGTCCTGCCAGTGGCGAAATACTGCAGGGTTGAAAATAGGGCGGTAGGTTACCGGCATTGCCTGATCGGTGCCGGGGTACACGGGCGCGGGGGGTGGCGGTGGCCGCTGCTGGGCTGGCAGGCCCCCTGGGTGCGCCGGCAGGAGACCGCCACCATGGAAATGGTTTGTATTAACGGTGTGGGCTGAGCCTTGCCCGCCGAGGTTGCCGTTTGTCCAGCCGGAACCGTTGGGTGCTAGTCCTGTTGGACCGCCGGTATGCCGATCGAGCATCGGGATGACGATCGGTCTGGTGAAATGTCCATCATGGGCTTGCCACTCCAGGTTCTGGGGTGCTTGGGGTGGCGGAAAGGTGTTCCTGGGGTGGGGTTGGTGCTGGTGGTGGAGCTGGGGTTGGTGGTGTTGGTGTTGGGGTTGATACTGGGGTTGGTGTTGGGGTTGATACTGGGGTTGGTGTTGGGGTTGATGCTGGGGTTGATGCTGGGGTTGATGGGGTTGATGCTGGGGCTGATGCTGGGGTTGATGCTGGGGTTGATGCTGGGGTTGGGCTTGTATCAGGGGGCGCAGGTAGGAGTTCTGGGAAGGGGAAAGCACAGAATTGCCGATGGCCGCAACGGACGCTGCTGGCAGCAACGTTCGTTGACGCTGTGCCCGCTGATCCCCATCGTCAAACAAGGTTCCGGACGACGGGCCCTGGGTGTCAGAGCTGTGGTTCCCCCTTCCCCGCTGGCGACGTGCCCTGATCGCACGCTTCTCTGGGTCGTGCGATGGCGCCAGATGGCGTGTGATCTCGTCCTCGAACCCTTTGAAGCCCTGGTTGAGGTTGTGCTCGAAGGTGGGGCGCATGGCTTCCTGGATTCGGGACGCCAGCTTCGCCACATCGATTTCCCAGGTGCCATACCCATGGTTTCCGAGCTCGGCAGCCAGATGACCCTGGAGGCAGCACATTGCCTTTTCCCATGCTTCCAGTGCGACGGGCCGAAGTTCCGCTGTCTCGGCTTGGATGCAAGATTCGTGCGCTGGAGACGCAAGGCGGGTCAGAGCCGAGCGGGCCAAGGGCTGCCCCAGATGATGGGCGAGGGGTGACTCACTCGATGATGGAACCCTGGTATCGCCGGGAAACAGGATATTCCACAGCTGTGTCCAGCTGCACACCTTTTCGTTATCCTTCCTCGAAATCAAGCGGTCCGCGACCTTTGGCGTGACGCCATCCTCAACATCCTCCGGCTCATCGTTTCGGGGTGGTGGCCGGACGGAGTTGCATATCTGCACCCCTGTGGACCGGCGGCGTGCATGCTCATCCAGAGCAGCCATGGACGGAAACCGCTTCGAGCATTGTATGCTACACGAAAGGTTGGGCAGAGGTTAGCGTGCTGTAGTTGTGGCAAGGAGGGAGATGGCAGGGCCAGGGTGGAGAAGGGGTGAAAAGGGGGTAGGAAGGCAAGCAAATAAGTTGCCGAGGTAGGAGACAGGAGGGTATTGGAGATATCACGAACCAGTCGAGGACTTTGCGCGGGTGATCACTTCTGACATGAGCTCTGTGAGCAATCGGTCAGCACATCAACCGAACCGCGCCGTGTCTGAATGACGCTGAAAGGGGTGGACCGACTTGAGAGAGCTCAAGTCCCTGAACTCCTTGGTGCACTGAGGATAGTCCCGGATGTTGAATCGTCGTTTGTTCCGCTTGCGATACGGGCAGCTCAATGGCCTACCCGGGGCCGGCTGGGCGCGTCTCCTGTTGGGATTGCTGCACTCGGTGCCATCTCCGTCTCTGCCATCTCCGTCCCCGTCGCCATCTTGGCCCTCCTCGCCGCCATTGTGCCCATAGCCATTCCCTTCGCCATTGTAAGCGGGCAGTCGGTAAGCGTCATCGCCACCGCCGCCGCCGCCGCCGTCGTCGTCGGTTCCTGGGACGTCGGCCGAATAGTCATCGTTCCCGTATGCGCAAATGTTGTTCGTTCCTGGCAGTCGGCTGCGGGTTGGTTGGTCACAAGTGGCATACTCCTGATCCACGGCGTGCTGCTCGGCCGCGTGGGATGCGACAGGCTGGAGCGCAAGACGTCGGAGTGCTCCACCGCCGACTTGTTGAGGGTGGATTGCATCGATCGAGGCTTTGGGCGACTTGGAGAGATGGGAGGCTGGAGTTTGATGGGTGTCCGTGAGGCGCAGACTGGAGAGAGCAGATTCCAGGAAACTGGTATTCAGGAACCGGCGTGTTGATGCACCGAGCGGCTGCCGCGGAATGGCAGCAGCCGAGCGCGCGTCCCAGGCATACTGGTGCTTCTCTCGGGGAGCCGTCGAGGGTGGGTTGAGAGCGTAGCGGGATTCAGGCGGGGATGCGGCCTCCGATGTCTGAAATGTGGGAAGGGGGAGAGCGCCACGAGGGTCTGCGGGGCGGAGAAGGGCAGAGAGGCGGGAGACGGCAGAGTAATGTTGGTCCAGAGGGCGCGGCTGGCGTCTTGGCTTAGCCAGAGATGGGTTGGACCGCGGGGACAAACGGCATGCCAAATGGGGAGGCGGGGTTGGGGCGGCTTCGAGGGTAAGCCCGAGGCGCGTTGGAACCGCAGAAAGGAGGTCCTGCTGCTGCCGCAACCTCTCCATGGCCGGCAAGTGGATGGCTTAGGGCGGGGGAGGGGGGAGGGGGTCGTCTCAGCCGTGGGATGGGCTGGACTCGTCAGGTCTCCTTGTGATCAATGGCCGGCAACAACCGAGCCGGTCTGGGGTGATGGGAACAGCATATTTAAAGGTCGAAAACGCCATCCTGACAACCTCCGGTGCATTCCAAATGCCCTCCCTCCCGAGCGGTTCACACCAGTTCCGGTAGCAGCTGTGCCCTGCGCCGGTTGTATTTCTCCCTCAGACAGAGGAAAAGGCTCGTCCAGCCGCCAGCCCCCGAGGCTGACCAGGCCTCGAAGTTGCATGTGGCACCGTAATCCAATTGGTTTCCTAAGGCTCGAGTGTATCCCGCAGGTCAGTAACCCGCACGCTCGGAGCCCTGTTGGTTCGGAAAGCTGGCGACTCACCTCGGTCATTGCCATTGCGCTGATGCGTTGCTGCCCAAGGTAAGGCAACCGGATGGCAATGATATCCAGAACAGGCAACCCGCATCAGCTCACCGACATTCTCACTCAACGGTTTGTTCATGGGCTCATACCGCAGCGGATCGTGGAAAGCAGCCACAACAGGCGGTCCATGCCACAGGATCGAGTCCCAAATGCTGCCGCCGATCGGGGTTACTGGCAGCAGCGGGCCGCTCGGAGGTGAGGGCCGCATTAGAAGACGAGTGTCGCGGGGTCGCTGCTGTGTAACACGAGCCCTGAGGGTGAGGCTCTGAAGTGAGGGACATACTGGACCAGACAGTTCGCCCGCGGCCCATGCACCGGGCTCCTCGGGGCGGGACAAGGCAGCCACCAACACCAGCGGATGGAGGGACGGCTGCTGGGATCATTGGAGCCCGCCATCAACCAAGCCAGGATCCAACGTTGGGGCGACGCCCAGCAGCAGCTGAGCCAGGCCGCTGTTGCCTGCCATTGCCCGCAGTTGTTGTCCACCGTTGCCTGGTGCTCGCTGGGTTGGTTGCCAGAAAGAGAAAAGAAGTGCCACGAGGCTGAGCCTGGGTCTGCGTCGGCTGCGTCGGTGTCGGTGATATGCGTCGGCGGGAGATCGACCACCAAAAGCAGGCAACAAGAGCGCAGGAGGGACCAATATCAATTGAACGGGGGCTGCTCAGGAGAGCTGTCCCGCGGAACGCCGGGCATGGAAATGGCCCATCTCGGCTTATTGCGGCCTGTGCTGGGACTCGGGCAGGGCTGCGCGGGAATCGAGGTCCAGGAAATCGAGGACGAGGGAATGCCAGGAGGTGCAGGAAGCAATCGGCTGGCTGGGAGGCGCGGCCTGGCTGCCTGCCTGCCTGCCCAGGCCAGTCACAGTGCGCAGTACAGTCCATGTCCCCGTTCGCACAGGCAGCCACACGGCCCGCACCCCACCCCAGCGGCGCAGGGCCGCAGGCCACCACTGGCTCCAGCTTCTGGGGGCAGGGATTCCGCGATGCTGCTTTTGGCGGCAGCTCCAGAACCGCGAACCGCAAACCGCAGACTTCCCGACCTGCAACCACCCTCGGGCCTCAACCAACATCCATCGCTCGCTCGTCAATGGAAAATGGCAGCCAACGACGGCCCGAAGCTGCTGTGGAACCCCGACAATGTCCGGGACGTGGCCGACTCGATCGGCATCTCGCTGGCCGACGAGCCGCTGCGCGTACTGGCCCAGGACGTCGAGTACCGCATCGGCCAGGTCATCGTCGAGGCCCTGCGCTTCATGCGCGCCGCCAACCGCACCACCCTGACCGTCCACGATGTCTCGCAGTCGCTGCGCGTCCTCGACGTCGAGCCGTTGTATGGCTATGAGTCCACCCGCCCCCTGCGCTACGGCGAGGCCAGCCTCGGCCCCGGCCAGCCGCTCTTCTACATCGACGACGAGGAGGTCGACTTTGAGAAGGTCATCAACGCCCCGCTGCCAAAGGTCCCGCGCGACATGAGCTTTACCGGTGCGTTTCCTCAATTGCCCATTCCCTTCCCCTCTGCCCGCTCGCCCGCCTGTCCGTCCCTGGCTGACCATGCCCCGTACCCCCCCACAGCCCACTGGCTTGCCGTCGAAGGCGTCCAGCCCTCCATTCCCCAGAACCCCACGACCGCCGAGACCTCGTCAAAAGACCTCCTGCCCAAGGGCCCCGGCGCGAACCCCGCCCTGGCCGCCCTCGCCGGCAACGACAACATCTCGTTCCGCCCGTCCGTCAAGCACGTCATCAGCAAGGAGCTCATCCTCTACTACGGCAAGATCCAGGCCGCCATCCTCGACGACGACCCGGACGAGGAGAAGACGCGCCTCCGCGAGGCCGCCCTGGAATCCGTCCGCTCCGACCCGGGCCTGCACCAGCTCCTCCCCTACTTCGTCACATTCATCACCAACCAGGTCACGCACCACCTCGACGACCTGTTCATCTTGCGCCAGATGATGGAGCTCGCCGAGGCCGTCATCCAGAACCCGAACCTGTTCCTCGACCCCTACGCGAGCGCGCTCTCCGCCCCCGTGCTCACCTGCCTCATGTCGCGCAAGCTCGGGGGCGGCGGGGCCGCCGCCGCAGCCGGGGACGACGGCGCCGACACCCTGCGCGAGCAGTACGGCCTCCGCCAGCTGGCCGCCAGTCTGCTCGAGATGATCGCGCGCAAGTACGGCGCGACCAACGCGCTGCTGCGCCCCAAGCTGACGCGCACGTGTCTGAAGCACTTCCTCGACCCGACCCGCCAGACGGCGGTCCTCTTCGGCGCCATCAGCGGCGTCGCAGCCGCCGGCGGGTCTGAAGCCGTTCGTGTCCTGGTCCTGCCCAACCTCAAGAGCTTCGACGCCGCGGTCCTGCAGCCGCTGCACGAGAAGGGCGCGGGGGCGGGCGAGCCGCACGCGATGGAGCTGGAGCTGCTGGTCGGGGGGATCATGAAGGCTGTCGAGAGCTTGGTCGGGGGATCGGGCATGCCGCTGGCCAACGGGGTCAACGGCGCGGATCTGTCGAGGGAGGGCGAGCAGGTGACCGAGTTCTTGGGCCCCGTCATCGGGCAGCGGGTTGCTAGGTTGGGGAACCACGCGCTGAACAGGGCGATTCTAGAGGTCCGGCATCTGGAATAGGATTTTGCGAGTCAGAATATTGGCGCTCTGGGTTGGGCAAGGGGGGTGGGTTGGGTCGGGTCAGCACGGCGTTGAGGAGTATATCCCGTCGTCCCTGTGAGGGATGCTTTGGTATTTGCTAAATTTATGACGGCTCAAGCGACGACGAGTTTGGGCTGGCAATTGTTGGTTGTAGTTTTCGGGACATGGGACATGGAGCATCCAAAAACGATAAATATCTCCATTTGCTTCGACCAAGCTCGGCCCCCCAAATGTGTGACAAAGAAACAGGTCCTCTCGGATTGTGATAGTCCATACACGATGTCCCTCCTTGTCTAAAACCCTTCCCTATCCCAATAATCGTCACACAGTTTTTTCCCCACCTCCACTCAGCTTCTCAGCAGCCGCAGTAACGCAACCCCCGCGTCCTCGGTCTGCTGGCCATGCTCCAACACCCCCTTCCTCCCCATCAACCACTGTAATAACCCCAGTTCCCTTCTCTCTTAAACAAAAAAGGCAAGGTACAACCCGCCCACAATCGAGGCACCCCACAGGTACCACCCAGTCTTGATGATCGTCTGCCTATGGAAGCCCACCGCCATATCAAACGTCAAATGCCTCACGCCATTAATAGCGTGGAACACAAACGGCCAGGCCGCGAGGAACTTGACAGCACCCTTGACGGCAAAGGGCAGCGCGCCAAACGCGGCCGCGAGCGACGCGCTCTCGAGGTGCCAGCCGAGCACCGGCGCGGCCAGGTACGCCGTCGCGAACACGTACAGGCTGCCGCTGAAGGCCGAGCCCGTGATGCGCTGCCACGCGGAGCCGCCGAAGTAGGTCTGCTGCTTGTCGTAGATCTCGAGGTGGGGGGACACGGGGCGCGCGAGGCGCTGCTTGGCGAGGATGGCGGCGCCGTCCGCGGGGCTGAGCTTCTCGGTCGCTACCGGCCTGGTGGGTGGGAGATGGAGGGGTTAGTGC
>FTEL01007352.1_pt1 | contig 12511 bp, 23 predicted proteins | sample 1658911 | NCBI WGS metagenome assembly FTEL01 (sample SAMEA3914869, study PRJEB12502) | metagenome | biome: forest; material: soil | place: USA | collected 2012-03-12 | depth 0.1 m
GAGGGTGTCTTGTAGTGATTGTCGGTGGCGCTGAGGTTGGCGGGCGCGGGGTTGGAGGGGTAGAGCGGGGGATTGGGACCAGCTGGGAGGAGGATGGTGGGGGAGGGCGGTGATGGTGGTTGTTGGCTGGTGGGTGAGGTAGGTGGTGGTGGTGGTGGTGGTGTTGCTGCGGGTGGTAGTGACTGGCTGCAGTGTGCGAGTGGGCGTTTGTATGCCTTTGGGGCTGTGGAGAGGCAATCCCTTGGGCCTGGCGCAAAAGGGTTTGCTGCCGGATCCGCGCGCAATGGAGGCATGGTGGTTTGGGGCCAGGGGAAGGGGGGCGGCTGAGAGCTGGATTTCCTGTCTGGTTTGCGTCGTGGTGATGGTGAGCCCTTGCGAGATGGTGGTCATGAGAGCCCGACATGCCACCATGGGAGGGCATCATCCCATGTGGTTGAGGTTGGGCCGGCGTCGGCGGGTTGGAGAATGGCGCTGGAGGTTGCTGAACTATCCCGTGCATTTGCGCCATGGGCACAAAACTGCCGGTCGAGTACATGGCGAAGGGGATGGCGTTCTGACCGGCCAAGGGCTTGAAAACATTGGCCACTGACGTAGCCGCCCCCGTGGTGTTCATCCCCAGGCCACCCATGATGTTGCCATCCCCAACAGGCACGCGGCTCGCATCAAACCCGGGCGTGTTCGTTGGGACACCATTGATGTCGAGACAGGATATGTCGTGGATAGTGACCGAGTTTTGCGAAGCCGGGGTTGACGTGGCTGGAGGTGCTGGATGAGCACTGCTCATGCAACCCTGGGGAGGCGGAAGGGATGTTTGTGGAGGATGCTCGGTGTGAGAAACATGTGAGGGTTCCAAGGCTTGCGGAAGTTGCTTTGGGGAGATGGCCTCCGAGACTCGAGGACGCTGCGAGGATGTTGCAGGGAGAGACTGCGGAAACTCAAAGTTGCGGAACACTGGGAGGGAGGCTCCTCGGTTTTCGACGGTTGGGCTTGGGATAGAAAGGCTGGAAGGACCCCCAGCTTGACCGGTGGCGCCCAAACTATGAAACCGATGGGCCAGAATGGTGTGGGAGGCAAGCATCTCGTGTTGCCCTGGGCTCGGGGTCTGTGCCAGCGGTGGCGGAGGTGGAGGCATGGGGCCTTGAGTGGCGGCCAGCAGCATGGCAGGTTTCTGCTCAGATATCCTCCTCTTCTTGACAGGGTTTGAAGAGACAAACTGGATGTCATCCTCAGAAGCAGGTCTTTTGGAAGGAGTGTCTTGGCTGAGTGATGGTTCAGGGTTGCTTGATGACAAGGCTGCGTCGGGTTGGACGGGCTGGTGCTGCTCAGGGGCTTCAGACATGGTGGCTCAAGGTGAAGGATCTCTGTTATGAGGGTCAAGTGGCAGGGGATGGAGAGAGAGAGTTGTTGGAAACATGATGAAGACGATGGGGAAGATGGGGCCTATATGCATCATCGCCTGGCAACTGGGCTGGAGACTGGAGGTACTGGGGACATCAAACAACGCGCCCACACACGCCAGGGGTGAAAGGGAAATAGTGTGCATATCACCAATGCTGAGCATTGAGCGATTCAGGGCAGTGAGCAAGGCATGGTCTGGGGAAGGGGGAAGGGAAAATCGGAGACAAGATGGTCAAACATGTTGATCAAAGGCGCGTGTGAGGGGAGCTCAAGCAGGGGACAGATGCCCGCTGCCGGAGGTGAACAAAGTGAGCTTCATTGAGAGATATCGGATCTACCAAAAAAAAAAAACGATTCAATTAGGACCAAAGAGAGTAACAAAACCTGAGGTGTTGATGTGGGTCTTGTGGTTGATGGTGGGGCTCTGGCAGCAATTCGTCGAGATTCGTCTGTGATTTATGCTGTTATCACAGACGAATCTCGATCTCGAAGTCGATAGAATCTTGAGTGTCGGTGCAATTCACTGGAAGCACTGGGACGCCAAACAAATGGAGCTGGGCCGCCAGCTGATGACAGGGTCTGTGTTCAACTCCGCTCAGCTGTCAACAGCTCTGCCCCACCTGCCTGGCTGCCCCCTGCAGCCTCAAGCTCCAACAGCGCGAGGCTGCGCTTCTGCCTTGCACCACGTCCAGCAACCCTGCCAACCCGCCAAACAACCCAACACTTCCTTCAAAACCAAACAGCTTCTCCCAGCAAGCAGCAACACCCGACTAAACAAACAAACCATCTCACCAAAGAGACTGACCGACTGGAACTTCGCCGCGGACAATAACACTCTGTCAGCACACAGCACAGCACCCCCTCACCATGGCGGACCAGCAGGCAGCCAACGAGCTGCTGTCAACCCAAAAGGCATCCGACTCGGGCTTGCAGGTCGTGCTGCACCCGCTGCCCATCCTCGAGATCTCCGACTTTATCGTCCGCGGATACCAGCGCGGCCTGAAGGGTGCCGTGGTTGGTGCCCTGCTGGGCCAGCAGAACGGCCGCGAGATCACCGTCGAGCACAGCTTCAGCTGCAAGTCGGCCAAGAATGCAGACGGCCTCTACGAGCTCGACAACGACTGGTTCAGGCAGCGCTTAGAGCAGAGTGCGTTCCATCTTCCACCTCCTGCACCTTTTATTCTGATCCCAGAACACCACCGCTGACACACATTCCCAGTGAAACTCGTCCACAAGAGCCCCGCCCTTGACCTCGTCGGATGGTACTCGCTCGTCGCCAAGACAGGGCCCGCCGCCCTGCACCTCCCCATCCACCGCCAGATCAGCGGCTTCAACGACTCGGCCGTGCTCCTCGGCTTCCACATCGAAGACATGCTGGCCCCGTCCGCCGGCGACCCTCTTCCCATCACAATATACGAGAGCAACATGGAGGCCGACGACGGCCGCGATGCCGATGGCGAGGACAAGGAGATGAAGGATGCCGAGGCCGCTACTAGCATGGTGCTTCGCTTCCGAAAGCTGCCCTACACCACAGAAACAGGCGAGGCCGAGATGATTGCCATGCAGTTCATCCGCGAGGGCGGCGCCAACGCCGCCGTCGACAGCGGCGAGAAGCAGATCCTTGAGCAGTTCGACAAAAAGGTGGCCGTCGACGACGGTAAGGGTAAGCGCCGAGCCGTCGCCTATGAGGAGAGCAGCAAGTCGAGGAAGGACACGGCCATCGCCAGCACATCAGCCACCGAACAAACTACCGACCCCGACGTCAACCTGACCCGCGCCGAGGCCGAGTACATGTCGGCCCTGCAGGCCAAATACAACGCCATCAACGTCATGAAGTCCCGTCTCGCCCTAGTCACTACCTACCTGCAGCGCCTCCCCCCCGCCTTCACGGCTGGCACCCAAACCACCTCCGAAGCTGCCGAGGCCGCCCTCGCCTCCAACAACCAGCACACTGTCCCCTCCAACACCATCCTGCGACACATCCAGGCCCTCGTCACCAACGCCGACCTCGTCGCCCCCGGCGCCGACCAGGGCGCCCTCTCCCTCGAGATCCAGCGCGAAACAAACGACGTCAACCTCATCTCCATGATCGCCTCCCTCACCGCCAGCGTCAACGAAGTCCGCGAGGCAGGCAAGAAACAATACATCGTCGAGGCGGCGCGGATCAGCCGCCGCGGACAGGGCGGCGGGGCGGGCACCGCAGCCTTCGACGCCACCCTCGCCATGATGGAGTACGCCAACGGCGCCCCGATGTCCGCGGCCACCGCAGACTATTAGCGTCAGCTACGAGAGATCGCGATGGGGAAGCACATAGAGCCGGAGACTTCGAGGGGACGGGCGCTGCCGATGCGGCGGGGGAGGGGGGGAAACCGATACGGGCGGGGAAACCCGTGGGGTCGGGCGGCCGCGCCCCCGCCGGAGGGCCCGTTGCCCCCTATTCCTGCGCGCGGGGTTCCTTCAGGTCGGGGGGGGTCGCTCACCCGGGGAAGTCGTGGATCCCGAGGAGGATATTCACCTCGGGGCTCTTCCTCGCCTCGGGGTTCGCCTTCGCCTCGGGGAGGGCCGTCACCTCGGGGCGGCCCTTCAACCGAGGAGGTTCCCTGAGCGTGGATTAGGCTAATCAACGTGGTCTTTGGGGCGCGGTCCACCAGCAACAGGCTCATTCTGGCGACTCGGGTTTCTGCGGGAGTCCACACCGGTGAGGGGCAAGTGGGTGGTGGTGGTCTGGCTGATGATTATGATCATGACAAGGATGGCTGGAAGGAAGGGAATGGAATGGAATGGAGTTGTTGCATCATCATCACACGGACGGCGTGAAGGTGACATTATGCTTGCTTTGTTGTTTGCTTTCGATTGATAGGCGTTAGAGAGACGGTGTGGGCTGGGCAGGCAAGAGCGAGCTTTGTAGTCTCACAATAAGAGGTTGTTGACAGGAGAGAGGTGGTGGATAGAGGCACAACCACTTACTTGTCAATTCGGGCTCATGATAAGAGAATATGACGGGCTCATTATTGCTGCTGCTGAATATCCTGTCAGTTGGCCTTGCTCGATGAAAACCCAAGCTTTCTCTCAACTTCGTTGGCTCGGCGGCAGCTTTCATATGGATACCAACCACTCAAGAGCAAAGTCTGGCAAGGCAACTGAGGCAAGAGAAAAGCGATAGAAACCAAACATTCAAGGCCAGCCCATTGTCTATCTCCCAGTATCTCGCGCTCTAAAACAAACCAAAAGAAACGAAACACACAAATCAACATCAAACACCGACCAACCCACCCATAGTTATCCAAATTACCCACATCTTGTCGTCAACCCAAAGTCCAATCCCAAGCCAAACAACCCTCACTCCGATCCCTCCATCCGTCTATGTTACTTGAGTCACACACATTAAAGACACACACATCAGTAAAGAAAGAACATAAAAGGACAACAGACACTCCCAAGGGAGAAAGGGAAGGGAAAGAAAGCAGCAACTCCGCTCCGTCAGGGGGTATCCGTCCATATCCGTCCATCCCTCCATCCTTCTTTCCATCGGCATCTCAACCCGCCACCTCCTTCTAAGCCTCAATAACAACCTTCAACACCAATCTCCCCTCGCCATCAACCGTCTTACTCGCCAACTCAAACGCCCTCCTCGCACTCTCCAACCCCTTAAACCGATGCGTGACCATTTCGTCGAGCGACGGCAATATACTGCTGCCCCCATTCTTGATGGCCTGTTCCCTCGCGCACAGCAATCTGATCCCGGTGGCATAGGTATTCGCATACCTGAAGATGCCCAGGATATCAATTTCCCTCAGATGTGCGACCGACATCGGGATGGTTTGGACAGGTGTGCCCATGCCGACCATGATCACCTTCCCGCCGGCGCGGGTCGCGTAGAGCGAGGTGTGCATGCAGACTTCTTTGCCAGTGCATTCAAAGGTGACGTCGACGCCGTCGTCTTCGAAGTCGTCGAGGAAGGCGGCGGGGGCGGAGGTGAGGGAGAGCATGTCCGCCGCGAGGGCCTTGGCGTAGTCAAATTGGCTCGAGATGGAGAGCGTGCTGGCGGGGGTCAAGACGCCATCGACGAGGGGGGTGGAGGTGCCAGAGGAGGAGGGGCTTGTGGAGGAGCTGCTGCTGGTGGAGTTCCCGGCGCTGCCGTTGTAGAGAGAGGAGCAGGAGGACGAGGTGTGCAGAGGCTGCGGGACGACGTAGCCGTGCGTGGCGAAGCCTTTCGCGATGGCAAAGTCGACGCGGCCCTGGTCGACGTCGGCGATGGTGACAGTCGAGCAGCCCGACTGCCGGGCCATGGCGGCGGTGAGCAGGCCGACGGCGCCGGCGCCGATGACCAGGGCTGTTGAGCCCGGGGTGGGTTGAGCCCGGTTGACGGCGTGGATGGCGACGGACAGCGGCTCGAGGAGGGCGGCGGCGTCGAACGAGATGCTGTCGGGCAATCTGTGGCGCGGTCAGTCTTGGCTCTGGCTGTGTGACGCCGCCAGGATCCGGCAGCAGCGAGACATACTTGTGACACCACACGGCAGGGTGGTTGATGCGCTCCTGTAATGTGCCCTGGAAGTGCGGCACTGATTTGGCGCTACTCCTGAACCTCATGCGTTTGCACAGGTTATACCTGCCGCGGCGGCAAATACCGCACTCGCCGCAGGGGATGCCGACCTCGAGGGCGACGCGGTCGCCGATGCTGAAGCCCGTGACCTGGGGCCCGATGGCGACGACGGTGCCCGACGACTCGTGGCCGAGCGACAGCGGCATGCAGGCGCAGAGGTCGCCATTGGCAAACTTCTTGTAGTAGCTAACATCGGATCCGCAGATGCCTGTTGTGTGGACGGCAATCTGAAGTTCGCCGATGCTGGGGTCCTCGATGCTCCGCCGCTCCTGAGGTCGGGGCAGTGGTGGTTAGTTGTGGCGTTCAGGGGCCAAGGGCGTGTAAGCCCTCATGGATTGGAGAGCGTGGGAGGGCGTGGGGGCACCCGGGACCTGGGACCAGGCCCTGTGTAACACAGAAAAGGGATCTGAGATCGGCCCAGCCTTCGAGAAGAGGGAGGGGGCAGGGGATCGTAGGGGGGCAAGGATGACAGCAAAGGGAGAGTTTCACGCACCATGCGGAGGTCACGGGGTCCATGGAGGACCGAAGCATTAATGGTCGAAGCTTTTGAGGCGGCGGGTAGGTGCATTGGCGCCGGCTCGCCTGTTGCGGAGGGCGCCATCTCGATCGGGCGACGGTTAAGTGGGATGGAGTGGGATGAGGCGTGGGATAGGGCGAATGGGCGAGGCTTGGCCAGGTTCCCCGTGGGGTGCGTAGGGCGCAGCTCGAGTCAGAAGAAGGTGCGGCTCTTTCTCGACGGCGGCGGCGGCGCGGGATGTGGGAGCAAGAGGGTGTAGAGCGTTCAGGGTCGTGTGGAATGGAGAAAGGGGTGGTGGCGAGGGCCCAGTCTGGTGAGCTGGTGGTTTAATAAATCTTTTGTGAGCCGGGCAGCTCAGCAGTCGCAGAGACGTGTCGTCGAGACGAGCGAGAGCGAGAGCGAGAGCGGGAGAGGGACGGAGAGAGAGAGAGAGAGATGCTCAAGAGACCAGAGGGAGCAGAGCATCGGCCCAGGAAGCACCCCCACTCTTAAGTATACTAACGACGGTCTGGCAGCTCATGATATGAGCCGTTGACGTGCTGCTATGTGTCAATCCCTGGGGCGCATTGCCCAGGGGGCCGGCGAGACCAGGCGCAGGAAGCGTGCGTGGAGCGTACAGACGTCAATGGGGTGCAAGGACCGGGAGTGGAGGTGTCGAGGGCTTGCTTGCGCTCTGGAGCCAGCATGCGCCGAGCCGGCCTCGCCAGTCAGGTATCGACGAGTTATCTCTGTGCGAAGGCAAGACGCTCGGCACGATGCGCTCCATAGGGGGGCCCCGACAATCTCGGGAGAACATGAAGCAGGTTAGTGTGAGGCCAATCTTCGGCTCGAGCACCCACCACCCATGTCCTATCGAACTTGGGCGGGAGATCGCGACATCCCATCCAGTTCCAGCCAGCCAGCGAGCCGGGCATGGGCTATGGGATGGGCCATCGGACGGGTATGGCGTGGCATGGATGGACGGAGCCAGGAGCAGGCCCCCTCCCCGTCCCCCTTCTCCCCTCCCCCTTCAGCCGGAGCCGGAGCGGGTGCAGGGCCTGCAAGGCGAAGAGGACGCAATCGGGGGCTGTGAGTGGTTGCAGGGCACGAAACCGCACCGGTTTGGGCCAGTCTGGGTGCGATGCGAGAGCACTGGGGCGAGGGCCATTCCTGTCTGGGGTGTGTCGAGCCGTGCGTGCGCCGTCGAGATGGCAAACGGCGCCAGAGAAATTGGGTGCTTCTCCAACAGAAGCTGCACGGGAGGGACAGCCGGCTTCCATGCAGCAGGCCATGCAGGTGGTGGTGGGTACCTCCTAGCCGGTTGGGGCACATCGTGGGAGGGGCGTGGACGTGGGTGCAGCCGTGGCATCCATGGCATCCATGACACCCATGGCAGGGTGGTACGGAGGAGGGGCTTTCGCAAGGCGGGCGTGCTCAGACCACAGACCACGGTGTGGGCGTCAATCTCAGCCGTCCGTTGACGGCCAGGGACGGCAGCGAATGGGTGTTTCTGTTGCGAGCACGCCATCAACTCGATCAACTGGATCTGCCGTGGTCAACGAGCCAGCCGTGGGCCGTGGACCGTGGAAGTGCATCATCCCATGGCGGCATCGTCGGACAGCCAGCAGTTGCCCCCGGCCTCAAGCGACGCTACACAAGTTGCCGGTGTTGCGAGGACTCGGGGCCAGGGCAGGCAGGGACGTAGGAAAGGGTGGGAAACCAGGAGAAGGGGTGTGGTGGTGGTGGTGGTGGTGCTGATGCTGCGGCTGCTGCTTGATGCATCGCAGCGTTTCTGGTTGTCTGCCGCTTTCACCCGGTCCGTCCGCCCTGAGGGTGGTGTCTGGGAGGGTTGTAGGATCGCACCAAGCACATACATAGTAGGTATCTAGGGCGTGCCGTGGTGGATGGGTGGAATCTGGATGGATGGATGGGGGAACGTGAAAACCCACCGATGGGCGGTTGGTGGAAATGGAGGAACGTCGAGATCCAGGAACACGAGCAGGGGTCGAGAAAGTGTCGAGGAGCGTGTGGGGTCGAGAATTCGATGCTGGCTGTGGGCGAGCGAGCAGGGGCAAGGGTTAGGGCAGGGGGTCAAGAAAAAAGTTTATCGCGGTGAGAGAACGGCGAAGGAAAGAACCCCAGGCAGCAGCAAGCTCATGGGCAGCAGAGAGGGCAACAGCGAGGCAAGGAAGGGATGGTGGAAGGCACTGGGCATCGTCCAGGCACTTTCCCCTCTTCTGCCTCCAATCTCGTCCCCTCCTCCATCGTTCGTCCCATGCATGCCTTCCCCCCCTCCCTGTAACTCCCCCTCCCTCTCTCCTCTACCTCCTCCGCATCAATTGCAGACCAATAGCCCCCAAAAAATGACAGCTCGCTTCGCGGCACCTGGAGTAACCCACACCGTCCATGGGATGAGCTTGGCCACCAAGGGCGAGTTCCCCGTTTGCCTGTGGCACACACACACATACACACCACACCACCACACCACCACCGCACATGCCATCCTGTGCGACGGGTTCGTCTCCGCACAGAACCCTGCCGAGTGCAACCCCGTTGCTGACTCCGGGCTACGAGTACGTGGTGTGCGATGCTCTGGATGCTCTGGATGCTCCGGATCCTGGTGGTGGCAACCATTGCCGCTCCACGGAGAACAAGTTGGTGGTCCTCGGTCCGCTTCTCGACAGCACAATCAATCCACTGGCAGATATTCTCCTCTTTCACATGGAAGAACTGGCCTGCCCAACGGCAGCTCCCCTGACATCTCCAACTCGCAAACCCCACCAGTTGCTTGCTACCCCAGCTCCAAGCACAAGCACTAGCTCAAGCACTAACACAAGCACAAGCACAGGCCAGGGTCGTTGATCAAACGGCCCGGTAGCGCCCGAGCCAGCAGATGGACCCCCGACTGGCGACCGCTCATCCACAATCCGCCGAGGCATGGTTTCGAACGGGGATCTGGCGTGGCGGATTTCCCGACGGGCGCCCTTGCGACGACTGACCCCCAATCCTACCGTCAAAAATAACCACCCCTTCGCCGGCCTGTCAAGCTGGGCCCGGGCCATCGACCAGTTCTCCCATTTTGCCGGTCCTATGGCGAGCGCACATGGCAGTGGCACCAGGCCCAGGGACATCGACGTTCCGCACACACGAAACGGAGGGACCACCTCCACGCCCAGCACCCAAAGCAGAGGTCCTCGCAATCGCCGTATTCGAGTGGGCCACGGCCGGCATGGCACGAACCATCCCCCAGCGGAAACGCCGCCTCGGGACGGTGCAGAAGCCTTCCGGAAGATTGGGAATACGACGGTAGCTGCGTGCCCTGTCCTGGTCAGTCCTGGTCCGCCCAAGCAAGCCCAATTCCAGTGCACAGCGCGCAGTAGCACCGAGGTGAGCCGGTGTGCATGCAAACCGGCCATTTGTCGATTCCTTATCAAGATGCCCCTGGAGGCTGTCGACGTCGCGGCTGGTGATTACCGGTCCAGCGCATCGAGCCGCTGATAACAGGACGCCGCCATGTGTGGCGCCGTATCAGATGCAGCGGACTTCCGACAACGATCCGCTGGTCGTCGGATGCTTGCTTCCTGTCGTGCGACTTCGTACCTGTCGTGCTCCGTCGCCGAGGGGAGGAGGTCGACGGCGGCCAGGTTGGAGAAAATTGGGGCTTGGACAGGGGGGCCCGGATAGGCCAGGTTGGATGGCGGCTCAAGAAGAAAAAGCAACAAGAAGCGCGCCAGCCCCACGATTCCATCATGCCGTCAGCGCCAATCTGCCAGGGCCGGTGTGGGGCCGCTAGGGTTCTCGGGCCAGCAATGGTGGCCTCCAACTTGGACTCCCCAGCACGTTTTGGTCCTGGCCAAGCAGGTTCACTGGGCACCATCGCGCCTCGTCGTCTGCCGCGTCTTGTGCCGGCTTGCAAGCTCGACACGCCAACGCGATGCCGTGCCGCGTCCCAGGGAGTCTCAATCTGGAAATCCGAGACTCGTCACAGACTCGACCAGGCCGGCAGGTATCTGTCTCGTCGGTTTACGGACGGACGGACGGACGGACGAGGTTCCCAAGTTGGACGCAGCTCAGCTGGAGAGCCAATCCTGGCGGTGACTGAGCACACACGTCGACTTGCAGGACCGCCGACCGGCCCCTGGATCTCGCTCCATCTCCGCCCCCGGGAGTTTCAAGCCTGGCAACCTGCTCCGCCGCTCCCGGAAACCCCGGGCATGATTCCCCAACAGAGAAGAAGGGGGTGTTCGTTCCCAGAGAAGCGTTGACGCGGCTGAATTCGGAATGGCAGGGATGTTCGCGATCGACATGGGGCGAGTTGGCAGCCAGTTTTGCCTGCACCACTCGACCCCGACCCGAGACATCATCGAGATATCAAACCTGGCCGAGGCTTGCGAGGACCTTCGCCCGGCTCTGGCAGACAACGTCACCCTCCGCCGGTTTTCTTCCGCCGTCACCCGAAGAAGGGCGGTCTGATATCATGACCTGTCGCTCTCACCCAGCATTGCGACATTGCGATCCCAGGCACGGGCCCTCCACCCTTCCTTCCCCGGCCAGCAGCTCGGGGACGCAAGGCTGCGCAGGGGCAACAAAAAACCTGCATGACCCCCCGCAGCGGTTTCCCACCACCCGCAGCTTCCCATTCCGGCGCTTGCGCGTTTGGCGAGCTCGCCTCGGGACGTGAACCGGGGTGGCGATGTCGCAAGACGGAAAGCTTGTCTACCGATGCGATGGAGACGAGGCGGTGAGCCTGCAGGTCGGCGGCGGGCGGCCTGGCCGCGGCCACCCCCCATCCGGCACGGGGCAAGTATTGGATGATTGCATAGGTGTCGAGTGCGTGCGCGAGACGATCTCGCAGGGCGGGCGGACAGACGACGGCGGAGGAGAGAACCCTGACGGCTGGTACATATTGGCCAACTTGTCGGCGTCTGGAAACTGACTCGCACGCACGCACGCACGCACTAGTTTTGCTCCGGACCCTCCCCCTCCCCGACCCCCACGACGGGACGGCCCTGCCGGATGCCGAGCCGTCTGGGGGGCATAGGTGGGGGACAGGCCGGGGACCGTGCCGAGCTGGAGACGGGCGGAGGAAACGCGGAGTAACGAGCCAGGTCCGGGGGGCATTACCCCGGAGCCGACGTATCAGGGGAAGAAGCATCCAGGCCAGGATAGGGCAAGGACGTGGGGATCCTGCTCTTCTGGAACAAGGACTGCGGTGAGGACGGGACTGGATGGGGGGTGTCTGGCAGATAAGCACTTGCTGGCGTATCGCAAGACTCGCCCGCTCAGGGTCAGTGGCAGGTGAGTATGGTTCGAGGTGACCGTGAACTATTAGCCCCTTGCATCGACCATCACCCAGCCCACAGCATGTAGCTGAGTCCTTCCTCTCGCGGACAACCCAGGACCGGTAGACCAAACAATACATTCTCAGCCCGCTCCAAACACCATTGATACATGAAACAGGCATGCATGAGCCGTCTGCTGCCGCGTCCAACACAGAACCATTCTCGAAAAGCATGGGAGCTGAAAAGAGGAGTACAGAGCAGCAACGCAAACGAAAGGCAACTTGACGCGAACGCAACGCACCGACGCCTGCATCCATCCGCATCCAGCGCCGTGCTTATGGCCAGCCTGGAGCGTAACCGTACAGTAGAGAGTAGACAGAACACTGAACACACCCATCATCAATCACCCACCCGTTATACATGATGATTGATGCCCCTAAACAACCGCCCCCTCCATCGTGCTCGTCCCCGACTGAACCTCACACCTGCCAGCTCCCAACTCAACCTCCTCATTTGCTTGCCTTCCAGAATTACCCCCCTCGCCAACCCACTTCCCCTTCGGCACCACACTTCGACTTGTCATCCCACCCGCTCAACCCATCCCCTGTGTCCTGTCCCTCCATCAACCACCGCAAAGCCCAAACACACCTACTAAAACGTGCTCGCAGCAAGCCGACTTGCCGCATTCCTCGCATCCACCCGATCCTCATCATCCTCCTCAACCCCCAACCC
>FTEL01009975.1_pt1 | contig 12509 bp, 10 predicted proteins | sample 1658911 | NCBI WGS metagenome assembly FTEL01 (sample SAMEA3914869, study PRJEB12502) | metagenome | biome: forest; material: soil | place: USA | collected 2012-03-12 | depth 0.1 m
GCCCGTTGGCGATGCGAGGCGACAGTGAGCCTGTTGCCGTTGCAGTACCGCTCCAACGGCCGGAACTCTATCCTCCTCGCTGACGCATCAGTTATAAACGGGCGTTACCTGCCCAGTTCTTCTCGGTTCCGGGGGTGGCTCGGAGGCATCAAGACCGCCCATATAAGCAAACCGGATCCCTCGCTCTGGGATTGTGCCCATCTCCACCAGTTGTCGCCCAGACTTCCCAGTGCTACACCGTACAATAGTACACGCACAGCCAAGAGTCCAAGACAACCTCAAACTCACTGCCAACACCGCTCCAAGTATTCACAATGAAGGGCTTTCTTGGCGTAGCCGCCCTCTCGCTGGCCATCAGCGAGGCCTCGGCGCATTACATCTTTCAGCAGCTCACAGCGGCAGGGACCCAGTACCCTGTATACCAGTACATTCGCAAAAACAGCAACTTCAACGAGCCAGTGACGGACTTGGCCGATCCTAACTTGCGATGCAACGTCTGGGATAACTCGGCGACTCAAACCTTGACGGTCAAGGCCGGCGACTCGTTCACCTTCACCCTGGACACCCCTGTCTACCACCAAGGCCCGGTCTCGATGTGAGTTGCGAACTAAGGCTGAGTAGAGTTCGAGGGCCTGACTCACAGTCAATAGTTACATGTCCAAGGCTCCGGGTGCTGCTGCCGACTACGACGGTAGCGGCGGTTGGTTCAAGATCAAGGATTGGGGTACGTACTTCAACTCCAAGCTTCTCCTCCCAATACGATGCATGTTAACCACTGACAATTCCAGGCCCGGTGTTCAGCGGTGGCACCTCGACCTGGACCCTGGCGGGTAAGTCTTGTCTTCAAGTCTCCTACTCCCCTGCACCCCTGACTAACCCTTTGATCAGGCAGCTATAGCGGCGTCATCCCGACCTGCATTCCCAACGGCGACTACCTCCTCCGTATCCAGTCCCTGGGCATCCACAACCCCTACCCGGCCGGCATCCCGCAGTTCTACATCTCCTGCGCCCAGATCACCGTAACCGGCGGTGGCAGCGCCAGCCCCGGCCCGACCGTCGCCATCCCAGGCGCTTTCAAGGTGACCGACCCAGGCTACACCGTTAACGTAAGACAACCCTGTCCCCCCAGCCGGTCAGACCCCAAAGCATGACCCTAACCACCAAACAAACCAGATCTACACCAACTTCAACAACTACACCATCCCCGGCCCCGCCGTCTTCGAGTGCGGCTCCCAGCCCCCGGCCAGCAGCGCCTCGCCGGTCCAGTCCACCACCTCCAAGCCCGCGTCGACCAGCTCCACCAAGCCCGCGTCAACCAGCACGACCACGACCAAGCCCCCCTCCACGACCCTGTCGACCTCCACCACGACCGCCAAGACCTCGACGACCTCGTCGCCGTCGACCGGTGGGTGCACCACTGCCAAGTGTAAGTCTTCATTTGAACCCTCCACGAAGCAGAGGGACGGCATAATGGACTGACAAAAACACAGACGGCCAATGCGGTGGCAACGGGTACACCGGGTGCACGGTGTGCGCGTCGGGATCGACTTGCCAGAAGAGCAACGACTATTACTCGCAGTGCTTGTAAAGAGAAGGACAGATAGGTTGCTTTGACCTGCCAGCTGTTGGCTGGCCCGTCAGGGGTATCTATTAAGATGCACCCGCGGTAAGGGACCTCAGTGGAAGAGTGGATGGGCAAAGGTGAGAAGGGAAGGGAGACGAGAAGAGGGAGGGGATTGACTTCTTTGCACATACTTTACGCTTTGACAGCACAGTACATATCCTCTGGAATGCCAGAAGTTGCATTCTGACAGTGCATCAAGGCTTGGTGGCGTGCATGAGACAAGATGTTTGCAAGTGCCAAGTTGTTGCGGGTGGGATGAGTGGATTATAGGACAGTTCGTCCTCGGGGATTAATGTAGTGGTGTACTCCGTATGTCTGAGACATTGCATGGAAACCTGCCAGCCGCTCAAGACGCCTCTATGCCTTTAGCCAAAACCAAATGATCGTACCCAAAAGAAACCGCTCATCACACGTTCTTCACTCCCCATCCCTGGTACTCCGACACGCCCTCTCCAACGTCTTCAACCACTTGCCCGGCAACGCCACATGCGTGTTCTTGAGGTGCTGTCGGAAGTTGTCGGCGCGATAAAACTTCTTATTCCGATCACACTCGCCAATCTTGTGCACCGACTCAACGTGCGCGACGAGCTCGTCGCGGTTGGGCTCCGTCTGGCCGTCCTTGCGCGCAAACTCGCCGCCGCACAGCCCGCACACATCCCACACCATGCCATGGTACGTCTGCTGGTGATAGGCGTGCAGCGGGTCCTCGAGGGCCTTGCACGACCAAAAGTCGGATTTGAGGTGGATCGCGTTGATGTGCCGCTCGGCTTCGGTGGGAGACTTGAACCGCTTCTTGCACTTTGTGCAGGGGTGGGGTTTTTCGGCTTCATGGAGGCTAGTTGGGGTGTCAGAAGGTGTGTCAGTCAGCATTGAGGGACAAGGGAAACATACGTCAGCTCGTCGGCCGTGTGAAAGTGCCGTGGCGTCCGAGGACAGCAGTTGCAGACGAACGCCGGCTCAGGGCCGGGCCCTGTCCCTTCCTTCTTGGCACAGCTCTCGGCCATAATCTGGTCGAGCGACTGCGACGAACCGTTGTTGTGGTGAGCCGCGAACAAGGCCGTTGGATTGATAGTCCCGGCATCCAACGACCTGTCCCCGTTCAAGTCTACCACGCTCCCCGAGAACGACACCCCCGCAAAGATGGACGACTCGTACAAGCTCGTCATGTCGGTCGACATGGTCCGGGCCAGGCTGTCCGAGCTGAGGTTCGAGAACTTGGTAGAGGGCTGTGTTGAGTAACGGCTGTCGAATGAGTCCCTGTTGCTCCGGCCGAAGGGGGACCGGAGCAAGGCCAGGTTCCCCTCGAGCGAACTGGGGCTCGGAGACAGCGGTGATCCAGCGCTCCAGGCGGAGGATGGAGACGCTAGAGTCATGGGAGACCTCGGCATCGCCGCCCCGAGATAATTTAGCCCTGACTCGGAGAAGTCAAGTGAGCCGATCTGAAGCAGCCGCCTGAGGAACTGATAGGGGGTCCTGATGCCGGCTTCGGGCCATTTGTCCACCTCGCATGCCACCCTGGCGGAGGAGTGGTGAAGCTCGGGAACTGAGGTCTCGGGAATGACAGAATTGTCTGTCAAGGCATATTGAAGTCTGCCGTCGAGCAACGGGTCGTATTTGGCTGATGCAGCTGTGAACAGAATGGCGGGCAGATGCAAGTACTGGGTGGTTGTGAGATCCTCGGCAGCGACCTCGTCGGGGCATTGGAAACGGAGCTGCTTCTCGATGATGATGATGGCGTGCCGCACGTAACTCTGGATGTAGATACTGTAGAATGTCGACAGCCACCATCTCCTATCCCGCATGTTCTCCTTGTTAAATATGACAGATGACAACTCATCAACGTAGGCCGCGAGTTCGGAACGCAGGTTATGAATGCATTGAACTTCACAATGACCACCACCGCAGTCCTCATGGGCCCCACGGGACAGGAGATTGGCCGTGTGAAGGCGCAGCACTTCGAGGCAGTGTCTGAAACAGACCATGGAAAGAATCACCAGCGACGTCTGCCATGTCGTTAGCAGCAGCAGCAACCGCCTGGCAACAAGCGCATCAACTTACCTGGCCAACTTCGGACTCGTAAATGCCAGCCGTCTCCAGCATGGCGATGAAGCTCTCCCAGGACCTGATCTCGAGCGAAGGCAGAACCGTATGGTTCTCGGCAAGCTCCCAGGCAATGATGGCAATCAACTCGGTGTAGGTAAACGTCCTGCCTCGGGAGGAATAGCTTCTCTGGAGAGAGATGCGGTCTCGGTATTGTCCGGCTTCGATGAAACCGAAGAAGCCTGTCTGGAGGGACGGCTCTGTGATGGAGAGCTTGCAGGATGCGCCTTCAAGGACGGCTTTCATGTCAGCCAGCCGCTGGCTCTCGGCAGAGAGCAGACACCGCTCAGCAACGTCCACCGAGGGGCACCGCCGTGTCGGGGCCGAAGTCCCGACTCCGCGCTGCTGCGGCTGCTTCGGCCCGGGGCAGATCAGCTGGGGCGAAATCGCTTCGCGAAGAGGCCCGCGTCGGCAGCCGATCAAAGGCCAAAGAGGTGCGTCTTCGCCGGGATGAGGCATCGGGACGCTCTGTAGACAGCATCTGCACGTGCTACCGGGGTCACACTACAGGAGGTATTAGCTTTGTACTCGCAAGACACAGGTGTCAGGGGTAGAGAAGTCGCACTTTACGGCGAAGGACTTTGCACCTCCAGCAAGCACCGCCAGCCGCTTCTAAGGCCTTCATATCCCGCCGGCCATTCTCAGTCAGGGGTCCCCGACGGCCACCCTTGGCGATGGATGTCTTGAGGGTGGAGACATGCTTGCTAATTGAGTCGGTGATGCGTTCGCTACGACTGGGGCGGCGGACGAGATGTTGGTCCTTCACATCCTTCATGACCACATCTGTCAGGGCCACCTGGGGCTGCTGTGGGCCCGGCCCATGAGTGGGGTCCGAGGGGATGTCAAGAGCCCGAAACTCGGGGACGGCGGGGAGGCCTGGCAGGCAGAGAGTCGAATCAAGTTCGGTAGAGGAACGAGGAAGCGAGGACGAGACGCGGCGCGGTGAGATCTGGGGTACTGAAGCAACCTGGGCCGGGCCGAGGCGAGCCATCGACACCTCGCGGCTCCTCACGTCATGGTTGTAACCCAGCCCCAGCTCCATGGCGAAGGCGTGCAGAACGACAGCCTTGGACGGATCACAGTTCTTGAACCTGATCTCATCTCCAGCCCAGCCCTTGGACAAGAGCGACAGCTGCCTCCGTAGCCGCTGGCGGGCGATGCCGTTCTCGTCCTGCGCCCCGCTGTCGAGGAGTTTTGCGTCGTCGGATCCGGCCTCAGAGCGAGCCACCGAGAACATTGTGTGTGTGGGCGAAGGCTGCACCGGCTGGATTTGTGGCACGCTGCTGATGCTGTGAGATGACAACACGGGCAACTGGCCGTTGTAGGGGCCAGTCGGCAACATGCCTTCATCCTCGGCAAAGAGGAAGTCCGCGGGCATGGCGGTCATGGGAATCGGGGGGCAGTAATTGATGTTCATGTCCGTCTCTAGGTGGCCTGACGGGTCCATGTCGCCCGCCCACAAGGCAGCGTCGAAGTCGAGGTCGAGGTCCATGGGGTCTCCAAGCGGTTGGGAAGCGGCCGCATCGTGGCCGGCGGCGGCCAACTCTCCGTGGTATGTGGCGGAATGGAACGGATGGAAGGGCTCATGGCCGCTCGCTGCGTCCAAGCCGAGGCCCGGGGGGCCAGCAGCGTGGAAGGTCGCGTCTGTGAGCGAGTCAGCGTGCACCACCACGACCACCACGACCACCACGGCGGATTTGAAGCTGAGATGCCCGTGTGCTCATGCGCTCATGCGCTCGTGTGCTCTCGCTTGCTCTCGCGTGGGCTCGTCAGGGTCCTGCCTTACCCATCATTTCAGGACGCAGGGCCCGGATCGGGCCGTTCTGCGCTGTCGGCGTCGCAGAGCAGAAGTGGGGTAGGCCGGCAGGACAGCGCGTCCGACCTGTCCGAACTCGAATCCACTGCCACGAGGAGAGCGGAGAGCGGAGCGCGGAGAGCGGGCCGCGCGATGGATCATGGGACGAATTGTCTCAATCATCCGCCGGCGCTCATCAATCATCGAGTTCCCTCTTCTCCCGCCAATGTCGTCAAACAGATTTGAGGTGGGACGCAGGCTGCACGGGGACAGGACGCTCCCGATGGAAAGAGGTCAAGAGGCCAGCGGAGGCTCGGTCGCGAATTTTTGACGGGCAGAGCAGTCCAATCGCGGGGGGGCTGCTCCCCTGGGTCCGCGGGTCCGCGCAGGGTTTGGTTTGCAGCTTGGCCTTGGGGTTCTCGGGTTGCAGAACGCCTGCCAGGGCCACTGGAGCCAGCCAACTTCTTCCAGGCTGATGGAAGCGAGGCGGCCGCCAATGACTCCGCCTCGGTGAGTGGGGAAGGGAGGTCCGGGGCCGGTTCAGGCTTAGAGCCCAATTGGCCTCGCCGTTCTGCTAGCTCAACTGCCGCACACCCCGGAAAGGCAGACTGGACCGCCTGCCTGCATGTCAAGCATGAAACCCTGCTAACAGCCCCGGCGACTTGGACAGGCGTTTTCTGTTAGCCAACGTCGAGTCGACCCTGCAGCGACGGCGGAAAGCGCTGGCCAAGCCCGGCAGGGCTGACGGGTCAGAGTCACCACGCCCGGCACCGATTTGGTCAGCAGCATCACACCATTTGGAGTTCTGCACAGGTGGGCACTTCCTAGTTCTGCCGGGTTGGGGGTCAGACGTCGGAGTTGGGTCAAACGGCGAGGCTCGTGTCCCGATTTGACGTTTGCCGTCAATGACATGCATGCTCTGAACTTGGACCAAACGTTGAAGCGAGCCCCCAATCCACAGCGGTCCCCGACTCCTGGTCGGTCCCCCATGGAAGCTCTGGCACGGGCCACCATGGCACCATCACATCACTTTGCACAACCGGGTTGACATCAACCCGCCCTGGCCCGCGACTTCTCTGGTCAAAGCATCCATCGTCAAGGGGGAGCGCCGAGTGTTCATTTCGACCCAGTTCCCCGATCTCCATACTCCAATGATCCAAACCACACTTATGATGTGGCCAGTCTCAGCCACCGAGGCGGGGGTGGCTGCCCTCCGTGCCCGGATGGTTGCATCTGCGCCGACAACGTTTTTCGGCAGCTGAAGAGCACGAGGATTGCGGCTGAAAATCAGAGAGGTTTGGACTTTCGAAACTGAGGGGCACTTCTTCCTTGACCCACATTGTTCCCGTTGCCGTCGACAGGATACCCGCAGTGCTCGGAATGGATCCGCTCAGCATCACTGCGGCCGTGATAGGAATTGTGGACTTCAGCGGAAAGATCATTGTCGCCTGTAGCACCTACATCTCGGCGCTCAAAGATGCCCCCGACGAGTTGTTTCTGATCCGAGCTGAGGTCGCCTCCTTGCAGGAAATCGTCCGCACCCTCGACCTACCGCGAGGACAGAGACTCCCCGCGAGAGGGACTGCAGCTAGCACGACAGGTCTCAAGACACCCGATGGCACGCTCGCCCGGTGCCAGAATGTCTTGAAGGAGCTGCTCGCGTTGCTCGTCCCCAGAGCTGCCACGGCGAAACAGCCCGGAGGGCTGCCGGGAACGGGCCAGACAAACAAGCCACCGTCCAGGCTGTACAAATACGCTGCCTTCCGTCTGGCATCCTTGCTGTCACCTAAGCATAGTGGCGCCTCTCAGCAGAAGAAGCTCTATGATGAATTGGGTTGGTCGGCCTTTGACCTGGCCTCTTGGCCGTCTAAGCAGCGGAAGGCAAAGACGCTCCTCGGGGAAATCATGCAGCACAAGACGACCATTATTCTTGCGCTGGAAGCAGAGTCAAGGCGAGTGCATCCACGCGTGCCGCAAGCAGCGAGTCTAATGCGATTGTCTTTCTGCCAGACAATCCCTTGGAGTTGTAATTGAGAAGCTCGATCAGTTGAACTTTTCCCGAGGAAAGAGTGAGTCCTTCCCCATGTACCCCTGTAATGAACGCCACGCGTCGGTTCAGGTCGTTGACGCCCAACTACAGCCCAGACACAGACCGTACGCGATGTGAAGAGTGATGTCCTCAAATGGCTTGCTGCTCCGGACGTCGTGAAGAAGCACTCGAGTGTGGCGGCTGGGCGATTCCCGGGAACATGTGGCTGGGTATTTGACCACGAAGCGTACACAAACTGGTTGGTACACGGACGTGCCCTCTGGATAAACGGCATCGGTGAGTGCGATCCAGGGGAACAGTCTATCGCGGGTGAAGAGCGAGTGTGACGAACCACTAACACTCGCCTTGTTTGCTTTTGCTCGCCGCAGCCGGTTACGGCAAGTCGACTCTTGTGTATGTGACCATCAGCCCTCACCTCACGTTTGTTAGCCTGGTTTGCTAACTAGTGTCTCGTTAAGTTCTGGTATCATCCAGCAGCTGCAACTTGCCCTCCCAACCAAGCAGCAGCGGCTTGCCTACTTCTATTTTGACAAAGACCAGAAGGAAATGACCGACACCTGCGACTTTCTTCGCGCCATTGTCACCCAGCTTGTCCAAAACTCGGATATGACCGAGGACATCTTCCTCAACTTATTTGGACCAACCAGCGTGGCGGCCATTGAATCGTTTCAGGCGGCATCGTCGCAGGTCCTTGAGAATGTTGTCACGGCAATCGCAGGAACGACAAAGGTGGTCGTCGTGATTGACGCGTTGGATGAGTGCGAAGATACCAAGACCCTCCTGGGATTAATCACGCGACTCTTGAGAGCGAGGTCTGTCGATGTATTGATGTCGAGTCGTCCGTCCGCTTCGATCAGGAAGGCATGGGACCAACTTTCCACGTCCCAGCCTGCCGGGGCTTGCCATGAGCTGGCCCTCTCACCCAGCATGAACAAAGCCGACATCGCCCTGTATGTTACGGAAACAGTTGAGTCGATGATAACGAGCAGGGATCTCTCGCTACGCGATCCAAAACTGCGAGAGGAAATCATTGATGCTCTCAAGAGTCGATCAGACGGAATGTGAGCAGCTACATGGAAACATCTGTGGAGAAGGGAATCACGGAGGTTAACCCCAGGCACAGGTTCCAGTGGGCGGCTTCTCACCTCCGATGCCTCCCAACATACTTCACTGATCATGACATTTCCGAGGCCTTGAAAGAAATCCCGAGAGGCCTCGAAAAGACCTACGAGTACATGATCAGACAGCTCACTTCCTCCATGCCTCCCCGCAACATGAGGCTCTGCCGCAGGGTTTTTCAGATGCTGCTGTTCTCGCATCGCCCACTCAGCCTCCCCGAACTCGCCGTGGCTATCTCAATCGAACCCGGATCCGTCAACCTGGATGTGTCAACCATCTTGACCGACCCCCAGAGCGTCCTTGCACTCGGAGGCCCGCTTGTGGTGTACAAGCCGGAGACGAATCTTGTGCAGTTTCCACATCACACTGTCCGCGAGTACCTTGAATCTTTGGGAGAGGATGCAGGAGTGCTCCACTTTGTTGAGGCGGATGCACACGCCGAGATTGCCCAGACCTGTCTGTCCTACGTCCAGTTCAAGGAGGTCGTGCAACGTCTTGGCACCATAACCTTCGGTGATCTCCAAAGAGGTGACGCCGGAAGCGATAGCGGCGACTTGGCCTTTGTCCACTACGCTACGAAGTACTGGATCAACCACGCCCAACAGACGACAACGATGGTTCGCAAAGCCACGCTCACAAATCTGCTGTACACCTTCTTCTTCGCCCGACACCAGCATTTCCGCCTATGGCAGTCTGTCGCAGAGCCGCCGTGGGACAGGTGGGAAAACGGACGACAACCCACTAGGCTTGAGGCGGAGTTACGTTCACGGTCGGCTGCGTCTGCTCCCATGCCCGCCATGTCCGCTCTAAGTAGCCTTCTTATGGCACGACGCACGGCAAGCTCCGCCATGACGCCGAACCACTTGGACAGAGCGTTGCAATTGGTTCCAAGCTTTCCTTGGGGTCCGGCAAGTGAGAACCGCAGTATTGCTCCTCTGCACGCGCTTCACTATCTCGCCAGGATAAACCACCCCCAGTGCCTGTCACGCGCCTTCTCGGACGGCCCCAGAGACTTGGCTCTCACTGCTACCGGCGGCCCCCTGTGGACCACGATCCTCCACGAGGCGGCGAAGCACGGGTCTTTCGAATTCCTAGAGATGGCCCTTGGTGGCTCGGAGGGCCACAGCAGGCTCGACGTGAACGCTACAGATATACTTGGACGAACGCCGCTTTCCTACGCAAGCCAATCCGGCCATCTCCACGTCATCAAACTGTTGTTGAAGAAGGGTGCCGACATGACTCTAGTGGATTGGTACGGGAGCACTCCCCTTCACGAGGCTGTTAGCCGCAGTCACCACGCAGCCGTCGCGTGTCTCATTTCAGCGTCGGATATGAAAGGTCCTGACGCCAACCTACGAGCCACCGAGCTGCCGGACGTGTCGGGAGAAATGCCCCTCTCCACAGCTTGCCGTTTCAGCGACGTCGAAATGGTTTTGATGCTCACGCGACGTTCCAGCGGCGGTGCCATCGTCGGTGCCGTGCGGGCCTGTCTCCGGTGGGGGGCCAGTCCTGGCGCGCTCGAAGCCATGGTGGGGACTTGTTCGAAAATTCCATGGGGTCCGGGGAAGTCGCCTCTGCAGGAGCTCGTGTTGGAAGGGGAGTTCGGTTTTCAACAGCATGGCGGGCAGAGCAGGCTCCTGGTCTCGAGCGTGTTACTCGACAATGGATACCCCATCGACCTCGAGGACTCTGACGGGGCCACAGCCCTGACATGTGCGCTCAGAGACGGGCAAGAAGATATGGCGCTGATGTTGCTCGACCGGGGCGCGCGGTGGTCTAAGGCGCTGCGCAGTGAGACCCCGAGAGGTATGGGGGTTTTCTTCATCAACGCTGTGGCCAAGAGCCAGCTCAAACTTGCTCTTCTTCTCTTGCAGCAGGGCGCGAACTGGGGTGCTGTTCATGACTCGGGAAATCGTTTCATCGAACTATGGGCGTTTGCAACTACGGCAAGAAAGTGGAAGGACGAGTATCAAGGGTATGCCAGCCCTGTGTACAACGTGCCGACCAGTACAGTCAGCCCTGCACTTCATCTCCTGAAAAGCGTTTTGGAAGACGAACACGGGATGGACATCAATGTGGTCAATTCTCAAGGAAGCGGCCTACTTCACCTCCTCTGCTCAAGCATAAGGGACAAAGAAGGCATCGCGGAGATCCGGTGGATTCTAAGCCACGGAGGTGACGGATCGCTCCGAGACTTACAGTCCAAGACGCCATTGCATTGTCTCTGCGAGAATCGCGAAGTATGGTGGAAGAAAGAATTCGAAGAAGCCGTTGATCTGCTGGCAACACCGGTCCGACGTTCCATCAACGACTGCCTTCCGCCCCACGGAACGCCAATACACATGCTAGTCCAGAGCTCGTTCGGCTCTGAGAGGATGCCAAACTCTATCTCGTTTGCATTGGGTCCCCTTCTCAAGGCTGAGGCATCGCTGCAAATCCGCAATGGACGCGACGAAACGCCCCTGGCCATGGCCCTGGCGGCATTGACTCACATTCAAAGGAGGCAATGGAGTTATCAAAACAGCGACCGGCTCCTCAGTGCGGCATTACAGCTGGCCGCGTGGGAGTCAACAGCAAACGCCTTGCCCAGCGAATCGGGCGACTCGATTGTTGAAGGGCTTTTGAGTACATTTGGCGGAGCCAATCACAAGGTTCTCTCCGTCTTTAAAACGCTGAACCTGACCCCGTCCCAGATGGCAACAGTGCTGGGAAAGGTAACCGACACTAGAAGCATGAAGATGTTCCTCGACGCGGGCGCGGATGTCGGATGGCGCGACAGGTACGGACGTACCCCTTTATACCTGCAGGCCTGCACAAGAGGTGGGGATGTATGTGGCAGACTCAAAGTGCTCCTTGAAGCCGGTGCGGATCCCAATGTCCGGACCAATGGCGGAGACTCGGTCATGGATGTGCTACGCACGTCGATATCCGAAGCTCGGGCGAAGGGAACTGGGGTGACAGAGGTTGAGGAATTGCTTCTGCGTTACGGCGCGAAGAAGCTTGACATTGAGGTTGAGGCTACAGAAGGAGGTTGGACGAAGGTGGACGGGCGATGGATGCATACTGGTTAAAGCCCATGTGTCTTGATTCCAGCCACCGAGCAAACAGAAAATGAAGCCAGGGCACAGTGCTCAGTCAAGTCACCTCTGAACCTACAACATTTCCGTCGTCAATACGGACTCGGTACGTCCTGCACTCACTTTGGCCCGATACCCTTCCCCTCCAACGCATCCTCCACCTCGGTCCCCAGAATCTCCCACCCCTTCCCCCTGAACCGCTTGGGCCAAATCCCGTTCCGCCCCGGCGCCAGGATGCCGTTGGGGTCCAGCGCGTCCTTGATCGTCTCGTTGAATCTCATCAACGCATTCCCACCCCAGCTGTACGTCGACGCCACCATGTCCTGGAATAGGACGTGAGTTCGGTATTCTCCGAATCCCTCCGCCGCTGCCTCCGCAATCATCTCCCTCATACACGCGGCGGCCCGCCGCTTCTCATCCAACGACGACCGATCGTATATCTGCTTTCTCAGTATTCCGTATCCATTTGTGTCTTCGAATCTTGGGCTCATCTCTGCGAGGACGACTTACCAGGTTCACAATATAATGCATCTCCCTCCCGGCGACGCACAGCGTCGGGATCAAATCAAACCCGTGCTTGGCATGCAGGCGGACGACCAAGTCGTGGACAACGCGAGCGTCGCGGCCGCGCGTCGGCACAATGGGGCTGAAGAAGAGGTGCGCCGCGTTCGGCACCCAGTTGAGCCAGTCGAGCTCCCTGAGGACGGGCACACCGCTGCACACGCTAACCCGCGCGTGCAGGTA
>FTEL01010759.1_pt1 | contig 12501 bp, 11 predicted proteins | sample 1658911 | NCBI WGS metagenome assembly FTEL01 (sample SAMEA3914869, study PRJEB12502) | metagenome | biome: forest; material: soil | place: USA | collected 2012-03-12 | depth 0.1 m
CCTCCACCCTCGACACAACCGAGCTCTTCCACAACCGCCGCCTGAACCGCCGCCTCGCGCTCCCCGACATCCGCGCGGTGATCGACTTCCTCCGCAAGGACGGTCGGGCAGAGTACGTCGGCACCTCTTCATCATCAGGCGGCGCGGGCGGGGATGGAGGTGGTGGTGACGGGGCAAGCGACATAGTGTGGATCTACTGGCGCACGCCCGAGGAGTGGGCGGCGCTGGTGGAGGGGTGGGTGGATGCGACGGGCCAGAAGGGGAGTGTCTTGACTGTGTATGAGTTGGTGGAGGGGGAAGGGACGAGGGGTGCTGGTAAGTTACTTTCTGGTGTTGTTTCTTTCGTTGTGGAGGGTTGGGGTGGCTGACTGGGCGACGCAAGAATTCCACGGCCTGGACCAGGAGTTGTTGCTCAAGGCGCTGGCGGTGTTGGTGAAGCGGGGCAAGGCGCAGGTGTTTGGGCAGGAGGATTCGCAGGGTGTCAAGTTCTTTTGAACTGGTTCATCACGACGAGAGAGACATTTTTGCTTGGGAACTCGACAGAAGCGGGTGAGTGGTATGGATGGGTTACATGCCAGACTCGCCAAAACAAGAGGAAGACAAAGGGAAACAGGGTCGACAGAACGCTGGTCCCAACCAAAACGCCATACCGCACAACTACACATCATCCTGACCTTACCCCCTACGCCGCCACCCTATCGGTCAACGAATACTTTGGGTCAAAAGTTACCTCCTGCCGCATCGCCACATCCAACAGCCAATCCGCCATGACGATCCGCGGCTCCATATTCCCCTTGCGCGCCATCTCCTGGAACCGCGGCCACAGCTGCCTCTCAGCTGGGGAAGCCCCGCTCAGCAGATAAACCGGGTCCGGGGCAGCGCCACCGTCCTCCTCAGCCGTCGTCGGCTTGATCGTCGTGCCACTCCGGGCGCGGTAGATCTTGAACGGGGCCCCGTTGGCCTCGGCAATGTTCTTGAACGCATCGACGCCGTTGGGGATCTCAGCCGTGCAGTAGATGGGCACGTCCCAGAGCAGCCGGCCGCGGTTAGCGCGCGCCCGGTTGACCGCCTTGTCGATGCTGACGCCGAACCGTGCCTCGTTGGCCTTGTCGATCAGCAAGTGGTCCTTGATCCGCGGCCGCTTGCCCGTCTCGATACACGCCGTGATGAAGCTCGAGTTGATCACTTCGGGGCCCTTGGCGAGGCATCGGAGGAACTTCATTGTCCGGACCATCGAGGGGGCCGCGAGGTAGTTGCAAGACCCGTTCTCCTGCACGATCTGGATGCCGAGGGATCGGAGTTTCCTCTGCAAAGATAGATTAGCACTGCTCATCTCCAAGTCATACGATGGGTTTCTTACCCGGTCTGCCTCCTCCGTAGCCTTATTTTCCACCCAGCGCTTGTATCCCGTCAGGCAAATGCGCATGTCCACTTCCGGCAGATTCAGCTTTGCTCTCTTCGGCGGCCGCTTGGTCTCCTCCTCCTCCTCCTCCTCGGCATCGTCGCCGCCAGCCGGGCTCGAACTCCTCGCTGCGCGGTCCTTGTCGAGCTGGTCCGCCGCGCGCTTTCCGCCCCAGACGCCGTCCTTGGCCGTCCGCTTCTTCTCCTTCTCGTACAGCGCGATATCCGGCGCCAGGTCCTGCAGCTTGGAGAGCGCCTGCGACTTGGCGCTGCGGCTCGCGCTGGACATGACGGACGGCGTGTCATTCTCCTTGCCGGACCGGATGTGGCGCGCCTTGGCCGGGGTCGCGAACGTCCCGATGGCCGGGGCGGACCGGGTCTTCTTCATGGCCGACTTGGGCGGCGCCGGGCTCGAGTCCTGCATAACGCTAAAGTCGCGGTCAAGCCCGACATTCAGGGCGTTCTTTTGGGCCCGCTCATTAATCTTCTTTTTCTTCTTGGCCGCCGCGTCCATGGTCTCCTCTCCGCCGGGATAGTGCACCTCCCTCAGCGTGGGCTCATCCAGGAACGTTTGGCCAATAACCTCGCCCAGATTCGTCCGCGGTGGGAAGTGCCGGTACCTCGGGTTGTTGAGGGGCAGAGCCTGGCAGGCCGCGTAGCTCTCCTCAATCCAGAGATGGTTGACGATTTCGATGTTCCAGTCTTGGGCTGCTTCGCACTTCTCGCTGTGCATGCGAGCGGTGATGAGGTGCGTGTTCTCGGCCTTCATCGTCTTGGTGTAGGTCGCGCCCGCTGCCGTGATCAGGTTCTCGAGGTAAATGCGCGCCTCGCCTCCGTAGTTTGACAGCGTGATCCGCTTATCCTCAAACCCAGGGATGCTAGCCCTCGGGACCGGGTAATGAAGAAGACGCCTGAAAGGGGACGTCCACTCGTTGTACACCATCATGTGGTACAGCCACGCCAGGTTGCCGACATCCTTCCCCTGCTGCGCGGCGCGGACATACTGGTCGCCGTCCCGGAACTGGCAAATGAACATGTCACAGTCCTCGACAATATGGACAACCTCGCCATCGCCCTTTGTAATCTTCTCGGTGATCGTATTGCGCAGCATGGTGTTGATGGGAAGATCCCAGGAAAGGAAAACCTTCTTTTGCGCGAAGACGACCAACTTCTCGCCCCCTTCTGTCACGTACGGCCCGGCGGGGATTGTTGAGACGGCGCCCTCCAATTGCTGGCTCGCGGGGATTTTGACGGCGTCTTCCGGCGCCTTGGAAAGGATTTCAGCGTCGGGGAGGAGATAGGGGCCTTCATCGATTCGCTTGCCGAGCCGGAAGCAGTCGTCGAACCTGGCAAGGGTTAGTCTCGCAGTCCAGGCTCGCAGTCCTGCAGTGTGATCTTCTTACCAGTGGGGCAAGACAATCTTGCACTTCGGACTCTTCCTCCTGGCCTCGATACACTTTGGGTGGTCGAGCGACAAAGCGCAGATATGTGTCGTCAACCGCGACAGATCCTTGGATTCCATGCCACCGAGTGCCATGATGGCGCCGGTAATAGCCTCGGCATCAACGGACGGAATATCGGCACAGGTGAGAACGACGCTGGAGAAGATCATCCTCGGATCGGGCGAGAACGGGCGGACTTGGGCGACCTTGTTGCGCGAGATGGTGGCCTTGATCCAGTCGGAGCGGACGACGGGGAGCATGATGGCTTGGGCCTCGGCGTACTGGTCGAAATCGATGGTATTGGAGATGATATGCGTCGCGTGCTGGATGCGCATCCTGCCCTTGCGGTCGGGCTCCAGCACCTCGGCACCATGGTCTTTGACGATCTGGGAGAGCTGTCTGCGCGTTAGGGACAGCGTAAACGTCTCTCATCTGGGTGGATGCGTACCTGTCCAATCACTGTGCTCGACAACGACTTGCTCGGGACGAAAGCAATCGAGCAGGAGTCGAGCACGCCCGGCTTCTCCTCTTGATCGGCCATCTCGAGCTCGAAATTGACCGCGACGCGTTCCGATCGACGCGTTTACATCAGAGGAAAGGGACGCCAAAGAAAAGAGCGGCTCAGAGAGAGCAAGCAAGCCAAACGAGTGATGAAATCCGGGGCCGCTGCAGATTTTTACCAGAAATTTTGGAGATGGAATTTGCAGCTCTCAGCCGGGCGCTTGCAGGGTGGCAGGCAGGTGGGTGATAGGCAACTGTTGTGCCTGCTCGACGCGCCTCAAAAAAACGGAGTGGGGGCTTGCAGCGGGCGACGCGAGGCAGCCGCGTCTCACATGACTTGGCCCATTTAACCCTGGTCTGGGGGAAGGGGCCACCCACCTCACCCCCATTGAGTCAATTCAAGCACACCACCACCAAGCTCGACGAGAGCAAGCAATTGGCGAATCAAATCTGCGAATTCCTCCCTTCTCCGCCCATTCGAGGAGGGGGATGCAGCTTGACTCAACTGAAATGCACCGGTCGTCTGAGGGGTGACGCACGCTGCCCTCAACCCGATACACAGCAGAGATGGCCTCGCGGCACCAACTGGGAGAGTTGCTGCCCAAGCCCAACCCTGACTCACAACCTTCCTCCGCCGCGGTGAGGCCAGCCAAAAAAAGCAAGCGGCTGCGACACACGCACCCTCCGTGACTCAACTCGTCAACCCCTCCTTAACCCCTCGTCGCCCTCGAAACAAGATTGTGCATTCCCCTCCCAAAAAGCCGTGCTGACTTGGCCATCCCAAATGGAAAAAGTAACCGAATCGTTTGATCAAATCCAGGCTCGAACTGGAGACCTTCAGTGTGTTAGACTGACGTGATAACCAACTACACCATTCGACCAATGAGAGGTTGTTGAGACTCGGCGACGGGATCGGGGATTTTGCGAGCAGAGATCGGATCAGGGGTTCTGGTGGTGGAGCCGGGCAAGAAGAATGTGGAGATGGGGAATGGGGGCGGGTGGACGAGAAAGGGGAAGGGGGGTTGGATGGACCCGTTCAGTCGGGGCTGCGGATGCCACCAGGAGAGGGTTAGCGGCGGGGCATGTGACGGGGTTGACCGTTGGGAGTGCAATTTGTGAATTGTTGGGCGAGGAAAAGGCGAGGGTAAGTCGAGGGGGAGAGGTGAAGGCAAATGAAAGGGCAAATGCAGAGTCTGCCGAGTCCAGCTTGGAGAGGGATCGGGGCCCAAATCGAAGGGGAGGACAGCTTGATGAGTGGGAGCGGGTTGGAAAGGGATCATCACCAGCACTTCAACATTCATCAGGAGCCGTTCGTTCGTCGGAAAATTATGCTGTATACTCTATGCTCGCGCAGCACCCTCGACACCCAGGACAACACCCAGGAGTCTATCCCAGGCCACCGCATCCCAGCACCTATGTACATCTACTCTAGGTGAACAGCCGGGAGCTGACCATACGGAACGCCAAAACATTACAAACTCTCGGTATCTTCATCCTCTAACCTCAGGAGCCTCGTCGTTCGCGCCCCTTGGGCCACGCCCGTCCCATCCATGAGACACGCTCCTCAGAGCAGGCCCCCACCCAAAAAGCAAGCCATGCAAACCTCAACGCGTGTATGTCGTGCGCCAACCGAAGGAATTTTTGCCGTTTTGCAGTGCCGGAAAATGCATGCGCCCGGGTCTATTAATCCTCGGGACCAGAAAAGAGCAACGCGAGAAACGGACCGCGCCGGAATCCTGGTCGGTCGTCTATTGTGATGACCTCGTCTATGTGTGCTCCTCCGCGACCATCGTCTACTCCTTGATGGCGTACTCGCGCTTGAACATGTCGTCAACCTTGGTGAGATAGTAGGTGCCGGGGGTGATGGTCGAGACCTCGCCGATAGGGACGTAGTCCTTCTGGAGGTGGGCGTTCTTGCGGAGGGTGCACATCTGTGAAAGCACCGTCAGTACTTGCGTGTCAGGCAAACAGTCCTGATAGTCATCAACTTACCGAGTCGAAGGTCTCCGGGGGCACCTGGCGGCGGGCTTCGAGGCGGGCCGGGATGTCGAGGGCATCCGACATCTGCTGGGTGCTGCCCTTGACGCGCAGCGAGAAGAAGCTGGCAGCCAGGCCGGAGCCGTAGCTGAACATGGCTATCCTCTTGCCCTGCAGCGCAGCATCATCAATGTGGGAGATCAAGCTGGCCAACCCGCCCCAGACGCTAGCGCAGTACATGTTGCCGCAGTTGGTGGCCACCTGGATGCTGGGGTTGACGCGCTCCTGGAAACGCTTCTTGGTGAGGATCATGAAGGTCTTCTCAACGGCCTTGTCCGTGAGCGACTTCTCGTAGTCGACGGCGCGCAGCTCAGAAGCGACCTCGGCGAACGCCTTCTGCTCGGGGTCGGCGAGGTAGTCGTGGTACAGGAGGCGGGCGTACGACTTGGTCACGAGCTTGCAGGTCGGGGCGTGGAACGCCATGTAGTCGAAGCGGTCGAGGGCAGTCTTGGTGGAGGCCGCCTCGTCGTCGCCGTTGACGTGACCGTTGGTGCCGTTGGCGAACTGGGCCTCGCGCTTGCAGTAGGCAGTGTAGGCGGCGTCGAGCGCGCGGGTGTAGCAAGTGAGCGAGAAGTGGCCGTCGACGTACGGGTACTCGCTGGTCAGGTCGGGCTTGTAAAAGTCGTAGGCGTGCTGCATGTAGCTGCCACGGAGACCGGGCTCGAAGACGATGGGCGCGTCGGGGCCGATCAGGATGGCGACAGCGCCGGCGCCGCCCGTGGGGCGGGCATTGCCCTTGGCGTAGAGCGCAATGTCGCCAGTAACGACAATGCCGTCACGGCCATCCCAGGCAGACGACTCAATCCAGTTGATGGTGTTGAAGACGGCGTTGGTGCCGCCGTAGCAGGCATTGACCGTGTCGACACCCTCAATGTTGGTGTTGTCGCCAAAAAGCTGCATCAACACCGACTTGACCGACTTGGACTTGTCGAGGATGGTCTCGGTGCCAACCTCGAGGCGGCCAATGGCGTTCGTGTCGACGTTGTACTTGGCGATCAGCTTGGACAGGACCGTCAAGCTCATCGAGTAGATGTCTGCATGGCGGGGTACCCCGCGCCGAAATCAGCCCCTGAGCACACGACTGGCTACTGCTGCTGGACCCGCCCAACCGACGCCCAGGGACCAGGGGACCGCGGGCTGGGGGGCACGCTGCCACGGGCAGGCATGTGCAACGCCCCCCCTCGCCCCAACCCAAAGGGTCCCCAAAAAAACACGGCCAGCAAAAAAAGGGGGCATGGGAGATTACTGACCCTCGCGATCATCGCAGAAGCTCATCTTTGTTTGCCCCAGACCGATCGTGTACTTTCCCGTGCTGACGCCATCGAACTTCTCAAGCTCGGATTGCTCGACATACTGCATTGGTTGGGCGCGGTCAGCGATGTCGGCGCAGAGGGATTAGGGGGCAATTGGGGGGGGGGCGGCCCGACGCCAAGGGCCCGCGTTCCAACGCACCTGGCTGGGGGTGTAGATCTCGATGGCCTTGATGCCGATGTTCTGAGGACGGGAGGCCATTGTGGGCAAGCAATTGGGGGGTTTCTGGGTGAGGATTTGAGGGCGAAGGGGTTGTCGTGGAGAGGGAGAATCGGTCGTCGGGTTGGGAAAAGGAGCGAGAGTGGAAGAGAGGAAGGGTCGCTGGCTTTTGGAGGGGTAGATAAAGTTAGCGTGCCATCCCATGTTATTTCAACACAGCCATTCACCGCCGTTTTCCAGACTGTTGTGGATTCAACAGCCGCCCGAGCCCCAGTTTTCCCGGCACGCAGTTTGGCGATGGAGGGTGAGGCGGGGAGGCGTACGCACCTAGTGGGCTAACGGGTTGGGTATCGGCGCAGGCGAGCACGGAATCGGGCTGGCTCTTCTTTGTCTAGGTGGGAGGGGGTGGCACGGGGTGGTGTGGTGCTCGAGGAGGGCGAGGGGGCGGGAGGTTTAAATACTTTGTAGGTAGGGGAAAAAACAGAGGGGCCACACCCAAGGATGGCGGGGATGGAACAATGGGCGAGACCGGGTCAGACAATACCAAGCAACGCGGACTGCGAGGGACGGGGGGCTGCTCGGGGACCAGACGGACAATAAATGCTGACGATGTCGGAGGCAAAGGCGAGGGATCTGGCCGGATAAGTTGCCGTTCTGCGTCTGGCGAGCGAGTGCAGCCTTGAAGCCCGCGTCGCCCCCCCTCAACTCCCTCCTCGAGTGGTGGGCGTGTCCCCGCTGTGCCTGCCTGTGGGCCTGGCCCTGTGGGCTTGGGTGTGGACTGCGGGTGGGCTCCCCTCGAGTCGAGGCAAATAAACCGCGCGGATCTAATCTCTTCAGCTGCAAGATTGATAAACAAATCTCCACAGCAGTCCACAGTCCATACGGGACTGCATTTTGTTCCTGGCTGGGGGCGGGTGCATGGAGAGAGGAGCAGGTGCTGGTGCGCGGTGCGGTGGTGGACATGACCGTTGAGTGGCATGGAGCTGGCGTCATTGAGCATCTGAGCAGCTGCCCGAGCATGTGCTCGCTCGGCCCGTCCCTCGCTCTGGCTGCAATTTGCACAGCAACGGCAGATGGCACCTTGCCCATCCTCAGTCCCTCCAGCGTGCCATCCCTCCAGCCGAGTCGTTGCAAAATCCCGCCTGCGTCCTCCATCCTCGCGCATACAGATGATACGATGCGTGGTAAAAAATCCCCAGACTCGTTCTCCACTATGTCGACCCGGGAAAACGATTAGAAGAATTAGTGGCGGCGAGAGAACCCTCGTGGACATGTCGCCATGGATCCAGGATCGATCCCCAAGCCGTCGTCCCCACCAAATCCGACCCCCAAAAAAGACGCCTCAACCCCATTCGTTTGCGCGACCGGCGCTGCAGGAACCGGGTCCCCATCCCGCGGCGTCGCGGCGTTGGCGTGGCTGAGCAGCGGTGACGAGCTGACCTTCGCCCGAGCCGGGGTGAGCTTGGGCAGGGTGTGTGTGGGTGGGTGAGACTCGATGTGCACCGCTTCGTCAGCGGTTGTCTTTTTTGGGACGAAGATCAGCCCAGGCTGCGAGTGAGGCTCGTCCCAACAAAAACATCCAGCCTTCCCTGGAAAGCTGGAAAGGGAATCCAGCTCTGCCACACCGATGGAGCTCCAGATCAGGTTTAAGGTTTGGCTTCCAGCCATGGTGGGGTTTCCCAGGGCGGGCAGCGGCAAGCAACCTTATCGCCAACGTCTCTCGACAGGGAGGTACCTGCATGCATTCTGCAGAAATGGCATGATATTGGCATGGAGAGTGCAAGCCACCAGAATCGTCAACGCGGTGAAGAATCACGGTGCTCGGTTGGAGCTCGAGAGTGGCCAAGACACAGCATCGTTATCTCTAACCAGGACGGAATAGGCACTACTTTTCAAAATCTACGCTCAGGCCCCCTGAAAGCACTCTCTCCCATCCCCAACACCACTTGATGCAAGCAACCAGCCGCCCATCCTGTCCCCCACAAAACATCTGAAAAAGGAAACCCAAAAAACATTAAGAGCAGACGAAACATCAGACCAAACCGCCAACGCCATCCGCATTACGTACCCTCGAGCCAACAGACGAGGCTGAGCCCCAAACCACCCCTGACCGATGCAACGGCCCCTTGCCGCTCTCCCGCTCACGCCGGGGTGCCATACCCGGAGTCGGCCCCTGGCGTCCTGTGGGCCTCCACCTCCGCTTCCTTAGCCTTAACCGTGTCGACCTTGATAGTAGGGACGACGACGACAACGGCATCTGCCGCCGCCTTGACCTCGGACGCGTCGCCCGCGTCGTCGCCCTTCAGCTCGACAGGGGCGGGCTCGGGAACGGTGGGGGCCGCAGCGGCAGTTGCCGGGGCCGGCGCCGGAGCAACCACAACCGCGGGGGCAGGCTTGCTCTTCCGCTTGGGCTTCTTCTCCTTCTCCTTCTCCGACTCAGACTCGCTGTCTGTCTCGTCTGAGGAGGACGAGGACGAGGAGCCAGACTCATCCTCGCTATCCTTGGCGCTCCGCTTCTTCTTGGACGACGACTTCTTGGTCTTGCGCTTGTTCTTGCCGCCCTTCTTCCTGCCCTTCTTCTTCCCCTCCTCGTCGTCACCCTCCTCCTCGTCCTTCTTCTTCTCCGCCTCCTTCTCCTCCTTCTCCTTCTCCTCCGCCTTGCGCTTCTCCTCCGCCTCCTGCAGCTCCTTCTCCTTCTTCTCCTTGCGCGTCTCCACAACCCACTGCTCCGCGCCCTCGGTCGCCTTCTCCGGCGTCCGCTTGTTCTTGAGCAGATACCCCTGGATCTCGGCGGGCGAGAACTCGTGCGCCGGGATCCGCGCCGCGAAAGTCTCGGCCAGCGCCTCCACGCGCGCGATCGTCTCGGCCTTCTTGCGGGCGGCCTCGGCAGCCTCGGCGGCCTTCTTCTTCTCCTCCTCGGGGGTGAGGCGGGGCGCGACGGCCGTCTTGAGAAGGCGGTTCTCGAGGCTGAAGAGGGCGGGCGAGGTGGAGGCGGAGGCGGTGGTGTTGCTGCTGTCCGCGGAGGCGGCAGGGGCCTCGTCGCCCTCGATGGGTGCAAAGATGGCGCGGAAGATGGCGCTGATCATGCCAGTGTCGGCACGGTCGAACTTGACCGTCATGTCGACACGGCCAGGGCGGATGAGGGCCTTATCGAGCTTCTCGAGGTGGTTGGTGGTCATGATGAGCACGCGGCCCTCCTGCGAGGCGACGCCGTCGAGGATGTTGAGCAGGCCTGACAGTGAGAGACGACCGGCCGGGACGGGGGTGTTGTTGTTCGGGCCGTTGGGACCCCGCGAGTTGCGGGTCGTAGTGGTGGTGGCGTCCGCCAAAGGAACGTCGATTTGGTTGCCTGCCTCGTCACGAGTGTGCGTGAGGCCGGCCGTGTCGATATCCTCAAGCAGGACGACGCAGCGGCGCGGCAGCTCGGCAAAGAGCGTGGCCAGGTTCTCCTCGTTTGCGGTGACCGAGCTAAGGCTGACGATGTAGATGCGCATCTTGAAGAAACCGGCCAGGGCCAGGCTGAGCGAGGACTTGCCCGTGCCAGGGGGGCCGTAAAGGAGGTATCCACGCCGATAAGGGATGCCGCGGTTGGCATACCAGCGCCGGGTAGTCGGGTTGAGGTAGTCAGTGACATCGTCGATCAGGTCCTGCTTGACCTTCTCGTTCAGGATAACGGTGGAAAAGGGACGCGAGGTCCGGGCCATGCAGCGCTGCCACTGGGGCTCGGAGCTCCCAGACTTGGTGGTTCCACGGTAGATGAGAGTCTTGGCCTCATCGCGCTTCATAAAGTCATCCTTGGCCTCGTGCAGAAGCTCCTTGAGGATCCAGGGGTTCCTGCCGAAGCACGAGATGGAGATCTCCTCGCGCTCGCTGGCGGTCAGGAAGGCGGACTGCTGGGAGTTCTGGCTGCGGCGGAAGATGAGGATGCGGCCCTTGTACAGGAACCAGTGGCTACCAAAGGTAGGGGTGTAGGCAAGCGCCTTCTTCTTCTTGCGAGTGGTGTTGTCGTCGCCCTCCTGCCACGAGTCCTCATCATCGTCATCGAAGCTCCTCCACAGGTACCAAGATCGCTGCCAGCCATGTTAGCCATGAGATCGCAGAAAAGGGCTAAACACTCCAATGTCTTCCGGCCACAGGAGACGAGATAGAAAGAAATCCACATACACTATTGAGATTAGTGTTCACGACAAACCGCCGAGCACCCTGAGAAAAACGCTGGCTGGCCACCCAGGCCATGAGCATGTTGTAAATCTCATCATCAGGCCTCACATCGCTGCGAACCAACGAAAATCGCATGTCAGTGACCCCTCTAACCCCGAATTTGCGCTCACCAGGAAGGGCACTTACACAGTGGACATGAGATGCGACTCGGCCAAACTAGAAAAGTACTCGCTAAAATAGCGCCAGGCGAACGTAAGACCGCCAAGCAGCAGCATCAACGGGATGTACAGGTTCAGGTCGACATGGAGGTACTTGTTGACGGCTGTTGAGAAGACTGGATGGCAGAAAACACAAAAATGTCAGTATGTAAGACACAGCTAACGACGAAGCATTTTCTACGTACCCGAAAACCCGGGGAAGAAGAAATCAAGGAGCTGGGTCTGGGGAGCGGCCATCGCAAGCCCCTCCGCCTCGGCGGACAAGGGCGGCACGGCGTCCATGGTGAGAGCTTCAAGCAGGCGGTTGAAGGAGTAGTGGTGGTACCCTGGGAGAAGAATGCTAGGGAGGGGGGAGGGATAGACCGAATCTGGAAAGAGATACAGCTTGAAGGTTGTTCTCTCGACAATCGAGAAGGGAGGGGAGGCTGGGGGTATTTATGGATTGTCTGGGTGTGAAAGGAACTGAATGGATTGTTCAGTGATCAGCTGCGACTGGACTGGCTGGATGAGGCTTGAAGGAAATGCTGCCTGCTGACGACTGCTGACTGCGTCAAAGACCTTGCTTTGGGGGTGCGGCTTGTTGCTGCAGGACATGTCTTGGTCCTCATGGTTGGTGGGCGGTCCTACTGGGAGTCACCATTTTATCCCCACCAGCGAGGCAGCAACACACACAAGACAGCGGGCTATCGAACAGGGTCTTGGGGAATGAGGCATCCGAGAATGCTGTTGGTCCTGCGGCTTTGCGCGCGGGCGGTTGACGACACAGCCCGGCCGGTGCGACCCGGCATTGGCCGGATGTGTGTGTGAGAGTGTGTGCGCGCCTGTGTATCTGCTCCTTGAGGCTCCCCTCGCTTCGCTGCTGCTGCGACCGGGGCTCTCGACCCTCGCTCAATGTCCAGTGAGGTCATCCCGACACGAAAACGCCTGCGGCTCTCCAGGCAATGCCGTCCCTGAGCCACACCCTCTTCCTGCACTCCTCCCGCATGGGGGTTGCGTGATGCGTCCCCGAGGGCCTCCGCGCCCGCGCCGCAGCTTGCCGAGCCAAGCAGGGAGTCCTGGCTCCTGAGGACTCCAGATCGGGCAGAAAGAGAGATGTGAGGACCGACAGCCGGGGCCTCAGCCTCCCCCACATACGGCGGCGGGTGCGTCATTGGCCGTCGTCGCTTGTCGGCAGCGAGCTCCCCCTCTCCACTCCGGGCTGTCCGCAAAGTCGTGTGACGATGCTGAGGACAAGAGCCGCTGCCTTGTCCTGCTCGCCGGACCAACTGGCC
>FTEL01010847.1_pt1 | contig 12491 bp, 6 predicted proteins | sample 1658911 | NCBI WGS metagenome assembly FTEL01 (sample SAMEA3914869, study PRJEB12502) | metagenome | biome: forest; material: soil | place: USA | collected 2012-03-12 | depth 0.1 m
ACGCTGGTGCGCATCTGCGACGAGTGCAGCTTTGGCAACTACCAGAACAAGTGCGTCGTGTGCGGCGGCGAGGGCATCTCGGACGCCTTCTACTGCTTCGAGTGCACCCGCCTCGAGAAGGATCGGGATGGGTGTCCCAAGATTATTAATCTTGGTAGTTCGAGGACGGACGTACGTCTCCCTGTTTTTTTTTTGTTTTTTTGGTCTCCCCCGTGGTGTTGATGTGGATGTGGTGCTGACGGATCGTCTTGCTGCAGTTATTCTACCAAAAGAAAACAAATCGGACGGGATTCTAGCGAGACCGCGGCCCGGGTCTGGGCCGTTCAGTTCGTTCGCTCATCTTCTCACGGTGTTGGCATATCTATGGCGACTGGGGCAGGAAGGAGCTCGGGGGGGCAAATTTGGGTTGAACGGCGTTCAGGAGTTTTCCCGGAGGGGCGTTGTAGACGAGATATCAAAACATATGCACTGTGGATTTGTCGTTGAACCTCGGCTTGTTTTTCTCAACCAGCATACATACTATTTAGGTGATCTCCTCGACCACAATATTGTCTCGCTGCTGCCTGATGGATTTAAACTAGTACAGGGTCGTTTCATTCCATTCTACAAAGGAAAAACGCCCCAGGCAAATTGCCCAGCGCGATGCATGGTACAAATACAAAAGGAACTACTTACACCCCCTCCCACACCCTCCCATAGTAATAATAATATTCGTCCTCCCGGGACCCGGCCAGCAGTAACTAGATGTAGCTGACCTTGGTGCCCATGCCCGCCGTGGCCTTGATCTTCCCCCAGCTCGCTCCCAAAATGTTCGCGATCTTCTCCCGGATCTTCTTCCGGCTCAGCAGCATGAGCAGCCCGACGACAAACGCCAGCATGCGCATCAGCACGTACGGGTTCGTCTGGAACGCCCCCGCGATCTCGTCCACCAGCACCCGGAGGTTGTCCCACACCATCGTCGCGCGTGACATGAGGGTGGTCGGCGCGGCGACGACCTTGGAGCCACCGGCGGCTGCGTTCCCCCTCCTCGGCTGCGGCGTTTTTGGCCGCCCCAGGGCTCCCCCGTTCCCGCTCGACGACGCCTGCGAACCTGGTGGTTTACTCCTCGACGACCCTGCCATCGCGCCCTTAAGCACAGGTGGCGTGGGGGTCCTCTCGACCCCAAAGTCCCCTTCCGTCGCGGCCTTTGCCCTCTCCTTGCGCGCGCGCTCCTCAGCCTCCCGCTTGAGCCGCTCCTCATCGAGCCGCTTCTTCTCCCGCGCCTCGTTCTCGGCGCGCAGGCGCCGGGCCTCCTCGATGTCGCGGCGGATGGCCTCCTCCCTGCGCGCGCGCTCCTCCTCCTCGTGGCGCTCCGCCTCGGCCTGCTCCTCGCGCAGGGTGTCGAGCGCCTGCAAGAAGGCGTCGCGGCGCTCGTCGTCGAGAACCGGGCTGACGCTGATGAACTCGCGCGCGTACTCCCACTCGTTGTTGCGCGGGAGCACGTGCAGGGTGTAGAGCTCGAGGAGCTTGACGCGGGCGTTGAGGTCGCGCGGGGTGTCGGCGCCGCTGGGGGCGCCGCGGCGGCGGTTGCCGCCGGCGGGGGACTGGTAGCGGCGGGGGGACTCGGAGAAGCGGTCCGAGGGGATGTCGAGGTTCGGGGTGCGGGCGGCGGCGAGGTAGTTCTCGAGGCGTTTCTGGTTCAGGACCTGGGTTTTGGAATGCGCGAGGAGGAGGGTGGCTCTGTGGGCGGTGTTAGCGGGATTCGGGTCGGCCGATAGCTCAGGGGGAATTGGGCATACAAGTTGATGACCACCTCGGCATCGACGTCCCCCTCGACGCCGTGGTAACCATTGCGAATCACCTCCTCCCAGATGTCCCCCTCGCGGACCTTGTGGCAGAGGGCCCTCCACTCCTGGGTCCCGAACGCGTCCTTGCCGTCGTCCGAGTCGAGCTCGACAATTGCGTTGAGGACGGTGAGGTACAGGCTCCAGACCTTAACCTTGGAGGACCGCGACGCCTTCACGACCGGTGCGGGCTCGAGGGGCCCGTCCGGGCCGTCGGGCTGGGTGGGAGACACGAGGGGCAGGACGGTCGACAAGGCCTCGGGCAAGCGACGCGTGAGGAAGAGCGTCGAGGCCTGGCGATACGTCTTGGAGATGTGGGAAGAGGCAGCATTACGGCCCGAGCCCGAGGAAAAGGACGACGACAGGCCGCGCGCCTGCGAGAGACTGGCGGCAGCCGTGTACGACGGACGGTTCGAATCCATGGTGTGAGTGCGATTGCGGTCGGTTCGGTTCGGGGGTGTGGTTCAAGTCGCCGGGTTCGAGATCGGGGTCGGGAAGTGGCCGATGACGATGGGCGCGCGGTGGTGGTGTGGTGATGTGGTGGCTGGGATCAAAACACGAGCGGATCTGACTGCCAATGGTTTTCAGTGCATCGCCATTGTGTCGCCAAAGGCGAGAGATCGCGCCCGAGGAGAGGAATTGCGATAAGGTTTATCGACGGCAAACGGCAACCACGACGACACGAGACACACAGGCGCTGAGTTCCAGGCGGAGACCGGACATGTGCCCATGACCTCCTTCTCCAGGCCGTGAAATGCTTGTCGCCCTGGATGAGCCTCGGCTAGTTCTGGGGAAATGTGCCGACCCTGTCGGCGCGCGGATAGTCATGGGGTGGGCCGCCTGCTCGCTTGCTGTTAGGGCCTCGACTTCCCGGGCCAATGAACACCAACCACGAGCCACGGTCAGGGCAGGTACACAGCTACTAGCGCGCCGCATCCTGGTTGACGAGGAAACCCCCATCGTGCATCCTCCATCGTGGGGACCAGTTCAACACGTGCATCCCGCAGCAACCCTGCATGAACCTCATTAAAACACCGTCCCCGAACAGGTATTAGTATCAACGTCGCTCGGCGCGAGGTTGCAACAATTACTTGGCTGGCAGCATGTCGCGTGCCGGTTGATCAACGACGAGGAAGGGAAAGGAAGGGAAGGGGGTTAGGGTTGGTTCATGGTTCATTCAAGCTTGATCTTAGACCAGAGAACGACCAGCTCCATGCTTCTCCTCCATATCATCATCCGATCTCGCCGGTTGCTGCGGAACAGCTGACTTTTTGGTCGACAGAGGTGTTCCTAGATCGAAGTTGAAACATCCAACGTGGTGAACATCTCGCACCACTTAGGTTCTGTGACAATTGCTGCATATCTTGAATGATATACGAGAGCCATTGGCCCATTCCTCAACCCTTGGCCCATTCCTCAACCCTTGGCCCATTCCTCAACCCTTGGCCCATTCCTCAACCCTTGGCTTCATCCTCCATTCTCGAGTGCTCGCACTTCGCCCTCTTCCTGCTTCTGCTTTTGCGTCTTGTTCCCAGGACAGCCATGCTCCGGGCCATTCGGAACCGGCGAGATGGTCAGAAATCAGCCCATACGATGACGATGTTCAAGGGCCACAGGATCGGTACTCTTGTTCGGCTGTAAGAGCAGAACTCTGGCTTATAGTGTGGCCCTGTTGGCCGAGTCAGCCGCAGTAAGTAGTAGGTAGTCAACTACACATCACCAAAACGGCCGTCATGAAACACAAAAGTCTAGTTTATTCCGTAATTCGCCAACCAATCCAAAGATTACTACTACGCCCCCAGCTCACTGCAACATCGAGTCCAAACTCTCGCCCAGCTTCTCCTCAATCTCCACAATCCACCTCCTATTCTCCCTCTCCACCACCTCGTCGTCATCATCCTGCAACTCGCTGATGTACGGCAGCATCTCAGGCAGCGCCTGCAGCCACTCTTCCCCAAGCCTGCCCGTCAGCGCCTGCTGGCACTTGACCACCCCCAACCTGACCGCCGTCTGGCCGTTCCGGAGGTGCTTCAGCAGCGCCCCGTTAAGCTCCTTGTGGTGCTCCTGCGAGTCGGCCGCTGCCGCCAGCTCCACCACCGCCGGGATCAGGTCCTCGGTCACGTCCACGGCACCCGCCTGGAGGAACTGCTCCACGAGCACCGGAGCAACCGCACCAAAGTGCGCCGGCGCCTGCCAGAAGCCGTCCTGGTCGTGCTCGAAGCACTTGGCGAGCGCTTGCAGGACCCGCTTCCATAGGTCCTTCTCGCCCGCGTCCTGGAAGTTTGTCGATGAGAGCACCTTGACGGCGCTCTCCACCACGTACGACGCGTAACTCGTGACGATCGACTTGAGGTTGCCGAAGAAGGTCGTCAAGAAGCCGTACACGGCAAGAAGGCGCAGCGTGCGGCCCGCACCGTCGCTCTTGGGAAGCCCGGCGGTGGCCCACTCCATAAGCTTGGAGAAGATGGGCCGGAAGGAGGCGTCGTTGAGCTTGTAGATCATCTTGAGCGCGTCTTCGCCGATCTTGGTCTCGATCTCGTCAAGTTCCGAGGGGCTGACCGAGGTCTTGGCCTGGCCCGAGACGACAAGCCTCCTGAAGTCCATGGTGTTGAGGAAGATGGCGGACAACGAGGACACGTTCTTGGAGACCACAGACTTGGCGTGCTTGTCGAGCGCCATCCCCAAAATGTCGAGGTACTCGGTGACGGCCTGGATAGAGCATTAGCACATGATTCGGCAGGGCATACAACGAGGAAACCAATGCGCTTACCGAGAAACCAAAACCGGAGGCCGACGCCCAGTTCCGGCTGAGGGCATCGTACAGAGCCTTGGGGTCAACAAGTTTGGCCAGGAACTGGAGGCAATGCGTCCGGTTACCGGCCGACTCGGCGTCGAGCTGAGCCGCCGCCGACGCGTTCGAGCAAGCCAGCAGCCGGTCGAGGTACGTCCCCGAAATCATGTACGGGATGTGCTGCGCCAGCGCTGCCATGAAGGCGTACGAAGCGTTGTGCAGCTCCACGTTAGGCTCCTCGCCCGTCAGGCTCTGCTCCAAGTAAGCCAACACCTTGGGGATCGCGACGGGCAGAACCGGCACAATGCCATCCTGCAAAACGTCCACAAGCGAAGCAAGGCAGAGCAGGGCCATAACCCTGAGGGTCTGCGAGGGCTGTCCCAGGCAGTCGTCGCCTGCAATGGTGGTAGCGGCGGCAGTGACGGCATCCAGATCCTTCTTGCCGTACTTCTCCGAGATCTTGTCGACACACGTCACCGCCGTGTGCTTGTAGTTCATGTCGTCCGACTCCCGGATGACCGCAGTCAGCTGGGGCAAGAAAGCGAGCAAAGCCTCCCTCGACTTGGGATCCGAGGTGCTCTCGCTGTCGACCCGGAGCTCGAGCGCCCGCAGCACCTTTTGCCGCAGCCCGACATTGGGCCGGTCGAGAAGCGCTTCCACGCTCTTGATGAACTCGGCGATCGAAAGAAGGTTCAGCAGGTTGGACAGCGCATCGCCGCACCGGTTGTAGAGGGCCTTCTTGCTCTTGACTGTGGTGGCCAGGGTCAAGACGCTCTCGAGCAGAGCAGCGTAGAGATCCCGGATCCTCCCCGTCTCCATGTCGTCCCTCTCTGCCAGCTGTGTGATCTCCCGCTTCAGACGCCGGTTCGCCAACAAATGTGGGAGGAGATTCAACTGCTTCATGGCAATCTTCTGGGGGTCCTGCTCAGCAGCTCCATCGCCGCCAAGCAGGATATTTGACAGCACAGGCTTCGGCTTGCAGATGTCGCTGATCAAGTCCAGGAGCTTGATGAGGGTCTGCAGCTGGATCTCCACGGAGAACGAGCTCATCATCTGGGTAGTGAACGAGATCATGTTGTCGGTAGCGGCGTATCTGTCGACGAACATTGCAAGCACAGCGAAGAGGAAGTCCTCAGGCCCTAGGTTCTGCACCAGGGAAATAAAGAGGTCGTGCTTCCGATGCGAGGGAATGTGCTCGTAGGCAGTGACGAAGCTGGCCAGAAGATCCTTGGTGCTGGCGACAACGTTGCGGCCTCTCCTCCGGAAGGTCTCGATCAACGGAGGGATAACCTCCTTGATGGTCTGGTTCACAACGTGGGCCGAGTAGTCGTCGGCCTGCTTCAGCACAGAGCTGCCCATGAAGGTGAAGATAGGCATGACGCTTTGCAGCACCACATCAGGAGCAGTCCGAGCCAGGCTAGCCACCAGGAGCAATGCTGCGTTGATGACGGCCGGGCTAGACGACTTTTGGATGCAAGTGGCCAGGATATCTCCGTGGCCAACCGAGGCGTCAATGCTGAGGTCTTTGTTATCCTTGTATGCCGGCATCATGGCAAGCAGGCTGCTCAATATAAGGTTCTGGAGGTAGCCCAATTCGGAGCCGACCAGCGTGCTCAAGTGGTGAAGGTCGGACAGCGTGGTAAACAAACTGGGCAGCAGCTCAGGGTGATTCGCCGGATCGGATTCCTGGACAAGTTCGAGAACGAAGGTGGTCTTGTTCAGAGCGACCTTCACCTCCACGCTGCTCTGAAGGCCCACGACACGGCTCTGTTCCGTGGAGCTGATCCGCCTGCGCTTGTTGGCGGGCTTCTCGGTCGCGAGCTTGACCTCGTCTTGCAAAGAGTTGATGAATTCGGCGAGGATATCCGTCGTCAATGCCACCTTTCGCAGGAGCTCGACGGCCTCTGCAATGGCGGGGCCCCGCTCGGCCGACGACCGGGTTTGGGTGATCTCAAACATCGACCGGGCGGTGGAGAACTTGGTGTCCGACTTCATTGACGGCCACATCTTGATGATCCGGCCAAAAATGGTCTGCAAGAGGTGAGGTCTCTGGGCAGTTTTCGGATCATCGATGAGCTTGAAGAATGTCTCCAGGCCTGCGGCATGGTTTGCAATGACGACGTCTACCACCGCTTCGTCGACGAGAGACTCCTCAACCGATTCCTGCGCAGCGAGCTCAACGGCTTCTTCGCGGCTGAGGCCAGCCCACCAGACAAGAACGGGCAGCAAGAGATCTGTCCGAGAGGTGCCCGAGATGCTCCTGATTTGGTTGAGTGAGCGGAGGAGGCGGAGTTTGACGGCGAGCAGGGTTGTCTCAGTGGCATGTCCACACAAGAACTTGAAGACTGCAAGTCTTGTTGCGTGAGAGAGATGCCGCTTTTCAGCGTCTTTCCCGGAACCCTTGGAGCTTTCCAATGCGTTGGCGAGAGCCGCCACGACGTGACCCTCGTCAAGGACCGATTCTTCCAGGCACGGGATAAGAACCGAATGAACCAGAGCCTCAAGGGCATTCCGGTCGAGGGCGTTAGGCACGCCGGCCTTGTCATACAAGTCGTTGGCACCCCAGAGAGGGCGTGACTCCTTCGACGTGGTCTTGAAGAGGGACCCCAAGACAGTGACCAGGTCGGCTGCGGAACGGCGAACTTTCTTCGCCGGGTCGCTCAACGCCACAGCACAGTAGGGGATGATGGCCTGAAAGTCCCTGCCGGAGCAGTCGCTCTCCTTCAGTCTGGATTTGACGCGCTCCAGTGCCGCCACCTTGGCCAGTGTGGGAAACGGTCCGCACCAAACCCGCAGATAAAAGCTGAAGTAGAAGGCGTTGCTCGGCGCCAGCGGGCGGCTCAGCACAGGGGCGGCATCGAATCTCTCAATGTCGCTCTCCGTAACGGCCGCCGACAGGAAGACTGTGCACAGGTCGTTGAACAGCGCCGCCGAGTCTTGCGCTAAACAAGAGACCGCCGAGGGTGCCAGTTTGTTGAGCTCTTGGAAGGTCGAGTCCAAGCTGGGCGTCTTCTCTGGAGCCTCAATCATCTGTGCTTCATCCGCATCCCCTGAACTTTGCTCAATGGCTAGCTTGGGGCGGATCGCAGCCCCGAGCTTGAGCTCAAGCTCTTCAATATTGAAATCGATCTCCTCGAGGGCAGACCTAATAGCGTCACCCGCATCCCCTCCAGCTTGCGAGAGGCTGACCAGGGATGAGCCGATCTCCTTGCGAATGTGGCCGTCCTCGTCGACCTCGTCATTGACTTTGTGGGCGGCCAGCAGCATGGCTTTGTAGATGACCTTGATCTGCTTCTCCTGCAGCAGGTTGGCCAAAAGAAGCGCGTTGACCGCAGGAAGGCTTCGGACATCGCCTTTCTTGGACAGCCGGTCAATGAAGGCAAGGGCGAGGCCATTTGCCAACTTGTCGACTCTGTGTTCTCGACCAATCTCCACCAGGGTTGGGACCAAACCCTGGACCTTGATGAGGGCCTTCGCGACACGGCCAGAGACTTGCTTCGCAGACCGGTGTTGGGCGAGAATGGAGAGGCAGACGAGGCCTGCGCGGTAGGTGTCAACAGTCCAACCATGGACTAATTGCTCCATGAACGCCCCAAGAGCAGCGTCGTTCAAGCCGCCCTTAGCCGCCAGGATGGTGACAATCATGTAGCTCGCGATCTGAATTCCCGGGACATCTTTCAGGACCATGGCCTCACTAAGAACCGGCCCAATCTGCTGAAGGAGAGCGTGGTCGTTTTCCAACTGGATGCTCCTCCTGCCGGATCGCATTTTGTCGAGCATGCCATTGACAGCTTCTGCCATGACGCCACCCCAGAACGAGACAAGCCCCGGGTATTCTTGCTTCGCGCGGCATGATTCGAGAGTGTATTGGGAAATGGCGGAGAGCAACTCTGGTCGGTTTGTCGCCTGTTGGACCACCGCAGCTCTTGGGGGGGCGGTCAAAGACCGGATGTAAGGGTCGAGGAACCTGTACTCGAGGGGGATTTTCGCCGGCAGGATGGAAAGAAGGGTGACAAAGGCCGGGATGGTGTGGTACGGCAGAAAAGTGGTGATGAGGGTGGCGGTGTTGAATTCGTGGATCCTGAAGCCTGGTCAGCGCGGTCGGGAGCAGCATCAGGATTTATTTCTTACCGGAACCTCCGAATCAACCATTCTACAGCCTTGATGGCGGGCATGAGGCGCAACCTTGCGCCCACCAAGTGGAGGAATGAATCAACACGCCTGTCCAAAGCCGTGTTCTCCTCGGCGCTCATCTGGACGCGGTCCGCCTCCTGGCTCTGCTCGCTAAAGAGGGAGGCGCCAAAAGGCGCGAAGCGTGGATCCAGGCGACAGAGCTCCTCAAACCCCTCATGGCACAGCTGGTAGATCTCGGCGAAGGTCTGGCCAGCGGCGACTCGGGGCTCCCAGATCAGGGACTTGGAGTGGGTGGCTTTGAGTGCCTTGGCGTTCAAGCTGGTCCGCGAGTTGGCAGCGATCTGCGCCAGCTGCGCAGTCAAGGAGGTCGCCATCGTAGAGGGTTATTGTCCCGTCGCGGGATCTTCTCCGGAATCGTTTGTGGTGGACGGGATCACCGAGTTGGCGTCGATGGTGTCGTGTGCTCGCGATCGCGACAAGCTGCCCACCGATGAGGAGGACGGGGGAGGCGGCGGCGGCTTTCCGGTTTGCCAATTAGCGTTGTGCGAAAGGCGTATACCGGGCAGTTGGCGGCCAGCCCTGATGCCGCCGAGAACAGTCGCGAAAGAGAGAAGAGTCGCGAGAGATGTTCCACGGTCCGCAACACAGGGCTGTTTCGCGGTTGATGGCTGGACGACTTTCTGCTGCAGCTCTCTTCCAATGAAGCACTTCACCCAGATTTTTTTCTGGGTCGGAGGGGCCGATAAAGAGGTGCTGGCCAATGAAAGACACTCGATAACCCAGCTTTTTGGTGGGGCCCAGGGTGTCTGTCCCTGGGCCCGCCAAAAAAAATCCAGTTGCGACGCGCTCAGGAACAAGACAAAGCCCAGGAACCACAGCAATCTGCTACACCTCTCTCCACCGGCCTGCCGCGACACATCATGTCCTCCCGTCCTTCGAAGCGGAGAAGGGTCACGCCGCCCCGTGACGACGGACCCGACTCTGGAACCAACGACGCCAAGGTTCAAAAGCAATTCTTCAAAAGTGCTGCGACTTGGAACCTCGAGCAGAGCTACGAATCGAAATCGCGAAAGGGCAAGAAGAGGGAGGCAAAGAAGAACGGCAACGATGCTGGAGGCAAGCTCCCCGTGAAGACCGCCCAAGGGACATGGCAGGTCCATGACGACGCCGACTCGATAGCCAGCGACGCCGACTGGCTGGAGGGCGAGGATGACGAGGAGGGCGTCGACGAGGAGCCCGAGGCCGCTGCTCCAGAAGCGCCCAAGATACCCGAGCGGGAACAGATCCGGAAAGCCCAGGAGGAGCTCGCCAAGATTGCCACGCAGCTGAACGAGAATCCTGAGGAGCATCCCGCCGCGTTCAAGGCCCTGGCGCGGATTGGGGAATCGCCCATTGTCGCCATCCAAAAGCTTTGCATCGTCACCCAGATGACGGTCTACAAGGACGTCATTCCAGGCTATCGGATACGGCCGGCGTCGGAAGAAGCTGCTGGGGAGAAGCTGTCGAAGGAAGTGAAGACGCTGCGGACATACGAACAAGCTCTGGTGTCCGGATACCAGGGCTATATCAAGACTTTGACCAGGCATGCGTCTTCTCCGGACGTGGGGGGGCGCAAGGGAGGGCAGCCCATCTCCAACATTGCCTTTACTTGCGCTTGTGCGCTGGTCAAGGCGGTGCCACACTTCAACTTCCGGGGTGACCTTCTTCGGATCCTCGTCAGGAAGCTGAGCAGCCGCAACGTGGACGGCAACTTTTCTCGGTGCCGGCAGACTCTCGAGACGCTGTTCCGCGACGATGAAGAGGGGAATGCGACCATGGAAGCGGTTTCTCTTCTTACCAAGATGATGAAGGCGAAAGACTACCGGGTCGATGAGAGCGTGCTGAACTTGTTCCTGCACCTCCGGCTACTGTCCGAATTCTTCGGCAAGGCGTCACACGACAAGGTCAGCCGTCCTGGCGAGTTGCCAAACGGCAAGAAGCCAAAGGCAAAGAAGGAGTTCCGGACGAAACGGGAACGGAAGCTCTTGAAGGAGCAAAAGGAGGCGGAGAAGGTTATGGCTCACGCCGACGCCAGCGTGAGCCACGAGGAGCGGGAGAAGGCGCAATCCGAGATCTTGAAGATGGTGTTTGCCACATACTTCCGGATCCTCAAGGCCCGCACGTCGCATCTCATGGGTGCGGTGCTCGAGGGCCTCGCCAAGTACGCACACCTTATCAACCAAGACTTCTTTGGCGACCTCCTCGAAGCTCTCAAGGACCTCATCCGCGACAGCCACGCCGACGAGACAGAAGCCGATGGCGAGGCCAATGGCGACGACGAGGATGACGAGCTTGATGTCATCCGTGACACCAGCAGAGAAGCCCTCCTCTGCACTGTCACAGCCTTTGCGCTCCTTGAGGGCCAGGATGCTCACAACGCCCGGTCCGACCTGCATCTCGATCTCTCCTTCTTTATTACCAACCTCTACCGCAGCCTCCTCAGCCTCTCGGTCAACCCCGACCTCGAACTGGGCGCCAAATCCCTCCACCTCAACGACCCCACCGACACGTCAGAGAACCCTACGAGCCGCAGAGACAACAAGGTCAACCTGCAGACGACGACGGTCCTCCTCATGCGCTGTCTCAGCGGCGTGCTCCTCCCGCCGTGGAATATCCGCTCGGTTCCACCGCTACGGCTCGCGGGGTTCACCAAGCAGCTCATGTCGGTCGCGCTGCAGGTGCCCGAGAAGTCGTGCCAGGCGGTCCTGGGCATGCTGCACGACGTGGTGCACACACACGGGCGCAAGATCAACGCGCTGTGGAACACGGAGGAGCGCAAGGGCGACGGGACGTTCAAGCCGCTGGCCGAGACGGTGGAGGGGAGCAACCCGTTCACGACGACCATCTGGGAGGGGGAGCTTCTGAGGAAGCATTACTGCCCCAAGGTCAGGGAGGAGCTGAAGGCTATGGAGAAAGAGCTCAAGGGTATTTAGGTGTTACTTGGATGAATGTGAAGATTTTTCCGGTCGTGTTTGAACTGCATCTCTCTGCGTAACCTGGAGCCCCGTTGTTGTTGTTGCCCCTGAGGCTGGCCTGGATCCCACTTTCTGGGAGACCAAAACAAACCACATTTCTCCTTGCACTCCTTCGAGTCCTAAAGTTATTGCCCCTGCGGGCGCTCTTACCACTTAATAGGACGGACCCCTTTGCTTGCGAGTCCTGTCCCAGTTACAGAGGCATCCCCTTCTACACAGATGGCCACCCACAGCTTCCCTCGACTCCACAAACTCAGCCAGGATGCTTCTGATGCACAGAGACAACACTCCGATGACGACATCGTCAACACACCGGGGGTATTAACCCGGCCGTAGGCTCTAACGCCCCCCCTTCTACCCCTCCGCGCCCCTCCTGTCTTTCCTTCCCCTTCCACGCATGTCAAACTCTCCACGACATACCCCGAGCCCAAAAGCGGGCGCGGTGACCACGTCTCGCACAGCCCTCTCTCTCTCTCTCTCTCTCTCTCTCTCCCTCCAGGCTAGCCCATGCACACATACATCGTGGGTAACTATCCGAAACCCAACTCACTCCCCCGGAGCGAGGGGACAGGTTGTGGACCACGTGGGAGGGCGGACAGACAGGGCATGCCTGTCCGCGCCCTTGCGCCCGAGAGCGAGAGAACGCCGACCGACCGACCGACCCGGGGGGGTCTGGGGCCGAGACAATGACAGAAAACGGCTTGTTCGTACGCAGCAGCGGGAGGAGGG
>FTEL01010960.1_pt1 | contig 12490 bp, 7 predicted proteins | sample 1658911 | NCBI WGS metagenome assembly FTEL01 (sample SAMEA3914869, study PRJEB12502) | metagenome | biome: forest; material: soil | place: USA | collected 2012-03-12 | depth 0.1 m
AGCCTGCCCGGCTAGCTCAATCGGTAGAGCGTGAGACTCTTAAACAGGGACTCCATCTCAAGGTTGTGGGTTCGACCCCCACGTCGGGCTCAATTCCCGGCAGCGATTGCCTGCTTCTTTTTTTGGTTTTTCTTCTTCGGAGTTCTTCTCTCCACGGGTTCCGACGACAAAATTGTTGTCTTTTTGCTTTCCAGTCTTGTGGTGCCGGTTCCCAAGTCGCTGGGTTGTGTCTCGTTGCATTCAACCGCTTGTGCGCTGTCAGGATGTCAGAAAACGGTCTTAAGGTGCCACCCTGCGAGGCTAAGCAAGATGTTATGCCATTCCTGTTTCGACAACGGAATGCTCCCCGTCAATGGATGCCATTTCCCTTCAAGGATCCAGCCAGAGCCATTGATCCCAGTCTCATGCTCGTGCCTCGACTCCTCTATTTGTTGCGCGTGGCGTCCAGGCCAGAGCAACATCCACCAAGTTGACACCACAAGTCAGCATGTGAAGATGGCTTGGCAGCCCCTCTTCCCGTCCAGAACTCGACCCGCTGGTATCAAGAACCCTGGGCCCCTGGATGAACCTGGCTGGCACACGAGTTCCAGCCGCCTGGGCTGTGGATTAAAGGAGACTCGGTCGGGGGTACGTGCGAGGCCCGCTCGCGCTCGTTGTTCCCGTGCAAATTGACAGATGAGGGACCCGTCGGCTGTGCACCGATGATCGGCGGGCCTGGACTGCGCAGTCGCATTCCGAGGTTGCCGTTGAGTGCTGTGGATGCTCCTCTCTCTAAGGTATCTGTCGGTTGCACATGATGATACCGTTGCCGTGTCTCGATTCTGCAAGAGGGAGGCGTCGCCGCAGGGGCAAGATATCGAGAAACGGACAGGCGGTGGCCCTGTCAGAGAGCGCTGCCGAGACTCTTGACAGGAGACATTGACTCTGCCTGTTGTGCCTGGCTTGCGCTAACAGAGCAGTTAACGAACGCCATGCTCCCCGCCTTGCCCCCAAGGGGCAAGTTCCAGGCCCCTTTGGCGGGGTTCTTGGGCGGGGTTGGTGCGGGGTCTCAGGGGAGGCGGGGAGCCCAGCGATCACGGGATGGCAAGCGACCGCCTCAGGCCCCCACAGCTGGTCCCCCGCAAGATGTTCCACCAATGGTTCGGCAGGGCCGAGGCCCAAGCTTTCGAGGTTTCGCAGGGGGGTACCACGGGCGGTGCAGGCGCGGAAGGGCCTCGCTGTGAGCCAGAAAAAATTAAGCCGGATGGCACGCTGCCTCTCCAAACACACCCCCAAGTCGACAGCCTGACCCCCAAACAGCCCGCCTGCCTGCCGGCACTTAAAACCCGACGCAACCCCCCTCGCCATGAGCGTCCAACGGTTCTGGAGGACACTGGTCCCTCGTCCAACTGTCGCCTCCGGAGCCACGCGAGCGAGCGCCCTGTGGAACGCAACAGCACTGCTTGACGCATCGGCAGTGGGAGGAAGCCCAGGCAGGATCTGCACCACATCCCAGGCCGCCGCTGTCGCCTCGACCCGGCTTACACACCACACGCGCCAGACGAGCAGCTAGGGCCAGGCCTTGGATGACGTATTCCTCTTCAGTGTCATCCCCCTCCATTCGACTGCCCTGCACCGACGGTGGCCGCCTTTATCAGTGACCTTCCATCGGCCTGCAAGCTTCTTTGTCCTGTCTCAGCACTCGCACTGTGGCACTTCCCAATTCAGCAACCGCCGCAGTTACAGCACCAGCTCCAACACCAATTCCAACCCCAGCGACGGACCACCACCCAGACACAAGGGCGCAACGCCGCCCCAACAACACAACACCATGGTCCACGTCGCCGAGCTCAACTCAGCACGCACGGAGGAGACCTCCGTAAACGGCGGCCCCAGCCTCAGCCTCGACGGGCTGCTGATCAAGGCCACCACAGCAACGCCCCGCCGGCTCCCCGACGACGCTGCCGCCACCCTGCAACAACCCGACCCCCTGACCCTGTCCGAGCCCAAGCTCTACGAGGACCACCTGCCAACAGGCATCCTGGAGACGGAGGAGGAGAAGAAGCACCACTGGTTCGTCGGCAGCATCGACCAGGGTACCACCTCGTCGCGCTTCCTCATCTTCAACGGCGAGGGCGATCCTGTCGCGAGCCACCAGATCGAGTTTGAGAACTTGTATCCCAAGTCAGGGTATGTTTGGTTGTTTTGTGTTGCGACTGCTCAACGGACTGACTAACACGGACGCAACCCAGATGGCACGAGCATGACCCACTAGAGCTGCTCAAGTCGGTCGAGGATTGCATCGAGGAGGCCGTCCGCAAGTTTGTCGAAGCTGGCTACTCCAAATCAGACATCCGATCCATCGGCATCACCAACCAGCGCGAGACAACAGTGGTGTGGGACAGCACAACAGGCGAGCCGCTCTGCAATGCCGTCGTCTGGCCCGATACCCGTACCAAGACCCTCGTCCGCGAGCTCAAGGCCCGCGAGAATGCCGACACCCTGATGGACCTCTGCGGCCTGCCGCTCTCGACATACCCCAGCAGCGTCAAGTTGCTCTGGCTCATTCAAAACAACGACGCCGTCAAGCAAGCATACGAGGAGCGCCGCCTAGCGTTCGGCACCGTCGACTCGTGGCTCATCTACAAGCTCAACGGCGGCGCAAAGGCCGAGAAGCCGATCCACGTCACAGACAGCACAAACGCCAGCAGGACCATGTTCATGAACCTGCACACTCTGCAGTACGACGACAAGCTTCTGGGCTTCTTTGGGATTGACAAGACCAAGGTGCAACTCCCCAAGATCGTGCCGTCGTCGGACCCCGAGTGTTTCGGCAAAGTCGTGAGCGGCCCATTGATCAATGTGCCCATCGCCGGGTGTCTGGGCGACCAGTCGAGCGCTCTTGTCGGGCAGTGCGGCTTCAACCCGGGGCAGGCCAAGAACACGTACGGCACCGGGTGTTTCCTCCTCTACAACGTTGGCACCGAGCCCGTCATCTCCAAGTACGGCCTCCTCGCCACGGTTGCCTACGACTTTGGGCGCGGCAGGAAACCCGTCTACGCCCTCGAGGGCAGCATCGCCGTCGCCGGCGCGGGCGTCAAGTTCCTCATGAACAACCTGGGCTTCGTCAAGGAGTCGAGCGAGATCACGTCGTTGGCGGAGTCGGTGCCCGATAACGGCGGCGTCGTCTTCGTCACGGCCTTCAGCGGACTGTTCGCCCCGTACTGGATCGACGACGCCAAGGGAACACTCTGTAAGCTCCCCTTCCCCCCTTTTTTTTCATCCCAAACTAACACCCCGGCACAGTCGGCATCACCCAGCACACAACCAAAGCGCACATCGCCCGCGCCACCCTCGAAGCAACCTGCTACCAGACCCGCGCCATCCTCGAAGCAATGGAAAAAGACTCAGGCCACAAGCTCGAGTCCCTCGCCGTCGACGGCGGCGTCTCCAACTCGGACCTGTGCATGCAGACGCAGGCCGACGTCAGCGGGATCCGCGTCGACCGCCCCCGCATGCGCGAGACGACGGCGCTGGGCGCGGCGATTGCGGCGGGACTGGCCACGGGGGTGTGGAAGGAGTTGGAGGATCTTAGGGAGGTTAATCGGAATGGGAGGAGGGTGTTTACGCCGCTGATGGAGAAGGCGAAGGCGGATCGGCTGTTTGCGAAGTGGGGGCAGGCGGTGGAGATGAGTCGGGGGTGGGTTAATGAGGGGTAGAGGGGGCTGTGGGATTCGCGAGGGGGGTTGTGAGGAGGTGTGCTGTGGAGGGGAGGTGTTTTTGGCTTGACTTGGCTTGGTTATGATCATGATGGATGGATGGGATTTATTAGCGGGTTGGGGTTTGGGCATACCACGGTTTTTTACGCTTCAATGGGACGGTGTCTAGGCTCGGTGTACGAGTGACTGCTTGGTTGGTGTGTTGGTTCAGTAGCCGGAGCAAGGGGATGTATGGATGTACAGAATACGATAGTCTTCTTAATAGCATAATGGGCGTAGTGATCAACCTCCACGTCCTACCTGCCTCTCTCTTAGGGTTCAGAGTCAATGGTGTTGGTTAGGTTACATCGCCAACCCCCGAGTCCCTCACTTCATCACATACACAGCCAGGATCCCCTCCCACAACTCCAGCTCAAGCTCGTATCGGGAAAGATACATCTGTATACATCCGTCTACTTGCCTAGGGAGGTAGCTCCACGATAGCAAGCAAGCACAGCAGCCGTCTGAACTCGGGAGCTCCCGCTCCCAGTACCAAGCTTGCCACTGGCCTGGTCCTGGGCCTGGATACGAGGTGGGATGTTGCCACCCGCCCAGCTGCCAGGTTGGGGATGTGATTGTTACTATTTTAATGCTTCATTTCCTGTCACGGGGTGTGATAGACAGGGAACGTAGCTTATGGGACTTGCTTGGGGATTATCTCATCATTGTTGGGAACTGGTGGTGGTGGTGGTGGTCGTCGTCGTCGTGCTGACTCCCAGCCGCCAACCCATCATATCCCCGATAGGAGCAGGAGACGGGGTAAAGAACCCAAGACAACGGCTTTTGTATAGCTGCAGCAAAACATCAAGAAAAATTACGACTAGACTGTAATCACCATGTCTTTTTTGCTCTCGCTCCCTCCCTTCCCTTCCAAAATGCAACTCTGAAAACAAAACTCATCGCAACCAGCCAACATCAGCCAACCATCACTCACACCCGCCAAATCATGGCTTTTATTTTGTCACCCTCCCACCAACATTCCCAAAAACGTGTGAACCCATGGTCTGCCATTGCAAAGCAATCCCCCCCCTCCCCGACCAGCCGCTCCATAACGCCCCGCTCCAAGAGCCCCCATTCACATCCACATCCACATCAAAGAGAGTTGGCGGTCGTTCCCCCTGAGGCAGTGTCGGTAAAAGGTGACGAATGCGGTCGGGAATAAGCGGATATGGCGAATCGAAGGGAAAAGGGGGCACGCCTTCGCAGGGAGAGGGGAGGTTGCTGAGGTCACCGCCGCCAGCCCGCCACGAACCGCTCGTCTCCCCGTCGCAGGATGGATTAGAAAACAAAGAACGAGGCTACGGAAGAGGATCTTTTTGAAACGGAGTAATAGTAGTGTGTATCTCAAATTAAGACGAGTAGTAAAAAGAGGTGAGATCGAAGGGGTGGTTGTGTCGGGGGCATTTCATTTCCATTACATTGACGACAGGCGGTCGTAAATAAAGGGCCGCCAGATTTTCCGTCCTGTTTTTTTACATGATAATCGCCGGCACGTCGACGTTGGCCTTGATGGTCTTGTGGGGCAGGATGCTGCCGCCGTTGACGTAGATCTCGTCGCCGATGGTCACGTCGTCGCCGAGGACCGTCACGTTCTCGAGGCGGGCCCAGCGGCCGACAACGCTGTTCCAGCCCACGATGGTGCTCTTGACCCACGCGTGGTCCTTGACCTTGGACCCGGCCATGAGCACGCAGCGCTGGAGGCGCACGCCGTCGCCCACCACCACGTCCGGCCCGATCGTCACGTTGGGGCCTATCCTGCAGTTCTTGCCGATCTTGGCCGACGGGTCGATCAGCACGTTGCCGCCGTGCACGTACGGCTCCGTCGACGGGGTGAGCAGCTTGGAGCCCTTCTTGGTGAGAGACGAGAGGTAGAGGCAGGTGCCCGTGAGGAAGTCCTTGGGCTGACCCACGTCCATCCAGAAGCCCTCGAGGTCGAACGAGTGTAGTTGGCCGTCCTTGACCATGGCGGGGAAGGTCTCCTGCTCGATGGATGTGGGGCGCAGCTCGATGCGGTCGAGCACCGACGTGTTGAGGATGTAGATGCCGGCGTTGATGCGGTTGCCGACGAACTGGACGGGCTTCTCGACGAAGCGGTCGATGCGCGAGGGGTGGTTGGGCTTGTGGACAATGACGCCGTACTTGGACGGCTCCTCCACCTTGGTCACTACGATGGTGCCTTCATCGCCGTGTGACTTGTGGAACGCGGCGAGCTCCTTGAAGGGGTACTCGCAGGTGACGTCCGAGTTGAGCACGAAGAAGGGCGTGTCGTCCTTGCGCAGCACCTCCTCGGCCAGCTTCAGGGGGCCGGCCGTCCCGAGGGGTTCGCTCTCGATCGAGATGGTGATGTTGATGCCGAATTGCTCCTCGTACTGTTCGGGGGGGGGGGGATTGTCTCAGCTCTGTGTCCTTCATACTCCTCCTCTCCATGCAGGGGGACCAACCTCGGCCAGGTACTTCTCCATAATTTCAGGGCGGTAGTTCACGGCCAAAACGATGTCTGTCACGCCGGCAGCGGCGAGGGCCTCAATCTGGTGGAGGATCATGCGCTTGTTGCCGAACTCGACGAGGGGCTTCGGCAGGGTGAGAGTCTAGGCGCGGGCAGTAGGTGTTAGCCATGGCGGTTCCGGCGCATGAGGTTGTTGCTGGCGGGGGTAGCAGCGGAGGGGAACTCGAGGTCGAGGTCGAGATCGGGCATCATCGAGGAAGCGGGGGCGGACATACGAGAGGACGCAGGCGCGTGCCGAAGCCGCCGACAAGAATTAAAGCTGCATGGGCGCACAGCACCGGTCAGCACGCCGGCGCAAGAACAATGGACAATGCGCGGGCCTGGACTTACCCTTCATGATTGCTGGTGGTCAAAGGGGGTAAAACGGGCAAAAAGGGTGGATCAACGAGTGTAAGAAGGTGGGAAAGCGGCTTTAAAGGCGCGGGGGGTGATGCAGCAACAGGGCGGCCGCGTGTTGTAAGTCGGCTGGCTCGGTGGCAGTTGCAACTTGGCAGAGTCTCGCAACAGAAGACTCGCAGAAGAGGAGGAAATGCGCGATCACGAGCCGTGGGCTGGAGTGGACAAAGGTGGCAAGAAGCGCAGGAGCTGGCCCCCAGAAATCCCGAAATGGAGAAGGACACCTTTTCTGGGATCCCTGGAGAGAGACAGACCCCCCCTCAGGCCCCTCCTCGCACTGGTGCACTGATGCACTGACGAGTGGTGTCGCGGCAGCCAGCGATGGGCTCCGTTGGGCCTCACAGGGCTGCTCCAGGCTGTGCACTTGGGGCGGGACAGGCGATGGGTCAGGAGGGAGGGGCGCCAGTCGCCGGGCCACATGCACACCTGGCCAGCCAATCGGCGCCCATCATTTCCCCATGGCGAGATTGGATCGCATCGCAGCACCCCAGAACCAGTACCTGCAGTGGATCCCCTAACTTTACTTTGGCCCCAAAATCAGGGGCACAGTGCCGTGGCCATCTCAGGGGCTGGCTGGCGTCTCCCCATTATCCAATATCCGTCCCGTATTATTTGCCCTTCTGGTGGTTCGACGAGACTGACACTTTTGGCATCACCAGCCACGGCACCCGGAACACGCCTGCTGGTGCTGTACAAGTAACAGCGACGACCACATGAGCACAGACAGACAGGCCGACACCAATCTCCCCAAGAACAGCGATCCCACCACCACCCCACGACCTGCCCGCGGCCTCAAACGGGGTGTGGGGGTTTAATAATAACGTTACTACTAGCCAGGCCCATATAGGTAGTTACACAAAGACCCTCACCCGCTGCCAACCTCCAACACGAGAAAAGGCAAAAGCCAACAAGCCGAGGAACCTGGCTGAGCTGAATCGAACAGGCCATCCCAAAACACTCCCATATCAAAACTAGAACATCAGAACCCTTCTGGGATACTTGTAAACAGACATGATGCCTCCCCTCAAACCGTGACCTCACTCCCCCGCCTGCCTCCCACAAACCGAACCGATGACGTGGACCCGCCAAACCAAGGATAGACAGAACGGCTGTTTCGCCCCGACTCATTCAGACGGACGACCCCATCCGGCCGCCCCTCCCCAATTCCGCATGGCCAAGTATGGGGTAAACGCTGGGCAACGCATCCTTCGAGGAGGGAGGGTCTCACGGGATTGAAACATGAAACAGACACGCACACCCACACCCACAACCAGGAAAAGGAAAAACGATTGCTCCGCCACGCTGGCGCTCCAGGAGTGATGGGTGAGGGGAGGGGGGATGCCGAGAATACCCGCCACGGCCACAACCACTTCATGGAAGAGTCACAGCTGCACTGGCTGCCAACAACAGCGTTGGAGTGACTGAGTGACTGAGTGAGTGAGTTACACAAACCACCAACAACCAACCCAACGGAAGATGCCGACCAGCCAGGGTGTCACTCAACTCCATCCAGCCAGCCATCCAAGCCACCCCTCCAGTCACGCCCGAGCTCGGGTACCGATTCCTCGGGCCGCATCCGCCCCTGCCCCCCACGAAGGGATGGGGGGGGAGGCGGCGGGGAGCCCAACTTCACATTGATGCAGCATTGGGTATCAACACATCGCGGGGGGGCGCATTGGCAGGTACGTAGTAGTAAGTAGACTTAATAGTAGTGACGGCTCTCTCAAGGAGAGGCTTCGTCAAAAAGTCAAGTGGTGAATTGGTGTTGTTGGTCATATCTCGTCAAAATGTCATCCCAGCCGATGATGATTTTCTTTCCCTCGTATCTTTGTTTTTTCCATCCCTCCACAAATTCCATCTGCCATCTTCTTCTCCAGAGTCATCATCAATCGTTGCTGGTGTTGTTGGTGGTGTCGTCATCATTCATCAGGTCATAACAAAGACAAAATGGCAAAAACTCTGCTAGAGGAAAAAAAAAGGGAACAAACACCACTGCCTCGATTTTCCTCCCCTGTCACCTCCCTTTCCCGGCTGTCCAACGAGGCTGATGAAGTGAACCCGTGTCCCTCCACAACAGACAATAAACATCCTCGTTGCTGTCAAAATGCGGCACGAAGCGCCAGCCAGAATGCAAAACAACCCCTCCTCAAGTCTGTGTCCCCGTGGGTGAACAGCAGAGATGCCAACAGACTCCGAGCCGCCAAGTTAGTCGGCCCCGTCCGCGGCTTGCAGAAAAAAAAGAGATCAAAACCAGCCAGCCTGTTTGGCAAACGTTACCAGCAGCAAAATGAGCTCGCTCTTTGGACCCCGGAAAGCTCGGCCACACAACGGCCCAGTCAGATGATCTGGGAACATAAAACCAAACGCAGAGGTGCCTCCAGGAGTGTCCCCCACACCGAGTGGGTTCTTGTCTGTTGTCGTTTCTCCTGTCCGGCTGGTTCTGTGAAACCCAGCTGGTCAAGGGGATGATGCATGGGTCGTTGTCGATGTAAAAAGAAAACAGCAAAAAAAGCCCGGGCCATCAAGTCTTTTTGCAGGCAGAAGACAAGACAATAAAACAGAAAAATCAGGCCCGAAGCACGCCATGCCTCGCAGGACCGTCAGAAGCCATGGCCATGGCCTCCACGTTGTACCAAAAATCCAGGCCGATCGGAATGTTCGTCAAATGCCGCTTTGTCTAGGTCGCGTCGTAACTGTCGTTCAATCATGTCGTGAAAATGCAGAAAATGGATCGCTCTCCTGCCGGGAAAATCAAGGAAACACAGAAAAAGAAAAACTCCTCTCCGCGCGCGCAGCTCCAGGTCCCCCTCCAAATCCTGGAAGGGGCTGGACGCTACCAATGGGGGTATAATCCACGGCTGGCCTCTCTCTCGATCTCTCGCTCGCTCTCTCCGTCCTGCCGTGGCGCTGTGAAGCCTTCTCCGAATTTTATGGCAGAAAAAAACAATCCCGATGATGAATGCCTTGTTGAGCTTGGCTGCTCTCCGTTGTTTTTGGGGGGTGGTCTCCAAGGGGCGAAAAAGACGGGGCCACGGGGATTCAGCGAATCCCAATCCTTGTCCGGATCCCGTGTCACACACGCAAGAAATGCGGCTCTCTCGGCAACCTCACTCCAGCGAGGTGGTCGAGCTGCTGCTGGAGTGGTGGCCCGAACGGCTCCGGTGTCCGTGTCCGTGGTGGGAAGACGTGTGGCGGCTGCTCTTGCGCGTCTTTCGGCCCGAGTCGTCGGCCGGCAGGCCCTGGACGATCCCGTTGCGGGCGAGCATGCCGCCGTTGACCGAGAAGTTCCGGCACACCATGAAGGCACGCATGGCTGCGTTCTCCTGGGCTAGCGTGCCAGATTCATATGCAAGATCCGTCTGGTACTCGCGCCCGTTGACCAGGACCAGGCACGTGTAGCCACTGGTGTCGCGGAAGCACTCATACGTGGGGTCGTGCCATCCACGACGCCGGCAGAGGCCTGCAAGACATGCTGTTAGCCCTTTGCTTATGACCTATGGCAACCTGCCATTGCGCGCCCTGCCTCTGCAGGGTGCCTCGGGGAGCGGGAGGGATCCAGGGGTACGGGGATGCCGATGACGTGAAGGAATCTGCATGACAGCCCAACATGAATGGCCTCAGCCCTACCACATGCGTTGGTGGGGGGTCTGAGGCCAGCAGGGAGGAGGGTGACAGGGCCGGCAAGAGTTGTGAGTGGTGACCAGGGGCTCGGGTTCAATGTCAGGGACCGTGAAGTGACTCGGTGGGGGAAGTTGGCCACGTGCGGATGCCCTCCATCTCCAAGAAACCCCCCACCATGGGGTGGATGACGTGTGATCGGGCTGGCAGTTGACAACAAACCCCCTCCAAGACAAGCGGCGCAGCCCTGCAGGGAGTCAATTGATAACTTACTCTCGAGGTACTGCATGTAGAATCCACCCATTGTGTGTGTGGGTTGCTGCGAGCGGAATCGAGGTGGCTTGGGCTGTTGGGTGGTGTTGGGAAACGGAAGCCGGCGTGTGCGAGGCGGCAAGGTGAGAGAGGCAGGCACGTCGAAAAAAAAAAGATGGTGTGTGGAGAGAGATGTAAACAAACTGCCGGCCGGGAACCGAGGGGGGATCGGTGTGATGAGTTGCTGCAGTTGAGCCCAACCTAGGAGTAATGCGGTATGGGAAGGACGGGGGAGGGGGAAGTAGGGCACTGCCGGAAGGGAAAGCTTGTCTCACGGATGGGAGGGTGGTGTGAGCTGGAAGAGTTTGAGGATGGCAAGCCTGATATGCTACGTGTCTCCGAGGCGACGGCAGGAAGGGGAAGCCGGTGGGCCAGCAACCGGCGAGAGAGCGCGAGTGCTTTATTGCGGTGACGGGAAGGGTGATGCGGGGCAGGGATGGCAAAAAAGCCCACATCAGACGAATGCAACAAAGGAAAAGGCGGCAGCTCGAAAGGGAGAGGAGGGAAGGGGGAAGGGGGTCGTCAGACGCATGGCCAGTGGGAGATGCGGCTCAAAGTGTGACCCATCTTGATGTGTTGGCGTGTGTCGTTGCCAGTTGATACAACCGCAAAGGTCCGGCCAACTCCACACCAACGGCATGCGAGGGGAGGGGGGGGGAGGGGAGATGCAGCGTCCTGGTGAGATCTCGTTTGATAAGTCCAACCAGTCTGGATCGGGCAAGGACGAGAACCCTAGCACGATGCCGCACCCCTCGGTGCTCGTTGGCGTGTCCCACTGGACCCCTCCAGCCTCCACCATGGCCCCCGTCCACCCTCGCCTTTGTTTTTGTCCGATGTTTGGGCGGGCCCGCGGTACTGCCCATGTACTCGAGGGGTAGCTTCGGTATGCGCGGGCTCGAGAGACATTCGAGAGGTGGCAAACTGCCAGGGGGGACCTCGAGGAACCTGGCCGGGACTCGACATGTTCCTTGAGCTGACAGGGAGCATTACGGCACAGCCGTGTGTACGTACCTACCTCTCTTGCTCCACCCTCTGCTGAGAGCGAACGAGAGGACGGATACCAGATGGAAATTCCATGCTGGCGAAGCCCCGGAATCGAGCGAGGATGAGACTGTCCCCCAAGAGATCCCAATCGCGTGGCCCCTCGTCAATGCAGCTGCAGCGAATTTGCCCATGCACGCCGACCTGTATGCATGTATGTATGTGCGCCGCCCGGCCCAGTCGCCGTGCCACCGACTCACACCCCGGCCGAGATAGACATCCAGACCCCAGACACGCAGATGTGTGTATGTGGGTGGTACACGCTTGGGGGCACGTACATGGTGAGGGGCAGCCACTCGACCGGCACCCATGGTAAGTATCGACTCCCAGGCAGCAAGCAGACAGGCCTCTGAGACGTCGAGTACATGGCATGGCATGGCATGGCATTGGCGTGGGCCGACGGGGAACGGGGACGAGGTTGGCGCCCAAGAGAAGACGAGGACGACGCAGGTGTCCGGTCCAATCTGCAGAGCTAGGGGGAGGGCATTGGCATTCTTCGAGGCAGCCTGCGCGGTGGGCCACATGCGATGCAGGCCGGGACCGTGGGCGATTCGCCAGTGTCGCATCTCCGTCACCGTCGGCACGCCATGTCTGGAGGAGGGTGCAGGACGCAACGGGGCCCCGGGAAGCGGTTCTGGAAACTTTCCCGCAGGCCGGCGACTGGCTGGCCAGCGACCCTGGGCGAATCAGAGGCTGCCCATTGCGTGTTCCGGAACGACAGCGAACAAGATTCGGTACAGCGATCGGCGCTTGCCGGCATCGCGCGCTGAGACCAGTGCCCTTGTCGCTGCCGTCGTGCCGTCGTTTGGTCGTTGTGTCGAAACAACGGTGGTGGACTCAGTCTGCCTCACCCTGGACCTCCCCTCCATCCCCCCCCGCC
>FTEL01002556.1_pt1 | contig 12486 bp, 13 predicted proteins | sample 1658911 | NCBI WGS metagenome assembly FTEL01 (sample SAMEA3914869, study PRJEB12502) | metagenome | biome: forest; material: soil | place: USA | collected 2012-03-12 | depth 0.1 m
GAGCAATCCTGGACCTCCTCTCCGCCATTGACCCGGGCCATTGGCTCTGTTGTGCATGCCCCCCATCCCCGTCCCCCATCCCGTCAGTGATCTTTTTTTTTTCGTTCGCGCCCGTCAGTGATTTTTTTTTTTGCATGCGTGCCATCGTCCACCGCCTCCGAGTCCGACACCTTGTCGACTTCGTCTCTGTCTGCGTCCTCCACTTCGTCTCTGTCCGCATCCTCCATTTCGTCTCTGTCTGCATCCTCCGAGACGGCTGACGTCCACTCCTTTCAGCGGCGGCTCGTCCGTCTTCCCCACCCTGTCGGGCGTGTTTTGATTCGTTGGGTGTCTCGCATCTTCCCATCCCGTCTCGAGACATCTTGATCTGGGCACGGTGTGGTCCAAAAACACGTGCGATGGTTAGCAAAAGGCTATTACCGTCACGGGGCTTTCGCTATATGGAGCAAAACGCGCTTCGCATTCCCGCGAGAGCCGGGCATCCTCGAGCATCTCGCGTGAGAGACGTACTCGGTCGCCGAGCACTTCGTACCTGCAACTCATGGCAGGGCTATCCTATCAGCAGCACAGCACATGTCTGTGCAGTGAACGAACCGGGGGATTGTGTTGAGGTGGGCGGGACCCGGAGCAGAGCCGGTTGGACAGGCGCGAGTCGGAGGCCTAGATCTCCGTCATGTGAGCTCTTGGGCTGCTGTTTTGACGTTACTCCACAAAGTACTTGAACAACCCTAACCCTTCGGGTCATATGACTTGGTCAAAACTTCTCCTTTCCGGCCACACTGGATTCCATGTTCCAGGTTGTTATATCCCATTCTCTGGGCTCCAGAGCTTCCACTTTCGGCATACTTTTCACCGATGACCACGATCCATAAGAAAATACGGGATCCCGTCCGCTCTCCCCAACTTCATACCAGATCGGTAGTTGGGCCGGTGACGACCAGCTAATCCCCCGTGTTGGATGTTTTTGTCTTTTGGTCGTCTATCTTGCTGGTGAGAGGCCAGTTGTAATTCATCCTGGGAGAGAATGTGCATCTCGTCCAGGACAAGAAGATTTTTAAGGCACGAGGGCGGTGTTTACGACAACCAAGCCCCCGTACCAATACAACCTCACAAAGGCAGGCAGAACCACGAGGCCGTACAATGCCATGCCCACGGTACTGGAAGGGTCAAGTTAAACTCATCGATTATCGATTGGTCGCTGGAGCTATCGGAGTGTGCGGTTTCGCTGAGTAAAAGTCCTGAAGCCGGACCTCCTACCCCTGAATCCCATGTCCGAGCAATATTCCCAGCCAAACCAAGCCCCTCCCTTCACCCAGTTCCCAAACGCCAGTTTTCCCCTGCAGGTATTACAACAAGTCAAACAATATCCATCCCCAAGCGCCAAACAAACCTAGTCGCCCGCTCCATCACCGTCTCCTCCTCCACCTCAATAATCGCCTCCTCATACTCCACCTCCCCCTCATCCTGACCATCCCCCTCACCACCACCAGCCACCGCATCAAACCCATGGCTTAACCCGATCACATCCCCCTCACCGGGATTCACACGCGGCACGGAGGAAACCGGCCCCCACAGGTCGGAGGCATCCAGCCGTTTGCCGCCGAGCGTCAGGCCGGTGGCTGAGAGGGCGATGCACTCGACTGGTTCCCAGTCAGCTCCTGAGGGGTCCTCTAGTCCGGGGGAGGTGACGCGGTCCCAGCTGTTGTTGGAGCCGGAGATTACGGATTCGGTTGCTGGTTTGTTGGTCTCTTCTTCTCCGTTTTTGTTGGGGTCGTCGTCTTGTTTCTGTTGGTGGTGGTCCGTTGTGGACGATGACGAGACACTAACCGCCAGCGCCGGTTGGGTGGGTTCGTTGGTTGTGGTGCTTGGCTGCTGAGGAGGGAGTTTGGTCGGCGCCAGGCAAGCGGATGACCAGTCGATTCCCGTGGGTTCATCGGATGATAGCAGGTCGAGCAGGTCAGAGCTTCTGCTGGCTTGGGTTGTCTGCTTTGGAAACTCCGGTTGGGCGTCCAACAAGTCCAGATCATCCCGGGATCGCGGGTCGAACACGTCAGAATCCCTGCTGGCTTGGTTTGTATGCTGTGGAAATTCCAGCTGGGCTTCCAAGAGAGTTCCCCAGTCCCGATGACCGAGGGATGGCAAGTCGAGCATGTTGGAGCCACTGCTGGGTTGGGTTGTATGCTGCGGATACCCCAGCTGGGCATCCAAGAGAGTTCCCAAGTCCATCTGGGTCGGGAAATCAGCCGGGGGCAGCACCTGCGCCGCACCCTCTCCTCCAGAGGCGGCACCCCGAGGAGGCTCAGGATCCAGCATTCCCTCATTACAGTAGAACCCCTCCTCATCATCCCCATTATGATGACGAAACAGGCGAAGGGTCTCCCCACGATGAACAATCTGCCCGTCCCTCGTCCTCGTCGAGTCCATGCCCTCCAGCTCGAGCTCCGTGCCCCAAGCCCCCGCATTGCAGGCCCCGTTGTTGGGCTCCTGTATCGTGATCAGCTGCAGCTCCGCCAGCTTCTCGGCCTCGCGCGCAATCCGGCACATCTCCCTAGGGAAGAGCCAAGGGAAGCTGATGAGGGGCATCGAGCGCGCCGTGACGCGCCTCAAGCCCACCGTGCCGTCCGGGAGCAGATGCGGCTGGCGGGCCTCGTGCAGTGCGATGCGCGTCTCCTCCCACGTCACCTTGTACATGGCGGCGACGAATTCCAGTTTGTGGAACTGGTGCTTCTCGATCGCGGCTGTGCAGAGGTCGCGGAATTGCTTCTTGAGACCGGTTGCCTCTCGCCCGACCTTTTCTTGCACCTTGTAGTCTGATCCGACTCTGGGCTTGGACAGAACAAAGGCGGTCCAGACCTCGAACTCGGTCCGGATTTCGAGCTGGCCCATGGCCCTGCGCATGGCGATGTCGTATTGGGTCTTGATCTTCCTGGCCTCCTTCAGGAGGGCGTTGTCCAGGGTGTAGTGTTTCAGGATGCGGTGGTCGAAGGGCAGCTTGTAGTTCTCTCGGTTGTCAAAGACCTCCCTGTCGACCATGTCGTAGAGTTTGCCAAGAACGGTTTTGGAGTGGTACGTCTTGCCCCTAGACTTCTCCATAAAATGGGGGTATCTCCGGGGGTCCAGTTTCTTGTCCCAGACGGCCGGGATGCCCGTCTTGACGTAGTCGACCGCGGTGGAGTGAAGCTCGGCGAGTTTGAGGCCTGGGTTGTCACCAACGTTAGTCCATATCTAGAAGACAGGCAAACGATCCCAGGTTCTCTCTTACATTTCCTGTGCTTCGCGCCCTCAACTTCGTCATCGGCAGTGGCGAGGTGAGCATGCGCAATCAGCGGCAGCCTGTCATTCTTCATGAACAAGACGAAGAACGACGCGAGGCTTTTTACCATCGACGCCTCTGGTTCGACAAGCGGCGGAGGCGCGCTGTAGTTCATCGGCGACTGACCCCATTCCCACTCCGGCGGGAGAAGGTTCTGGTCCCAAATGACAAAGAAGTCATCCCCATCAAGGTCACCGCCCGAACACATGCTGGGGACGTCCTGGTCCCCGTTCAGGGGAAACACTACGACATCCCGGAGGTGGTGGAATTGCGGGACGTCCACAGCTTGCACGACGCGGATGTCTCCCGGGTGGAGAGAGGGGTTGCGCCCGACGAGGCAGAGGCCGGTGATGACCCGGTAAGCGCCTCGGTCCTTTGGGTCGGGGACCTGGAGAAAGATTTGAGGCAGCTTGACTTCTGGGATCTTCTTGCGTCCCTCGGTCAGCTTGCAGTGGCCCCTAAGGGTTCCCGTTTCGTCGATGCAGCCGAGCACAAAGGCGCCCTGGTCGACGATGAGTTTTGCCTTCTCCTTGAGAGCCTTGATCGACCAAGACCGCCACAGCTGTAGAACGGTGCGGACAAAGGGTTCCTGTGTGTGCATGAAGCCGTTTTCCACCAGGAGCGCGATGGTCGCCGTGGTCATGTTCTCGTCCACATAAGCGCTGAGCAACTCCACGGCCTTGGGCATGTCCGTCATCGCGGCGTCGTAGTTAGAGATCTGGACCGCCATCATGTTGGTGAAGACCTCATCAGGGACTCCCAGGCACGAGAGAATGGAGATGGTCTGCCGATTCAGGGTTGCACAGGAGAACTGTGAGCACCTGATGATCTCCAGCCTGTTGTACTTGGCCGGGAACTTCTTTTGGGAGGGCCGGATGCAGACTTGGGTGCCTTTGGCATCGGGCCAGGTAACAAGGACGCCCTTGCAGCCTCCCATGCGGAATTGGAAGGCGGAGGGGGGCGGAAAGATGTTCCAGTCATCAGCGATGAGACGGGCCAGGGCCAGGGATATTTTTCCAACGCCATCGGTAAAGCAGAATCCATCTTTTTCCACGTCAGGGATCTCGACGATCTGGGGGGTCGGAATGTGGTGCAAGAGGCGAGTCGTCGAGAAGCACTGCCCAAGCCGCGCAGCGAACTTTGCGACGGAGGAGATGTGGCTGAAATCCCCCATCCATTTGCGAATCGAGTCGCAGGTGATGCTCTGGTCGTCAGGCTCACAGAAGAAAAAGGCACCGCACTCCCGGATCTGAGAGTTTCCAAACGCAAGGAGCTTCCAATGCCACCTCCCCATCCGAATGCCATGCAGCATAACCCAGTAGACCCGAGTGTAGAGCTCGACATCCCGGTCCACCTCGCAGGATCTGATCCGCCCATCCAGCAACTCGTCGGTGAACTGGACCCGGATGAAGTGATCCTTGATGTGCTTGTAATGGCGGACGATCCGGTTGGTGGTCTCCACGGTGGGCGTGTTGAAGTAGATCCTGGTGGGTGTGACGGTCACCTTCCGGACCAAGGCGCAGTACTCCGGAATGTGAAGCGTCGCGGGATAGTAGGTCATGGCGTCCCTGTCTTGGAAGAGCTCCATCGGGTTATGGATCTGCTGTCCTTGATCCGCGGCATACTCGAGGATGAGCCGCGCCCGGTTAAGCCCCAGGTTGCTTGGCGGTTGCGAGAGACTCAGAAGCTTCTCGAGAAATTCGCGCGTAATATTGTGCTCGCAGAAGATGTCATGCGAGAGGCAGACCTCGAGCTGGTACCGGACATCGTAAGGCAGAGAAATGTGAACCGCCTGTGAGAGCAGAGAGAGGCCGTTGTCCCATGAAGGGCCCCTTGCCGGGGTATTGAGGGGTCGCGAGTCGGCCAGCATGTTCCAGAGAGCTGGATTTTCATCCGGGACTCGCATGAACTCAACATCGGTCTTGGTAGCAATGTTCCAGTCGCGGAGGTGCGTCTCAATCGCTGACCATTGAGCCCAGGTGGAGTTGCCCAGGTCAATCCAATACGTCGTCCACCGACCAAGATTGATGATACCCGGCTCTTGGTCAAGAGACACGGGCTCGGTCCCTGGGACCTGGAGGTCTGGTTTGATGTCGACGGCCCGGTTCCAGAGCTCGTCTTCTCCCCAGATAAGGCGATCTGCCCAGGCATTCCCGTCCACCCTGTCGTTTTTCTTCCGAAAGAGAGGAGGGCCGTCGACGTCGATAATGAGCGAAGACCCTGACTTCTCAGTGGTGGTACGGTGAATGCTTTTGATGATGCCAAACTTGATGTCGATGCGGTAGTACTGACGCTCAGGGCCAACGAAAATAGGGAAGTGGATCATGAACTTTTTCCTCCTCAAGTCGAGGGTGAGCTGCAGTTCGAGATCACGTCCAAGAGAGAAAACCTGCTTCTTCGGCATAAACGCCGTCGGTTGGGGAAGGATGCCGAAGGTGAGCTTCTCGGGCCTCAGGACCAGGTATGCCGGGCAGGTGTTGCCCAAGGGGGTCGTCAAGGTTGGCTCATCGGGTTGCTGCCTTGGGAATTCGACAATGACATTGTGACTGGATCCGCCGAACTTGAGTTGGCACCTGCCGTTCTGAAAGAAGCTCAAGTCCGTCGGTGGAGGCTCGAAGCGCACCTTGACGGACCGGTGAGCGCCTCGCGGGGGGTCCAGCTCTACCCACACGACCCTGCCGAAGCGCTCGAAGAACTGGCGAATATCCCATGGCGTGGCATTTATCGGGACGACCCTCAAGATCATGGTGGCACTCCTTCGGGAGCCCCAGGTCGCAGGCATCACGGGTGCCTGGTGGAGAGTGGTCGAAGGAAGCGGCGGTATCAGGCTGCTCAGGGAGCCACGGGCACCAGCCGCCAATGTGCCGGATGGCCCAGTAGCTGGCATGAGCGCTTGTCCATTTCGGCGGCGGTGATGATAGTGGTTCGCCGAAGGAGGTCGGAGGAATGGTCCCTGACGTGGCTCGGTGTGACGCCCGTTGCCCGCCCCGCTAATCAGGAGGTGCTGATAATTGCCGCCCGAATTCGCCATCGTCTCCAATGCCGACGAGAGACTCGAGTTGGTCCCAGCCTAGCTTGGGTGGACAGATGATTAGAACTGACTGGTGTCAGGGGCTGGGCTGTTGGTTGCGAGACGAGGAGAAGCAGACAACGAACCCTCGATGGAAACGAGATGAGAGCAAGACGAGTCCGCTCAGAGGATGATGTACGCTGTCAACCAAGAGGAATATGTAGAGAGATATTTCTTGGGGAAAACAAGGTCTGTGAGTGTGTGCAGGTATCCCCGGGTCAGGGCGCACACAGGAACAAAGGAGGAATGCCAGATGAGGGCTGTCAAGAGGCCGGGGGGTTGAAGACTTTTGAGGCTGCACCCGGCGGTGTACCTCACCGTCCAGGGCTGGAGAGCAGGCACGGGATCGGGAAAAGACTTCGGGAGAGAATAGAAACCGAGGCGAGAGGCGCAAGGTAAGAGGTGAGGCGACGAGAGCGAAGTCAAGTCTCATGAAGCAGGTATGGAGTGAGGGAGTAAGGCAGTGGAAGGCACGACTGAGCAGGTGGAAGCCAAATCAGGCAGACGCAAAATTCGACAAAAAGCCACAAATCAACTCTCATGGAATTCCAACTGTCGCTAGTACCGACCTGTTAAAGGTATGCCTGTGTAAAACAGGCGGTATCTTGAGGCTTGCTCCGGATGTGAGTTGGTGATCAACTGGCGGTAGTGCGAGGGGTTGGGATGGTGTTGTGGTGGGTGTGATGGTTCGGAACAAGCGACCGACCAGGTGACCAGCTGTTGATTTCTTGTCAATGTAAGAGGGAAGAAAGCGGGAAGGTACAGAATGGGCAGGAGAGTCTTGAGTGCCTGAATGTTTGGGCATCGAGTGTCAAACACTGCGGTGCTTGAACCGAGTGGAGAGGAAGGGAGGAGAGAAAGTAGCCTGGGGTTTGAGTGCTTGTTTGTGTGCAGAACGCAATCTGATAACCTCTTGGAAGAAAACTCCTTGGTTAAGTGTTGTGTTCAACCAGGGAATGGGAAGAGTTTGGGGGAGTTGGCAAGGTGCTTCCTAGCAGAGCAGCTGCCTTTGAGGGCTGTTGTGGTAGTGATGCAAAAAGACCAAGGCCAAGCAAGGGACAGGAGAAAGCTCCGTGGAATTGTGCACCTGGCAGATATTGTCACTGATCTCGCAACACCCGTCAGCCATATCGTCTCGGAAACTTGCGCACCTCTCCTTAGGTCCAGACACAAAAACCGCCCTCAAACCCAGCCACACAACAAGGAACCAAACACCGCGGCTCGCTCCCAGACAATGAATGCAAATGCAACAGCAAGCAAGAATGCACCGAGTCGAGCCAGACCTCCCTGAACAACCAAACCAACCCAACAACCTCTGGCCCCTCCCCCATCGTCTACCCACAATGCTCCCTCCCTGTCTTGCTCAGTCCGAGTTGCTCGGGCCCATGCATTTTCTTGATCTCTGACCATGTCATGTCATGTCCTGTTCTCACCATGATGCTCCGCTCCGCTCCACTTCGTATGTGGTGCCCAATGCAAGGGGTAATATGTGTCTCTGCCGTGAAATGCAAGACTCCGGCCCCTAGTCTTCACCTTCAGCCTTGCCGGTCAAAGATCTTGCCGGGGTTCCTAAGAAGGTTTCTGTTAGCCTTCCGGATGTTTGACACCATATCCGTCTGGCTGGAAAATGGGAATACTAACATAATCCACTTGGGATCCAAGGCGGCCTTGATGGCTTTCTGTAGTTGTGTCAGCCATCCTGTCGTCAAAGACGCACCACCACAACCAAAGACCAGACTTACCATCACCCCAAGGGTATCATGCCCCACCTCCCACACCAGCGATTCCTTCTTGCCCCAGCCAATCGAGTGCTCGCCGGTGCAAGTCCCCTCCATCTCGAGCGCCCGCTTGACCATGTTCTTGACGCAGGCCTCGACCTTGTCGCGCTCGGCCGGGTCCTGGCGGTTGTAGATGATGCTCTCGTGGAAGTTGCCATCTCCAATGTGGCCGAGGATGCTGGCGAACAGGCCCAGGTCGTCCATCTCCTTCTTGCTGACCTCGATGATGTCGGCGAGGCGGCTGAAGGGGACTGCTACGTCGGTGCTCCCTGGGCAAACAAAATGTAAGTAAATGCACCTTGGGGACATGGTATGTTCAGTGGCCACTTACAAACTTCCTCTCCCTCCTTGCGCAGCGCCAGCATCGACCACAGCGACTCCTTCCTCGCCGACCACAGCAGCTTCTGCTCCCTCGCGTCCTTGGCAAACTCAAAGTTGCTCCCCTTATGCCCCTTGGTAATCTTCTGCACCATCCCCACATTCTCCTTGACACTCGCCTTGGTCCCGGAGAACTTGAAGAACAGCGTCGGCATCTCCTTCCACACCCTCGGCGCCGTCGCCTTCCCCATGTTGACAACCTTCATCTGAACCTCGTCCATGATCTCCATCGCGGCCACGGGGATGCCCGTCTGCATCACCTCGGCCGCGGCGGCCGCCGCATCCCGGATCGAAGGGAACGTCACGACCGCGACGGAGAACTCCTCGGGGACGACGGCGAGCTTGACCGTTGCCTCCGTCACCAGGCCGAGGGTTCCCTCGGAGCCGACAAACAGGCCGTTGAGGTTGTAGCCTGCCGACGACTTGCGCGGCCTCCGCCGGGTCTTGATGACGGTGCCGTCGGCGAGGACCACGGTCAGGTTGATGACCCAGTCCTTCATGGTGCCGTACTTGACGGCGTTGGTGCCGGAGCAGTTGGTCCCGATCATGCCGCCGATTTTGGCGCTCGGGCCTGTGGAGGGGGATGTCAGTCTCTTGGGGTAGTTACACCACAAAAACAGGGGCGGGGTTGAAAAGGAGAGGACAAGAAACTCGTACCAGGATCAATAGGGAAGAACAGCCCGCTCCCCATCTTCGCCAGCTCCTCATTCAGATCCTGCCACCCAATGCTCGGCTGCACGACAACATCCATATCCTCCTTGTTAAACTGGATAATCTTATCCATATAAGCAAAGTCGACGCTGATCCCGCCAAACGGCGCCGAGAAGTTCCCCTCGAGACTCGACCCCCCCGAGTACGGGATAATCGGCACGCAGTACTTGTAACATATCCTCGCGATGGTGGACACCTGCTCCGTCGACCGGGGATACGCCACCGCGACGGGCAGACCCTCCGGGTTGGTGGTGGACCACTCCGAGTACCCGTGGGCGTGCAGGTCCTCGGGGTCCGTGGAGATGATGTCCTCGCCGCCGAGTTCTTGGCGGATTCCCTTCAACGCCTGAGATTGGATAATTAGCGACTGTCGACAATCATCATCGGAGTAAAACACACCTGTTCCATCTCGCGCATGCTGGCATACCGGCGGGCGGGGAAGGTCCCGTCGAGCTGGACGGCGCCGGGGAAGGTCCCGTGGCGGAGCTCGGAGGCGCCCCATCCCAGCAGCCCCGCGGCGGCGGCAGCGGCGAAGACACTAGAAAGCGACCATGCCGATGCTGTCCGGGGGCCCGGGCCGCTGCCGGAGGCGGAGCGGCGCAGGAGGGACGAGGTGGTGAAGCGTTGCCGGCCGGTGAGACAGGGGTTGTTGAATGTGGCCAGGGATCGGCCGAGGGGCCGCGCCGCCCTGGCAAAACGGTTTGTTGCCGACATGCAGGCCAGGCAGGTGAGCCGCAGGAGGGTGCGGCGGCGGGCGTTTTTTTTTTTTTTGGCTCTTTGCTTGGTTGGCAAATCGCAGCAGCGCACCGCTTCAGGGGCTGAATGGACTGGACTGAGCTCCTTTCTGCTGGCGTGACTTGACTGGGGCTGGCGCAAAGGTGCTTGTTTGGGCCAAAGTCTATGTCTTCTCTCAGATGGCGAGCCGGGAAACGAGGATCCGGGCGGGCGGGCTGCGGATGGTCGCGTGGCCTTCACTCGTCCTGGCTTGGGGTCTGTGTCCGTCCGGCACTCACTTTGACCAAGCTGGCGCTAGCAGGAGCCGTGTGATTGAGCCGGGAATACCCACTCTCGTCGTGCCGGTGCTCCAACAGACTAGGTGGTGGTGGTGAGTGGTATACACTGTATGGCCTGTATGTATGTACATACATTCAACACACACGCACGGCCTCACACCCCTGACGGCGGCAGCACGGAGAGAGGGAAGCGGGTGGCTTGATCCGAGGTCGGCCCTCGTGGGGATAACGGGGGAAGAGATAAAGATGCAGAGATGGCGCGAGGGCAGGGAAGAGCCAGAGAGAGGGTAAGCTTATGGGAACGGCAGGGCCATGGCGGGCGACACGGGCTATCTGGGTTGTATCCAACCTAAAGCCACGAGCTCCAGTGTCCTTGGTGGGGAAGAAGTGGGCTGCTGCCCACGAGGGAGGTCGGCATCGTCGTTCCCTTTAATAAGGACCCTGGCTTTCCTCCTTCGGACCGGCGTGCAGGACGCGGTGGAGCAGCAGCGGGCAGCCCAATCAAGCGGTGGCCAGACGGGGACCATGTCTGGCCGAGCGAAGGGGCGGGTTTACCATTAGTTAGGCGTCGCCGACGGGGAGGGATGGAAATCGTGGGCAGAAAGGGGCCCCGCGGGCGGGCAAAAGCAGGTCAGCCCGGATTGGGAATTTGGAGTCGAGAGCGTTCGCTCGGGCGCGGCATGGGTGCAGCATGGGTGCCAGACACGCGGGACTAATTAGCGCACTTTTCCGCTGCCTGCTCAGTGGCCGATGGGCTGGACTGGGTTCAGGTTGGATGCGTGTTGCGTGGTGTGCGTGTGTGTGTGAGTGTGTTTGAGTGGGGAGCGGCGGTGGAGGGCAGGGCAGGGAGGGGAACGTCCATCTCTCTCTCTCTCTCTCGCCCTCTCGCTTTCTCGCTCTCTCCAGGCTAATGGTGGCTTGGACCAAGACGGCAGGAGCTGGAGCTGTGGTAAGCCGCTCTCAACGGCAGTGGGGTGCAAGTGGAAAATCCAAGACGTCCATCGATGACGATTCACCCCATCCCCACGTAGTCTCTCTCCACACCCCATAACCCGTTTCATCAAATTGCCCGTCTCGGGACTGGAAGCTTTACGTCTCTCTCTCACACACATCCCGCCTCGAGTCGGCGACCATGCTACAGTAATACAGCAGCTATTATGTCAGCGGGAACCCTGCTCCGATCCAATGGAACTGTGTGGCACCGATGCACAAGAAACGATCAGGTAAACGACGCTTTTGACGTGGACGATGTCAGCCCTCTCACCCCACGACTGGCATTGCCGGGAGGGGATACAAGCCACGCGACCCTGGCGCAGTGTTCCGTTGAATCGCAGGCCATGCACGTGCCCCCAGGGACATGTAGCTCGGACGATCTCGATCCGCTTCCCATCAACTTTAACCACCCTCCCGAGATTTCCGCAAAGGCTTAGTGAGCTGAGGTCCTGCTCCCGTGCCGAAGTTCAAACTGGCTGGTCCTGGTGTCTCTGGACGGGATACGAGAGCAGAATCGGCCCGGGGCTCGGCGAGCCACGCCCCTCGAGCCCTCCCCAGCTGGCCTCGTCCGCTGCCGAGTGCTAACCGGGGTTTTGGTTAATCTGCGGGGAAGAGGTCATGGGACGAAATCCAGGGACGGTTGCACCGTGGGGTTACAAGTGATTTCCAGGAATCCAGAAGCACCCTCCCCAGGCACCCTACTGGATGTGGCATTGCGTGCAGGAAGAGCCTGTACCGGTCTGCCTGCCCACCCCACACCGCTCTGATGCTAGGCATTTCCAGGATTGTACACGAGCATGTCCTCGGGTGCTGTAGCATGGGTTACTGGAGAATTACAGTCCAGTGTTGTGTCTTGATCCAAATTATTTGTCGTCGGGCCGTTGAGGTGCTCACAGGAAAAGGAAAAAAAGTTGCACCTTCAGGGTTTAACTAGCTGGAAATGGCAACCAAGCACTAGCTCCACCCACCCGATCGGCGCCAAGCCCGCCATCCACCTCGTCCCCACATCAGAATTCCAGGTCTCGACTTTTCGACGAGGTTGTGCAACATCGGCTGAGCCTCCGTCTTTTGACAACAACGGGCAATGTCTCGCGAGCTGCGGGGGCATTGGTCGGCAACCACCTCGACGTGGACGGCTTGGAGCTTGGAAAAGAAACACGGCGCCTGAATTCCTGCCAGAACTCGAGGCATCCCGCCAATTTCCGCAACCTCCCACACACCCTGCCGCCC
>FTEL01010476.1_pt1 | contig 12476 bp, 7 predicted proteins | sample 1658911 | NCBI WGS metagenome assembly FTEL01 (sample SAMEA3914869, study PRJEB12502) | metagenome | biome: forest; material: soil | place: USA | collected 2012-03-12 | depth 0.1 m
CCTAACCCTAACCCTAACCCTAACCCTAACCCTAACCCTAACCCTAACCCTAACCCTAACCCTAACCCTAACCCTAACCCTGACCCTAACCCTAACCCTCAACGGTAATAGACTATATAATCCTCTGCCCTGCCGTAGGCGGTATGCCCTACTACAGGCGAGATACGACCTACCTAAGACTTAGTGGCCGTTTAAAGCGGTCTAAGGTACCGGGGAACCGTCTGGCTAACTAATAGGCTATATTTATATAGGGCAGGGTATAAGGCATGTTAAAGGTATTATATAGGTTAGTTACTAGTATAAGGCTTCTTACCCTTACTATAGGGCAAACAAGCCTAGCACCCCTCCTTAATTTCCTACTATAGTATATTCCTAGTACGAGTAATGTATATATAACAAGCGATGTCTACGCTTACGCTAATATAGCGGGTTTTAGCTTGGATATAGCGATCTATGCATTACGCGTCTTGTAGTAAGGTTGAAGAGCCTTGCTATCTAGTAACTAAGGTAGCCTTTTTCGCAGTCGGTAGCGCTATCGCGGCCATATGATTTGTTTTCGCCGCAATTATCATCGCGCAAGTACAACCTCAGGTAATAAATTGCGTTATCTGAGTCGGGCTAAAGTGTGTTTGGAATTTTACAAGGCAATGAGTATGGGAGACCACGTACCTCTCTAAAGTCACCCCTAATGCTCTTGTTGTCTCTGAACCCTTTATTCATCCATTTTAGCTTTCTCGTACCCTTTCCGTTAGTTCGCTACCTCTTCCTTACTTCCTGCTTCCTGAGTTCTATCTTCCTCAGCCACCTCCTTTACCCCTGCTATTCCATTTCCCGACTCCTTGCTCGTTGCCCGAGGCCCCCGCTTACTTTTAACTATACCCTGCGGTAGCTTTTCCAAAACACCCGCGACAAGGTCAGCCATCGATGCTCCACTAAGGATTCTCATTATCGGCACATCGACAGCCAGCTCTTTTTGGAACCACGATCGAATCTCGACGGCCATCAGACTGTCGATGCCCAGGTCTGCGAGCGGTGTTTTGTCATGCAATGTGTCGGCATCGGGCAAGAACTTGGCCGCCTGCAGCCGTCCTTTCAACGCCCCCAGAATGATTCTCTCCGCATCCGCTGCTGTCCTGGCGGCCTCCAACAGTCTTTTGACAGGCACGGTAGCCGCTGTGGTCATTTTCCCATCGACGCCCTCGCCCGAAGCAATGTCATCCTTGACCATCATGCCCAGCCGTGAGTTCCTCGCCCAAAACGCCTTTTCGATCTGCTCCCTCCCCCGCAGCACGCTCACCCCAGCAATCAGCTCGGGATCGCCGTCGTCCGACCGACCCGCTACGATGGCCTCGGCAAACAGTTGGTGAAGATCCGACTCGCTCATGGCCATGGTGCTGGACCAAAACTTGAGCCGCTCCTGTACCGAGGGTGCGAGAGCGCGCTCGATGTACCCCACTCCGATCATGCGGCCAATGTCGATGCTAGCCCCAGGAAGGCCACGGTTCTTGCGCCGGTCCCGCATAACTGCCTTGAGAAAGCAGTTGCCGGCGCCGTAAGCCGCCTGCCCCGGGTTTCCTGTGGTGCCGACAAGGGAGCTGAGACCAATGAAGAAATCAAGGGGTTCGTGGGCAGGGACTGCCGCGGACGAAAACAGCCTGTCGAGATGGAGGGCACCCATCGCCTTGGGACGGAGCACCGACTGGAAATCTTCCAACCGTTGCGTCATGAACGTCGCGTCAATGAGCACCATGGCCCCGAGAGCGACACCGGCGACCGGGGGCATCCTCTGGCGGATCGAGACGTACGTCTGCTCGACGGACTCGTAGTTGGTGACGTCGCTGTCTCCTGTCAGTCACGTTCAGCCACACCTGATGGGGCGAAATCTCATCTCGCAAAATGCAGCACCGAGATGCCGTCCTTCTTGTGCCAATCCACCCATTCTTGGTCAACTTTGGGGTGCCGGCTGCTGATTGCGATGTGCTTGACGCCGCTCGCCACCAAAAAGTCGGCTAGAGAGCGACCCAGGGTTCCTGACAAACCCGCCAACCCGTACGTCCGGTCAGGTCGGAATAAGTCACGACGAGTGTGTACGGGCTGGAGCGAAACAGGTACGGGAGACTCGGTCCGCCAGTAAACAAGAGAAGCCGGCTTTGGACCACCCGGCAAACCCGGGGCGGGAAGCGAGAGGAGCTGTCCGAGTGGGAGCACATCCAGTGGCGCACCGCCGGCAATGGGAATCACGCCCAGCTGAGAGAACAAGGCAGCAAAGTCGGCAACCCCTCGCATGAGCGTGGCAATGGCTGTTGGTGCGGTCCGGGGAAGCGGGGACGCCTCACGGCCCGTTTGCCTGGCGAGCTTCATCTGCTCACAGACTGGGTTGAGACAGGCGGCAATCCGGGCACCAAGGTTGCTGGAAATGTAATCCGAGCCGTCAATGAAGAGGGCGGCGTCCGGCGGCAAGGCGGCTTCGATGGCCCGCCTCGGGCTGTGGGGGTGGATAAACGTTGCTTGGGGCATGTTGGTGTCTCCATCACCCTGCTTTTGAGACGTCAGGAGGACAACGGTCCTGCCGGCGTCGGCTATCCTCTTGGACAGCAAGGCCGAGGCAACCGGGTTGGCATCGAAGACGACGACACTCCCTTGGGACGGCAGCAGCTGAAGTATGCGCTGTGCGAGAAGGTCGGCCACGGCGAACGACATGAACGCCGCATCCGGGAGCCCCGACCCGCCGGGCAACCGAACGGCCCACGACAAGGGAACCGTAACGACCGAGGCCTGGTAGTCGGAGAAGCAAAACGTTGTAACGCCCGTCGCGATATCTGTCCCGAGGCACACGAAAAAGAAGCCGGCCGGTGTCTTGATCGACGACAGGAACGAACACGAGACACGAATGGTCACCATGCCGTAGCCCAATCCTCGAAACTCGTGCTGCTCCCGCAACACGTATGAGCCAGTATCCTTGTCCCACATCAAGACCAGGGGTACCGGAGACTGAGACAAGATGCTTGGGCGATCGACCTGTCGCCTGGCCGAGTTGTACCGCATGTTTGCGTCGTTCCTGGGCCGCAATCTTGAGACGTACAGCCGGCCGTCGCTGCCCAGGTACAGCTCGGGCTCGATGGTCCACAAGATGTCCAACAACTGGTCGGTAAGGGCCAGGTCCGACTCATGGCTCAGCCGCACCATGCACCTGGCGACGGTCGCCGCGACGTCGACGTCTGGCCGGCTCAAATTCGGGCCAACATCGAGGGTTTGAATCGTCGTGTCGGGCAACTCATAGTAGACCGTCCGGAGGAATCCGATGGTCGATCCCGCGTCCGGGCTCTTGTCCACGCAGTCCTGCAACAGCCACAGCACGCTCGCCGCCTTTTCCAATACCCGTTTAAGGTTGGCCCATGTGGTCTCGGTCAGGTTCAGCCACAGATCCTTGTCGACTTGCGCGAGCATCAGTACTTGCAGACCGTCCCCCAGCGGCGAATCGTCGTCAAGCGCGGCGAGGTCTTCCACAAATGTGACCCGGCGATAACAGGGAACGAGCCTCTCCGAAAGCTTCCCCAAAAAGTCATTGTGGGCCTTGCCGCCGATCACGAGCAACTCCTTGCCGGTTGATGCCCCAACGTGTCCTAACGGGTCGACCAGGGGCTTCAGGATCCGGTTGTCCACCACCCTGGCTGACAACGCAACCCAAACATCCTCTTGGGCCAGCTGGTCCGACACGGCGTCCACCCAGAACCCCTCCTCGGCCAGCATGTTCTTCCACTCCTCCGTCGTGAGCAATGGCCCGTTCTTCCGCCCATCGCCCTCGCCGACCCACCACCCAGGAAGCGAGCCCTCGACGAGCTGAAAATGCATGGCCACGGTCCTCGTGATCTCCATGATGACGAGGTACCCACCCGGCCGCAGCAGTCGACGGGCATTACGCAGCGACTCGCGCAGGGGCGCCGTGGCGTGCAGCACATTCTGGGCCACGACGAGGTCGTAGCTGTGCAGCGTGAACTCCTGGTCGACGGGGTCACGGGTGATGTCGAGGGTGCGGAACGCCATCTTGGCCGTGTGGCTGTGGAAGCGCTCGCGGGCGCGCGCAAAGAAGCCGCTGCTGATGTCGGTGTACGTGTACGATGTGTAGTTGTCGGCGATCCGCTTGAGGATGGTGGCCGTTGACCCGCCCGTGCCGGCACCGACCTCGAGGATGCGCATCCGCGGGTGCTTCTGGCAAAGCTGCTCGACCAGACCAGTGCCGACTGCGTTGAGGATCTGCCAGCCCACCGAATCGGTGTAGATTCTCTCGAGCATGTTGTTTGGCATGAGGAACTGCAGGACATTGACCTCGCCCGCAAGTACTCCAGGAACCGAGAGCAGGCTCCTCCCAACCGTCGCCGTGACATGGACGTCAATGTCCTTTACCTCGTGGGACGCGACGAGTGACTCGATCATGGCTTCCGTGTCCTCCAGCCACTCTTGCGGGACGAACGGGTGCTCGCCGCGGGTCACCATGAGGTAGAAGCGGTCAGCCTCGTCGAGCAAGCGCTGGCGGTAGTCGGGGAGAGCCGCCCGCACGTCTGGCGCCGTGGTGAGGTGCAGCTGCTTGAAATAGTAGAACGCGATACGTTCCGCGTCGTATGCAGTCGTCTTTTCATCTTCGGTGAGCGTCCAGCCACCACGCGCGACCTGCGCGTCAAGGCTCTCGAGACACAGGACGGCTTCCTGGAACAGCAGACGATCTTGCGCGGCCGTGGGAGGCGCCAGCGGTGAGATCTCAACACCCTCAATCTCAATCAGCTTTGTATCGCCGGGACCATACACGTCGACGTCGCCCTTCAACCGTCCGTCGGTGACGATGCTGTCGATGGAAACCTCGCCGGCTTCCGTTTCGCGAAGCAGTTGCGGGACCAGTGTGATGCGCCCAAAAAAGGTTGGCGCCAACACGTCAGAGACGCTGCCATCACCCGGCGCTGCGCATGCGGCGTTGAGTCCCTGCAAAGCGCAGTCCAACATGGCTGGATGGAACAACAGCCGCGTCTCGGTGTCTGAAAAGCCGGGGTTCCTGGCTGTCACAGTTGAATACCCCCCCCTCCGCTGAATGGATGTCAAGCCCCTGAACACGCCTTCTGACTCGAGCCCGACCTCGTCCCGCATGACTTGGTAAAACTTGTCGACATCGACCGACATGAGACCTGGCAGCCGCGCGCCCCTTTCGGGGAAAAGAGAAGAGGCATCACCACCGAAGTGCAAGCGAACCTTGCCCTGCCCGTTCAGCCCCATTTGGGCAACCCCTCGAGGGGCAGAGAAAATGGTAAAATCGGCCGTGAGCGTATCCGCCTCTCGCTTGATCTTGGTGAGGGAAAACACCGCCTCAGCTCCGTGATCGCGGTGAACGACGATGGCCTTGGCAATTCTGAAGTTTAGAATGTCGATCCAGCTGACTGGCCGGTCCTGAGCCATCTGCAAAGCAGCCTCGGCAACCATACAGATGTAGCCCGTGGCCGGGTACACCACCTCGCCTTGAATTGTATGTCCCGCCAGCCACTTCACATCCCGTATGTTGATGGTGTTGCGCCACCGTAGCTCGCTCCGCAGCCCGTCCGGCTCAGGTAGGCCGAGCAAATCATGCCACGCGCCTGGCTCCGTGGTGAAAAGCCGGGTCCGGCGGGACTCGGCCCAGTACTCAGTCTCGTGCGTCCAGGGGTATGTCGGCAGTCCAAAGATGGGAGCAACCACGATGTCTGGCTGGCAGGCCGTCTGGAACCCGCCGAGGTCGATGCCGCGCGTTGGGCCGAACCGGGCCCAGAGGATTCCCAAGGCGTCGGCAAAAGCTTCGACGTCGTCGGCGCCGCGTCGGAGTGTGCCCGAGTATGGAGTCTCTGACCCCGTGGCAGCCTTGATACATTCTGTCGCCGGTCCTTGCAGCGCAGGGTGCGGGCCAACCTCGAGGGCCAAGTTGAATGGGCTCGCCGTGGCTGAGCACGCGGCTTCGATGGCAGGGAAGAATCGGACCTGGCGGACCATGTTGTTGACCCAGTACTGCCCGTCAAGACCCTCCTCGTCCACGGCCATCGGGGTCCCAAGGACGCTCGAGAACCAGCAAGGCGCATCAGCACCGGGCTTCTGGGCCTGGACTCCCGCTTCTGTCATCAAATCCCAATACCGGTCGGCGCAGTGCTGCATGTGCGCCGAGTGATATGCCGTGTCGACTCTCAGCTTCCGGGCAAACTTCCCCTCGTCCGCCAAAACATCCTCTGCGAGCTCAACGGCTGCGACATCGCCAGACAACGTGACGCTGTTCGGTGCGTTCTGTGCCGCCACTGTCAGTCGGCCCAGCATGTCGTCTGTCCCACACAGCTCCTCGGCGTCGGCGAGGTCGGTACCAGCCGCAATCATGCCACCCTTCTCCCCGGCGGGGCCACGGGCGAGATGGGCAACGTACCCTCTCAAGTACGCCACGCGGATGGCGTCCGAGGCACTGAGGAAGCCCGCCGCGTAAGCGGCGGCAATCTCACCCGAGGAATGTCCCACGACTGCGCTGAACTGGACGCCTGCCGCACGGAGGAGGTGGACGAGCATGATTTGCACCGCGGTACAGACAGGCTGAGAGATGGCTGCCTCGGTGATGTTGTGCGTGTTGTCGAGGGCAAGCACGTCAACCAGCTTCCACCCTGGTCGCCGAGTCGGGTCTGGGAGGCTCGCCAGGGAGTCATCAAGTTGACCGAGGACAGCACGGGCGGTCCCGCTCACGGCGATAAGTTTGGAGCCCATGGCTTTCCACTGTGCTCCTTGTCCCGTAAAGATGCCTAGTATGCTTGGAGGTGCTGAGGATGCCATGATTCCGGCCGAGTTGCTCTTCAACTTCTCTTCGGCCCGGACTCTCAGTTCCTGGGCCGATGTCGCTGAGATGGACAGTCGGAGGGGTAGCGCCGAACGACGCGTGGCAAGAGTGTGGGCCGGGCTGGCCAGGTCTGTGTCGGGGTGGCTGTCAAGAAAATCGCAGACCGCAAGGGTTTGGGTCGCGAGGGACTTGGGCGATGAGGCCGAAAACACAAACGGGATCATGTTGGCCGGCTCGCAAGGCGTCTTGATTCCGTTGGCGAGCGGCATCTTCATGGGCGAGTTGCTGACGAGCCCGTCCTCATTGAGCATCCCGCTGCTTGTCTCGCTGCCAGGGGTCACACAACCCCCGTTGACAATGAAGGACGTCCCATTCAAAGCCGGTTCGTAGCTCTCAAGGATGCAATGCGCGTTGGCGCCACCAAAGCCGAAACTGTTCACGCTGGCCCGACGTGGTTGGCCTGGAGGCACCTCGGGCCACGGCTCGCTCGCAATGGGGATTCGGAGTCGTCTGACGTGGCGGTCGAGGGCGGGATTCAGTCTCTGAAAATGGAGGTTGGGCGGGATGATGCCGTGCTGGATGGCCAAGCTGGCTTTGAGGATGCCAGCAATCCCGGCGCAACCTTCCGTGTGGCCGATCACGGTCTTGATGGAGCCAACGACCAACTCCCCTTCGGCAGCCGCGTGATCGGGAAAGAAGGCCGTATCGAGGGCCTCGGCTTCCTTTGGATCGCCCGTCTGCGTCCCGGTCCCATGAGCCTCAAAGAACTGGTATCGCCCGGCCTTGGTCGACGGGTCAAGGCCAGCTCTCCTGTACGTCTCACGGATGAGGGCCGCCTGGGCCTGGGCGCTCGGCATCGTGAGCCCTTGCGTCTTCCCGTCGTGATTCAGTCCGATCTCACGAATGACGCAGGCGATTTGGTCTCCATCTCGGATCGCCGCCTTCAACGGCTTCAAGACCACAGCACCGACGCCTTCGCCACGTGCGTATCCGTCGGCCCTGTCGTCCCACATGTGGCAGCGACCCGTTGGCGACACCATGCCCACTTTGCTGAGCGACAAGTACATAAATGGTGAGAGCAGCAGGTTTGTCCCACAGGCGACGGCCACCTGGCTCGTCCCGTTTCTCAGGGCCTGGACGGCTTCGTGGACGCAAACCATGCTTGACGAGCACGCCGTGTCGATGGTCATGGATGGGCCGTGCCAATCAAAAAAGTAGGACACCCGGCTCGAGGCGTTGCTCGCCGCGATCCCAGTGACGGCGTATTTAGGGACCGACTGGTTGTCTTGAGACTGCATCGTGAAGAAGTCCTGGCACATGATGCCCACGTAACAAGCCGTGTTGGAGCCCGCAAGGCCTTGAATGGGCAACCCGGCGGCCTCGACGGCCTCGTACACGACCTCGAGCAAGAGACGCTGCTGCGGGTCCACCGTCTCAGCTTCGCCCGGCGGCATGGCGAAGAATTTGGCGTCAAAGTGGCGCACGTTTTCGGCAAGGAGATAACCACGCTGGCTATTTGTCGTCCCGTTGTGGCCGCCATCTGGGTGGTAGAATCGGTCCAGGTTGAACCTTCCGGTCTCGGAGATGTTGGACGAGACATTGCGGGGGTCTTTGAGGAGGTCCCAGAGCCTGGAAGGTGAGCTGGATTCTCCAGGGAAGCGGCATCCCGAGCCGATGATGGCGATGGGCTCGTTCTTGACCACTGGACAGTCCATGATGTCCTCTGTCGTAGGATGGTCAGGGAAGTTGGGCAAAACGGTTGCACGAAATCCGGTTCTGCTCTGCAATAAAAGTCTGTGCTGTTCCTCGAAGACAGTAAAGTCCGTGGATGTGAGGGTCCCTAGGTAGGTACGGCACGAAGTCGGGACACAAGGTTCACCGAGTTCCTCATGCATCCCCCAAAAAGCACAGGGTAACATTGGCCATAACGCCGGCGGCGCACATATGCCCTTACCTGCAGGTTCGGTGTGTCTTCTCCGGCTGCCTGAGAGAGATGCGGGCAGAGGAATGTGGGGCGAGCAAACACACCTGCGCTGGCTGCAGCAAACACCGGTTCCGTTCATGTGGAAACCGGGGACTTACTTCTCACCCCATCTCACCGCACCCGACCATGGTAGATCGCCCAACCAAAGTTAACAATGGCGTTTTGAATCAGGAGCTCCACGGTGTGCAATGAATTTGACTGTAAACTGGAGTGGAAGAAACACCGCTCTGCTAGTGACGTTTCCCCCGAGTTTTATCCCATAGAACACACGAGCTTCTGGCCCGAAACCAGCTTGTTGACGAGAAGATCCAGCCCAGATTTCACGGATCCCAGTCCGCCGGCAATGACCCTGACAGGATGTGGTTTCAACTTGCCCTCGTCTAGGAGCCGCTTCACCACGACATACCAGTCCACTCCCCAGGCGCGCAGCTCTGCGTTGGGCTCGCGCGTAAACGGCTCGGCCCACCGAATCTCCTGTCCCAACGCGCTCGGGCCGAGAACCCAGTCGGGCGTGATGGTGCGCGGGCGCGTATGGAGAAACGATGGGTACGGCTCCAGGGCGCAGTAGCGGCCACGGGTGCGGCCGAGCACCTTGTAACAGAACTCCATCGTCTCTGGCTCGGACACGCAGTCGAGGGCAAACTTGAGGGACTTGCGCGTACAAGCCCGAATGTCCTCGATGACGGTTGGCGAGCGATAGTCAAACACGCGTGTGGCTCCGTACGACTTGACCAAGTCAAAATTGTGTGGCGAACAGACGGTGATGGGGTTGAGTCCTGACCTGCGTCGCAAGCGTCAGTCGAAGATAGCACTGTACCACGCGCAGCGAAGACACACTCACAGTCTCAGGAGCTGCAGGGCCAGAGTTCCTGTTGTTGTACTTCCACCATACACAAACACGTCGACGCTGTCCTTTGCAGGATTTCGGGGCGATCCGGGCACTTGAAGCGACCGGAACAGGGCAAGGCCCATGGTGCCGATGGCAACACCAAACGAGGCACCTTGCTCAAAAGACCAGTCGTCTGGTATCTTCAGCAGCCCTTCGTCTGTCGCCCCGACAACCTCGGCGAAGGCACCGATCGCCGGTTTGTTCCTCTGGTAGCCGATGACGGCGCCGCAGACACGGTCGCCGGGGACAACCTGAGCTGGCGAGGCGAACCGTGAACCCACCGCTAGCACCTCCCCCGCAAAGTCCATGCCCGCGATAGCCCCTGGCGCGGCGAGTCCACCCTTCATTTTAGTGTCGATCGGGTTTAGCCCAATGGCGCGGGTACGGACGATGACCATGTCGTCCTCCAGTTCCGGCACGTTCACGTCTGCCGAGACCACGAGGGAGCCGTCTTCGGCCCCCACCAGCGCCTGTTGTTTGTTTGGCAACGTAACGGTCATCTTATGAGAGAGGGTTGGACGAATGATACAGTTGGTGCTTTCTGGTTGTTTCTGGGGTCCAAGTCCCCATCGGCATCTGCTTCTTTTGACTGACAGGTGCAGGTCAAGATTATTGGTGAGAACTCCCAAATGTGGCCGGTCCGCCGCAATCCCGGAGCCGGCCTGTTTTTTTGCTGCGATGCAACGTCATCTGGCTCCTGGGCATGTCTTTTTGCACGAGAACCTTGTGATGCTCCGTCATTCAATCGACAGCACTGTGACAAGATGCCTTCCTTTCTCGAAATATGGTTGCCCTTGGTGGCTTGCACCCTCCTGAGCTTAGCCCAGCGGCTCTTTACGGTGGGCCATGAGTCCGCCTATTCCTTGGTGCTATTGCTCGCGGTTGAAGCGGGTACAGCGATACTATGGGGAATCTACTGGATGATCCTCTATCCTGCATACTTCACGCCGTTCCCCAACATCCCCACCCCGGCAGTAAGTGAGACGCAGCCGTGAATGCGAGGAGCGGGCCTTCTCCTAACAAAAGACTCGCCGCAGAAACGCTCGTGGTTATGCGGAAACCGTAGCAAACTCCTGCCAGACAATCCATGGATTGAAGTCGGCGAAGCAGTGCGGACGCTGCCCAACAATGGGCTCATTCGGTTCTACGAGGCATTCAGTCGCGAAGTCCTCGTTGTCACCAGCGTCGACGCAATCAAGGAAATGAACAGCGTCAAGCCCTACGACTTTGGCCACCCGAAACAGGTCAAGTATATGCTGGGCCGCATCACAAGCAGCAGTTTCAACTTCCTGAGCGAGCATGGTCACAAGGTAAACTGCCTCCCCCTCCCCAATCACGAGTTGCTCTGACCACGGCCCATAGATCTTCCGAAAACACCTGCGTCCGGCATTCACTGTTCAACATACGAGGAAGCTCATTGGAGGCGTCTGGAACAAGGCCCAGGAAATGCTGGATCTCGTCCAGGAGCAGTTGGATGCCGACCCAGACGCCGTTATCGACCTGCGCGATTACATCCGCCGCACCATGTGGGACACCTCTGGCCTGGCAATGTTTGGTCACGACTTTCAGACCCTGTCCCATCCAGGTCGTGGAATCCGGGATCGGTTTGCCCTCCTCCTGGCCGAATTCAGCGGACCGGCATGGGTGCGATTGCTCATGTACTTTGTCGACCTGAGGCCACTCTTTTCGATCCTCTCCCCGTTGGCCATGAGGATTTCGCCTCTGGGCAAAGCGCTGTCGTATGTCCGGACCGCTGTTGACGATGTCGTCACTGACAACGAGACCAACTTCCGCCACGCCGGCAAGGAAGAGGCCAACATCACCTCCGTTTCCGTTGCCAGCGGTGTCTTTCCACACGCAGAGCTCGTGGACAATGGCATGTTGTTCCTGACAGCAGGGCCCAACTCGACGGGGACGGCTATCGAATGGGCCCTCTACGAGCTGGGGCGCAAGCCGGAGATGCAAAGCCGAATCAGGAGCGAAGTCAAGGCCGCTCTTGGCCCAACGGACATTTTGACCAGCAACATTGGGACAACACTGGCCACACTGCCCTATCTCAATGCCGTCTGTAGCGAGGTCATCCGCTGCTACCCCTTTGTCCCGCTTAGCCCCAAGGTCACTGAAAAGGACACAACACTACTTGGTGTCAAATTGCCAAGAGAAACGCCGTTGGCAGTGCCCGTCGAAGCACTCAACCGGGACCCAGAGCTTTGGGGGGTGGATTCGGACGAGTTCAACCCTGACCGCTGGCTTGGCGACGGCGACAGGCCATTGACCGGTGGCGCACCAAGTAACTTTGCGATGCTGTCCTTTGGGGCAGGGCCAAACATTTGTATTGGGCAGAACCAGGCTCGTGCTTTCCTCGCCTGTTGCGTGGCCGCCATCGTGCGCAGGTTTGAGGTGGAGTTGGCGAACGGCGACACAGCGGGACGGCTGAGGGCGGCACCGTACAAGAAGTCAGAGGAGGGGCCCATGGCAAGGTTGAGGCCAGTGAGGCTCGGATATGGCATTGTTGCAAGCGAGTTAGTCTAGTTGAAGCAAAGCTTCAATTCGAGTTCAGAGGCGTACACACTGTGTGCGGTTCTGAATGGAAGGAACGCTTCGATTCAGTTATATGGACGAATCCTTCAGTTTCTCGAGGAGCGATTGGATGCCACAGCAAAACGTGGCTGAAAACCCACTCTCTCCCCACTGAAAATCCACCCCCCCTCACAGTGTGCAAGCATCGCTTCAACTTACCGTGGCTCACCACGGTCAGCGTCTTGTTATCTATATGGTTC